>Ga0182027_10000359_pt1 | contig 79001 bp, 74 predicted proteins | sample 712E1DmetaG_FD_121300 | JGI IMG/M metagenome (GOLD analysis project Ga0182027, IMG submission 121300) | Permafrost microbial communities from Stordalen Mire, Sweden - 712E1D metaG (Illumina Assembly) | ecosystem: Environmental > Terrestrial > Soil > Wetlands > Permafrost | place: Sweden...
GACGTGGTTGTTGGTGAGGATCAGGCCGCCGGCTGTGACGATGAATCCCGACCCGGCGCCGGTGGCCGGCACCGAGAACGGCGACACGCCCGAGATCCCGTTCGCGGTGATCGTCACAACCGAGGGCTTGACCTTGGCGGCGACGCTGATGATCGCGTCGGTCTGGGTGATGCTGATTGCCTGCGCGGTGCCCGGCTGCGTGGTTGTGGTCGTGACAACCGTCGCCGGCTGCGACGTCAGGGAGAAGGCGGCGTACGTTCCAGCCGCAGAAAGCGAACCGGAAAGCAGTGCCGCGGCGACGACGATCGGCCAGAGGCGGCGGGTCGGGTTACCCTGCTTCGGCGGCGTCGCGGCCAATGGCGGAGCCGAGACCCCTGGGGGGAGCCATGGCTGGTAGGCATTTTGAGCCGAAGGCGGCTGAGGGCTGGAGAAGCTGGGCACGGCGTAGGTGGGTCCGCCGTAGTTCGGCGCCGCGATGTTGGGTCCGACGAGGTTCGGCCGTGGGTAGGCCGGCGCCGCGCCGCCCGGAGCGGGCCCGAGTCCTTGGGGCGGCTGGGTCGGCCAGTCGCCGGCCGGGTTCGACCACGGAGAGCCAGAGGGGCTCGGTGGTTCCGGAGCGGCCTGGCTCACCGCCTCCGCCGAGCCTGGTTCGACCGCTTCGGGGCTCCAGAGGGGCGCGAATTTGTCCGGCCCAGGCCCAACCGGATTCATCTGCTGGTTGGACTCGCCTTCAATCCGCCGCGGGTCGATCGGGTCGCTTGCGCTCATGGTTGCGCTCCATTGGGGCTCGATTAGTTCCTTACGGAGCTCTACTTCTACCCACCTTGACTGAACCGAACCTGAAGCGCTCCTGCCGCTCCGCCGTGATGCACGGCGGCCCACCTCGGCACGGCGGCCGGCGAGACCGGACCGTCGGGTGCCGGTCCGGCCGGCGGGAAACTAAACGTTTACGCGCCAACCGCCCGGACGACGGAGGAGTCCCGAAACCTGGCTGCTAGCATCCACCCACATCAGCCCACTCCAGGATCAGGGAGCTTCCCCGAATGGCGACAGTAAGCTTTGAGAACGTAACCAAGCGGTTTGGCGACGTCGTCGCGGTCGACGACCTCAACCTCGACATCCATGACGCCGAGTTCATGGTTTTCGTCGGGCCGTCGGGCTGCGGCAAGACCACGAGCTTGCGCATGATCGCAGGCCTCGAGGAGATCACCGACGGCACGCTCCGCATCGGCGATCGGATCATCAACGACGTCCCTCCGAAGGATCGCGACATCGCGATGGTCTTCCAGAGCTACGCCCTGTATCCGCACATGACCATCCGCGACAACCTGGCCTTCGGTCTGAAGCTGCGCCACATCCCCAAGCCGCAGATCGAGGCCCGGGTCAAGGAAGCGGCCGCGATCCTCGACCTGACTCGTTATCTGGACCGCAAGCCGCGCGAGCTTTCCGGCGGCCAGCGTCAGCGAGTTGCCCTCGGGCGGGCAATCGTGCGCGAGCCGGCCGTCTTCCTGATGGATGAACCGCTCTCCAACCTCGACGCCAAGCTGCGCGTTGAGACCCGAGCCAACATCCTGCGCCTGCACCAGCGGTTGAACACGACGTTCGTGTACGTGACCCACGACCAGATCGAGGCCATGACGATGGGCACTCGAATCTTGGTCATGAACGAGGGCCGCTTGCAGCAGGTCGGCACCCCGCAGGAACTCTACGACCGGCCCATCAACCGCTTCGTAGCCGGTTTCATCGGCAGCCCGGCGATGAACTTCGCCACGGTCGAGGTCTCAGGCAGCGGTGATGGTGCTGCGCTTCAGGGCGCGAACATCAGCTCTCCGGTCCCACCGCAGTTCCGCGGGTCGATCGGCGGGGCAGGTCGGCAGATGGTCATCGGCTTCCGGCCCGAGCACCTCGAGCTCGGCCCGGTCAGCGGCGCCACGGCCACCGTCAACGCGAAGGCGGAAGTTGTCGAGTACCTGGGCAACGAGGAGTTGATCCACGGCTCCGGCGCTGGCCGTGACATCGTCGCCCTTATCGACTCATCCTACCGGGTCCGCCCTGGGGACATGCTCGAGCTGCGGATCCCGCTGGAGCGTATCCAGCTCTTCGATCCGGACACCAACTTCTCCCTCCCCTTCGGACCGGCGACTGCCTGATCCTCCGGTTCAGGGACCCAGGGCCCCGGCTTCGGCCGGGGCCCGGCCGGTAAGGAAGGGCCCCCGACGTAGCCGGCCCAGCTGTCACGACATAGCCGACCGGCGGAGCGGGGCTTGTTAGGGGCTTCCGGTTCAGAGGCGCAGCTGCATGACCACCCCGTGCCACCCCTCATCCACGTAGGCGTCGCACTCTGCGAATCCCAGCTTCTCGTAGTAGGAGCGAAGGTGCGCGTTGTCCGCCCAACAGTCCAGCCTCAGGTAGGCGACGCCGAGCGTGCGCGCCCGACCCGCCGCCCACATCAGGAGACTGCGCCCGACGCCTCGTGATGCCGGCCTCATCCGACTCACGACCGTGTACACGTAATACGCATTCTCAACCGCGCGCCGTGCGACCACCGGGTCAAAGTAGGGTGGCGGAAAGCAGCCACTGACCGCGTAGCCGTGCATGTCGCCACTCGCGTCGACTGCGACCATCGCCTGCCTCTCACGAATCCAGGACGACACGCGTGAGACGAAGGCCGACTCCGAAGACGGGGGCTCCCCTCCCCATTGGCCCGACAGTCCGTGGTCGACAAGCCACACGGTGGCCTCGTCCGACACGGAGAGAATGTGCGCAGCGTCGCCCGATCTGGCCGGTCGTATCTGCCACGTGGCGATCATGACTTGCGGACTCCCCTCCAATTGCCAAGCTACAAGGCGAAGTGAACCGCCCTGGAAGTCACGGGGGCTCCCGATCTCTGGTTCAGGCGGCCGTGGTTGCTGCCAATCGACGATGGTAGGCCTCCTCGATCTCGGCCGGATGGACGTCGCCGCAGTTACTGTGGCGACGCAGATGTCTCCCGGGCCCTAGAAGACCGTGGCTCGCAAGTGGTTTCAGGTGGACGGTGACGATCGAATCGCGGTCGAAACGTCTGGGCTACCTGGGCTTCTGGGCACACAAGGCCAAGCCGCGGCCACTGCATGAGACAGGTATCGACCGACCCCCACCGGGTCGGCAGAATGCCGCGGGCGACCAGCTCCGCCGCCGGCGACACCCGAAGCCCCCGTCCCCGCTGGCACGGCTGATGCGCCGGGGCGCGAGAGAGGCCCGAACAGTCAGCCCGCGCAGGACAGGAGATCGGCATGGACGTGGGTGCACTGCGTTCCCGAATGGCCGGCCGGGTCGAATCGGAGGCAGACGAAGGGTGGGACCTGGCGCGCCGCGCCTGGAACCTCGCCGTCGACCAGCATCCTCGGATCGTGGCCTTTCCAGAGACCGCGGACGATGTGGTAGAGGTCGTGGAATATGCGCGCGACCTCGGACTCAAGGTCGCACCTCAGGGCACCGGCCACGGGGCGGGACCCCTGGGCGCCCTGAGCGACAGCGTGCTCGTGAGCACGTCCCGGATGCGCCAGGTGTCGATCGACGCCGGCCACCGCCGAGCCCGCGTCGGCGCCGGCGTGAAGTGGGGCGAGGTGCAGGCCGCGGCGGCCGCTCACGGTCTGGCAGGGCTCGCGGGTTCCTCACCCGATGTCGGAGTGGTGGGCTACACGCTTGGCGGGGGTCTCGGCTGGTTGGGGCGAGCCTACGGCCTCGCCTGCAACAGCGTCCTCGCCGCAGACGTCGTGACCGCCGACGGCCGCCTGCTGCATGTCGATCGCGAGCACGAACCCGATCTCTTCTGGGCGCTCCGCGGCGGCGGCAGCAGCTTCGCGATCGTAACCGCGCTCGAGTTCGCTCTCTATCCCGTTCGCGAGATGTACGCAGGGGTGTTCTTCTGGCCGCTGGAGCGCGCCAGCGAGATCCTCCATGCCTGGCGGGCCTGGAGCACAGGCCCGCCGGACACAGTTACCTCGGTGGGCCGCCTCCTCAACCTGCCACCGATCCCGGAGATTCCCGAAGGGCTCCGTGGCCGCTCGTTCGTACTGGTCGAGGCAGCCTGCCTGGGAACGCAGCGTGAGGGAATCGAGCTTGTGCGCCCGCTCCGAGAGCGGGGCCCGGAGATCGACACCTTCACGATGCTGCCGCCGACCGGTCTCGACACACTGCATATGGACCCGGTCGACCCGGTACCGGGCTTTGTCGACGGATTGCTCCTCGCCGACCTACCGCCAGCGGGCATCGATGCCCTGGTTGAAGCCGCCGGCTCCGGATCGGGATCGCCGCTGCTGTCGGTTGAGCTGCGTCACCTGGGAGGGGCGCTGGCCGTCGCCGCGGCCGACCATGGTGCCCTCGCTTCCCTGGACGCCGGGTTCGCCGAGGCGACCGTCAGCCTCGTGCTGAACCGCGAAATGACCGTCGCCGTCGAGCATCACGCAGAGATGGTGAGGACGGTTCTCGGACCATTCAAGGCTGAACGGAACTACTTCAACTTTGCTGAGCGCGCTGTGGAGTTGACCGAGTTGTTCGCGCCCGCGACATGCCAACGGCTGGGTTCTGTCAAGGCGCGCTATGACCCCCACGACATCATCCGATCGACGCATCCGGTCCCCGGGCCATGACGGTGGCGGACGCGGCAAGAGCACATGCGTCGGGGCTGACTATGGGAGCGTCCGTTCTGCGAGCCGAGTGGCCATCGCCTGAGTAGGGCTCGCGCTCGCGACGAGTTGGTAACGCCCGCCGTTTGCTGCGCAGGCTTGAAGCCCGTGGATTCGGACAGCTCGTCGTCTTGCCGCTACGAGAGACCGACCGCGGCCAACTCTCCGGCGCCCGTCAACGGCCCGGCGTCACAGCCGAGTGGCCCCAGATAGCGGCGACGCCGCCTCAAGTGCCAGCCGCCAGGACCGCTCGTTCGGCCAGCCCGAGCGGCAGCGATCCACTCTCCGCCAGGCGATCGTGGAACTCGCGCAACACGCCGACCGGTGCCGTTGCGCCCGATCCTGCCGGCAACCCGCGCGACTCAAGGAAGCGGTCGCGGATGCGCATGATTTCCAGGCAGCCGGTCAGGTATGAGGAAGCCTGAGTCGGCCACCAGCAGTAGCGCCCGACCTCTGCCCGCGCGGTCGGCTCGGGCGTGGCGGTCTTCTCGACCATGAAGTTGATCGCCTGCTCGTAGGTCATCTCGTCCATGTGCAGGCTCGTGTCGACGACGATGCGCGCGGCCCGGAAGAGGGTCGCCTTGAGGTGGTTGAGCTCCTGGATCGGTTCGGTGAAGAAGCCGCGCTCACGCATCATGCGCTCGGCATAGAGGCCCCAGCCCTCGGTGAAGTAGGGAGTGCCGAGAACCCGGCGGAGTCGCCGCGCGCGGGTCTTGCGAACTACGAGGTGCCAGTGGTGGCCCGGGTACGCCTCGTGGACCGCAGTCGTAGGAATATGGCCGAAGCTGTTGGCCGCCAGCCGCTTCTGGACTTCAGAGGGCGAGGCGCCGTCGGGCGCATAGGGGACGAAGAAGTGGCCCTGAAGCGACGGAGCAAACGCGGGCGGCGACATGTATGAAGCCACTCCTATCAGGGGGCGTTGGAACGGCGGCGAGGCCAGGACGTCGCACGACTCCCCCTCAGGCATCGTGATCAGGCCCGTCTCGACCAGAAACGATCTGGCCTCGGCCGTCCAGTGGGCGTAGGTCCCGCGCATCTCCTCTTCCGTCTGAGGATGATGCTCATTCGACCGCTCCAGAACAGCGCTCCAGTCGTCGGTGGCCCAAGCTCTGCGCGACAGCTCGCGCATCTCGTTCGAGAGGCGGTTGTACTCGGCTCGACCCCGGTCGCGCAGAGAGCGGGCGTCGTAGGGAAGTGCCTCCCGCTCCCGGAGCAGCCGCGTGTACCGTTGCTCACCCAGCTGCCAGGTGCCTGTCGCATCGCGGGCGAGCTCGGAGAGATGAGCGGCCCAGTCATCCAGGGCGCGGGCCACGTCGGCTCCGGCGTCGGCGAGCCGCGACCGATCCCGGTCCGTGCTCGCCTCCGCGGGGAGCAGCTCGCGGACGTACCGGGCCGCACCGCGGGCTGCGTCGCGGCCGCGCTCCAGGATGAGTGGATGAGCGAGCCTGGGGTCGAGGTTCGCGCGGCCCTGCTCGAGCGCGCGGCGCGCCTGGGCCAGGCGCGTGATGGCCGCTTCGACGAGCTCCGGTTCCGGCCGAAGGCGGTGCAGGAAGAGGCCGAAGAGGCCACCCGTTATCGGCCCGCTGTAGACCACGGGATCGCGACGCCAGGCGGTCCAGTCGGCCATGATCGTCCGGCCGGTCATCATCGCGACCGCCAGATCGCGATCGATCCGCTCCTCGGCGGACAGCTCGGCATCCGACAGGGCGGCAAATCGGCTCCGCCATTGTGCCGCTCTCGCCTCCCGCCGCTCGAAGGCCTCGGCCGAGAGATCGTCGAGTCGGTCGTCGTACTCGATGAGCCCGAGACCGCTGGCATTGACCGGCGTTTCCTCGAATTCCTCGCGCAGGAACTGATCGACCAGCTGCTCGAACTCGACCATCTAAGATGCTCCCTTCAATCCCCTGCGTCATCCTGCCATCATCGGGTCAAAGCGTCGCGCCGTTCCTCCCGAGGATGAAACGCGTCATTGACGGAACGCGCGATCGCCAACAGCTCCAAGAGGACCGTCGCCTCGGTCGAGGTTCTGCCGGTCAAGGCCGCGCTTGTCGAATCGAGGCGGGCCTGACCCAACCAACGTAGATCCTGCCGGGCCTCCCCTATAGTTCAGTCATGCCCGAATCTCCCGCCCGGCACCGACCAAACCGTTCCCCTACCGGACAGCCAGTGCTGGATGCGCTGCTCGACGAGCTGCGCGAAGCAGACATCGCACTGGAAGAACGGGTCCTGGACCGCCGGCAGATTCATTCGGGCCGCTACATTATCTTCGAAGCGGACCGAATCGTCCGCAGTGACGGCCTGGAGTCTTCACGCGACATCGTCGTGCACCCCGGCGCCGTGGTCGTTGCCCCGCTCGATGCCGACGGCCGTCTCCTCCTCGTCGCCCAGTACCGCCTGGCGTGCGGAGGAGCGATGCTCGAACTGCCGGCCGGCACGCTCGACGTTCACGATGGCGAGGTCGAGGATCCGCTGCTGGCAGCCAACCGTGAACTCGAGGAAGAGACGGGCTTTCGTGCAGGCTCGATGGAACGCATGGGCGGCTTCTGGAGTGCTCCCGGCTTCTCGACCGAGTACCTGACGCTCTATCTGGCCACGGACTTGAGGCCGGCCGTCGAGGGTCGCCTGGGCCCGGACGAGGACGAGGACCTGCAGCTATCCAGGCTTCACTGGCGCGCCGCGGTGACCGCAGTTGAAGCCGGCGTCATAGAAGACGCCAAGTCCGTGGCGGGCATCCTCTGGCTTGCCCGGCGCCTCGAATCCGAGGGAAGTTAGCGGCGCGGCGACAGACTCCCTCAATGGGCACCTCGGGCGCGGGCTCCGTGACGCCGCAATACCGGGAAGCTTCCGGGCTGACCGACGGGCGATGGATGCCGTCGCCGGATCGGCCAACGACAGTCTCGCCCGACTACGCCTGAGCCGCCTCGATCCTGTCGAGGGCCCGCCGATAGATCTCGCTGGCGGGATCCAGGGCGACCGCCAGGCGCAGATGAGTCCTGGCTTCTCGAGCACGACCGAGTCGGGCGAAGCTGAGCCCCAGGGCGAAGTGGCCGTAATGCGCAGACGGGTCGACTTCCAACAGCTGCGTGAAAGTCTCGGCCGCTCGGGCATGCTGGCCGCTGTTGAAGTAGGCCCGTCCAAGCGCCTCGAGTATCGAGCCCTTACTCCGCTCGAGCCGTGCCGCGCGCTCGAGCACGACCGCCGCCTGAGCGTTGTGCCGGCCGTGGAGCAAGGCGGTTCCTCGCTGTAGGAGCTCGAAGGCCGACTCTTCAGGGGGGCCTGCATATCCGTTCGGGGCCGCGTCGGCCACGTCGGCACCGGCCGCGTCGGCCACGTCGGCACCGGCCCCGTCTACAACCGGCCGGCGAGCTTCCTGGGCATCGTCCCCGTCGGTCTCGGTGTCGGCGTCCACAGGGGCATCAGGTGTGGCGGCATCGGCTTCCCTTCGCCCCGGCGGCGCGTGTCCGCCGGTCGCTCGCCGGCCGCGTGGCGCCGGCCTACCGACAGCCGGCAGACCTTCGGTCGGGCCAGCTTCGCTCGCGGTCGAGGGCCGAGCCCTGCCGAACGGACTCCGAGAACGACCCCCTCTGGTCCAGAGCAGAAGCGCGATCAGCAGTATCCCGCCCGTCAGCACGGAAAGGAGACCCATGATCCGGATCTGGCCAGCAGTGTCGGCACTCTGCCAGGCCACCCGGGCGCTGGTGGCCAGGGACATGGCACGACCCATGTCCCCCCCTGCAAATGCCTGGCGAGCGGCCGCCAGGTCCGCCTGCGGATCGGCTCCGAGCAGGCCTACTGCTCGGGCCGCGCCTCCGCTGACCGTTGCCGCCTGCTGGGCAGCGGCGATCTCGTCGAGAACTGCCAGCTCGTTCGCAGCCTCGGCGTCGGCATCGGCCAGGCCCAGCCGCTCGAACGCATTCTGGAGAGTCGAGGGCGGCGTGGTCCCTTCTGCCGCCGCCGTGACTGCGATCTGAGCGCGTTTCGAGAGGATGGTCCGAGCCTGAGCAATCTGGGTCATCGCTTGCCCGAACTGCCACGTATCGAGCGACCCGCGGATCTCCGGAGGCAGGTCCCAACCACCGGCCGCGCTCTGGGCGCTCGAATATGCGGCGAGAGCCGTATCGCGCTGTTGCAGGAGCGAGATCTGCGATGGGTCCATCACCCATTGACGCCAGATCGCGGCATACGACCTGCCCGTCCCCTGCTCCAGCAGGTCGAGCAGCCGGCGCCAATCGGTCGCGCCGGCGCCGAACGTCTCGGTCGTCGATTTGTCAAGCGCCTGGTAAGCCGCCTCGCCGGAACGTGCCGCTGCCCAGATTTCCCGCAGTCCGTCCTGACCGGCCTGGACAGCTATCTCCCGCGCCACTTCCAGCGTCGCCGCGTACAGATAGGCATCCGTCGCCGAGCTCGGCTCGCCCGCCGAGACCCAATCGTTGAGAGGGACGGCGGCCTGGAGCAGCCGGTCGGTCAGCACCGGCGCGTGGTCGGTGTAGCCCAGCCGGTCCACCACCTGCTCTGCGTAGTAGGACGCGAAGCCCTCCTGGATCCAGCGGTCGGTGACGAGGTCGCTGTTGAACCACAGGTGGGCCGTCTCGTGCAGGATCACGAACGGATCGGCGTAGTACGAGACCTGGACCTGGCCGGTGGTCTGGTTGTAGGCGCCGCTGAAGCCGCCAATCTCCTGGTTCGAGGCTTCCTCGACGGTAAGCGTCGTACTGGTCGGATCGCCCAGACCGATCATTTGGCGCAGGATCGGGTAGCCGGCCTGCAGGACACACTCAACCTGGTCTGCCCACCCGATGTCGTCGGCCCAGTATCGGAGTGATACCTTCAGCGACCCGATGGTCACGGAACGGACTCTGAAGTCGCTGGCGGGCACGGGCTCCGTGGCTGTGAACCAAGCGCTCAGCGAGGGCGCGTCGTCGAGGATGCCGGATGAGAAGACAACCTCGCCGGAACCGAAGACGGAGCGGGTCAAGCCGCCGAACTCCTCCTGGACGGTGAAATTGGACGGGAAGATGACCGTCACGGAACTGCCGAGCGTATTCGGGCTGCCGAAAGCCGAGACGGGGAAGGACATCAGCGTGTTGCCGATGCGGAGGTCGCGGTCCGTGGAACCGCCGTTGTCGACGAGGTCGAACATGACGTTCACCGAGCAGCTCTGGCCCGAATACAGGCGCTGGCCGAGGGCGACGACGACGATGAAGCTCGAAGAAGTCACCGACTCGACCGTGACGGGAAGGTCCGAGCCGTCTCCTGAGGTAGCGGAGACGTCAGCGGAGGACGGCGGCAGAGTCAACTGGATGCTGTCGTAGTAGTAACGGCGGCTGCCGGCGTCCACGGTGTGTGAGGTTGCGGTCACGGTAGCGGCGACGTGCACTCGGGCGGCCGCCGGATCGGCCGTCCAGGTCGAGCTGGATATGAAGCTCAGGTCGGTCTGAGCGGCTTCGACGGGGGGCGGCGTGGCAGCCTGCCAAATCGAGACCGCGACAAAGAGCCCGACGAGGCAGACGAGAGCACGGCCGGCGGCCTTTGGAAACAGTCGCCGGGGATCGCGGACCACTCGGTTTCGACCAGTCAGGATCTAGCGGCGCGCAGCGGAAGCCGCGACAGCGGACATCTGGCCCGGGGCTGAGTCGACATCCGTCTCAGCCGCTCGTCTCCCCGGACGCCCGTCCGACGGAGCTCGACCGGTCGGTCGCCTCGGTGCCCGACTCGCTGGCCTCCAGAGAGATGGCCTGTGGCTCTCGCCCATCCGACGGGTAGCCTACAACCACTCGTTTCGCAGCGCGGGCTGGGCGCCCCCGGGTTCGTTCTACGGTTGAGCCGCTGCGGATGACGCGCGACAGAAAGTCGGCCGCCCGGGCACCCTCGCCAACGAGGACGTTCCGGCCAATCCTGACTCCCCGCGGAACGACGGCACGTTTGCCGACGACCGTTATCCCAGTATTGAGGCGGCCTGGTTCGCGCCGGTTGACGACGTCGAAGTCGGTTCCCTCGCCGACGATCGCGCCGAGGCCAACGGTCACTTCCTTGTCGAGGATGGCCCGATCGACCACCGCACCAGGGCGGATGACCGAGTCGAAGAGGACGATCGAGTCCCGGACTACGGCGCCCACGTCGACTACCACCCCGGGCGAGAGCACGGAGTTCACGACCGAGCCGTTGATCACGCAGCCATGGCTGATCAAGCTGCGATGCACCTGGGCCGTGGCCCCGATCTTGGCCGGGGCGCGCTCCTCGGAGCGCGTGTGGATGATCCACTCGCGATCGTAGAGGTCGAGATCCGGGGTGTCGGCGAGCAGGGCCAGGTTCGCTTCCCAATACGACTGGACGGTTCCGACGTCCTGCCAGTAGCCGTCGAAGCGATAGCCATAGACACGCGCGCCGCCCTCGATCATGGCCGGGATCACGTCATGGCCGAAGTCGGGCCGGGTGTCGCCGAGCCACTGGTGCAGGGCGCGCTTCGAGAAGACGTAGACGCCCATGCTGGCCAGGTCCGACTTCGGCTGACGGGGCTTCTCGTCCCACTCGACGATCCTGCCGGATTCGTCGAGGGCCAGGATGCCCATCCGCGACGCATCCGCCAGCGGCACCCGGCGCACGGCAATCGTGACGTCGGCGCGGTGGCGCCGGTGAGCCGCCACGAACGGTTGATAGTCCATCTTGTAGATGTGGTCGCCCGCCAGCACGAGGACCGCGTCGCCCTCGGACTGCTCGACGACGTTGAGATTCTGCAGGACGGCATCGGCAGTGCCCCGATACCACTCGGCGACGCGGCCTCGGGCGATGTACGGCTGGAGCATGCGGACGCCGCCCGTGTTTCGATCCAGATCCCAGGGTCGACCCATACCGATGTGGTCGTTGAGGGAGCGCGGGTTGTACTGGGTCAGGACGACAACGTTGTCGATGTCCGAGTTGACGCAGTTGGACAGCGTGAAATCGATGATGCGGTACTTGCCACCGAATGGCACGGCCGGCTTGGCGCGCATCGACGAGAGAATGGAGAGCCTCTCCCCTTCCCCGCCGGCGAGGATCACGGCCAGAGTTCGCTTCATCGGGCGTCCTGTCGCTTCCGCCCCGGGTCTGACCGGGCTGGGTCGATGCTAGCACCACGTCGGCAGCTTGGACTCCGGGATTGCGAGCGTTGCCCGACGCAGACCCGCCGGACCAGCCGGACGCGAGCGATGCCGCGAATTACTCGCAGGTTCGCTACCTGGGCCGCTACAGGAACAGCCGCGGGTTCATGAACACCCCGTTGACTCGTACGGCCCAGTGCAGGTGACAGCCAGACGAGTGGCCGGTCGTGTTCTCGGTACCGACAAGCTGGCCGGCGGCGACGGACGCTCCGACGTAGATACCCGGCGGCGCCTTGGCCGTCATATGTGCGTACCAGGTGACCATGCTCGTCGAGTGGGCAATGATGACCAGCCAGGCTCGCGGCGGCGCATCGTACGGGTTGTATCCCACGAAGACGACTACGCCAGCGCCGGCAGCGTGGACCGGGGTCAGGCAAGGGGCCGCGATGTCGATACCCAAATGGAAGTGGGCGCAACTGCCAACTCGCGGCTCCGAGAGCACGCCCGTGCAGCCGAACTCCTGCGTAACAACCCCGCCCATGGGCCATTTGAGGGTGCCGCTGTACTGAGACGGGATCTTGCCTGCGCCGCCCTGCTGTTTGACCAGCTTGTCGATCCTGGTCGCCAGGTCGTCCATGGCCTGACCGTTCGATTCGATGGCGGCGGCAAGCGCTGTCTTGTTCTGCGCGAGCTTCGATTGAGCCGCCTGCTGCTGGGCCAGCTGGGTTTCGAGCTCAGCCTTCAGAGAATTCAGCTGGTCCTGTGCCGCAGTGAGCTGCGTCTGCTCGTCGTCGAGCGACTTCTGCTGGCCCGCGACCTGATCCTTCAGCTGTGCGTTGGCCGTGCTGGCCATCACCACGGTCTGGCGCAGCTCGTCCAGGGTCCGCTCGTCGCGTGCAATCTCGTCGGCGAGCGACTTGTCGGCCGCGGCCAGATCGCCGTAGTACGACACGTCCGACAGAGCGTCGGTCAGCGAGTGGGCCGTCAGAAGCTGCTGCAGCAGCGGCGTCTGGTCTGTCTCGTAAGCCGCGATAAGGCGGCCTGCGAGGATCTGCTGTCTGGCGTCGAGTTCGAGCTGCGCGGCGTTTTGCTGGCTCGTGACCTCGGCAAGTTCCGTCTCGAGGATGACGTGCTCGGCCGCGAGACTGTTGAACCTCGTCTCGACTCCGGCCATCTCGCCCTGGAGAGCTGTTATCTGCGCCTGCGCGTCGCTGATCGACGAGAGCACGCCTGCGAGGCTCTGCTGAGTCGCAGCTATCTGACTCGTCAGCGCCGTCTGCTTCGCGGTCAGCCCGGCGAGCTGCGCCTTCTGGTCGGCGATCAGCTTGGCCAGGCGCTGTTGCTGAGCAACGGCGTCTGATAGGGCATCCGCCTTCACCTGTGTCGCCGAGGCCTGGAGGACGAGGCCAGGCGCGAGCAGAACCACGCCCAGGAGAAGACAGAAGAACCGCCAGCGAGGTGGGCGGCGGCCATTTGCGCGGCGGTCGTTCGAGGCGGTCATCGTGCGAGCAAACTCCGTTGCGCACGCTCCGAATCGAGCGTGCCATGCGGTTACGCCCGCCGGTCTGACGCCGTCCATCGGAGGGGCACTACCTCTGGACGACTCCGGCTGCTTTTGATCATACATCGGCCGGCGGCAGCACCGTCAACGCCCGCCGGCCACACCGGCGCCTGGTTAGGAGGCGGCAGGCAGGAGAACCGCCCAAACTGCGCCGGCGATGAGGAACGGGCCAAATGGAACGTAGCTATGGAGGGTGATCCGGCGGGCGACCAACAGGGCGAAGATGACGACCCCGCTCAGCATCACGCCGGCGAAGACCGCCAGAACGATTCGTATCAAACCCGTGAACAGGCTGGCGGCGACCAGGAACTTGACGTCCCCGCCGCCGAAGGCGCCCTCCCCGAATGGGAGGGACGCGACCAACATCACTCCCGGCACCACAACGGCGCCCACGACGGCCAGCCAGGCCGGAGACCGCGACACGAGCGAATCTCCTCCCCAGGCCAGCGCCAGGGCCCCGAACACGATCATCGGCAGCGTCACGACATCCGGCATCAGCCTCTGATCGAGGTCCGTGGCCATCAGCAGGACGCAAGCTCCGAAGAAGCCGCCGAACAGGAGGCGCTGACCGGGATCGCCGAACCTAGCCGGGACCGTCGCCAGCGCCACGGCTGCAAATACCGCGACGACCAGCGTCCGCCAGTCAACTCTGCGGACGGTGCCCCCCTCATGGGCCGGCCAACGAGCCGCGATGCGATCCGCGGCCACGCCCCAGGCCAGCCCGACGATGGCGAGCAGCGGCACGAGCGGATCGAGCTCGGCTGGCAGTGCCGGCAAGCTGGCCTCCCTTCGTATCTCTCGTTGCCGCCTGGAGTTGCGCCCCTAGCTAGCGCCCACCAACGCCAGCTCCACGAGCGTGGCGTGGGCCACACCAGTGGCGCCGGCCGGTGCGTAAGCCGTCTTCTTGCGGAAGTACGCCGTCCCGGCGATGTCCAGATGGACCCAGGGTACCGTCGCGAACTCGCGCAGGAAGAGCGCGCTCTTGACCAGGCCGCCCTCCGCGGAGCCCGTGTTGATGACGTCGGCGTACCAGCTGTCGAGGTCCTTGCGGTATTCGTCGACCATAGGCAGCTGCCAGTAGCGTTCTCCTGCACGTTCGCCGGCTGCCGCCACCGTGTCGTACCAGGCCTGCGGCGTGCCGAAGGCGCCGGTCATCTGGTCTCCCAGGGCGCGCGCAACCGCGCCCGTGAGGGTCGCGACGTCGACCAGGTGGGTGGCCCCCAGCTTCTCGGCGTAGGACATCGCGTCGCCCAGGATCAGCCGACCCTCGGCATCGGTATTGAGGATGTCGACCGTCTTGCCATTCATCGCCTTGACCACGTCGCCTGGCCTGGCCGAGTGTGGGCCGGGCAGGTTCTCGACAGCCGGGGCGATCGCCAGCAGCGGCGTGCCGGGCGCCAGTCGGGCGACGGTGGCGATGGCGGCGATCACGGTGCAGGCACCGGTCTTGTCCATCTTCATTTCTTCCATTCGATCGGCCGGCTTGATGCTTATGCCGCCCGAGTCGAAGCAGACGCCCTTGCCGACGAGGGCCAGGCTGCGGCCGGCGGCGTCTTTCGCCCCCTCGTCGCCGGACCGCAGGACGATCATCCGCGGCGGGTTGTCGCTGCCGCGGCCTACGGCCAGGAACATCCCCATTCCGAGTTCGGCGGCTCGCGCCGGTTCGATCACGTCGATGGAGAGACCGAAGCGCTCGGCGATCGCGCGAGCCTCACTCGCCAGAACCTCCGGCGTGACATCGTTGGCAGCGCGGTTGGCGAGGCGGCGAGCAAGGTTTGCGCCCTCGCCGATGACAATGCCGCGTTCGGCCGCACGCTTGACGGCGGGTATGTCCGCGGCCGGCGCAACAAGTATCAGCTCGTCGAGAGCCGGGGGGACGTTCTTGTAGTCGCCGCGGTAGATCGTGGCCGGCTCGAACTCGCCTTCGACGACGCCGCGTGCCAGCAGCTCGGCCGCTGCGACCGCGCCCCCGTCGACGTAATCCCCGAGGTCGCCCAGCGAGACCGCCAGCGAGCCGACGCTTCGGCCTGCCAGACGCCGCTCTATGGCGGAGCCGAGCCGTACGACGACCTGGCGGGTCACGGTTTCGGCCTCGCCTGCGCCGATCGCCAGCAGTCGACCGGCGCGAAGTTCCCCGGCGGCCAGGAGCACCGACCCGTACCGCTCGGCCTTGAGCTCCCCGAACACAGCCAACGAGGCGAGTTCGCCTCCGACGCGCCTGTCAATCTCCGCCAGAGCACCGTCGAACCCGGGCTCGCCGACGAATGGGACGGCCAGCACGTCTGCCGAGACATCCCACGGCTGATCGCTCACGACGCGCAACTGCATGACCAGGTCCTCCGGCCGCGCGGCTCATCGGGGCGCCGCAGACCCATGGCGTCGGCTTGGGCGCCGGCGCGGACTGATCGGCTAAGTCTACCGAGTCGCCCGGGCACCATGGCGGTCCGGCCGATGCTCGGCCTCGAACCAGCGGCGGCCCGGAGCCACTTCCCGCAACCAAGCCCGGGAGCCACTCCCCCGGAGCCGGCTATCCGCCGACGACCGTCCCGCCCGTGAGGTCGGCCACGGCGCTGGCCAGCGCACCCCTGGCTGTCTCGATCGAGATGCCGTCCGACGTCAAGTTGGCAGCCATCTCGTGAATAACGACCTGAAGCACGGAGTTGTCGTCGGGCAGCAGTGCCTTGGCGTCGTTGACGGCTCGGAGAGCGGCCGTCACCTGGGCCGTGACCTCTCCCTTCGACTCGACCATCGTCTGCCAGAGCAGCTGCAAGGCGTCGTCCATCTGCGTCGTCCGGCTCATCCAGTCTGTGAGCGTCGAGACGTCGGTCACCTTCGCCAGCTCGGCGGCGATCGTGGTGGCGTCGGCGATCGAGGCCGAAGCGATGCTGAGCTGGGTCAGTGCCTCCGGGTAGCGCCCCTGGGTCGCGAGCTGCAGCGCGCCGGCCGCAACCGAGTCGTGAGTCTCGATGTCGTTGGCAACCTGAATGGCAGTCTGGCTGCCGTCAACCATGGACTGCCAGTCGCCCTGGAGCGGACCGACGGACGCAACGGCGAGGCAGACCTGGTGGTATCGATCGACCAGGGCCGGGCTGTAAGTCTTGGCCAGCTCAACCTGGAGGCTCGCATCCCAGGCCCCACATTGCAGCCGCGCGTCAAGGTCGGCGGCCCCGGCTTCGATGGAGTTCAGATAGCTCGAACCAGCGTCCCAGGCCGACTTCAGCCCCGTCTGATCCACCTGGGACAGGCTGGATAGCGTCTGACGGGCCATCTGGGCGAGTGAATCGACGTTCCCTTTGAGCGTGGCCAGGTCGTGGACCGCCGCGTCCAGCTTGGCCGTCAAGACCTTGTCGGCGGCCCAAGTGATCTCAGGTCGGGCACCGGTCGATGGAGACTGCTGGGCCGCCGCGACGATCCCGGCCGATCCGAAGGCCAGCCCGGCTGCGAGGATCAGCCAACCGAGGCGCAAGAGCCCGCGGCCCACGAGGGCCCGAAATCGATCTCCCCAACCGAGCTCGCGGTCTTCGAAGTCGAGACTGTAATCGTCACCCTCCAACGCGAAGACGGGCCCGGTGAGGTCGATCTGATCGATCGGGCGCAGGCCGGAGCCGGAGCTTGGTTGAGGCGGCAGGCTGGGGCTCGTCATGATCTCGGCGATGCTACACCGCTGCAGCCCCCACATGGGCCCTTGAGCACAGTCGGACGCGGCGGCCGGCTCAGGCCTCGGGGGTGACGTCCGCGAGGCGATCGAGGGCGGCGGCCAGTTCGGCCGAGTCGGCAGCGATCTCCGTCGGTCGGTCCGCGATGGTCAGGGCGGCGACCTGGGCTCGGGTCGTGATCCCGGTCAGCATCAACACCGACCGCGCCCCCACGGCGTGTGCGGCGGGCACGTCCGTGACCAGGCTGTCGCCGATCATCACCGCCCTGGTAACGTCACCGCCCACCGCATGTGCGGCAACCTCCAGGAGCAGTGGCCCGGGCTTGCCGATGGAGATGGGTGTCCGGCCGGACGCGGCCTCGACGGCGACGACGATCGAACCCGCGCCCGGCGTCAAGCCCCTTTCGGTTGGGTAAATCGGATCGCGGTTAGTGGCAACGAACCTCGCGCCGGCCCGAATGGCCGCGGCCGCACAGGCAAGTCGGGCATAGGAGAAGTCCAGGTCGAGCCCAACGACGACGACATCGACCTGGCCAGTGGCCGCGGCGACGTCTCTACCGTTCGTCGTCCATCGATCGGCCGCGTCGCTCGAGGAGACGACTTCGATCCCGACGTCGCGGATCTCGTGCATCAATCCGGGACCGCCGACGACGAGAGCGCGTCCGACCGGAGGCTGGAGGTCGAGCAGGTACAGTGCAGTCGCCCGCGCCGAGGAAACGATCCGATCCGGTGAGACCGGCGCACCCATGCCCTCAAGACGGGTAACGTAGTCGGCGCGATACCACATCGAGTTGTTGGTCACGTACACGACATCGTCGCCGGCGGCAGCGTGCGCGGCGAGCACGGCGGCAACGCCGGGCACGGGTTCCGCACCGAGGTAGACCACACCATCGAGATCGACGAGAAGCAGCATGCTTAGGATGCTACCGGAGCGGCGCCCGATACGCGGGGCGCGGGCGTCCCAGGCCGCATCAGGCGGCGCCCATGCCTGACGACCGAAGGATTCTCCAAGGCATCGATCGACTGGTCGTCGACGGCACCAACGTTCTCCACGCGCTGCGGCGGTCGCCTGCGCCACTTCCCGCGACTGCGCTGATCGGGCGGCTTCGAGCGATCGTCCCGCCCGGCGTCAAAGTCGTGGTCGTGCTCGACGGCTCGCCCGAGCAGGGTCTCGTTTCGCGCCGGGTCGCGTCCGGCGTCGAGGTCAGGTACTCCGGCCGGTCAACCGCCGACGAGGTGATCATCGGTCTTGCCGAGCACGAGTTCGCTTCGGCGCGGGCCGCCTTGCTGGTCGTGACCGACGACATCGAGCTTGGGGCCACCGTTCGACGAGCGGGCGGTCGAACCGTCCGCAACGGCTGGCTCATCGACCGACTCGGCCGCCAGCGTTTGTCCTCTCCATCGGCCGGCGGGGCGTATCCGCCTGCTCCCCCGCCTGCGTACGGATCGTCACCACCCCGCTCCGGCATCCGGACCTCGACCGGGCGAGGCGCGGATGGTCCCGGTGCGACGAGGGGCGGCGCGACGAGTCCTCGATCGGTCGATCGGCGGTCCGCTGGTCCCGGCGCGATCGGGCGTCCGGGGTCCGTTGACCACACTCCCGAGCCTGACGACGAGGGTCCGCGGTGGTCACCCGGCCGCGGGGCCACGAAGAAGCGAGGCAACGGCCGCAGACGGCCCAGCACCGGCCGGTAGCACTCGATAGTGTCGTTGTATACTGAACATGCGTTCACAGTCTCGTGCAGGTGAGTGGCTGCGACGCCTGGGGCGGCCCCCCACGATACGACGCGGCGGCACGCGCGGCCCGTTCCACGCGGCGTCTACGAGGTCCTACGCAGCCGATCCACCGGTCGTCTGCCCATCCGGCGGCAGGACCGCTCCATGTCTAGATATGGTGGTAGAAAGCCGTGATGGACCACTATATGTTGTGTTTTGGGGCTTGACTGCAGGCGACCCTCAGGCGTAGATTCCCACGGTCCAAAAGGTTGCCGAGAGAACCCGGAGAGCGTCGGCGAGACCTCGGAGAGAAGGTCGACTCGACTCCCTGAGGATCCGGATGGAGGCACGTCGCCCGGGCACTCGCAGCTATCTGCACGAGCACTCGAGACCGGCGACTCAGGTTCCGGACGCGCCAGGCGAGGCGGCCGGCAGATGGAGCCGGGAAGAGCGATCCAAGGTCGGCGGCAGACGGCAGGTCGGAGGCCGCGGATGCGAGGATCCGGGACGACCGCCGCCGCAAGCAGACCCTGGTGGCCGTGGAACCTGACCGCCCGGGATAGCGACACGAGGTCGTCATAGCGTTCCACGCCACTACACCACGCCATGCCACGTACCGCATCGCCCCTGCGTCGCGGCCACAGGCCGCCGCCCCGCCAGATCAACGAACGGACAGAAGGATCCCAGGAAGGTGCAAGAAATGAGTGGAGCCGACGCGAGCGCGATCCCTGCGATCGCGCTAACCGACACCGCGGAGACGACGGCAGGCGCCGCAGCCCACGTCCCGAGCCCCGCCATCGGCGCGAGCGTCACTGCGATTCTCCCCGACGGCCGCTTCACCGGGATCGGCGTCAAAGGGCTCCACTTCCCGCGCCGCTGGACCACGCCGGGCATCCACCCCTACGACGAGATCGACTGGGAGATCCGGACCGCTGCCATCGGCAACGAGAAGGGCGTCAACGTTTTCGAGCAGAAGGACGTCGAGGTTCCCGCGTCCTGGAGCCAGCTCGCCACCAACGTCGTCGTCAGCAAGTACTTCCGCGGCCACCTGGGCACGCCGGAACGTGAGACCTCAGTCCGCCAGCTGATCGATCGCGTCGTCAACACCATCGCGGGCTGGGCCGAAACGCAGCACTACTTCGCCACCGACGAGGACCTGCACGCCTTCCAGGCCGAGCTGACCCACCTCCTCGTCCACCAGAAGATGAGCTTCAACTCGCCGGTCTGGTTCAACGTCGGCGTTGAAGAGCACCCCCAGTGCTCGGCCTGTTTCATCAACTCGGTCCAGGACTCTATGAGCTCGATCATGGATCTCGCCAAGACCGAGGCGATGCTCTTCAAGTTCGGCTCTGGCGCCGGCTCGAACCTTTCGACCCTTCGATCGAGCAAGGAGAAGATGTCGGGCGGCGGCACGGCCTCCGGCCCCGTCAGCTTCATGCGCGGCTACGACGCCTTCGCCGGCGTGGTCAAGTCGGGCGGCAAAACTCGCCGCGCCGCCAAGATGGTGATCCTCGACGTCGGCCATCCCGACATCGAAGAGTTCATCAACTGCAAGCTCAAGGAGGAGAAGAAGGCCTGGGCCCTGATCGAGGCCGGCTACGACGCCTCCTTCACCGGCGAGGCCTACGGCTCGGTCGCCTTTCAGAACGCGAACCACTCGGTCCGGGTCACCGACGACTTCATGCGCGCGGTCGTCGCGAACGGCGAATGGACGACCCGAGCGGTCGTCGACGGCCGGCCGATGGGCACCTATCGAGCCCGCGACCTCTTCCGCGAGATGGCCGACGCGGCCTGGGTCTGCGGCGACCCCGGCATCCAGTACGACACCACCATCAACGACTGGAACCCGGTCTCCAACTCGGCCCGCCAGTACGCAACTAATCCTTGCAGTGAGTTCAGCTTCATTAACGATTCTAGTTGTAATTTAGCCAGCCTCAATCTGATGAAATTCGCGCGCGACGACGGCGAGTTCGACGTCGAGTCATTCCGTTACGCCGCCCGGCTGACCATCACTGCCCAGGAGATCCTGGTCGACAACGCCAGCTACCCGACGCCGAAGATCGCCGACAACTCGCACCTGTTCCGGCCGCTCGGCCTGGGCTACGCCAACCTCGGCGCGCTGCTGATGAGCCGCGGCCTCGCCTACGACTCGCCGGAAGGCCAGGCCTACGCGGGCGCCATCACTTCAATCATGACCGCCGAGGCATACCGCCAGAGCGCGATCGTCGCCCGCGACCACGGCGGCCCGTTCGCCGAGTACCGCAAGAACGAGGAGCCGTTCCTTCGCGTCATCGAGAAGCATCGCGACGCCGCCCACGCCATCCCGGACAAAGTAGGCCTGCCCACCGATCTTCACCGTGCCGCACGTGATATTTGGGATGAAACTCTGGCTGTGGGACGCCAGCACGGGTTTAGAAACGCACAAACGAGTTTACTCGCCCCCACGGGCACTATTTCATTTATGCTGGACTGCGATACCACCGGCATCGAGCCCGACATCGCCCTCGTCAAGTACAAGAAGCTCGTCGGCGAGGGCTTCCTCAAGATCGTCAACGGGACCGTCCCGGGCGCCCTGCGCAAGCTCGGCTACACGCCCGAACAGGTTGATGCCATCGTGGCCTACGTCAACGAACGCGAAACGATCGAAGGTGCCCCGGAGCTCAGGCCCGAGCACCTGTCGGTCTTCGACTGCGCGTTCAAGCCGGTCAACGGCACGCGCTCCATCCACTACATGGGCCACCTGCGGATGATGTCGGCGGTCCAGCCCTTCCTGTCCGGCGCGATCAGCAAGACGGTGAACATGCCCGAAGCGGCGATGCCCGAGGAGATCGAGACGGTCTACCTCGAGGGCTGGCGGATGGCCCTGAAGGCAATCGCGATCTACCGCGACAATTCCAAGCGCTCGCAACCGCTCATGACGGGCAAGAAGAAGGAGGCCCGGGCCGAAGAGGCGGCGCCAGTCGCAGCCGCGGCTCCGGCTGAGCCCAAGCCCTACCGGCGCCGCCTCCCTGCCGAACGAACTGCGATCACGCACAAGTTCGACGTCGCCGGTCACGAGGGCTACATCACGGTGGGCCTCTACCCCGACGGCCAGCCGGGCGAGATCTTCCTCAAGATGGCGAAGGAAGGCTCGACGATCAGCGGCCTGATGGACACGTTCGCCACAACGGTCAGCGTCGCGCTCCAGTACGGCGTGCCGCTGCACGACCTGGTCCACAAGTTCGCCCACGTCCGATTCGAGCCGTCGGGCTTCACCAGCAATCCGGAGATCCCGATCGCCAAGTCGATCGTGGACTACATCTTCCGGTGGATGGGTTCGCGGTTCCTGCCGCCCGAAGAGCGGGCGAACCTCGGCCTGGTCGACCGGTCGGCGACGGCCGAAACATCGGTGCAGCCGCTCACCCTCGGGCTCGGCAGCGCGGGCGCATCAGGAAGCGCCGGGACTTCAGGGAGCGCCGACCCGCCCGCCACGGGGCCGGCTTCACCGCTGACAGGTGGCAGCGTCGGCTCGTCGGGCGCACCCTCCGGGACGGCCTCCTCGCCGACCTCGAGTGGCACTCCCCCAACCGCGACGGCCACCTCAACGCCCGCCGGTGAGCGGCCGAGCGAGGCTCCCCGGTCCACGTCCTCCGCCGCCACCGGCAGCAGCAACGGCAAGACCAACGGCAACGGCTCAGCCAGCCTTCGCGCCGCCCTCGGCAACCTCGGCATCGGCAAGGCCCAGGTCACGTTCAGCGCCCAGGCCGACGCCCCCTCCTGCGCCGATTGCGGCTCGATCATGGTCCGCAATGGCAGCTGCTACAAGTGCCTCAACTGCGGCTCCACGAGCGGCTGCAGCTGATCATTCGGTCCTGAGCGTGCGGGTATGGCACCGAAACGCGGCCGAGCTACTCCTGGGCTCCGGAGCGGCACCTACGGGGCGCTATTCTGAGTGAGGAGCGCACTCAGGACCATGAGAAGTGGGCGATGGCGATTCCGAAGTTCCAGGCCGTGATGCGGCCGCTTCTTGAGCTTGCGGCCGATGGGCAGGAACACCAGGCCAGCGAGGCGGTCGAGGTCCTGGCTCAGCAGTTCCGCCTCTCCAAAGAGGAGCTGGCGGAGCGGCTGCCCAGCGGAGTGCAAGCCACCTTCTATAACCGGGTCGCCTGGGCGACCACCTACCTCAATGCAACGGCTCTGGCGAGCGGACCGGCCGAGGCAGATTCCGAATCACCGATCTTGGGCGGCAGGCTCTCGCGAGTGGCCAGACGATTGACCTCAAGTACCTTGCCCAGTTTCCGGAGCCGGCGGCTTTGCGTAGCGGAAGCGCGGCTCCAGGCGAAACCCATACGCAGCTGCCGGCCGAAGCGGCGACGGCGACGCCCGACGAACTTCTCGAATCTACCTACCAGGGACTTCGTCGGCAGCTCGCGACCGACCTGCTCCCGAGGGTTCACACCGTCGATCCCACGTTCTTCGAGAAGCTGGTGGTCGATCTTCTGATCGCCATGGGCTACGGCGGATCGCGCAAAGAAGCCGGAAAGGCCATCGGGCAGAGTGGCGACGAGGGGATCGACGGGATAATCAACGAGGACAAGCTTGGGCTCGATGTCGTGTACATCCAAGCCAAGCGTTGGGCCAGCGGCAACTCGGTCGGCCGCCGAGAGGTCCAGATGTTCACTGGCAGCCTGGAAGACAAACAAGCCTCCAAGGGCGTCTTCATCACGACGTCGGCATTCACCGCCGACGCACGGGACTACGTACAGAAGATCTCCAAGAGGATCGTCCTGATCGACGGCGAGGAGCTTGCCCAGCTGATGATCGACCACGGCGTCGGCGTCACTGAAGTGACCCATTACGTCACGAAGCGCATCGACTCGGACTACTTCGAGGTCGAGTAGTCCGAGCGCCGACCCCGCAGCTATCGTGTCGTCGTGGGTTCGGCCACGGGCAGCCCCAGGCCACGGAGATCGCGGCGCAACTCGGCCGCGCCCCGAAACAGGATGGCGGCCATGCCAAGAGCAGAGGCCGTGGCGACGTTCAGATCCCAGTCGTCGATGAAGACCGTGCTCTCGGCCCTCAGGCCGAAGCGGCGCAGGCACTCCCGGAAGATCGCCGGATCCGGCTTGCCGACCTTGACCTCACCCGAGATGAGGATGCCGTCCATCTCGTCGAGGAACGAGTACCGCGATCGCGTCACGGCGAATGTTTCGGTCGACCAGTTGCTCAGGGCGAAGGCCGGGACCCCGGCGCGTCGCAGCTCGCGCAGAATGGCGACTGTCTCGTCGAACGCCTCGCCCAGCATCTCCGGCCAGCGAAGGTGGAAGGCAGCGATCAGCGCGGCCTGGTCGGGGTGGGCCTTGACGAGCTCGGCCACGCCCTCGGCAAACGGCCAGCCGGCGTCCAGGCGAGCATTCCACTCCCGAGTGCAGACCTCGGCCAGGAACCGCTCCATTGCCGCCTCGTCGGCTCCGAAGAGCTTGCGATAGAGATGGCGCGGATCCCAGTCGATGAGTACGCCCCCGAGATCGAATACAGCGGCGGTAATGCGAGTCGTCATTAAGCCTCACGGAGTGGCAGTCGGGCGACGCCGACCTGGGAGAGCGCAAGCCCGGTCAGGGTCGACTGATCGTACCCGAGTCGGCCTCGGCGCTGTCGGGGCGGCCGGTGTCCCACGTAGGACCGGCGGTGCCAGGTCACCCAAGACGTGGCTTCGAAGCTGACGCCCCGCGGTCCCACGCGGAGGGAAGCCGGATCGCCGGCAAGGTTGGGCGCGCATACTGGGTCCTGCACACAAGTAGCCCGCCGGCTCCGGCCACACGGGAGGAGCGTGATGAACTTCAACGTGATATTGCCGTTCTGCTCGTCCCTGCTCAGCTTCATCTTCTTCGTCCTCCTGCTCGATCAGTGGCACGAGAGGCGACGGTCATACCAGGCCGTGTGGGCGATCGGGATGCTCTGGTACGGGCTGAGCGCGGGCACCGAGTTCCTGGGCGGGGCCTTGGGGTGGTCGGAGCCGCTGTACCGGGCGTGGTACCTGATCGGCGCGATCTGGGTCGCCGGCTGGCTCGGTCTCGGGACCGTGCTTCTGCTTGGCAAGACGCGCTTTGGCTATGCCTTCGCGGGCTCGCTCTTCCTGGCGGGCCTGTTCACCGCACTGACCCAGGCGAAGTACAACTACGCTGACAGCGGCGTCGCGCCGGTCCTCTACTTTGGCATAGCGGCGGTACTGGCGGTGGCGATCAGCATTGACACGTATCGCCACGGCTCCACCTGGCCGCTCCTTGCCGCAGCGGCCCTGGTCGCGGGCACGCTCGTCTCGGCCGTGATGATGGCAGCGGTATCGCTCCCAGCCCCGGGTTGGGTCGTCGACCCAGTCACCCACATCCCGACCGGCGACCTCTTTCCTGGATACCTGCGACTGCTCACGCCCTTCTTCAACATAACCGGGGCCTTCGCCCTGGTGCTGGGCGGCATCTACAGCACCTACATATTCATGCCCAAGCGAAGATTCATCCGTTACTCGCTGAACCGAGACCAGACTCCGGCGCGGTACCTCGGCAACCTGCTGATGGCGCCCATCGCAATCGCCGCGAACCTGATCGGCTCGATCCCCGGGGCGATCGCGGCGCTGCTGACCGGCCGTCTCAACAGCCGTGTGCCTGCCACGCTGCTCATCGCCGTGGGCGCGTTGATCCCGTCCATCACCAGCGGATTGAACCGGTTCGGCGACACGAGTGCGTTCTTCCTGGGCGAGTTCCTCGGCGTCCTCTTCATCTTCGCCGGCTTTCTCGTCTCAATCGATGTCTTCCGCGAGATCCGGATTCCGTTCACCGGCATCGTGCTGAGATCGCGCGCTCAAGAGGAGAGTCCGGAGCGCGTCTGAGCCGAGCCGATCAGGCGTCAGGGGGACGCTCCGGCATCGCCCGGCCAGGCTGACCTTCTTCGATCTCCACGCATGCGGTAACGGCCCCAGCCGAGCCTCGATGCGCGGCGGCTCGGGCCCTACAGGCGCCGGCCCAGATCCGTATTGCGGCCCGCTACCGCAGCAGAAGCTGGTAGAGAAGGACAAGGCTGTCGAGGTCCTCGCCCCGCAGCCGTTTTCGCGCGCTATTCAGCGGAAATGCGGTCAACCCGGAATCGGTCCGGAACGCGAAGACCCTTCGCCCGTCCATGGCCGCCCACCCCCATCGACCGCCGTGGTTTCGTCTCAGCGTCTCCCCGAAGTAGGCGCCCAGCTCGACGATGAGCTTGGCTCTGAGTTCCTCGGCCGCCTCGCCGACGTAGTCCGGGTCGAGCGGCTCCCACAACTCGACGCCGGTTGCATCGGCGACCTCGAGGCTGGCGTCCGAATAGTCGAGCACGACATTGAGGTCGCGGCCCCGGATCGCGAAGCCGCTTGCCCGAATGGCCATTTCCCGAGCGGCCGCGTAGTCCGTCGTGAACGCCACGACTGCTCCGGGCGGTCTCTGCCCCACTTTGGAGTCGCTCACCCCGGCCACCATGCCCTCCTCGCGCATCGCGAGAATGTACCGCACCCGGGAAGGCGCGACCAAGCTGGCTGGTCACTGATGGCCGCAGCTCAAAACGTCGTCAGTGCGATCGTGCGCCCCGACCGACACGTCGCGGCGGAGAATGTCGTCCTACGTTGTACGACCCCGGGGCGCGGGGCCACCAACGAAAGAGGGAGACGATGTTCGCGAGATGGCTCCGGCCGACGCACCTGACGCCGGCGCGGTCTCCATCGGGAGGGACGAGAGTCCGCGGGGTCGGGGCGGCACTTGCCGCGGTCATCGTTGCAGGGGCGTGCAGCACGGCGGCGGTGACCCCAACGGCTTCCACAACAGCGTCGCCAGCGACCACGCCGACGACTCCGACGGCGCCGACGCCCTCACGATCGCCCAGACAGTCGCCGTCGTCCATCGCGACTCCGTCGTCCTCGGGCGCGCCGACGGAATTCGCGATGGCCCTGGGCAACGCGGGGCTGCTGCAACCGGCCCCCGACAACGGGGCGCTCGCCGGCAATGAGATAAACGACTTCGGGTTCGACCTGCTCCGCCGGCTCGACTCGACGGGCAACCTGTGCGCCTCGCCGACGAGCATCGCGCTCGCCCTGGCGATGGTTCGACCGGGCGCCCGAGGCCTCACCGCCAGCGAGATGGACAGGGTCCTGCACGGCTTCGGATCCGACGGGCAAGCGAGCGAGGTCGTGGCCCTGCTCAAGGAGCTGCAGTCCCAGACCGCCTACGACAATTCGGGCTCGCTCCCAACGGATCCAGGGACCACACCGGCCCCGGCCGGCCAGCAACCGATACTCGAGCTCGACGTCTCCAACGCAGTCTTCTCGCAACAGGGTATGAGCATGGAGCCCGCCTACCTCGATTCGCTCAGCTCGGGGTTCGGGGCCGGCGTTGGGCTTCTCGACTTCGCGAACTACCCGGAGGCGGCCCGCCAGATCATCAATGGCTGGGCAAGCGATCGGACCAAGGGTCGCATCCCAGAGGTCCTCCAACCGGGCGACATCACAAGCCAGACGCGCATCGCCCTGGCCGACGCCATCTACCTCAAGGCCGGTTGGACGTACCCGTTCGACCCGGGTGCCACCCGGTCGCTGACGTTCAATCGCGCCGACGGATCCCGGGTATCCGTCCCGACGATGGTAATCGATCGGCAGCTTTCGTACTCGGCAGGGACCGGCTTCCGGGCAGTCGTGCTTCCTCTGGGCGGCGACTACGGGGATCTCTCGATGACGATCGTCGTCCCCGACGACATGACCTCGTTCATCGGCGGGCTCACGGCAACCGAACTCGCCGGCATCGACAGCGCTGCCCGGATCTATGACGTTGACCTGACGCTGCCGCGCTTCTCGGTGGATTCGCGGGCCGACCTCGCGACCGTGCTGAAAGCCATGGGCATGACAGCGCTATTCGACCCGGACAGCGCTGACCTCTCTGGCATCACCACGGACGAACGGCTGTCCATCAGCAAGGTGATCCACGAGGCCAACATAGACGTGGTCGAGGAGGGAACGACGGCTGCGGCGGTGACGGTCGTGACCGGCAGAGCGACGACGGGCGGCGGTCCTCCACCTCGCGTCCAGCTTCACGTGGACCGGCCGTTCCTTTACCTGGTCCGGGAAGGGACGACCGGCGCCGTCCTCTTCATGGGCCGCGTCGACGATCCGTCGGCCAAGAGCTGAACCCGGCCGGGAACCGCTCGACCGGGCCGGGGGCTCCCCGCCGCCCGGTCTTCGTTTCTCGGTCTGAGGCGACGAAGACGGACGCAAGCGAACTTCGTCCGATAATGGGTCAATGCCACCCGGAATCAACCCGCCCGACGGCGCCGACACCGAGCGCCGCGACGACGCCGCGGCGGCCGACGAGCGCTACAACGACGCTTTCGTCGAGGATCCACAGGCGGCGCCCGACGGGCGGCCCGATCCGTTCGACGCGCTGGTGCTTGCGGCGCTCGACTCTCTGCCGGAGGCGTTTCGCGAGCGTCTGGGCAGCGTTGCCATCGTAGTCGAGGACGAGCCGACACGAGACCAGCTCGCCTCGGTCGGCGCCTACGGCCTGCTCGGGCTCTACACGGGGGTGCCGCGGACCGCCTACGGCGCGGACCACGCCATGGTGACGAGTAAGATCACGATCTTTCGAGGCACGCACCTGCGCCTGTTCCGAGACCCCGACTCGCTCGCGCGCGGCGTGGCCGAAACGGTTCGCCACGAGGTGGCGCATCACTTCGGAATCTCGGATGCGCGTCTCGACGAGCTGGCGCGCGGGCGCGATCGGCCAGGCCGCTAAGCCGCGGGCCGGCCCGTCGGGCCCGCGGCTACCGCTTCAGCTGCCGCGTTGCGGTCGGGCGGGGCAATACGCGACGCTGGCGGCCTTCCGCTGGGCCCAGGTCTGGCCGGCGCGATTGCGGCCCTCGAGCCAAGCTTTGCGGTTCCGGAGATGGCTCCTCTGGACACCGGATCCACCGTTCTGCCGGCTGTCCACCGCAGCCGAGGAAGCGGCAGAGGAACGATACGAGGACTTGCTTCGGTCGGCTTCGGGGCGCGGCGATGCGGGCACCGTCGTGGGCGTGACTTCATCGGTCATGTGAGTTCTCCATTCGCTGGTCGCGACCATGCGCAAAGGGCCGGAACGGCGGCCGAGGGCCGGGGGGCCTATGCCTTGCTACCGTTGCGACCGAGACCGAGGTCGCCTCGAACCGCCTCTGCGCCGTGGTTGCGAGACCATGACGAGACGGCCGCGGCGAGCGCGACCGACTCCGGACGAACAGACAGCCTGTCGTCGGGGCCGCGGACCGTCGATCCGAGCTCGGCCAGGACGCCTCGGTACATGGGCTTGTCGTTTTGTGAACGATCGACTGGTGGGAACACGTCGAAATAGCCGTCGGTGCTCACGACGATCAGGGCATCGGCGGTGCGGAAGCTTCTGCGAGCCACGGGGATCCAATCTGCCGCGCGCTTCGGGCGACGAAATGGCTACCCGGCGTGGTCGGACGCCACCACGATGGGACCGGGGCGGCGTTTGGTCAAGCGGACAGGAGAACGGGCCTGCCTGCGCACGTGCACGCGTGCCAGGCACTGCATGGGGCGGGCCGGGCCGGGGCCGTCGTTGTGTTATGGCCCAAAAGCGAGTACCGTGACCTGGTTACCGCCACTTGCGGCGACGCTCCGCGTGGTCGACCCCCCTTTCCGACAGACCGTGCGTCTGCTGTTGGGATCGGGAAGATGAAAGGGTCACTATGACCACCGGAACAGTCAAGAAGGTCGTCTCGGAGCGCGGCTTCGGGTTCATCGCCGCCGAGGATGGGAAGGAATACTTCTTCCATCGCGGCGGCCTCCAGGCCCCCCTCGACTTCGACCGCCTGATCGGCGGCGAGCGTGTCTCGTTCGAAATCGAGACAAGCCCCAAGGGCCCGCGCGCCGTCCAGGTGAGCGCAGCGTAGTTCTGCTCGGCCTTCGCAGCCCGAGCGTTATCGCCTCGGGCTGCGATCGCCAACCGAGGGGACCGACCGCCTACAGGCCTCACGCCGCCCTGCGCGGTCGTCGGGGCGTCTGGGCCAACGACCAGCCACGACGGCTCGGCTAACCCGACAGGAGCTAATCCATCTCGCGGACTGCCTTCGTTTCAACCTATCCGCCACGCCAGTGTGGTACTGCGACTTTCACGTACGATCTGGCCACGACGGTCGGCGAACGGGAGATTGTCGCCATCCATCCGACGGGCGAGGTCGGGCCGTACCCGGCTGAGGTCCGCCACCGAATCCGTCGCGAGAACCAGGCCGACTACCCCTACGGTGCCGAGGCCCTCAACGATTGCGGCGTAAAGGTCGTCAGCGTTCAGCACGGGCATGGCATCTGGGGCGGAGAGGACGGCGGCTTCATCCTCGACTTCGTCCGGGCCCTAAGGGTGCCGATGGTCGTGACATTCCACGATGTGTCGGCGGGACCGTCCCAGACTCAGCGATCGATCCTGGCCGAGGTCGTCGACCGCGCCGCGGCGACGGTGGTCATGTCCCGCGCCGCAGCATCCGAGATGGCGCGGTCATACGGGGTGGCTGCCGACCGCCTGGACATCGTCCCGAACGGCGTGCCCCATCTGCCGCAGGTCGCCGCGGACACCGTTAAACCCCGCCTCGGCTTGCAAGGCCGATCCGTGATCCTGAGCTTCGGTCTGCTCGAGCCGGCCAAGGGGTGCGAATCGGTCATCGACGCGATGCCTGCGGTGATAGCGGCCGTGCCAACGGCCTGCTACGTGATCGTGGGCGCGACCGAACCGAACCACCTCGGCCGCGACGGCGAGACCTACCGAGCCAGCCTCGAGGCGCAAGTTGCAGCCCTGGGTCTCAGCCAGCACGTCAGGTTCGTCGGCCGTTTTGTGGGTCGCGTCGAGCTTGGCAACTGGCTCGAGGCAGCGGACGTGATAACTACGCCGTATCCGGATCTCGACCGGACGGTCGCCGCCACGCTCTGCTGCGCCATGGCGGCTGGCAAGCCAATCGTCTCGACTCCGTATGCGCATGCGCTCGAGCTGGTCTCCACGGACATCGGCCGACTGGTCCCGACGGGCTCGCCGGAGGCGCTGGCCGGTGCGTTCATCGAACTCCTGCGCGACCCCGAGCTTCGAGCTTCGATGGGGCGGAAGGCCTACGAGCGCAGCCGCGGAATGGTTTGGTGGGAGGTCGGGAGCCAGTATCGGCGCATCTTCGACCGGACCCTGGCCGCGAGCGCCTCGACGCTCCGCCCACGGCTCCGGAAGTTCGTGGCGGTCGTAGCCTGAGCCGCTCGACTCGGCCTGCCACTCGGGCGGGACTCGGTCCAATCCGCGGGCCCGATGCGGCCCGGGCCAGGTCCGGAGCCCGGGATGGTAACATCAGTCTGTCAATCGCTGTTTCGGACACGCTGCAGCAGCGTGTGCCGTCGGCACGCCACGTGGGTGCCGGCCCTCATCCCGATCGCGCCGTCGGCGCTGGACCAAGCCCGTCCCGCCCGGCCTGTTCGGACCCGCGTCGAATGACGCATTCAGGAGCAATCGTTTGACTTTCGAAAACCTCGGCCTGTCGGCCGACCTTCTCGCCACCGTAGCGCGAGAGGGCTACACGGAGCCGACGCCCGTCCAGAGCGCGGCAATCCCCTTCATCCTGGCCGGACGCGATGTCCTGGCCGCAGCCCAGACGGGCACCGGCAAGACCGCGGCGTTCGTCCTTCCGGCCCTCGAGCGACTTCGAGGACACGCCAACGCCGGTTTCTCGCCGGCCCGACACCCCGTTCGCATGCTCATCCTCACCCCGACGCGTGAGCTCGCCGTCCAGGTCGCCGATGCCGTCAAGACGTACGGTCGCGGCTCGTCCCTCAGGTCCGCAGTCGTGTACGGAGGCACTCGGATCGAGCCGGAGATCAAGCTCCTCTGGAGCGGCGTCGAGATCCTCGTCGCGACACCGGGCCGCTTGCTCGACCACATCGGTCAGCGCACGGTCAACCTGAGCCAGGTCGAGATACTCGTTCTCGACGAGGCCGACCGAATGCTCGACATGGGCTTCGTACCGGACGTGCGCAAGATCGCCGCCCTTCTCCCGGCCGGGCGCCAGACGCTGATGTTCTCGGCCACGTTCTCGGACGACATCCGCCGGCTGGTGGGTGAGTTCCTGCGAGACCCGGAGATCGTCGAGGTCGCCGCTCGCAACAGCATCGCCGACAACCTGACCCAGGTCCTCTACCCGGTCGAGCAAAGCCGCAAGGCGGATCTGCTCGTACACCTGATTCAGCGCGATTCGATGGACCAGGTCCTGGTGTTCACCCGCAGCAAGCTCGGGGCAAGCCGGCTCGCTTCGTACCTCGACCGGCGGGGCGTCAGTACCTCCGCCATCCACGGCGATCGCAGCCAATCGGAGCGGACCCGCGCCCTCGAAGCGTTCCGCGGCCGGTTCTTCAAGGTCCTCGTGGCCACGGACGTGGCTTCGCGCGGGCTCGACATCGAGAACCTGCCATACGTCGTCAACTTCGAGCTGCCGTTCGAGCCGCAGGACTACATCCACCGCATCGGTCGAACCGGTCGCGCAGGGGCAAGCGGCACCGCCATATCACTGGTCTCGCCAGACGAAGTCGACGAGCTTCGGGCCGTCCAGCGGCTGCTGCGCAAGGCCATTCCGTGTGCGGTCGTCGAAGAGTACCTGCCCGATCCCGATCGCGAGCCGGCCCAGGCAACGCGGTCGCGGGCCGGCCGACCCGGGGGAACCCGCACCGGGCGGCCGTGGTCCCGACCGGGCCGAACTCCGGCCACGGCTTCCTTCGACGGCCGAGCCCAACTATCCGCCGCAGCAGGGAGCCGCTGATCACCATGCGCAAACGCAAGGTCACGTATCCGGTGGCCCGCACGGCCACCAAACAGCCCCGAAGCGCCGGCCTGCCGGGAGACCCCAGCTACATCAGATCGACCGTCGCCACGATCAACCTGGCGGCCCTCGACGTTAGAGACGACCTGTCGGTGGGTAGCCGCGTCAAGATCGGCGGAGTGGGCCTCTACGCCGGCGAGCTCGCGGTCGTCGAGGCCCTATCGAACGGGATAATCCCCGCCGCCATGGTCCGAACCGACTCCGGCAAGTCGCGTCGGGTGCGGGCAGTCGACCTGGAACGCGTCACCAGCGAGCGCGTCGCCGCCCAAGGCTGACCGCGGTTTCGTCCGCCCGTCTCAACGCCGAGGTCCGGCCCGAAGCCGAACGATCGACTCAGCCTTTCCGCGCCAGCAGTTGGGGCGCGCGGAGACGCACGAGCAACGCTCCGAACTCGGCGGCACAGACGAGTACGAACGCGGTCAGGTAGTACCACAGCATCAGGACGATGACCCCGGCGAGGGCGCCATAGGTGGCGGCGTAACTGGCGAAATGCGCCACGTAGATGCCGAACGCATAGGTAACTACGAGCCACACCAGGGCGAAGACTGTCGCCGCGAGGGCGGCCCAGCGCCATGGCGTGCGGAAGTCCGGGGCAAATCGCAGCACGGCGGCGACTGCGATCACCAGCAGAGCGAATGAGACCGGCCAGCGCACCAGGGCGATCCATGGCCAGACTTCGTGCAGTCCGGCGTGGTCAACCAACCGATGAGTGATCAGCGTCCCCCCCACGATGGCCGCGAACGAGATCGCGGCCGCGATTCCGCCCATCACCGTCAGCGCCACCGCCATGCCCAGGCGCAGCACGAGCCGCCGCGTCTCCCGGATTCCGTATGCACGATTCATCGCCTTCATGAGCGAGCTCATTCCCGCGGCCGCACCGTAGATCGTTATGACCGCGCCGACCGACAGCAGCTCGGCGTGGGTGTTGACCAGGACAGCCGTCAACTGTGCAGTGATCGGCCCCACCAGATCAGACGGAAGGTCGCCCCCTATTGCCCCGATGATCCGGCCGCTCGGGTCGCGGATCCCGAGCCAGCTCGCGACGAAGCCGCCGAGGGCCACGACGAAGATGGCAAATGGGAACGTGGCGAACATGAATCGGAAGGCAAGCTCGGCGGAAACACCGGCCACGTCGTCATCGATGACCCGTCTTACATACCCCCGAACGATCTCCCTCACCGCTCCCCCTGGCCGACCCGATGCGAGGTTGCGCCCTATTCTGCCTGACTGCCGGGCAGGCGCCGCAGCAATAGCGGCAACTCGGGTGAGTCGGGTGACGAAGCCCCGGCGACGGGGGCAGCGGCGGAGCTTCGCGCCGGTGCGATATGCGCCTATTCGGGCCGCTCCAACCTGCCCAACGGGTCGCGTCCCGCCCGCCGGGCCGTCCGCCTTACGCGCGACAGCGCCGCCGGCACTCCGACGGCGACACTATGCTGAACGCGATCAGGTCGCACCTTTCAGGGAGGGTCCCCCATGGCGATCGCCCCGCCGCCGGCCGCTTGGGCCGGTGGCAATCCAATCGAGCTGACCGTCACTCCGGAGCGCGAGCTCAGTCGCCTCTGGGGCATCCCGCTCATCGGGATCTTCGCCCGTTGGATCCTGGCGATCCCGCACCTCGTCGTGCTGTGGCTCCTCGGGCTGTGCTTGAACGTCTGGATCTTCCTCGGCTGGATCCCAATTCTCGTCAACGGTCGAGTGCCCGGCATCGCTGCCAAGCTTCTGACCGAGTACATCCAGCGCGGCACGCGCGTCGGGGGGTACGTCGCTTTCCTGATGCCGGGCGGTTATCCACCGCTGGAGCCGGGCGCGCCCACACCGATCGATGTCCGGTTCAACTTCGAGAGCCTCGAGATCAATCGGCTCTGGGGCATCCCCGTGTTCGGGTGGTTCGTCCGATTCCTGATCCTGGTTCCGCACCTGATCGTGCTGGGCTTCGCCGCGGCGCTCGTCTGCCTCAGCGAGATCGTCCTCTGGATCCCGATCCTGCTGCTGGGTCGCTACCCGGGATGGGCGGCTTCACTCTACGGTGGCGTGTTCCGCTACGGAATCCGCGTCGGAGCCTACATGCTGATGCTCCCGGTGCCGTATCCGCCGTTCTCCTTCAGCTGAGCAGGGGCCACTGCCCTCAAACGAGCCTCGCCGTCGCGGTTACGGCGACGGCGAGCCACTTACCCGGCGGGCGCGGGCTACGCGTACTTGTAGGCGACGATGAGCGTCACGACCAGCTGCCCCGACGTCGGGGGGCTCGGTTGGACCTGAGTGCAGACAACCGGCGAACTGGCGGGCGCACTCCCGGCAGAACCGGCTGCTCCCCCGGAGACGCCCGGCGCAAGCGGCTCGATCGGGCAGTCGGGAGTCGGGTAGACGTAGTTCGTGTTGGACGCGACGCTAAGCGAATAGATGTCGCCCAGCTGGACACCCATGGACGCCGCGGCCGCGACCGCCTGGGCGTGGGCATCGGCTAGAGCCGCTTTGGTGGCCGTCTCGAGGGCGGCCGCCTTGTCCGACCCGTCCGCCTTCATTTCGGCCGTGCCCGTGCCCTCGGCCAGAATAGTGCCCGCTGGGGCCACGCCGAGGGGGTTGTAACCGGAGACGGGGTAGAGAGCTACAGCAGTGGTGCCGCCGGATGTAACCGCACCGGCGGATGTGACCGCACCGCCAGTGTACGGCCCTGCGCTCGTTCCGATACTGGCGGCGGCATCGCCGGGGGCGGACGACGCCGGGGCGACCCGCGCCCCGCTCGACGCGGCCACCGTGCCGGCGGTCCAGCCGATTACCAGAGCCGCGGCCGTGACCAGGACGAGACCGGCGAGCAAAGACCTGGTCGGCCGGGTGAGAGTCGGGCTGAGGTTCATCGTTGTCTCCTCGGTTGTTTGGCAATCGATCTCGAATCGGACTGTGTTGCACGGCTCAGACGCCGTCGGCGCGGCCGCGGTTCCCACTGGTGGCACTTCGGCTGCTTTAGGGGCGTCCGGCCCGCAGGCGGTGTAGTGGCCGTCTGGCTGACATAACCGCCTCACGAACACGTAACGGCAATGTCTACAATCTGATCCGTACGGACGACACCGCAGAGACGCCTTCCCGGGGCCCAGATACGGGCAGCGTGCTCCACGCTCGTCCGTTCGGACCGGGTCTGCGGTGGAGGATCGTCACCCTCCTATCCAGGGAACACGTCGCATGTTCGGCCGGGGGTACAGAGCCGACTTCCGACGCAGGAGAGATTTGTACGCTCCATCCACCCGCCCGGCCGTCAGGCAACGCGGAGCGGACCGCTCCGCCTCAACGGATGGACGGGATGTCGATTAGAAGCGAGCGCGTCGAAGCGAAACCGCTTTGCTGCTCTGTCTGCAAGAACCCGGTCGATCTGCACGGCGGCCAGGGACGACGACGAGCCGCGCTCATCGAGGACGGGTTGACCCTGTGCGACGTTTGCGCGCCGGCCGGCAACCAGCAACCGGTCCGCTTCGAGCGCGAGTAGCGCATCGGCCGGGGTCGGATCTCGGGCCCTAGAACTCCTGTGGGCACCATGGCATCGAGGCAGTCGGGAAGAGGCCGTCTGCCATACCCAGACCTCCCGGTCGAAGCTCCATCACCCTTCCGGCTCCCGCCAGCGCTTCGGCCGTGATGCCTCCCATGAACAGGCAGGCCAGGTCGTTCGCATCGAGGGCGATGTCGGCGGGGGCTTCGCTTCGAGTCGCCTGGCCCCGACCCTCGGCCACATCCAGCCGCCAGCGTCCGGAGTTCCAGGGACAGTACTCGTCGCGCAGATCGAGTGTCAGACACCCGCTACCTTGACCGTCGACGCCATAGGTCCGTTCTTCGAGGGCAGGGGCGACGTCCACTATGCGGAGCCACAGCCCGTCACCGGCAGTGGCGCCGAGGCGCCGAGGCTCGTCGGCAAGAAGGAAGAGCGGATGATCGCCCGGCAATCGCCACGCCTTGAGTGTCCGAACGAGGTCGACCTCGAGCAGGTAGCGCCAGATCTCGCGCATACCGCGAGGCGTAGAAGCGATCGCCTCCTCGACGGTCAACGTCCCGGCCGGCCCGCGCGCGTTCCACTCCCCTTTGGTCTTGTACACGGCGTAGGCTTCCGGCCCGACGGCCGACTCGTAGACAACGAGCCGGCGGGCTTCGCCGCCGCTGGCATCCTTGTCGACACGCGGCAGGATGCCGGTCCACCAGTCCGGCGGGCGGGCGAGGAACCCGGCTCGCCCCACTCGGGCGGCCTCGTAGACGGGCGCCACGAGATCCAGCCCCTCGCCGGCTGGCAACAATCGGCAAGAACCCTCGCGCGGCCACTCGCGCGCGAAACCGATCGACCTGGTCTCTGCCTCGAGGTTGATGGACACCGTGGCGAGCCCGAAACCGAAACGGTGGTAGATCGCCGCTTCGGCTGCCCACAACGCCGCGAGCGGTTCGCCGCGTCGGTGACAGTCGTCGATCATCAGCCGCATCATGCTGCTCATCAGCCCTCGTCGGCGGTGCGAAGGCAGGACGGTCACGAAGGTGATGCCACCGGCCGGAAGCTCGCCGCCGGGCACGCTCAGGCGCAGTGAGAACACGCCGCTCGAACCGACGATCCGGTCCCCGTCAAACGCGGCGAACCAGCGCTCCTTGTCCGCGACGCGCTCGACTCGACGGATCATGTCGTCCGGGAAGTCCTCGCTGAAGGCGACCTCGGCCGTCTTCAGCAGCTCCACGAACCGCTCGGGCGGGCAGACTCGAATCTCGATGCTCACCCTGTCATGGTGCCAGAGACTGCCTTCGATCGCGAGCCCAGATCGAGTCTTCGGTAAGCACCGGCAATTCGCGTGCCCGCCCGATCGACCGACGACGACGCGGCTACCCTTGAGGTACCGATGACCCGCGGCCCGTCGGGCATCGTCTCGTGAGGAGCCTCCGCGTGGGTCTTTCCATTGAGCTCTTGGCTCGTGGGATCGTGATCGCCGCCTGCCTGTCGCAACTGGCGGCGGGTGTGGCGGTGCTCATTAGAGAAATGGCCGTGCCGAGGCCCGCCCCGATCGAACGCGCAAGGGGACCGCTGGCGCTGGTCAACTATGCGGGAATCGCCCTCTTCATCCTGGTCGGGCTCGCGGTTGCTACGACGGAGGCGGGCGCGCTGGCGAACTTCGCCGGACCGCTCGCTGCCTCTCTCCGCGTCCTCGGCGTCCTCATCCTCTGGGGCGCAGCGTCGCTCGCGGCCTGGGGCATCCGGACGATGGGCAGGCACCTGGTCGCTCCGGCCGAAGTCAGGCCCGACACCGAGCTCATCACCACCGGGCCATTCGGGTTCGTTCGCCACCCGATGTACCTGTCGGTGTTGATGCTGTGGGCAGGAGGCATGCTCGCCCTGCTGAGTTGGGCGCTGGCCGTCGGTCTTGTTCTCTTCGTGCCGGCCTTCTATTTGCGGGCTCGCGCCGAGGAGGAGCTGCTGACCCGCCACTTCGGCGCCGCGTACTCGGCCTACGCCACACGCGTCCCGATGTTGCTCCCCGGGTTAGCTTCTCGACATCGCCGGTAGAGGCTCGCCGTTCGCGCGCCACCTCAAAGAGCGGAACCGGCCGAGTAAGCCCGCCGTGGGCATCAGGGAGCCGGTTCGGTCGTGCCGGCAGCTGTGCTTCCGATGCCCCGAACTACCAGGACCCGTGCGCATCGCTCGCCCGACGAAAGCCAGCGTCGGCCGCGGAACGACGTACCGTCCGCGGAACGACGTACCGTCCGCGGCCAGCCAGTCCGACTGGAAGCGGCGGCAGCCCCATCGTCGAGCCGGTCCCGCTCTCGGTTGAAGCCGCCCTGGCTCCGTCTCCTTCGGACTCCGGCCCTGTGGGCCGGCACTTTGCCGCCGGCGCTTCATCGCAAACGCACAGCAGTCTGTCGCCGGGCCCTGTGAGGCGCCCCTCCAGCCCCATTTTACAGCCGGCCGGCCTCGATGATCCGCTCCAGGAACTGCTGCGTCCTGGCCTCGCGCGGATGGCTGAAGATGTCGGCCGGGGCGCCCTGCTCGAGGATCACGCCGCCGTCCAGGAAGCAGACACGGCTCGCGATGTCGCGAGCAAACCCCATCTCGTGAGTGGCGATGACCATCGTCATGCCGCCGCGCGCCAGTTCGCGAATCACGTTCAGCACCTCGGCGACGAGCTCGGGGTCCAGGGCGCTGGTGATTTCGTCCAGGAGAAGCAGATCGGGCTGCATGGCCAGGGCACGAACGATCGCGACGCGCTGCTGCTGGCCGCCCGAGAGCCGGTCCGGGTACTCGTTTCGTTTGTCGACCAGGCCGAACCGCTCGAGCAGCTCCGTCGCCTCGGCCTCGGCTTGAGCCTTCGGTTTTCCGGCCGCCTTCTGTGGCGCGAGCGTGACATTTCGCAGGACCGACATGTGTGGGAAGAGGTTGAACGACTGGAAGACGATTCCGATGCGGCGTCGAATTCGGTTCACGTCCACGCCCGACGCCGTAATCTCCTCGCCCTCGACGGTGATGCGGCCACCCTCGACCGGCTCCAGCAGATTGACGCACCGGAGCAGCGTCGATTTGCCCGACCCGGACGAACCGATCAGGCAGATCACCTCGTGTTCGGCCACGGTAAGGTCGATGCCACGCAAGACGCGCAGCTCGCCGAACGACTTCCACAGGCCGGATATCTCAAGCGCAGGATGAGTCGCCGCGGCGGTACTGCTCATCGCGCGTTCGCCAGGAAGCGCCGCCTGTCGCGACCGACGAGCCAGTCGGTGAAGCGGGCCAGCGGGATGGTGATCACAAGGAAGACGAGGGCCAGGGCCACGAACGGTGTTGAGTTGAACTTGGCGGCCTGGATTATCGACGACTCCCGAAAGGCCTCGACCACGCCGATGTATGAGACCAGGATCGTGTCCTTCTGGAGGCCTATGAAGTCATTCAGCAACGGCGGTATCACCCGCCGGACGGCCTGTGGGAGGATGACATAGCGGAGGGCCTGGATCCGGGTCAGTCCAAGCGAGCGGGCCGCTGCTTCCTGACTGGGGTGAATCGACTCGATTCCGGCCCGATAGACCTCGGAGACGTAGGCGGAATAGACGAGCGTCAGGGCCACTACCGCGTAGATGAAAGGATCGGTCGGTATGCCGGCGATGCCGAGCCCAGGCACGCCAAACCCCAGAAGGGTGACGATCAGGAGGCCCGGGATGGCCCGGAAGGTGTCTGCGTAGACCGTCGCGATCAGGCGCAGGGGGAAGAAGACCGGGCCGGGCAGGCTGCGCAACACCGCCAGCAGCAAGGCCAGCGCGAGGATCAAGACCTCGGCGAGGCAGAAGAGCCGGACGTTGACGCCGAACGCGTTGACGATCTTCGGCAGCGAGTAGGCGAACCAGTGGGCGTCGAAGAACTGCTGCTTGACTTCGGACCAGCCAGGTGCGTTTACGACGGCGATGGCGAGCAGGCCGAAGAAGACGACGCTGCTGACCAGGGCGATCGAGGTCGACTTGACCGCAGCCGGTTCGAACCGACTTCGGGCGGCAGGTGGCCCACTCGCCGGGAAGCCGATCGATGCTCCACGGTCGAGTGGGCCACCGCCCAAGAGGCTCACGAAAAGGGAGGCAAGAGAGCCCTGCTACTGGCCGATCACGGGCGCGCTCGCCTTGTCGGAGAGCCATGTCTGGGTGATCTGGTCGAGGGTGCCGTCGGCCTTGAGCGCGGCGATGGCGCCGTTGACGCAGGCCGTGAGCGAGCTGCCCTTGGCCAGCACGATGCTGAAGTGCTCCGCGTTCGCTCCCGTGGCTGCGGGGAACTGACCGACGATGACGCTGTTGTCCAGCTGGGCCGACGTGATGTAGAAGGCCGTCGGAAGATCCACCACGAGGCCGTCGATCTGCTTGGCCTTGAGGGCCTGGATGGCGTCGTCGTTGGTGTTGTAAACGGATGTCGTGGTCGTGGGTGCAATCACGTTCTGGATCGTGTCGTAGGCCGTGGTGCCCACCTGCGCACCGAACTTGTACTTCTTGAGGTCGGCGATGGATTTGGCATTCACGATCGGGTCGCTCTTCAGCGCAACGATCGACTGGTTGACGAAGTAGTAGCCGTCGGACATGTCCACCGCCTGCGCGCGGTCGGCCGTGTACGAGACCTGGGCGAGGTAGATGTCGAAGGGCTTGGGCCCAGGGGCGTAGGAGTTGTCGAATGGGACCACGGTCCAGACGACGTCAGCCGTCGAGTAGCCGAGCTGGCCAGCGACGGCGTACGCCACGGCACTCTCGAAGCCCTGGCCGTCCGTCGGGTCGCCGAGCTCCCACGGGGCGGTGGCGTTGCCGCTGGCGGGCGGCTCGAAGTAGGGCGGGTAGGCCGGGTTGTCGGTGCCGATCGTCAGCTTGCCGGAGGTCAACGTCGTCAGATTTGCCTTGGTGCATGGATTTGGCGTGGGGGTCGCAGACGGATTCGTGGTGGCGCCGGCCGGAGTGACCGTCGGCGTGGTGGTAATCGGGGCCGGGGTGGGCGTGGCGGCAGCACTCGAGCACGCCATGACGACGGCTGCGATCAGAGGCAGAGACAGAATCCGTAGAGGTCTTCGAGTCATTGGGCGTCCCTCGGAGTAACGGTTGGGCTGACCGGGCGATTCTACCCGAGGCGACGGCCGGGCGACCACGCCCACGGCGTCGATTCAGCATCGGCGGCACCGATCGCCCGGCGGCCGGCCGCCCCCAATCCGAGGGCCCGACCCTCGGGAAGTGGCTACTCCCCTGCCCGCTTCTCGAAGTCGAGCGATGCCGAGTTGATGCAGTAGCGCAGGCCGGTGGGCTTCGGACCATCGTCGAAGAGGTGGCCGAGGTGCGCGCCGCAGTTCCCGCAGAGAACCTCGGTCCTGACCATGCCTAAGCTCCTGTCCTGACGAGTGACGACCTTCGACCGATCGACCACGTCGTAGAAGCTCGGCCAGCCGCAGTTCGAGTCGTATTTCTCTCCCGAGTCGAAGAGAACTTCGCCGCAAACGACGCACCGGTACCCACCGGCGTCGTGGTTGTCCCAGTAGGCGCCGGTGAATGGGCGCTCGGTGGCAGCCTTTTGCGTCACGTCGAACTGGAGTGGCGTGAGTCGCTTGCGAAGCTCGCTGACATCGATGTCGGCCTTCATGACGGCGCTCCTTCCGAACGCAACAGCGTGATCAGCTCGCCGATCCGTGCCACCGCCTCCGGCGTGCGTGCCGTGGCGTTGCGGAACACGAAGCCCCCGAAGCCGGCGTCGATGTATTGACGGAGCACGGCCGCGCCTTCGGCGACCGTCACAGGAGTGATCATGCCGCGCCGATCCTCGGGGATCGCGGCCAGCAGGGCAGCTTTGTCGCGCTCGGAGTCTACCAGGGCGATAGGGACCGAAACCGTGCGCAGGATCTCGGCCGGATCGCGACCGACCGCTTCGCAGTGCCGGTCCAGCACCCGGAGCTTGCCGCTGGCCTCCTCCAGGTCACCGAACCAGTTGGTGATATCCGCGAATCGGGCCGCCAGCCTGAGCGTGCGCTTTTCGCCGCCGCCGCCGACGAGAATCTTCGGGCCGCCGGGGCGGATCGGCCGGGGCCGATTGAACGCCCGATCGATTCGGTAGTACGTGCCCTCGAAGCTCGGCCTCTCCTCGGTGAACATGGCCTTGGCGATCGTCAGTGCTTCCTCGAGGCGATCCTCGCGCCGGCCGATGGGTGGAAACTCGAAACCGTAGCCCGCGTGCTCCGACTCGTTCCAGGCGGCTCCGATGCCCAGCACCGCGCGGCCTCCGGAAATGACGTCGAGCGTGGTGACGATCTTGGCCAGCATCGCCGGGTTGCGGTAGGTGACGCCGGTGACCAGGGTCCCGAGCAGAACACGATTTGTCCTGGCAGCCAGCGCGCCGAGGGTCGTGTATGCCTCGAGCATCGGCTCTTCCTCGCGGCCGATCGTGCCGATCTGGTAAAAGTGGTCCATGACTGTCACCAGGTCGAAGCCGGCCTTCTCGGCCGCTCCGGCGAGCTCGACGACATGGTCGAAGAGGCGCGCATCTGGCACGCCGCTGAAGGTGAAGTTCGGCATGTGATAGCCGAAGAAAGGTCGCATTGCCCGAGCTCCTGCTCCGAGTCCGCATCGCAGTGGATCAGGGCTGCCTGTCCATCGCGACACTAGCACCGCATGAGAAGTCGAGACTTATCCGGCCCGGACGGTACCGATCCGTGCCACGCCCACGTGGCCCTGGGCGGCGGCTCAACCCGTGAAGATGGGTGTCTTCGGCGGCCATCGGCGGTATGCTCGCGGAGAGCGTCGGGCGCACCGAGGCCACTGGACGCCGAGTTCAGGAGATGACCTATGGATCCCAACTACCCGGGACAGGCACCAGACGGCCCGACCACGCCGCCCGAGCCCCCGTACGGCGCTCCACCTCCTGGCTGGGGAGCTCCGCCCGAGCCGCCGTATGGTCCCCCGCCCGAGTCGCCGTACAGCGCTCCGCCCGAGTCACCCTTTGGCCCGCCGCCGGAGCCTCCGTTCGGCGCTCCGCCTCCAGGCTGGGGAGCTCCGGTGCCAGCGCGCCGACGCAGCAGGCTGCCGGCAATAGCTCTGGTTGTGGTCGGCGTGGTTGTTCTCGCCGTCGCCGGCGCAGTCTTCGTGAACATGAACGGGGTCCAGCGGGGCAAGGTCGTCTTTTCGACCGACGTTCCCGTGGCCGGCTCAACGACCAACTGCCAGGTCAACAATCAGGTCACGTCGGTCAGCGCCACGACCTCCGTCTACGCGACCTACATCTTCAAGGCCACGCAGGGAAGCGACGTCGTTTCCATCGATATCACCAAGAACAACCAGGAGTTCCTGTCGGGCCCGCTGCCCACGACCGACACTCAAGGCTACGACTGCTTCGCCGACACGACGGATCTGAGTACCGTGCCTAACTGGGGCACCGGCACTTACCACTTCTCGCTGACGAGCGGCGGCGGGGTTATCGCCGAGGGCGATCTGACGGTCAAGTAGTGGCCCAATAGCACGAAGCCGGACGCGGCCGGTGGCGCCCGCGCTCAGCCCTATTGGGATGGCGCGGCTCGAAGGCGGCCGCGTTTCGATTCGGTCGACGGGTCGACCAGGCCGGGTCCACCGAACTCAGCCTGGTGACGCCGTCGGAAGCTGGAGCCGGACGGAGGTTGGCGCCGCAGCTTGCCGCCGCGTCAGCTGTGCGTGGCTCGCCATCCCTGGAAGGTCGGCCAGCCCCATCTCACCGAAGCGATCGCGATCGCCAGGCCGATGCCGAAGCAGATCGGATGCAGGATCGACACGCCCTTGATGATGGCCAACTCGACCACGATCCAGATCATCTGACCACAGCCGATAGCAAAGGCGAGGAAAGGCGCGATCCGCCAGCGGCGCAGGCCGATTACGGCAACCGCAAAGGAGCCCAAACCAAAGAGCCCGCCCAGGATGAGCCCAGGCACGAGGAAGTCCCCGAATGGGCTGCCGTCGAGCATGCTCAGCGGCAACTGCATGACGCTGCCGTCCGGCCTGGACACGAGCGCGGCGCCCCCAGCGAGGGCCATGACGCCGAGCAGCACCAGCAGCCCGACGGAGAAGCGGCCGGAGCTGTTCATGGCGGGTCGAGGAATCGAGTCGAAGTCGATGGTAGACGTGGCCGCGGTCATGGCTCTCCCTGCTCGTGCGCGACGCGGTTGCGCAATCTGGAGCCCGCTGCTCCAAGCGGGCCTCGGACCCGATCCTCCGATTGAAGGGGCCCGCCGGTCAAGGGCCAACCAGCCCGCGCGACCTGCCGGCGCGGCCGCACGTTGTCGCTCGCGATGGCATCATCGACTCCACGGAGCCTTGCCGCTGAAACACGTGCCGACTGCGGACCCTCGTCTTGCCCGACGTCCTGGCTCCGGCGCATGGAGTTCACATCAGACCGGCCGCCCGACCCACCACGCGTCGGGCGAGTGGGTGACGCGCCTTCGGTCCGCCGTGCCCAACTTGGCTCTCGATTCGGTACCGTAGGACCGACAGCTGGAGGTCGGATGCACCTCAACGACTTCGCCCTCGAACGATTCTTCGCCCGCTGGGAGTTCAGGGCCGAACTGCTGCTCTGCGCCTCGGACGTCGAAGGCTGGCCGATGGCCGAATTGCTGGAGCTCGCCAGCGAGGAGGACCGGCGCCGGTGGGACGACCTCCGGTTGGGCTATACCGAATCACCCGGCGATCCGCCTCTTCGGGCGGCGATTGCCGGGCTTTACGACCGGGTTTCCGCGGACGACGTGCTCGTCTTCTCCGGCGCCGAAGAAGCGATCTTCGCCCTCCACAACGTCCTGCTCGAGCCGGGCGACCACGCTGTGGTCATACAACCGGCGTACCAGTCCCTGGCAGAGGTGGCTCGGGCGGCAGGAGCCGAGGTCACCCGCTTGGAGCTGCGCGAAAGCGACGGCTGGCGGCTGGACCCGGACGAGGTTCGGGCGGCCCTCCGACCGAACACGAGGCTCATCCTGGCCAACGAGCCTCATAACCCCACTGGCGCGCTGAGCGACCGTGCGACGTTCGACCGAGTCGTGAAGCTGGCCGCCGAGTCCGGCGGACGCCTGATCGTCGACGAGGTCTATCGATTCCTGGAGTTCGATCCGGCCGACCGCCTGCCCGCAGCTGCGGATGCTCTGCCGACCGGTGTGAGCATCGGCGTCATGTCGAAGTCGTTCGCGCTCGCCGGCCTGCGTATCGGCTGGGTGGCGACCCGCGACCGGGAACTGCTGGCGCGTCTGGCCGCATTCAAGGACTACACCACGATCTGCAACTCGGCTCCGGCCGAGGTTCTGGCGTTGATCGCCCTGCGAGCCCGCGACCGGGTTCTGGCTCGAAACCGGGCCATCGTAGAAGCCAATCTCCCGCTCCTCGACGCGTTCTTCCACCGATGGGCGGGGACGTTCGAGTGGGTCCGGCCGCGAGGCGGAAGCATCGGCTTTCCACGCCTGCTCGCAGACATTCCGATCGACCGCTTCGCCGAGGATCTCGTCAGCCAGACCGGGGTTCTCCTGCTGCCTGGGACAGTCTTCGGCGACCCGAGCAACCACTTTCGGATCGGCTTCGGGCGAACGAACATGCCGGCAGCCCTTGAGCGGCTGGGAAGCTACGCGGAGCGCACTCTCCACTGAGGCCCCCGCGGTCCGTTGCGGCACCGGACGTGGCATCGCCGCCCGCGGTACTTCGCTCGCCACCGTTCCCTCGGCGTCGGCTGCCCCAGGTCGGACCGAGGCGGGATCGCACAGCACGAACCTTCGTGGTCTCGGCTCCGGCGCACGGACCGCCCGGCGGACCGCCTAACGGAACGCACTTGACGGCCGAGGGGTCGGATCGTACTTTACCGAGAGGTTATTTAACCAGCGTGCTAATACTTTGGTGGATACGCCGAGATGGACGCCGACCCCCTGAGCGCCGTCTTCACCGCCCTCGCCGACCCCACCCGCCGGGCGATCCTCGCCCGACTGACCCTCGGCGAGGCCACGGTCACGGAACTTGCCAGGCCGTTCGATATGAGCCTTCCGGCCGTCTCGAAGCACCTTCGGGTGCTCCAGCGGAGCGGGCTGATCGCGCAGGGTCGTAGGGCGCAGTGGCGACCGTGCCGGCTCGAGGCGGCCCCGCTCCGCGGCGTTGCCGACTGGGTCGAGCGATACCGGCGGTTCTGGGACGAGAGCTTCGACCGGCTCGACGACTACCTGCACGAACTCCAGACACAGGAGAAGGCCCATGGCATGGACAAGTCCTAGCGCGGCGACGGTCGGTCGCTCCGTGCTACACGCCACCTTCGTCATCGAGCGCACCTTCGAAGCGGCGCCGGCGCAGGTGTTCGCCGCCTTCGCCGACCGGGCCGCTAAGGCCAGCTGGTTCGTCGGGCCCGACCACTGGCAGGCCTTCGACTACCGGCTCGACTTCCGGGTCGGTCGGAGCGAGCACCTGAGCAACAAGGTCCCCGGCGGGCCGACCCACACCTTCGATGCCCGGTACGAGGACATCGTTCCTGCCCAACGCATCGTCTACACCTACGAGATGCATCTCGACGACCGGCGCATCTCCGTCTCGCTCGCGACCCTGGAGTTGCTGCCGGCAGGCGCGGGAACGAAGCTCATCCTGACCGAACAGGATGCGTTCCTCGACGGCGCCGACTTACCCATCCAGCGCGAGCAGGGAATGGGCGCGCTGCTCGACAACCTCGAGGCGTACCTGAAGCGCACGTCGACCGCGGTCTAGCCGCGACGCCGAAAGGAAGTCCGAAATGGTCGAGAACGTGGCCAACCGCATGACACTTACAGTTCTCTCGGATCGCGAGATAGCCGTGACGCGCGTCTTCGATGCGCCGCGGAGCCTCGTGTTCGATGCCATGACCGCCTGCGAGCACATGGAACGCTGGTGGGGCCCACGAGGCTTCACACTCGTAGAGTGCGAGATTGATCTGCGCCCTGGCGGCGCCTACCGCTTCGTCCAGCGGGCGCCCGACGGCGGCGCGCATCCGTTCAAGGGCGTCTGGCGAGAGATCCACCCGCCGGATCGGCTCGTCTTCACGCAGATCTACGAGCCGGACGCAGACCACGAAGTGATAGTCACGAACGCCCTGTCCGAGCAGGATGGCAAGACCACGCTCACTCAAGATCTGCTGTTCGACTCGGTCGAGGCCCGCGACGGGATGGTCGCGTCGGGCATGGAGTGGGGTGAAGCTCAGAGCTTCGAGCGCCTGGACGAGCTGCTTGCCAAGCTCGTTCACGGTGGTGCGGTTGCGGTCGCGGGCATGACGTCGCCGAGCGCGGGCCTGAACACCCGTGACTTCGACGCACCCTGAGACCTCGTCTGGAGGGCCTGCGCCGCGCCCGAGCGTCTGGCCTGGCGTCAAGTTAGGCCCATAGCTCCCGACGCAGCAGCTCCTCGCCCGGGCACAGAAACGCCCCCCACAGGGGGGGCGTGAGCGGCGGGCGGCGCACTCGCCGGACGGCGCGACGGTCAGCGGTTCCGGTCGGCGCGCACGAACATCCAGGTTCCGATCAGGATGATCGCCCAGGCGAGCAGGTCGGGTTCGGTGGTGGTGTCAAGATGCCCTGCGCCGAGATAGCCAGACAGGGCGGGCGCAGGTCCTGGCGGCGACCGTCTCACCGTAACGTTTCGAGATTCCTTTGATCTCGAGACTGCGATCGGTGCTCATGCTTCCTCCGGCGCGACTGCTGCGAGTTCGTGCCGCAGAGCCCCCGCCGTTTGCTCGGTGCTATCCGATGGCGCAGGGCGCGCACCTCTCTCCGCAGGAAGGCGGCCGGTGTCCCTCAGAGCACGCCGGAGCAGGAACTCGATCTGCCCGTTCAGGCTGCGCAGGTCGTCGCCCGCCCACGCTCGCAGGGCCTCCATCGTGGCGGGATCGAGCCGCAGCAGGAACGACTTTCGCTCCATCGTCGTGTCTCGCGGTCGGCTACTGGTACAAGGTGCCCGCGTTGACCACCGGTTGGGTCTCGCGCTCGCTGCACAGCACGACCAGGAGGTTGCTGACCATAGTCGCCTTGCGCTCCTCATCGAGGTCGACGATGTGCTTCTCGGAGAGCTGATCGAGCGCCATCTGGACCATGCTCACCGCACCCTCGACGATGCGGGTGCGAGCATCGATGACCGCGCTCGCCTGCTGGCGACGCAGCATCGCGTTGGCGATTTCCGGGGCATAGGCGAGGTGGCTGATCCGGGTGTCCATCACCTCAATGCCGGCCTTCTGCAGGCGGCCTTGCACCTCCGCCTGCAGCTGCTCGCCCACCTCGTGGGGATTGCCGCGAAGCGACAGCTCGTCGCGGTGGGGTTCGTACGGGTAGGAGGTGATGAGCGTGCGGATCGCCGCCTCCGTCTGGACCTTCAGAAACTGCTCGTAGTCGTCGACCTCGAAGAGCGCCTCCGCGGTGTCAGCCACGCCCCACACCACGACTGCCGCGATCTCGATCGGATTGCCGTCGCGGTCGTTGACCTTGAGCTTCTGGCTCTCGAAGTTGCGGACCTTGATCGAGATGCGACGACGGCGGGTGAAGGGGTTGACCCACCACAAACCCTGCTGCTTGAGGCTCCCGGCGTACCGACCGAACAGCACCAGTGCACGTGCCTCGTTGGGGTTCACCACCGTCAGGCCCTCCCACCCGAGGATCACGAGCACGGCAAACGCGACGATCCCGATTTGGAGATAGGCAGGGCCGGTCGACACCTGGCTCGCGATGTTGGCGACGTTGAAGACCAAGGCGACGGCCGGCACCACGGTGGCCACGAGCAACACGAACAGCGCCGGGAAACCAGCGAGTGCTGGGCCCTTCCGCTCCTGGACCATGTCCTTCTCCCACTATCGAAATGATATCACAAAGATACTAGCATGGGTGCACAATGGTCGACGGCGCACGAACGAAGTCCGACCTCTCGTCGGTCCTGGCTCAAATGGCATGCCCCTGGCGTTCGATCCGGACCGGGCCGACTTCTCGGGGATCACCACGCAGGAGCAGCTCTACATCTCGAGGGTCGTCCACCAGGCCAACATCGCCGTCGACGAGAAGGGCACGTAAGCCTCCGCGGCGAGGGCCGTGCAGATCGCCGCTGAGTTTGGCGCCGTCCAAGCAGGTGACCCTGCATGTCGACCAACCCTTCATCTTCGCCGTCCGGGACACGAAGACAGGGGTGATCCTGTTCCTCGGCCGCGTGGCCGATCCTTCCGCGTAGCCTAAGGGGCCGCGGCGCAATGCCGCCAAACGGTGGGTTGGGCAAGGCCGACGCGGGCCGTATCAAGACCCGCTGCCTCGGTGTCGCGGCGCCCAGAACGGCGTCCCAGGACACGCGACGAGCCTCGCCAACGCATGTCTGATCGCGGGACGATCGCGATCTGGAGAACCGCACCATGGGGCCCGATGAAGGCTTCACTATTGCGTCCGATCGCGCTGACGGCGGCGTTGGCCCTGCTGCTTGGAGCCTGTAGCAGTTCGGCGTCGACCGCGTCGCCGACCGCGACATCCACGTCGGTCGTGACCGTGGCTCCGGCCATACCCACGCCCGCGCCAACTGCGACCACGGCCCCACCCGAGGCGCCCGCGCCGTCGGAGGCGCCGACCGCGCTCGGTCTCGCAGGGTCGTGGAACGGGACATGGCAGGACACCTCGCCCGACACGTCGAGCGGTACGTTCGTCGTTGCCTTCACTCAGGCAGCCGGCAACCTGTCGGGGGCGATCACCGTCAAGGGCACGCCCTGCCTAACCACCGGAACAGTGACCGGCACGATCTCCGGCAGCACCATCAGCTTCGGGGCGGTCTCGGGTCAGGTGACGATCACCTACGACGGCACGATCTCGGGCAGCAAGATGCAGGGAACGTACTCCGCCCCGGCCTGCGGCGACGCCAAGGGAAACTGGTCGGCGACGCAAGGTTAGCCTGCTGCGTCGACAGCTGAAGGGACGCGGACGGCCTGGGTTCCCGAGTGTCTCGTCGAGGCCACACGACGGAATGCCATCGTATGCGGGGAGAAGGTTCGCTCGTGTGGACACGCCCGACAGGGCCGAGCCTAACTGCCGCGACGTAAGGACCGGATGCGCCGCCTGGAAATCGGGCGAACCGGCTTGTGGCATCCTCTGGGCATGAGCTGGACAACACTTGGCCGTCGGGCCAGGGCGTGGCGGGTTCTACACGCTGCGTGGTCCGTGGCCGGACTCGCGAGCCTCGGCTACATCTGGGTATGCGCGGCGACGGGTCGTCGTGACAGACTGCTCGCGGCCAGCATCGGCTTCCTCTCGATCGAGGGCGTGGGGCTCGCAGTGGGTGGCGGCGACTGCCCGATGGGGACACTCCAGGCAGAGTGGGGCGATCCGAAGCCATTCTTCGAACTCGTGCTGCCGCCGCGTGCCGCGAAGGCAGCGGTCCCGGTTCTCGCCGCAGCAACAGTCGCCGGAGTCCTGGCAGTTGGGCTGCGACGGCCCAGCCGAAAGGGTCCAGCGGTCGCTGCGTAGCCCGAGGGTCCGGCTACTTCTTGACGTAGATCATCACCGGCGGGATCATCCCGTACCGCTCCATCGCCGCCGCCAACTCGGGCGAGGCTGCGGTCTGCGCCGCCTGGAAGGCCTCCATGTCGGGGACGTCCCAAGTGCTGGCGACGTGGTTGCTGCCATCCATCGCGACGTAACTGGTCCCGTCCGACGCGACGGCGGACAACTGGGCGATCATCTCCGGCTTGAACTTCAGCCAGGCCTCGACATCCTTAACGGCCGCAGTAACCACGATCTTCGGCATGCCATCTCCTTCAGGCGGCGTGCCTCGAAGCCTGATGGCGGGGCGCCGACCCAGTGCGAGAACAGGAGCATGCGCGTGGGCCAACTTCCTTGTCCCGGACAAGGTCAGCCGGACCGCAGGATGAACTCAGACCACGGTTCTCCTCACCGCCGAACAGGTCGATGCCGCGGCGAAGCTGTCGCCCAGCTACCGCGAACCCGGTCACTAAGCCTGGGAGTTATTCGCGGCCTCGGGGAGCGACTCATTGCGGGTAGCTCCGGTCCTTGAACAGCCCCGCAGGACAGCTGATCCCGGTCCCGTGTGTCATCCACTGCGCGTCCGGTTGTGCTGCCGCTACTGGCCGGCCTTGCGGGTGTTCTGCTCGACCCTGAATTCGACGATCCGGCGGATCAGGTCGGCCGGCAGCGGCCGGTCCAGGGGGAACTGCACCGAGCCCTTCCCGCTCTTGTAGGGCCTGAGCTCTTCCTTGAACGCCTCGATCCCGCTCCCCGTGGGGTAGAACCCGACGTGCTTCTCGTAGCCGGCGAAGTAGACCAGGTGCCGCTTCAGGACGAACGTGGGCATCCGGTAGCTGATCTTCTCCGTCGCTCCGGGCGCCGACGTTTTGATGAGGGCGCGCAACTCGCGCAGCACCTTCTGGGTCTCGGGCGGGAACCCCGCTATGTACTCTTCGACCAGATCGGGAGTTGATGCGTCTGTCATCTCGCGCTGCCTGTCGAGGGTCCCGGCAACCGGCCTACCGGAGGCCCATGCTCCGTCTTGGTGGCGTGGTTCGGAGAGTAGCCATTCGGGTCCTTGGGCGGATGGCGGTGGGCACCAACCGCCGCTTCGGTCTGACGTCGACCTGGTCAGCGGGCCTTCTGGATCGCGGCGGCGGCGTCGGCTGCCCTCTGCGCCGCCGCCTCGGACCTGAAGAAGTCCGCGGGCAGGGTCACCCCGGTGGCATGGTTCGGGCAGTAGCCCCCCGGAACCTTCTTCAGATACTGCTGGTGGTACTCCTCGGCGAAGTAGAACTCGGGTGCGGGGTGGATCTCGGTTGTGATCGTGCCGTGGCCGGCAGCCTTCAAGCGGGCCTGGAAGGCGTCGCGCGACGCCTCCGCTTCGCGTTGCTGGGCCTCGCCGTGGGTCATGATCGCCGACCGATACTGCGTCCCCCGGTCGTTACCCTGGCGCATCCCCTGGGTGGGGTCGTGCTCCTCCCAGAAGATCTTGAGCAGTTCGCCATACGAAACCTTCTTGGGATCGAAGATGACGCGGACGGTCTCGATGTGGCCGGTTCGACCAGTACAGACTTCTTCGTAAGTCGGGTTCGGGGTGGAGCCGCCGGCGTAGCCGACCGCGGTCGAGACGACACCGGGCGTCTGCCAGAAGAGCTTCTCGGCCCCCCAGAAGCAGCCCATGCCGAATTCGGCGATCTCCGTGCCGTCGGGGTACGGAGGCCGTAGGGGAGCGCCGTTGACGGCGTGTTGCGCGGGCACCGGCATCCCGTCGGCGCGCCCCGGCAGGATCTCGTTCGGCTTGGGCATTCGGAGCTTGTGGGAATCGACGAACCAGTTCATGAACCCAGTCTACGCCGCCAAACCGGGCCGGTCAGCTCCCCGCCAGGGCGGACTGCCCGACGAACCGGGGCGCCTAGAATCGGCCCGATGACCCCTGAACGTGCGCGCTGCCTCGAAGCTCTGGCCAGGATGGTTCTCCGGGTCGAACGCCCGCATCCGGTCCGTGTCGCCATCGATGGACCCGACGCGGCAGGCAAGACAACCCTGGCGGACGAGTTGGATCGCTTTATCGAGAGGTCTGGTCGTCCCGTCATTCGGGCATCGATCGACGGCTTCCATCGACCTCAACAGCAGCGCAGTGCGCGCGGCGCCGAATCGCCCGCGGGCTACTTCTACGACTCGTTCGACTACCCGGGGCTGCGGGCAGCGTTGCTCGATCCACTGGGCCCCGGTGGCAGCCTCAAGTTCCGACGTCGCATCTTCGATTACCGAACCGATCAGCCCGTCGCAGCTCCGGCAGAGGTCGCTTCCGCCAGCGCCGTGCTCGTCTTCGACGGGGTCTTTCTGTTGCGGCGCGAGTTGATCGACTCCTGGGACTTCAGCGTCTTCCTGGCGGTGCCCTTCGCAGAGACGCAGCGGCGAGCCGCCGTGCGCGACATGGCCCTCTTCGACAACGTAGATGCGGCGCGGCACCGGTACGCGGTGCGCTACGTGCCGGGTCAGCAGCTCTACTTCGACCTGGCCCGTCCCCAGCAGAAGGCCGACGTCGTCATCGACAACGAGGATCCCCAACAGCCGCGTTTGAGGGCGGGTGGGTCGCAATCCTGACTCGGCACACGCCTGCGGCTTAGTTCGTTGCGGGTCGATCCTGGCCGAGCAAGTCGGCCGGTCCGACCGGAAGGGTCCGGCCGGCCAGCGTTCGCGGGGCGGCGGCTCGAGCAACCCGAAGGCGTTGCCCTTGGGTCGAATCGGACCGTCGAGAGGTACGCGCGATAGGTTCGCGCACAATGCCCGGACGCCCCTGCGCCGCGAGATCGAGAAGACCCCGGCGGGTACACCCGCGGGGTGATCTAGCTCTGGCGGAGGCGCGTGAGCACCGCTGGCAGCCAGCGATCCAGGTACATGGCGTCGTAGCGAGCGCGAATCGTGGCCGGGGCAGTCACGCGATCGAACGGCGAGGCGTCGGCCAGCGCCTCCTCGACCGAGGCGTAGACGCCACCGGCCACTCCCGCTACGAGAGATGCGCCCAGCGCGGCCGCTTCATCGGTGCGGACCACTTCCAACCGGCCGGGGCCGAGGGCCGCCTTGGCGACCACCCAGCGTCGATTTCGCGCTCCGCCGCCGGTGAGCTTGATGCGGTCCAAAGAAGTTCCGGTGATGCGGGCCAACTCGTCGAGCATCCAGCGCACGTGGTAGGCCGCGCCGTCCACGACCGCCGCGGCGAGATCGACGAGGGTGTGTGTCTCGCGCAGCCCCTCGAACTCCAGGCTGGCCGACTGATCTCGATGCGGTGCGGTCCGACCGCGCAGGTACGGCCTCACGATCGGCTCCACGGGGCCCGGCCCGGCTCTATCGAGCAGCTCGATGAAGCGCGCGTACAGATCGGCCTCCTCAGCGCCGGTAGCGGGAGTGAGCCCGTGGCCGGTGGCGCCGGACACGGGCGCGACACCGGCCAGTGGCAAGAACGTCGCCAGGAACCACTCGACCATGGCACCTGACGACTGCAAGCCGCCCGATACATACGAGAGCCCGTCGAGCGCGTGGCAGCCGGTGGAGAAGCCGCCGCGCCGGATCTCGTCGGCCAGGGCCGGCCGTTCTGTGATCAGCAACGTGGCCTCGGCGCTGCCCATCGAGTCGAGCACGTCGCCCGGCTTCGTCACGCCGGCCCCGAGCGCCGCAGCCAGGTGGTCGTGACCGGCGACGGCTACCGGCGTTCCGCTCGGCAACCCCAGGCGCGCCGCCGCCGCCTCGGTCAACCTGCCCGCGGCCGCGCCGAGGGGCAAGACCTCGGGCATCTCGCTGGGCACCAGACTCGCCAGGGCCAGCAGCTCCGAGTCCCAAGCGCGAGCCGAAACGTTGAATGCCAGGGTCCGGCACGCGAGCGAGGCGTTGGTTGCCAGTCTGCCGGTCAGGTCGAGGGCAATTAGCTCGGCCACGCCCGCCCAGTGCCTGAGGCGGGTGAATTCGGCGGCCTTGTGCTCACGCAGCCAGAGCAGCTTTGGAAGTGTGTACTTGGGCTCGGGGCGAAGCCCCGTCCTCGCGAACAGGGGCCCTGCGCCAATCTGCCGCTCCAGCCACGCGGCCTGGCGGTCGGGTCGCGTATCGTGCCAGGCGATGATGTCGCCGACGGGGAGGTTTCGTCGATCGACCGGGACGCCGGACTCGGCCATGCTGGTGATGCCGATGGCCACGGGCTTGTGGCGCGAACCGGCCTCGGCCACGCATTCCACGATCGCGGAGGTCACCGAAGCCAGTATCTCGTCGGGGCGGTGGTAGGCGCCGCCGCCGCGCACGGCGTAGGTCTGGGTGGCTCGTCGAGCGACATGGAGCACGCCACTCCCCGGCTCGACGAGGGCAGCTTTGATACGGGTCGAACCGACGTCGACTCCGATGAGCGTGCGGGCAGTTCCGGTCCGTTGGGCAGGCATGGCCCAATCATGGCGCACGTCGTGGCGTCCGTGGGGCCGGCGCGCGCCTCTTCACATTTGGAAGGGCAGCCCGGACGCGGTCCGGACTGCCCTTGTCGGCAACGAACGCAGACTACGCTGAAGGCGCGCTGAGAGGGACGAGTGAGGTCAGTTCGCCGCGGTCGCCGGTCCGGACCCGAGTTCGACCTTCACGGTCAAGTCATCGACGCCACGCACCAGCCCCACCTCGAAGGTCGCGGTGGCCACTTTCGCCATTGCAGCGTGCAGCTCATCGGCACTGGTGACCGCCGAGCCAGCCGCGGAGACGATCAGATCGCCCTCGCGGATCCCGGCCCTGTCGGCCGGACTGGCCTCCTCGTGCGCGGGGAGACCGACCGCGCGCCGCAGATGCCGGGCCACGTGGCCAGGTGCAACCGCGATGCCCAGCCGTGGCCGGACCGTGGACTCGCCCCGAGAGAGTGCGTCGATGCGAGCCCTCAGGGCTTCGTCGGCCGGCTGGGCGAGATAGAAGCCCTCGCCGAGTCTCTGCGTGTTCAGCCCGAGCAGCCGGCCTTCCGAGTCCAGGATCGGACTGCCCGAGGAACCGGACGCCAGAGGTGCCGTATGCTCGATGCTGCCGCCGATGAGCCGCCCGCCGGGCCCGCGGAAGGACCGCGCCAGGCCGGACACGTGCCCAACGGTGGCCCTGATCCCGCCGTTGCCCGCGCTGGCCACCGCGAACACGACCGCCCCCAGGGGGGGATGGCCGCATCGCCGGCCCACGAGAGCGGCGGAATACCGGCGGTGTCGACGTCGAGCACCGCCAGGTCGCCATCCATGTCCTCGCCGAGTAGCCTGCCTCGTTCCCTTCGGCCGTCGAAGAAGACGCACGTGGCACCGTCGTCGTGGACGTTGTGGGCGTTCATCAGCACTCTGTTCTTCGCCACGACCACGCCGCTGCCCCGGTGCCAGTGTCCGCCGATGCCGACCACCGCCGGTGTCGTTCGCTCGGCAACCCGAGCGACCGCCTCTTGAAGTTCGTCAAGCACGTTCATCGATTGCTCCTCGGGTTGTCCGCAAATGGGGTCAACCCGTGCTGTGTCGAAGGCAGTTGGTCAAATAGTAACTAGCGAGTAGCAAGTTACCCCAGCGGGGCGGGTGTGCAAGCCTGGACTCGCTACCATTGGCCCCGTGCCAGAAGAAGCGCGAACATCGCCGCTGCAGGCCGCCCTCGAGCACGTTGGCGATCGCTGGAGCCTGTTGGTTGTGGAGGCGCTGCTCGAGGGACCGCGCCGCTTCAACGATCTCCAGACCGCACTGCCGGGCATCGCGCCGAACATCCTGTCCGACAGGCTCAAACGCCTCGAGCGCGAGCGGGTCGTGCTGGCCCGGCCCTACTCTCAACGGCCCGTCCGGTTGAGCTACGAACTGACCGCCGACGGCCGCGAGCTGGCCGGCGCGCTGCGGCTGCTCGCGGATTGGGGGGCACGAGCTGATTCGTCGGAGGCGCTACGGCACCAGACATGCGGCACGCCACTCGAGGCCCGCTGGTACTGTCCGACCTGCGCCCGAGCCATCGCCGAGGACGAAGCCACCGAACTCCGCCGACTGTAGTTCGGGGCGGCGGGTGAACGGCAGTTCGGGGCGGCGGGTGAACGAGCGAACGATCGAGCGCAGCTTCGTCCATCGGCTGGATCGACTGTAAAGTCTCACCTCTGGCCCGCGGTGGGGCCCGGCGGCGACGCGCCGTTGGCCGGCAGGGGCCCGGCCGCCAGCAACCCGCAGGAGCGCGATATGTGTCCCTCGAGTTGCCGCCAGGACCCTTCACGGCCCTAAGATGTGCAGGTCATCGATTCCGCGGCCGCTTGCATAGGCCGCGCCCGAACCGTTCACGGAAGGCACGCATGAGTCGAACTCCGCGCATCGGCATCCTCACCGGCGGGGGTGACGTCCCGGGTCTGAATGCCGTCATCAAGAGCGTCGTCTATCGCGCCACCGAGATTGGATACGAGGTCTACGGCATCCGGCGCGGTTGGGAAGGCCTCACCCATATGAAGCCGGGCCCAGGGCTGGACCCCGACTACATCATCCCGCTCGACCGGACCAACACCCGTTCGATTGACCGAACCGGCGGCACCTGGCTGCACACGTCGCGAACGAACGCCCGGAAGATGAAGGCCGGCAAGCTGCCTGCCCACGTCCCGCCCGAGCGACTCAAGCAGCTCGAGGTCAATGACGGCGTCTACGACTTCACGCCCGTGGTCCTCGAGAACATCGAGCGCCTCGGTCTCGACTATCTGGTCCCGATCGGCGGCGACGACACCCTGAGCTTCAGCCAGGTCCTGGCCGATCGTGGTGTCAAGCTCGTGGCCGTGCCGAAGACCATGGATAACGATGTCCAGGGCACCGAGTACTGCATCGGCTTCTCCACCGCCATCACGCGGGCCAAGGAGGCTATCAACCGCCAGAGGACCACGCTGGGATCGCACGAACGGATCGGCGTCTTCCGGATCTTCGGCCGTGACGCCGGCTTCACTGCCCTGTACACCGCATATGTCACGTCGGCTCGCTGCCTCATCCCCGAGTACAGGTTCGACCTCGACCACCTTGTCGAACTCCTCGTCGAGGACAAGCAGGCCAACCCCAGCAAGTACTCTTTCGCGATCGCCGCCGAGGGCGCGACATGGCAGGGCGGCGAGATGTCCGAATACGGCCCCGCCGACTCATTCGGGCACAAGCACAAGGCCAACATCGCCGAGGTTCTGGCTTCGGAGATCCAGGCCCGCTCTGGCCAGGAGACGTTGGCCAGCGAGCTGACGTACGACCTGCGCTCGGGCGATCCCGATGCGGTCGATTCCATCGTCGGGATTACCTTCGCCAACGTCGCGATGAACCTGATCGCCGACGGTGTCAGCGGCCGCATGGTCGCCATCCGCGGCGGCAAGTACAGCCACTCGCCCCTGCCGAACCCCAACCAGGGGCCGCGTTCAGTCGACATCGCCACGATGTACAACACCGATCGATATCGCCCGATCTACACCAACCGAATGGGCCTGCCGCTCCTCCTCGGCATCCCGGTTCCGGAGGATCTGTCCCTTCTCAGCTAGGACCTCTCCCGCCAGCGCTCAAAGCCCCGGCTTTCGCCCGGGGTCTTCATCCGCTCGGGCGCGGGCGGATTCGGGTTACGTTTGACAGAGAAGCCCAGGCAAGGCACGGTTCACAAGTGACGACATCATCGACTCCGGCGCCTCTCCTCAACAGCCGCGATTTGCTGCTGGCCAATGGACTCTCGGTGGAGGGCCCGCTTCTGTGGGGTCGACCGGCGAGCAGCGGCAGCCCGGGCGTCTTCATAGTCGAGTTGCCGGCACCCCAAGCCAGAGTCTCCATCGATCCGGATGCCGTTCGCCAGTGGCTTGGCAGGGCCCCGGACCTGCGCCTCGACGGCAAGCGACCGACGGTGGCCGAGCTGCAGTCGCGGCTGGCTTCGTTCTGGCTGCCCGGGCAGGCGATCCTGTTCATCGGCTCTAGCCAGAAGTCCGTCGCGGCCCGACTGGCCGGGATGTACAAGACGCCGCTGGGCGAGCGGCGGCCGCAGCCGTCCGGCTACTGGCTCAAGACGCTGCGCGACATCAACAAGGCCCGCATATGGTGGGCACCCACCAGCGATCCTGAGCTCTATGAGGACACGATCCTCGACGCCTTCACCAGGACTGCCGGCGGGCTGCCCTATGCCGTGCTCGCGACACCTGGCGGCAAGAGCCGCGATCACGGCCTGACGGCGCCATTGCACGACGATGCGCCTGCCCGGCCGGCGAGAGTCTCGAAGGTCACGATGCTGCCGGACGCAAACGAAGGCGAGATGGCCGTGAGCAGCTCACCGTTCCGCAGGCCCGCCACCAGGCCGGCCTCGCTGGCCAAGCCGACGCGCCCCAGAGCGGCGCCCAGGAGGCTCACGAGACTAGAGCTGCCGAGGACCGGGCCGTCCGCCATCGAGACGCCGGTGGTTCGACGTTCGTCGAAGGCCGCCGGCGCGGCCGGAGGGGGACGCGCCTCCGGCTCAGCCAACGCTTCTACCCACCTGACTGCGGAAGGCCTGGCAGCGCTGCGCGTCGAGTTCGAGGAACTGACGACGCGTCGCCGACCTGAGGTCATCGGCCGAATCAAGGCCGCCCGTGAACTAGGCGACCTCAGCGAGAACGCCGACTACGAGGCGGCCCGCAAGGAGCAATCGTTCCTCGAAGGCCGCGTTCAGCAGCTCGAGCAGATGATCAAGTCGGCAGTCGTGATCGAAGCGAGCTCGCAGGGTGGCAGCGAGGTGGTCCTGGGTTCGACAGTGGTAGTCGAGACGGCCCGGCATGGGGAAGAGACGTTCACGATCGTCGGTTCCGCGGAAGCCGATGCCGCGGGTGGCAAGATCAGCTTCACGTCTCCGATCGGGCGGGCGCTGATGGGGCGGCACCCCGGCGAGACGGTACGTGTCCAGGTGCCCGCCGGAATGGTCGACTACAAGGTCGTCGAGGTCCGATAAGCACGGTCCACCCGGTCGAGCGCCGCAGATCACCCATCCTTCACGACCCCTCGCTGCCGCACATCCGCTCGGTCAGGCGGGTCGCGGACCGTGCCGCCGAGGTGGCCCCGCAATCTGACTGCTCAGCGGCCGCGCCTTTCTCCGGGACGATCCGACTTAGGAGTTCGACGCCACGAAGACCGGGACGTCGCCAACCGACAGGATCTTGTCCGGACCGAGGGCCGCCTGACTGCCAGCGACGACCAGCGAGACGCTCACATTGCCCGAGGCCAGCAGCATCGGCGTCCCGACGGCGACCCGTCCGTCCACCAGGACGTCGCGCTGCAGGGTCGCGCCCTTGAAACTCGGCGTCCCGCTACCGTAGAGGAGCAGCTCGTTCATCGCGTGAGTCGGATCGATCGCATCGGCTGGCAGGCCCAGTCGCACGGGATCGATCACCTGCCAGGCAGTCACGCCCAGTCCTTCGACCAGGACGTGGAATCCGCCGTTGGTCGGAATGGTCTCCACGACCGGCAGCGAGCCGCTGAACTGGACCACGACGCGGGACGTGTTCGACCAGCCGGCGAGGCCGAACTGATCGAATGAAACGTCGACGATCGAATTCCCGGAGGCCCGAATGTCGACCGGCAGGGCGACAATCCATCGGTCGGCCGGCGACGCTATCGAGGCCAGCTTGTCCGAGATCATTCTCGCCACGGCCGGGCCCGCCAGGACTATCCCGCCGGTCTCGGCGCTCGAACCGTCAGCCTGGCCCATACTGACGAGGGGCATGAACTGGCCCGCATACGAGCCGCCCTTGAGGCCCAGCTTGTTGGACGCCAGAGCGTAGTAGAGCGCCTTTCCGGTCTGGATCCGGATCTCCATGCCGGGCACCAACGGCACCGGGATCGTCGTTCCATCGGGGGCGTGGTAGACGAAGCCGTCGCCCTGCTGGCCGAAGCCAGTCACGGGTTCCGATGGGCCTGCCGAGGCGGACGGCGATGCCGAAACGCTCGGCGTCGAGGTCGTCGGACGGGCGGTGCCGAGAGACGACGACGGGCGGGACGTTGGCGACGGTTTGGCCGGTGGGGAGCTGGGCAGCCCCAAAGTCGTTCCCGCGCCGCTGATCGTGGCCCCGACGCCGGCGACGGAGCCCGAGTCGACGACCACCGCGGCAGCACCGACCAGGATAAGCACGACGGCCACTACGGCCAGGACTGCGACGACGCGCCGCTCCGGTTCCATCGGCTGGCAACTCCGCCTGAAGAGACTCGGTTGCAGTCTAGCGGCGTCGGCGCGATGGCACGAGCCCGTCAACGGGGCCGAATGGCCCACGCTCGCCGACCTGATGGCACTGCCCCCGCCAACGGCCCAAATGCATGCTCGCGCCATGGACGATTACGCCGCTGTCATCGCCGCACTCAACAAAACGTGGTTCGGAGCCGAACTCTCACCCGAGACGCAGGAACGCCTCGCCAGGCTCGGTGAGATACAGGACTTCGAGGCAGAGGAGGTAATCCTGCACGAAGGCGACGACGCCAAGGAGATGGGCATCCTCATGTCCGGTCGGCTCGCCCTGCGGACCCTCGTCCCGGAACGTGGGCCGGTCACGATCCTGAGCGTCGAGCCCGGCGACATCTTCGGCTGGTCCGCCGTGCTGGCCGATACCAAGGCTCAGTCCACGGTCGTGGCAACGGAAGTCAGCAGGGCCCTCGTGATCGAGGGCGTGAGCCTTCGAGCGGCCCTAAAGGAAGACCATGCTCTCGCGGCGAGCCTCTACCCTCGAGTGCTCAAAGCCGTGGCCCGACGTCTCAGGGCGACGCGGCTGCAGCTTCTCGATCTCTTCGCCGGCTGAGAGTCTTGCCCAAGCCCGCCTCTCAGGCGCTTCCCCAGGAGGTCTTCGGATCCGTGATAACAAGCCCTGCCCATAGCTACGCAGCTGCGGCCCGGCAGTGGTTCCTCGCTCGCGAGAACCTTGGCGCGCTGGTCGAGGCCATTCGAGGAACCGGCCGGCGTGTCATCGGCCCCACCATCCGGGAGGGGGCCATCGTCTACGACGAGATCCAGACGGCAGCCGACCTGCCCACCGGTTGGAGAGATGAGCAAGCCGCCGGGCGCTACCGCCTGGAGCGCAGCACGAACGATCGAGTCTTTGGGTACACGGTCGGGCCAACGCCCTGGAAGCGCTACACGTTCCCGCCCAACCTGACGATTGCCACGGCTCATCGATCGAATACCTTCGGCTTCGATCAACCCGTGCCCGACGCGCCACCACTCGCTTTCCTCGGGGTGCGCGCCTGCGAGATCGCGGCCCTCGCGATCCAGGACAAGGTTTTCCTGGGCGGGCCCTTTACCGACGACGACTTCCGGGCTCGCCGAGCCGCTGCCTTCATCGTCGCCGTCCAGTGCACCACATCCTCGAGCACATGCTTCTGCACATCTATGGAGACGGGGCCGGAGGTACGCGGCGGCTACGACATCCTGCTGACCGAGATAGACGAAGGCTTCGTGATCCAGGCGGGATCGCCCGGCGGCTCAGCGATCGTGGCCGGGCTACCGACACGCGGTCTGTCTCACGCTGAGGCCGGTGCCGCAATAGACAATGTCGAGGCGGTCCGAACCCAGATGGGCAAGCCGCTTCCGATGGAAGGCATCGCCGAGCGCCTCAAGCTGCAGCTCGATCATCCGCGCTGGGCCGAGGTCGCGGAGCGGTGCGTCGAGTGCGGCAACTGCACCATGTCCTGCCCGACCTGCTTCTGCACCGCGGTTGTCGAGAAGTCCGACCTGGACGGCAAGACCAGCTCGACCGAGCGTCAGTGGGACACCTGCTTCGACGTCGGTTTCGCGCGAGTCGCCGGCGGCGATTTCCGGGCCAGGCCCCGCGACCGATACCGCCAGTGGTTGACTCACAAGTTCTCGACCTGGTGGGACCAGTTCGGTAGCTCGGGCTGCGTCGGCTGCGGCCGCTGCATCGCCTGGTGCCCGGTCCGGATCGACGTCCGCGACGAACTCGCCGCCATCGCTCCGCCAATCGCACCGATCGTCCGGCCGGTGGCAGTGGAACCGGTGGCTGCCAGCCCGGGCACGTACTCGATCGCCCGCCTGGCGTCGGTCCGGCCCGAGACCGAGGACACGACCACGCTGACGCTCACGGACTTGAATCCGGCCTTCCTTTCCGGCCGGCCGGGCCAATTCGTGATGGTCGCTCTGCCGGCCTTCCCGGCGGTGCCAATCGGCATCTCCAAGCTGCGGTCGAACGCGATCGACCTCACGGTCAGGGCCGTCGGACCCACGTCCAGGGCCCTGGGCAGCCTGCATCCGGGCGCAAAGGTGGGTCTGCGCGGCCCGCTCGGGACGTTCTGGCCCATCGAAGAGGCCTACGGCAGGCACGCGGTGGTGGTCGCAGGTGGAGTGGGCCTCTCCCCGCTCCACGGCCTGGTTGACGCGCTGGTGGCCAACCGCGATCGATTCGAATCGGTTTCGCTGTTCTACGGCTCGCGCACGCCGGAGGACCAGCTGTACCGGGACGATCTGGCGGCCTGGTCGGCCAGCAAGGCGATCGACGTGGCCATCACCGTGGACCGAGCCGGTCCCGAATGGAAGGGCAGAGTCGGTGTTGTGACCACCCTGTTCGACATGATCTCGTGGGATTGCAGCAAGGTTACCGCCTTCGTGGTGGGACCGGAGCGAATGATGCAGGCCTCCGTACAGGGCCTCATTTCGAAGGGCGTACCCACCGATCGGATCCACGTGTCGATGGAGCGCCACATGGAGTGCGGCATCGGGCTCTGCGGGCACTGCCAGATGGCCGGCCGTTTCGTCTGCAAGGACGGCCCGGTCTTCCGGCTCAACGACCTCGGCGACATGTTCAACCGCGAGGGAATCTGATGGCCACCTCAGCCAGAGCGGCCCGACCGCGAGTAGCCGTCGCCAAGTTCGCGTCGTGCGACGGCTGCCAGCTCACGCTCCTCGACCTCGAGGATGAGCTGCTAGAGATCGTCTCCCGGTTCGACATCGTGGAATTCCCGGAGGCCACTTCGCGCCGATCCCCCGGGCCGTACGACATCGTCTTCGTCGAAGGCTCGATCAGCGCGCCCGAGCACATCGACCAGATCAAAGAACTGCGCAAGCAGGCCCGAGTGCTCGTCACGATCGGGGCATGCGCCACGGCCGGCGGCATCCAGGCCCTGCGGAACTGGGCGGATCACGACGCCTATCGCGCTTCGGTTTACGCCCATCCCGAGTGGGTCGAGTCCCTCGCGACGGCGACCGCGGTTTCGGAGCATGTCAAGGTTGATGCGGAGCTGCGTGGGTGCCCGATCGACGGTGGGCAGCTCACGGAGTTGCTGACGTCGGTCCTGGTCGGCCGTCGACCTCAGATCCGCGACGAAGCAGTGTGCCGCGAGTGCAAGCGCAGAGGCATCGTCTGCCTAGTGGTGGCCGCCGGTGAGGCATGCATGGGCCCGGTCACCACGTCCGGCTGCAACGCCCTCTGTCCGAGTTACGGCCGCGGCTGTTTCGGTTGCTTCGGACCGCGAACCAATGCCAACGCGAAGAGCTGGAGCACCGGGATGCTCAGGTCGGGCCGCCCGCCCGAGGAGGTCTGGCGGCTCTTCGCCGGCTTCACCGGCTATGCGGAACCGTTCCGAACCGTCATCACCGAGCTGGGCAAGACCAAGGGCTGACCGGCGCCCTGAGCGTCCCGCGGGCGCAGGAGCTGCGGGCGCGAGACGAGCGCATCCCGACCGTCAGCGTGATAGAGCAGGCCGGAGGCGTCCCAGCCGAAGATCGAGCGTGAACTTCGGTGCGCCCTGTCGACCAGGTCGTGTCACCATGCAGCCATGAGCAAAACTTCCGATCCCGCTGCCCCCCTGGCGCCCGAAAGCCCCGCCCCGGCCGCTCCGGAGGCGCCGGAGACAGCCGCTCCGACTGCCTCGAGGGGGCCCGAGAACCCCGTTCCGGCCGCTCGCCGCATTCGCCGGCATCAGCCTATGGGCGAGCCCTCGCTGGCCCGCGATTCGGACTTCCAGACGGGCCGGCCGACCAAGATCGCCATCGTCGGCGTCGGTCTGGTGGGCTCGACCTTCGCCTACACCCTGCTGCTCTCCGGCGTTGCCTCGGAGATCGTCCTAATCGACGCGAACCATGAACGCGCCGAGGGCGAGGCGATGGACCTCAATCACGCCGTCCCGTTCGCCCACCCGACGAAGATCTGCGCCGGCGCCTACGCAGACTGCCAGGGCGCGGCCATCACCGTCATCGCCGCGGGCGTGGGCCAGCGGCCCGGCGAGAGTCGCCTCGAGCTGGTCCGCCGGAATGCGGCCATCTTCGCCCAGATCGTCCCCGAGATTGCCGGAGCCAATCCGGAGGGGATCATCGTCGTCGCCACCAACCCCGTGGACGTCCTGACTTACCTGACCCTGGAGCTGGCGGGATTGCCCGCCAACCGCGTCTTCGGCTCGGGAACGATCCTGGATACGGCCCGCTTCCGCTACATGCTGAGCGAGCACCTCGGCGTGGACCCGCGCAGCGTCCACGCCTTCATCATCGGCGAGCATGGCGACAGCGAGGTGCCAGTCTGGTCGCTCGCGAACGTAGCCGGAATGCGTCTGCCGTCGTTCTGCGCGGAGAACGGGATCCCTCTCAGCCCGGACACGATGGAGCGGATCTTCCGCCAGACGCGCGACGCCGCCTATGAAATCATCGCCCGAAAGGGCGCCACCTACTACGCGGTGGCCGCGGGCTTGATGAGGATCACCGAGGCAATCTTGCGCGACCAGAACACGGTTCTCTCGATATCCAGTCTGGTGACCGACTACTACGGCATCGACGACGTCTGCCTGAGTCTCCCAACGGTCCTGGGCCGGCGCGGAATCGAACGCGTTCTGCGCCTGGACCTCAGCCCGCACGAAGCCCGAGGCGTCCGCAAATCGGCCGGCGTGCTCCGCCAGACGATCGACACGCTCGTGGAGACAACGCGGTCTGCGGCAGCGCCGAGAGAGTAGGTGATCCGCGCCCTAGCGCGGCCGGCCGGACTGAGCCTCACGGCTGGGGCCGGCCCGAGCCCTACCGCGGAAGTGGATGTTCCTCGAGAGGGACGTCCCAGTGGGCCTCGACCAGCTCGAACCGATGCTGTTCTTCCCTGGCCAGTTTCTCGGCGTCGGGGTAGAGACGAGCCGTGACAGCCGGGTCGGTGTGCTCTTCCATTGCAGCCCAGTCCCGGTAGGTGATCGTGACCTCAAAGGTCCAGTCCCCTCGGCCATCGCCGTGGAAGCGCGGCACGTAGGCGCGGACGTCGAGCAGCCGGCCCGACTCCAGCTGGGCTCGCAGCAATGGCCAGTGGTTCCGTTCGAATAGCTCGACGAACTCGTCCTGGAAGCCCCATCGGATCGTGTAGAAGTACTGGACGGTCACCGGGTTGGCCATAATCCGACTCTCCTATCAGCCCGACGGCACCGGGTTTCGGACCATCGATTCGATCGCCGAGCATGCCATCCCGGGCCGGCCCCGCCAGCCTACACGCTCGCGCTGGGCCATGCCCGCAACGACGATGCGGGCATGGCCCAGCGCGAGCTCGGATCGTCTGGATCCGCCCGTCCCGCGCGTTCGAGGCCCTATGGCGGCGACAAGAGCACCCTTCGGCACCATGTCCAGATGCCCGCCGGCACTCCGGCTACGGTGCTCCACGGCCCATCCTGACTTCGATCACCCGACCTCGCGATCCGGATACCGAGGTCGCGGACCGAACCCCAACCGTCCGCACACGCTTGACGAGAACATGGCCAGCATCCTTCCCTCGCATTCGGCCGACCTGCCCGCCTCGCAGAGGACTCCGCTCCAGCAGCGCCTGGAGGGGCTCGATGGCAACCACGCCGCTGCGCCTCAGCTGGGCTTCATGCTCGCCGGCGCCCAGTGGCGAGATTCCTGGCTCCATGGCTTTCGGAGCCTTTACCTGGTGATGGAGGTCATCCTCCTCGGACTCGCCGGCGGTCTGCTGGTGTCGATCCTCAACCTGGACGTGCAGCGTGCCTGGGTTCCGGCCGCGCTCCTCGTGGTGGACGCGGTCGGCAGCCTGGTGCTGCTCGCCCGGATGCGCCGAGCCGCCATCGCACTCGGCGACGACGTCCGCTTCTGGCACCGCGAAATAGTCAGGGCGGAGCGCGAGCTGCCGCCCGAACGCCGCGTCTTCACTCGCTTCAAGCTGCTGCAGCGTTCCCGCAACCATGCCGACACAGACGAGCTGGCCACTCTTGCCCTGGCCTCGGATGGCCTCGACGAGGCCGGCCTGGACCGGCTTGTCGAGCCGTTCAACCTGAGCGCGACGCGGCGGCTGATCGAGAATCGCGTTCCGGCACTGATCGCCGTGTTGTGGGTCTCGTGGGTGGTCGCCGGCGTCGGTGCCCTCTACCTGCGCGCCTCGGGCGTCATTCCGTGAAGACGCCTTCGAAACCGACTTCGCCCTCCTCGGGGACGAGGGCCAACCCCGGGTCGGCTGACCTGCTCGAATAGACCCGCCTGAAGGCCGCCGCGAGCCCCTGCAATGAACGGACGCGGGCCCGATTGAACGAAACGGAAATGGTGGCCCGCCTGACGTTGAGACGGTCGGCAACTTCCGATTGCCGCAGGTCGTCTATCAAGGCCATCCGAGCAACCGTGCGCTGACGCTCGGTCAGGCCGTCGAAGATGTCGACGAGGGCCGGAGCCAGGTCGGCGAGCAACGCGTCCACTTCGGCTCGGCCGGTCAGCATCACTAGCCGTTCTGACCGCGGCGCGCCTCCTCCATGACCCGCCGGGCCACCAGGAAGGCTGGTCCCGATCGCTCCGTGGCCGGGGCTTGGCCTCCGGTCACGTCAACGTCGACCTCGCCACCAACTGCGACCCACCGCATGCGGCGCCCTCCCGGTCCCAACGCCGCGTGGAGAACAGCAGTGAGCGGATCCGCCCCGTGTGACAGGAGCCCCTGGAGCTCGTCGCCCTGCGTGAATCCAAAAGGCGCCAGCCTCTCGTCGGCGTAGACGCTGTTGAGCTCGGCGACGAGATCGCGCAGCCAGGCGGCCGAACCGACGCTGTCGCGCCGCGATCGGACCACGTCCCCGAATAGGACCAGCCCCTTGCCATCGGTCATCCGGCAGAGGCTAACTCGGGCCGAATTAGCCTTCAATGACTACTTCACCCACGAGTAGACGATATTGGACTACCTGGATGGAGGTCGGCAGGAGTCGCGCGATGCGCAGCGATCGTGACGGCCGCGGTCAGGCGAGCCCGCGAGCGGCTATTCTGACCAGGTGACGGCCGATACCGGCGCACCGGGCCAGCCCGGCGCCTCCACTCCTACGATCCCGCCAAACCCAGGACGCCGCGACCTGGGGATGCGAGCGACGATGATCTTTCCCAACCGCGAGATCGTGGAGCGCTACTACGTCCCGCTGATCTACACCGCCTGCCGGACCTGCTACTCCGAGCTTGCGCCGGACGACATCTTCGAACGGGCGCTGGATGGCCGAATCCCACCGGAAAAGCAGCGCGAATTGATCGGTCGGGTCATAGAGTCGGGCCATGGCAGCACCATCGAGCACGTGTCGTTCACCTTCGCCATCACCGGCGTCAGCCGGACGCTCAGTCACCAGCTCGTGCGCCATCGCGCAGGCGTGTCATTCGACCAGCAGAGCCAGCGCTACGTCTCGTACAAGAAGGGCGCCTCGACGATGCTGCCGCGAACGATCGCCGAGGCCGACCCGGCGTTGCTCGAACGCTACGAAGACCAGATCGAGAGCGCGCTGGGCGTGTACGCCGAGCTGATCGAGGCTGGCATCCCCGGCGAAGATGCCCGCTTTGTCTTCCCCAACGCCACCCGCACAAATCTGGTCATGACCGCCAATCTGAGGGCCCTGATCCACATGTCCGGGCTGCGGTTGTGCACGATGGCGCAGTGGGAGATTCGAAGGCTGTTCCAGTTGATCCGCCATGAGGTCTTTGTGGCGAGCCCGTTCCTGGGCAGCTTCCTGGCCCCGAAATGCGTACCCCTGGGCTACTGCGATGAAGCCGCCAACAGGGACGGGCATTGCCCAATCAGGCCTCACAAGGACAAAGTACTGCAGGCGTGGGCCGAGAAGGCCCGCGCCGACCGCCCTGCCAGGCCAAAATCGACGGTGTAGCAGGCAATCCGCGGCCGTGGCATTGACCCGGCCGGCGGCCTCGCGAAGACTTGCAGGCGGTACGGAAGGCGGCAAGCGCTGGGACCTCCGGTGTAGTGCCCGTCTGCAACGCCCGGCCCATGATGAATCAAACCAACGAACAGGCTCTCGCAGCGCCCCGAGACACCCGCGGCAACGTATCGCGTCCTGAGACTCGGAGCCGGGGCCTGTGAGTCGCATCGCGGTAGTATCTGAACATGAGGCTCCGGCGTCCGGCCGGCGCCTCGAGTGACTGACTACGGGGAGATTGGCGTGAACGAGACGCCCGTGCGTCATCCGAACCGATTCCTGGCGGACCTCACGCAGGCCATGCGTTCGACCGCCGAGACGACGCGGCAGGCGGCGATAGAGCAATATGAGGCGGACGCCAGGTCGTACACGGAGCAGCTGCGGGCGCGGACGGACGACGAGGCAGCCTCCCTTCGCCAGGCCGCCGAGGCAGACATCAGCGCAATCCGAGATTGGTCCACGGCCGAGATGGAGCGCATCCGCGTCGAGACCGAACAGCGAATCGAGCGCCGACGCGAGCTTCTCGAGCAGGAGTTGCACGAATACACCTCCTCGGTGGAGGTCGAGATCGCCCGCGTCCAGAAGCATGTTGCCGAATACGACGCCGAGATCGCGAGCTTCTTCGAGCGGCTCCTGCAGGAGACCGATGCAACGGTCTTCGCCAGCATGGCCAGCCAGATGCCCGATCCGCCGTCCTTCGGCGACATCGAACATGGAGGCGTCGCACCAGACCTTCCGGGACGATCTGAAGAAGAAGCACAGACCGGTATCCAGCTGGACGCCCAGGGCCAACCGCCAGTCGACGAAGCGTCTGCGGCCGAAGTCGTGGACGAATCGCCCAAGGGCGAAGCCCGAGGAACGCCCTCCAGGACGGCGCCGGTCGATTCGACCCAGGTCGTCGTCGTCGGGCTTGTCAGCGTTGCGAGCATCGCTACTTTCAAACGCCAGCTCGGCCGTCTTCCGGGCGTGAAGAACGTGGGCGTATCATCCGGACCCGACGGCGAGTTCATCTTCACCGTCGGTCACGGCTCGGACACCGCGTTGAGTTCGCTGATTCCTACGTTGCCCGCGTTCCAGGCTCGCGTCGTCAGCGAGCGCGACGGCGTGCTGAACGTTTCCGCTCACGATCCAGAGGCGGACGGCTAGACTTCACAAACGACTCGGTCCCCAACGGAGATTCGGTCACGTGCCTCGGTATGCAGTCGCAATTGCCCTACCACCTGCCGAGTATGCGGCGGTCAGCGTGCACCTCGCCGAGGCGGGCTTCGACCCGATCGAGGTCCAGACCCCCGGGGATCTCGAAGCGCTTCTGAAGCTGCGCCACGATGTGGGCGTGGCCATCCTCGACGGCGAGAACGACTTCGACCGAACCCTCGAGATGTACTCCCCGCTTCACGAAGAGGGCCGCAACATCCCGGCCCTGGTGGTCGTCGGGGCCCGGGCGCTCGATCGTATGAGCCTTGCCGGCAAGGCCCGGGTCAACGACGAGTACTTCACCCGTCCTTACTCGCCAGAGTCGCTGAGGTGGCGGGTCGAAGCCATGCTCATCCGGGCCGGGGTTCCGAACGGGGACACGGCGAGCGGGATCATCCAGGGCGCGTCGACGATCGGATCCGATGCCGATGAGCACCGCGGTCAGATCGTGATCGTGTTCAATCCCAAGGGGGGGGTCGGCAAGACGACGATCGCCGTCAATCTGGCAGCTTCGCTGCAACTCCGGAAGAAACAGCGCGTTCTACTCGTAGACTGCGACACCGTCACCGGCCATGTCGCCTCGTCCCTCGGCATGGAGAACATCCGATCAGTGGCGGACGCCTGGACCGAGGACCTCGACAGCGGCGCAGAGGAACCTCTTGCGGACATCGCCGTACGACATGCGAATGGCGTCTCGATCCTGGTCATGGCCGAGTCCCCTCTGCACACGGAGATCCTCGATCCCGGGCGAGTGGCCGAGGCGGTCACGGCCGCCTGTCGCGTCTACGACTGGGTGATCGTCGATATGCACCCCGACTACGGGCCGCTCAACCAGATCATCTTCGAGCGGGCCGACAAGATCATCGTCCCGGTCACACCGGACGTGCCGGCGATTCGAGCCGCGGTCCAGTTCCGCGAGGTCGCCGTAGAGCTCGGGATCCGCGAACGCCTGGCCATGGTCGTGAATCGCGCCAACAGCGGCGTCTCGGTCGCCGACATGGAGCGGACCGTGGGCATGCCGGCCCTGGCCGAGGTCCGGTCGGCGGGAATGCTCTTCGTTCGAGCGGCCAACGAGGGTCGGTCGGCGGTGGAGCGCTTCCCCAAGGAGAAGGTCATCGACGACATCGCGACCCTGGGCGATCGGCTGATGGCCTCACGGGAGACCGGCGCGGCCAAATCAGGTCAGAGCTTCCTCGGCATCTTCGGCGGCGGCCGGAACACCAACCCGTCGGTGCGCGCCTCCTGAGCGTCGACGCCACCTCGCGACTCCAACACCGAACACGGCCCGTGCGTCAATCGGGGCCCGCGGCCGCTCAACCGACGGGGCGTTCGGGTTCCGAAGTGGCTCCGCCTAGTGCCGAAGCGTCTGCCGGGGTGGCGTTGGTCGAGGGTGTGGCGCCATCTCGTACGGGCGATTGCGCCAGGACAGCGCGCTGAGGCTGCGGGATCTCGATACCGCTCGCCAGGAAGGCTCCCAGCAGGCGCTTGCGCAACTCGCCGCCGACGGCCCACTGCTCGGAGGCTCTGACCTTGCCGACGATCTTGAGAGTTACGCCCAACTCGCCGAAGGCCGAGACCTGATCCACGCGCGGGGCCTCGAGGATGCGCGGGCCCAGATCAGCGTCGTCCGCCATCTGTTGCCCGACGCGATCGACAACGGCGATCGCCGCCTCGATGTCCGTGCCGTAGACAACCTGGACATCCTGGTTGACCAGGGCAAAGACGCGCGTCAGGTTCGAGGCCACGGTGATCTCGCCGTTGGGCACGGTGTGCACCGTGCCGTCCGAATCACGCAGCGTTGTCCGGCGTAGCGTGAAATCTTCCACCTTACCGGACACCCCGGCTATGCGAACCACGTCGCCCTTGCCGTACTGGTTCTCGATCAGGATCAACGCCCCGTTGAGGTAGTCGCGGACCAGGTGCTGGGTGCCCAGGCCGATGGCGATGCCGGCGATGCCGAGGCCGGCAATGGCCGGACCGATGTCCACCTTGAAGGCAGCCTCGAGGGTCATCAGGCTGGCGATCACGACCACGAAGGAACGGATCACGTTGACCGCCAGGGTCTCGATCGTGTTCTGGCGCTTCTTGAGCTCGGCGGCGGTCAGGTCCTGGGCCGTGCCCTCGACGTTCTCACGCCTCAGGAGTGTCCCCGCGATGCCACGGACGAAGACGTGGGCGAGGCGAATGCAGATCGCCGCCACGACCAGGATCGCAAGCACGGCGCCGACGGTCTGCGCGAGCGCTCCGACGTCGATCGCCCAATCGTTGCCGGTCGGCAGGCGGACGGTCAGCAGGAGGAGGTTCGGTGTCGGACCTGGCATGGGCGTCGGGCTTGGCATGCCCATAGCCTAACGCTGCCGAAGGTGGGCGCGCCATGCATGGCGGCGGCAGCGAGCGTTGGTACGGAAGGGACCGGGCTAAGCCCGACCCCTTCCGTACCGTGATCTGTGTCGGCTCGGCTAATGCACGAAGTAACCGGTTACGTCGAAGACGAGATCGGTCGTGTTGCCGCTGGTTGAGATGTAGGTCGCGCTGAGAGTGCCGGTCCCACTGAGGCCGACGGTCACACCGTTGGCCACGACCTGGCCGGCGTTGAAGTTGATCGTGGAGGTCGACGGGGTGTAGGTCGGGTTAGGTCCGAGGAAGACCGCCCAGCCGCTCGTCTGGTCGGTGACCGTGAGGTTGCCAGTGACGCCGAGGGCCGTTGTGGGTACATAGCCGGTGCCCCAAACCGTGAAGGTCGCGGGTATGTTCGCGGACTGCGCCCCATACAGGCCGGTGCCGTAGCGGGTGTCGAGCAGGCGGGTCGGTGTGATCGCCACGTACCTGGCGCCGGTTGAGCCGCCCTGCACGAAGTAGCCGGTCACGTCGAAGACCAGATCGGTCTTTTGGCCGGCTGTGGATATGTAGGTGGCACTCAGCGTGCCCAGCGTGCTAAGGCCGACGGTCACGCCGTTGGCCACGATGCCGCCGGCAGTGAAGTTGATCGTGGAGCTACCCGGGCTCGCGGTGGCAACCGGTCCCAGGAAGATTGCCCAGCCGCTTGTCGAGCCGGTGACCGTGAGGTTGCCTGTGACGGCCGTCGCGTTGGAGGGTACGTAGCCGGTGCCCGTCACCTGGAAGGTGCGGGGCGTGTTAGCCGTCAACTTGCCCGAAAGGCCGATGCCGGAGCGGGTGTCGAGCACGCGCCCGGGAGTGATCGGGAAGTAGTAGGCGCCGCTCGTATCGGGTGTGAAATAGCCGGTGACGTCGAAGACGAGATCGGTCGTGTTGCCGGCGGTCGAGATGTAAGTGGCGCTCAGGCTGCCGCTCGCACTCAGGGCGACGGTTACGCCGTTGGCCAGTGTCTGGCCTCCGTTGAAGTTGATCGTCGAGCTCGTCGGGCTGTAGGTTGCGTTAGGTCCGAGGAAGATCGCCCAGCCGCTCGTCGCGTCGGTGACCGTGAGGTTGCCGGTCACAGCCGTGGCGTTGTAGGGCACTCCGCCGAGGCCCCACACCTGGAAGGTGATGGGCGCGTTCGCGGACAGCGCGCCAGAGTACCCGGTGCCGTTGCGCGTGTCGAGCAGGCGCGCCGGAGTCAGCGGGTGGTAGGTTCCGGGAGAGCCGCCGGTTCCTTGAACGAGGACCGTCTGGCTGCCCACGATAGAGGTGTACACCGTGTCGTTCACGGTCACACTCTGGTAGCCCGATGTATTCAGGGTCACGGAGAAGACGCCGACTCCCCCGGCGAGGTACGAATTCGCCGGCAGGCTGGCGGCCAGGTCACTGCTGGCGAAGTGAACGGTCCCGGTGTAGCCGGTCGCGGTGTTGCCGTATTGGTCCTTGGCCGTGACGGTAAAGGCATCCGCGACGCCGGCAACGAATGGGTTCGCGATCCCCGACACGACGAAGTAGCTTGCCGCGGCGGGCGTGACTTGGATACTGGCCGAGGTGCCCGTGATGGAGGATGTCACCGTGTCGGTTGCTGTCACAGTCTGGTAACCCGCGGTCTTCAGGGTGACGCCGGAGGTGAATGTGTGGCTACCGCTGTCGCTGCCGAGGAACGTGTAGTTGGCGGGCAGGACGGCTGCGCCGTCGGTGCTGCTGAAGCGGACGATGCCGGTGTAGCCCGTGTCGGTGGCAGAGCCATTCTTCGCGGTAACGGTCACGGTGTCTGCGACACCGGCGGTCACCGGGCTCGTGGTGACCGTCACGCTAAGCGTGTCGGTGGCTGGCGAGGTGACGTTGATACTGGCCGATGTGCCCCTGATGGAGTGGGTCCCCGTGTCGGTCGCGGTAATGGTCTGAGCGGCCACCGTATTGAGGATAACGCCGGAGAACGGGTGAGTACCCGCATTGCCGACGGTGAACTTGTAATCCCCCGGAAGTGTCGCGGCGCTGTCACTGCTGGTGAAGTGGACCGTTCCCGTGTAGCCGGTCGCAGTGTTGCCGTACTGATCCTTGGCCGTCACGGTGACGCTGAAGGAGGAGCCGCTTGTCGTACTCAGCGTGCTCGGCGTCACGACGAGTGTCGAGGCTGCAGCCGGCGTGACCTGAATGGCAGCCGAAATGCCTGTTATGGACGGGGTCACCGTGTCGGTTGCGGTGACGGTCTGCGGACCAGCAGTCTTGAACGTGATGCTGAAGGTGCCGGCGCCACTAGTGAGAGTTGTGTCGGTCGGCAGCACCGCCGACAGGTCAGTACTTGTGAAGTGAACCGTGCCCGCGTAGCCCGTGTCGGTGCCACCGCCGGGCAGAATCGCGGTAACCGTCACGCTGTCGGCGACACCGGCGGTCACCGGGCTCGTGGTGACCGTCACGTTAAGCGTGTCGGTGGCCGCCACCACCGTTGAGGCCAGCCCGGCCGTCAGGGCCAAGCTCAAGAGGACGGCCGCGCAGATGCGCGCCGTGCGGGACGAAGCAAATGCCATTCTTTCCTCGCGCTTCTCCGGACTCGCCGCCGAGTTCTCGGACGCCGCGGTCCGGACTGAAACAGATTGTCGGCTGTGGTCCCCCCGGCTGATCGGGCCACGTCGCCGAGGCGCCCCAAAGTGGGTGAGACAGGCCCGTACGGTTTGATGCTACTCTCAGATGCCCCGCTGAACCAAGACTGAAATCGCGGGCTGGCTCGCCTCCAACCCGGGGGCCTTCGAGGGCCCGCTGACCTGGGGTCCGTGCCGGGTTCGGATGGGCCATTACGGATCGGGCGGGGGCACGGGCAAGCCACGAGGCGGCCGGTCAGCCCAGCGACGGCCCGCGGCTCTCACCCCAGACAAGGGCCGCCGTGAATGAAGCAGCGCAAGATGTGGAGCTCACCGTGGCGCCGCTGCAGCCGCCTCCGCTCCTCCGTTGAGGGCCTCCAGCCGGTTCTTCACCCGATCGCCCGGCGTACATGAGAGCGGCCCCTCGGGAGGGGGACCGAGGGGCCGCGGAAAGGTCAACGATCTGTTCGGAGGCCCACAGGCGGGCCCAAAGCTCAGATGGAAGCCACGACACCGCCGATACGATCGGTGATCACCGCGGCCGCTTCGCGGGCGCTATCGACGATCTCAGGAACCCGGCTCGGGGTGATCCGGTTGCCCGAGGCGCGAACCTCGAGCGCGGCCACGACGGACGCGCGCCGGTCGAAGACAGGCACTGACACGGCGTTGACGGGCGCCTCGTGCTCGCCAAAGGCGGTTGCGAAGCCACGCTTGCGAACGCGGGCCAGCTCCTCGAGCAGCAGGTCTACTCGGACTATCGTGTGCGAGGTGTACGGCGTGAAGCCGATCTTGGACAGCCGGATGACCTCTCGCTCAGGCTGGCTGGCCAGGAGGACCTTGCCGGGGGCTGTCGCATGGAGGGGGCTGCTTCTGCCGGTTCGATCACGACCCATGCCCGAGGCGTCCGAATAGGCAATCGTCAGAACACTGTCGCCCTCGAGGACTTCGAGGGTAGTCGTCTCGTGAATCGATCGAGCCAGCGCCTCAAGCTCCGGCATGGCGATCGACCGCAGATCCAGCGACTTCTCGGCGTGGCCGCCCAGCCGAACGACAGCCAGCCCGAGTCTGTACTTGCCGGAGTCGTCGTCCTGCTCGACCAGGCCCCGCTTCTGGAGTGTGGCGAGTAGCCTCGACGCGGTCGACTTGTGGAGCCCGAGCCGGCGTGCAAGCTCGGTGACTCCTGCCTCGCCTTGCGTTTCCCCGAGAGCGATCAGGAGCGACGCAGCGCGGTCCACCGACCGTACCGCATTTCCGTCGAGCATCGTTTCTCCTACAGGGCGTCATTCGAGTGGAAGCCCGACGGCTTCCCTATCAGCATCGGAGCTGACCGCCGCTCCGCGCCCGAGTCGGAACGACGCTACTGGACTCTGTTGCCGCTGCCGCGCGCTCGACGTTGTGGTACTCCGAGACCTACCTGCGTGAGTGAGCAGACCTGGGACCGCTCGCCCTTACGTCTCGCGAGGCGCAACGTTCGAGGGAATGTTTACATAGTTACTCGGGATTAGTCAAGCCCCTGTAGAGCGACCTCGACACCTCCTTGTCGTCTGCTGACCGTAAGGTGCGGTCCGGATATAGTTGCCGCCGCGCCTGTTTGTCACCGCCGTGCTCAGATCCGCACACTGCTCGGGCTGCCTTCGTCCGGGAGGTCCAGCCGGAGCGTGGAGGGACCGGCTTTCACCCGGTGGCCTGTCCACCAGTCGGGCCATTTGTACGCCAGCAACTCGGAGGCCCCGTGCAAAGCGATCACGCCTCGCCCAATGCCGCCTCGCTTCCGGGAACGCCGGCGGGCACCGGCGAGGTCGGCGTGGGCAATGGGCTGGCCACCATCCGGGCCGAGTTCCCCGCTCTCTCGCGCCAGCACGACGGTCGCGCCTACAGCTACCTCGACGGCCCCGGCGGAACGCAGGTCCCCCGCCGAACGATCGACGCGATGGCCGGCTACCTCGAGCGGTCGAACGCCAATCACGACGGCGCATTTCCGACCAGCGAGGAGAGCGACTCGATCCTGACGGAGGCCCATTCCGCGGCAGCCGATCTCCTGGGCGCCTCCGGACCGGGCGAGATCGCCTTTGGCCAGAACATGACGACCCTCACCTTCGCTGTGAGCCGGGCCATAGGGCGGACCCTGCGGGCAGGCGATGAGATCGTCGTCACTCGCCTGGACCACGACGCCAACGTGGCGCCCTGGCTCGCGCTGGAGGGCGAGCGCGGGGTCACCGTCAGGTGGGTGGGAATTCGAGCGGACGATTGCACGCTCGATCTCGAGGGGCTGGCGCGCGTTCTCGGGCCGCGGACGCGGGTTGTCACAGTCGGGCTCGCGTCCAACGCAGTCGGAACGATCAACCCGGTGTCGCGCATCGTGGAGATGGCTCACTCGGTCGGTGCGTGGACATACGTAGATGCGGTCCATGCAGCGCCCCACCTGCCCATCGACGTGGCTGCGCTCGACACGGATTTCCTGGTCTGCTCGCCCTACAAGTTCTTCGGCCCTCACCTCGGCCTGCTGTACGGCAAGCGCGAGCGGTTAGAGGAGATCGCCGCATACAAGGTGCGCCCGGCTCCGGACGGGCCCCCGGGCAAATGGGAGACAGGTACCTTGCCGGGCGAGTCGATAGCCGGGCTTCTCGGGACGTTCGGCTACCTGGGCTGGTTGGGCCGGGAGTTCGGTGGCGCGCCTGAGGGCGCGTCGCGGCGCGAGACCCTGGCTGCGGCGATGCGCGCGATCCGGGCCACGGAGCGGGGCCTCGCTCTTCGTGCCCTGTCGGCGCTCGAAGCCGTGCCCGGACTGTCGCTGCGCGGTATCGTCGACCACGCCCGCCTGGACGAGCGCGTGCCTACGTTCGCCTTCACGCTGCGCGGCCTGACTCCGCGCGAGGCTGCCGCCCGGCTGGGCCGCCGTGGGATCGCCGTCTGGGACGGCGACTACTATGCCTACGAATTGATACGCGCCCTCGGCCTGGCGGAGTCGGGGGGGATGGTGCGGGTCGGCCTGGTCCACTACAACGAGCCGGCCGAGATCGACCGCCTGGCCGAATCGCTCGAGGACCTGGCCCGGCCGGCCGGCGCACCCGTCGACTCGATCGCGAGGGGGGCCGGCATGACCGACCGCGGGCCGACCGCCGCGGCCCTATTCGAGGCAATTCGCAACGGCAAGGACCTGGCCGTCGACGCCGCGCTCAGCGCCCGGGTGGAACTGCTGAGAGCTCGCGACGACGCCGGCCGATCGCCGGTGCTGGCAGCCGCCTGCTCGGGCCATGTCCGGATGGCCGACCGCATCGCCGCATTGTTGGCGAGAACGCCCGACGGCCTGGACCTCTTCGACGCGGCGACGATTGGCGACGTCGGGATCGTACGAACCCTGCTCGCTAGCGATCGTGCGTCGGCCGACGATCGCGGGCCGGATGGGTTGACGGCCCTTCATCTGGCCGCAGCCTTCGGGCACCTCGAGGTGGCACGGTTGTTGCTCGGCCGTGGCGCCGATCCCAACGCCGTATCTCTCAACGACGCACGGGTGACGCCGCTCTACAGCGCCATCTCGGGGAAGCACCGTGACACGGCCGGTCTTCTTCTGGCGCTCGGCGCGTCGCCGAACGCGGTGCAGAGTGGAGGCTGGACGCCGCTGCACGCCGCCGCACGGAACGGCGACGAGGCAGTCGTGGACATGCTCCTTCTTCGCGGCGCCGACCCGACCCGGGCCACCGACGACGGCCTGACGGCCGCGGTGATGGCGGAGGCAAACGGCCACGCCGCCATTGCCAGGCGCATTCGGACGGCCGCGGCGAGGCGTTGACGATCGGCCCAGCCGGGGGCGGTGCGTCGCAACGCCTACACGGCGACTCCCAGCCAGCCCGGCAACTCTTTCGCGAGCGTCGCCAGCGGCAGCGTGCCGTGGCCGAGGACGGCATCGTGAAAGGCCCGGATGTCGAAAGCCGGTCCGAGCGCCGAAGAAACTTCTCGCCGCAGCCGCTCGATCTCCCGCTGGCCCACCTTGTAGGTCAGGGCCTGGGCCGGCCAGCAGATGTAGCGGTCGGTCTCTATGGACGCGTCGGTGTCGGATAACCCGGCTTGCAGAAGCTGCTTGACGGACCGCTCGCGGGGCCAGTGGAAGGCGTGCATGCCGGTGTCGACGACGAGTCGCGCGGCCCGCCACGACTGGCCGTCCAGCATCCCAAACCGCTCGGCCGCGTTGAGGTACAGGCCCATCTCATCTGCGAGGCGCTCGGAGTAGAGACCCCAGC
>Ga0182027_10000360_pt1 | contig 78732 bp, 68 predicted proteins | sample 712E1DmetaG_FD_121300 | JGI IMG/M metagenome (GOLD analysis project Ga0182027, IMG submission 121300) | Permafrost microbial communities from Stordalen Mire, Sweden - 712E1D metaG (Illumina Assembly) | ecosystem: Environmental > Terrestrial > Soil > Wetlands > Permafrost | place: Sweden...
CGATCACTGCCGCGACCGACACAAAACAATACGATCAAACAACGAGTTCTGTCGGTGTTCCGACCCTAACGAGTGGCGTGCTCCAGGGAAGCGACACCGTCACCTGGACCCAGACCTTTGACACTAAAAATGTGGGGACGGGGAAGACGCTTATTCCCGCGGGAGTGGTCAGTGACGGCAACTCCGGGAATAACTACTCATATACCTATGTGACGAACACGACAGGCATTATCACTCCTCGCGCGATCGAATTTACGGCTGTCATGGACACCAAAGCTTTCGACAACACGACTTCGTCCTCGGGAATCCCTACGATCACCGCTGGTGCGCTCCAGGGCACGGATACCCGTCCACTGGTCATTCAAACCTATGATGATAAAGACATCGGTACCGGGAAGACCCTGACCCCGTCGGGCGTCATCACAGATGGGAATAGCGGCAACAATTACACATATGCGTATGTGTCTAATAACACCGGCGTTATTACCGCCGGTAGCCCGACGCCACCGGCGTCTGAAAAGACAAATATTCCGACCCCGGATTTCAACCAACTCAATATTAATCCGTTCTCGACCATGGGTTCCGGAATCGGGATGGGGCCTATGATGATGCCGATGGGCGATGGAGGAATGATCTTAATCGCCGCGCCAACGATAGTGCCCGCCGGAAGGATGATGGCTATTTCGGCACCTCTGCCCCAATCCGCGACGGTTGAAGCATCTCGAGAGATCACTTCTTCCGCCCAATTGCCGCAGCCGGTGATCACGGAGGGTTCTTTTAGAGGCAGTCTCGCGCAAGTGTCATTGCCGCCGGAAATATCTTTTGACGGGATCTCCGGAAGCGTAGCGATGCCGGCCCCGCTAGGTTCCGAGGCTTTCAGCGGAGCCACCTCTTTCGCCCTTTTGCCGGAGTCGGTGACCACGAAGGGTTCTTTTAAAGGCAGTCTCGCGCAAGTGTCATTGCCGCCGGAAATATCTTTTGACGGGATCTCCGGGAGCGTAGCGATGCCGGCCCCGCTAGGTTCCGAGGCTTTCAGCGGAGCCACCTCTTTCGCCCTTTTACCGGAGTCGGTGACCACGAAGGGTTCTTTTAAAGGCAGTCTCGCGCAAGCGTCATTGCCGCCGAAAATATCTTTTGACGGGACCTCCGGGAGCGCAGCGATGCCGGCGCCGCTAGGTTCCGAGGCTTTCAGCGGAGTCACTTCTTCTGCCTATTTGCCGCAGCCATCTATCACGGGGGAGACCTTCGTGGGGAGCCGGTCCGTTGCGTTTTTACCGGAGTCCATTACAAGGACGAATTTTTCAGGAGCCGTTGCCAGCTCAGCGCTAGAAGCGATGCCGGTGAACCCCGTGGTCTTTGAAAAAATGACGCCCGGAACAGTGTTTAAAGCGATGTTCCCGGGAGGCAAAAAAATAGTTCCGACTTTTGGATTAGGCGTTCCTTCGGGGGCGGATAAATCTCTGATGGAGCCGCAAATCAAAGATGGGGAACGAGGAAAATAAAATCGGGTGTTGTTATTCTATCTCGAAGCTGATTGATTTTATGGCCCGTTTTCCATTCAAGAGTGTTAGCTTATAGGATCCGGAGGGAAGTGTTTTTCCCTCAGGCTGTGTCAGTAAGATGCCGCCCATGCCGTTCCTTCGAGGTATCGCGAAATCATGATCAAGGATGTGGATTTTTTCAGTCAAATAATCCCATTTAGCGACAAGTTGTGTGCCCACCGGACTATCCTTCCATTTGAACCAGCAGGATACCTTTCTGGTTCCTGCGGGAAAGGTATCCATGACCTGAACGGGGGCTAGGTTTGCGTCAAGGGAAGCCGCCATTTTGATGTCAGTGATATGGACTTTCTCGTCCAACGGCGAACAGCCCGCCAACGCAAGACAAACGGCGGCCATGACAAAAAAAAGGCATTTGTTCTTTCGATGCACGCATCTCCTCCTTAATTGGAGATATTTAACCACGAGTCCGTTCTTGGCCCCAATGTTTTTTTATGGCGGACGAAAAAATCCGGCGAATGATTTTTGCGGCAAGTGGACACAAAAGAATCAGGATAGAAGTAAATAAATAATTCCAGAAATAGCCCCGGACAAGCAGCGCGTAGGTTGTTAGCAAGATAAGGAGTATTTCAAAAAGGATCAGCCCAAGTGCGTTCCGAAGTCTGAAGCCTGTGACGAAGAGGGAGGACAAGAAAACGCCCAGAAGCATTGCGTAAAATTCGATGCGAGACGAAATGTTCTTAAAAAAATCATGTGTGTAAAGATTCAGGAAAGCATTCGCGTTCAATACGACCCCGGGCAGCCAATCGATCGGGGTGCGATGCAGATCGCCGAAGAGGGAAGAAAGAGTCCCCATGATCACGATCTTGTCTTTGATCTGGTTGGGATAGAAATCCCCATTTAAAACTCGCAAAAAAGAAACTCTTTGAAAATCAAACGCACGCGCACGGAAATGAATGGAAAAAGTTTTCGTGGCAGGATCGACGGGGATGCGCCATTCTTCCCCGGCATTATTTTTGAATGAAAGGGTGTCCTCATCGTGGATCATCGTCGCGGGGTCAAACGATCTTACAGCCCTGAGGAGTTGCATTTCCCACGAAAGGATCCCTTTCAGCGGATCTTTTTCGTTCACAATGTAGAGGAGGCTTCTACGCGTGATGCCGTCTTCGTCCTGGATCTTGGTGACGACACCCGAATCGAAGGCGGTGGAGGATCCCGCCAGATTCGAAAATTCGATCAAGCCATTTTCATTGATCAAGCTAGGGAGAATGACTTTTCCTTCCGCCAAGATCTTGGAAAGGGCCGTGTCTTCCTCGGGATTCGTCTGACCCCAAAAGACAAAATCAAAGGCGATGGCTTTTGCCTCGGCCTTTTTAAGATTTTCGACGACTTTTGCGAAAGTCGCGCGGGAATAGGGCCAGCGTTCGGGCATGTTCTTGAGCGTGTAGTTGTCGATGACCACGAGCAGAATATCCTTCATGGCTGACGGAGGACGTCTCAATTTGTATTCGATCTTGAAAAGCGCGTCATAAGATTTTCGACGGAGGGTGTTGAAAAGGGGGAGCGGCGCAAGAAAGTAATACGCAGTGATAGCAACGACCAAGCCAATAAAAAGGATTGAGGCGAACCTTCTAATTTGAAATAACATACCCAAGAGCTCTATAGCAATTGGTTTTTTTTGTAATGAGAATCATGTACTTGCCCCTTTCCCCTTTTTTATTTGATTCCAATATAGAGAAGGAGTAACCTTTCCGTGAACCTAAAGGATTTTCATGGCGTCCAATTCTCTTTCTCCTTCCATTAACGGCGGACCGGGCAGTCGTGATTACCTTTATTTTAATTTAGGAGAATCATGGCGGAATCATCAGCCAAAGCAAGGGTCGAGGGACTCGATCGCTTTAACAAGGTCGCGCTGGGTCGGGAACTTCAAATGATTGAACTAAAAGAAAAGCTCAGGGCTCTGGGAAAAGGAAAAGAATAGCAATGCAGACCCTACTCTTTTTTTACGGTCTGGCATTTCTCGTCATGGGGATCTTGATTTTCGCGATGCCCAAGAAGAATGATCTCTTGGGCATTGCGGAGGACCTCCGGCTTGTGGGCCTCTTCGGGCTCCTGCACGGGATGACTGAGTGGATGGACCTGCTCATCCTGAGAGGGTATCCTTTTAATGTGGAGGTGCTGACGGTTTTTGGAGCCCTGCTCCTCCCTTTATCCTTCGTTCCCCTGATCCAGTTCGGCGTGCGGATCCTTTTCCGGGAAATGCAGTCGTTCCGGTTCTTGCGATATCTCTGGATGATCCCTTTGGCGGGGTGGGCCGTTGCCTGCTTTTTAACACCTGATTTTTTAATACCCGACATTGTGGCCCGCTACTTCATCTGTCTTCCGGGGGCACTTCTTACCGCGATAGGATTGTTCCAGATTTTTTTGAAGGCCGATAAAAAAAAATTGCCGGTAGTGGTCTCCGCCGGCATGGTGAGCGGCGCGGTATTTTTTATTTTTTATGGCATGCTTAGCGGTCTCGTGGTCCCCAAGGCTGGCTTTCTGTTGGCCTCTTTCATCAATGTTCCTTTTTTTCTCGAGACCACGGGCATTCCGGTGCAATTTTTCAGAATGTTCTGCGCGATCTTTTTGGCATTCAGTTTCTTCGCGGTGATCGGGGTCTATAGCTTCCACGAAGAAGGCAAGAGGGTGGTAAGAAGAGGGGGTATTAAACGAAAGATCATCCTTTGGTTGGCGGCCATGATCTTTTCTATCATTTTCATTATGTCTACTATTGGTTTTCTGTTGGTTTTTCGGATGCGTGAGGAGAGTGTCCGGGAGAGTCTGCGAAGGGATGCGGGATTGATCGCTGCCTCGATATCCAGCACCATGAACGAACAAATGAAGGAACTGCGGGTCTTGTTTAAGGGGCCTGAGTGGAAGAGCCTTTTGTCGGATAGGAACGCAAGCTATGAGTCTCGTTCTTCCCAGGAACGGAAAGACCATTTCAGAGAAATGGACCGGAAATGGGCCGATCCTTCTGCAGGGGGATTAGAAAAGTATCTGAACCCCTCCGCGTCCGCTCGTCTGAAAATTTTTGTCGATACCGAAAAACGGCTGACAGAGGTTTTTCTTACAGACCGGTACGGTGGTTTGGTGGCGGCATCCAGAAAAACCACGGATTTTTTCCAGGCCGAGGAGGCCTGGTGGAAGGATACCTTTGATGGAGGAAAGGGTCGAGAAACGGTGCAGGACGTTGCTTGGGATGATTCTTCAAAAACACTGAGTATGGATATGGCTATTCCCATTAAAAGCGAGCAAGGCGAAGTGCTCGGGATTGCCAAACAAGTTATCGATGTCAGAACTCTTCTCGCACCTCTGCAGGGTTATCATGTCGGGAAAACGGGACAAGCCATTCTCGTCAATGACCGCGGAGATATTATTTTCCATCCGAAGTTTAAGCCTCTTACGACAAAATACTACGATCAAAAAATGCTGCGGGAACTTTTTCGTGGCGATCGTCCACGGAACGTCCTTTTGGGGTCCCAGCGTCAAAACGCGGAGATGCTCATAACCTGCATGAAAGTGGATTCCCCCATCCTCGAGACAAACGGGGTTCACTGGTATGTTTTCGCGGAACAAAACAAAAGGGAGGTCTTTGAGCCGGTCTGGCAGATCGTGTCCGTTCTCGGAGCGATGGGGGGCGGTCTTTTTCTGATCTTTCTTTGGATCGGAGATATCTTGGGTGGCAGGCTGGTCCGGCCTATACGTGAACTGACCCAGGCGGCTGGGGAGGTCCAAAAAGGGAATTGGGATCATCCTGTCGTTGTGCATTCCAGGGATGAGATCCAGGAGCTCGCGGAGTCTTTTCACTACATGATCGAGCATCTCTGGCGGCGGCAAACGGAAATATTGAGCGCCAAAGAAGCGATCGAGGCATTGTCCCATGGATTGGAAGTGAAAGTGGCGGAGCGGACAAAAGATCTTTCAGAGAGCCAACGTGCAATGGTGAACATGCTGGAAGACCTGTCTACCACGAATCGAAAACTTGAAAAATACACCGAAGAACTGACAAAAGCCAAAGAGCAACTCGAAACGCAAGCCAGAGGACTTCAAAATGCGAACGAAGGGATCAAAGCGCTCAATCAAGAACTGGAAAAAAAGAACTTGGACCTTGCGAAACTGAGCCGTCTCAAGGACGATTTCGTTTCAGTCGTGGCGCATGAGCTCCGGAACCCTTTGGGGGTGGTCCGGGAAGCCGCGGCGCTCATTCTGGACGGTTTTATGGGGCCCGTATCAGAAAAGCAGAAGCAATATCTCGAGATCATTCAGCGGACCGGGGACCGGCTGATCCATATCACCACGGATCTCCTGGATCTTGCAAAGATCGAGGCCGGAAAGATCGTGGTCAATTATGAATCCATGGACTTTTTGTCCCTGGCAAGGCAAGCCTGCGAAGGGATCGCGCTCCGGGCCAACAAAAAAGGGCTGGCGGTCTCGCAGGACTTTCCGGACGGGAGGCTCGAGATCTTCGGGGACTTCGACAAACTTTCGCAGGTGATGGTCAATCTTTTGAGTAATGCCTTCAAGTTTACAGAAAAAGGGAGTATCACCGTGGAGGTCAAGGATCTCGGAGAAGAAATTCGTTGCGCGGTGAGGGACACGGGGCCGGGCATTTCCCGGGAAAATCTTTCCAGGCTTTTCAGTAAATTCGAACAATTCGGCGAGCCCGTTATGCCGGACGAAAAAGGATCGGGGCTCGGCCTTGTCATTTCAAAAAGCATTGTCGGAGCCCATGGCGGTCGGATCTGGGCCGAAAGTGAACTGGACAAAGGCTCCTCTTTTATCTTTACTATTCCCAAAGATCGCCGCCGGGAAAAATCCGGGACGATCCCTTCGAGCGGAAAGGAGCAAAACTGACTAGCTCTTTCTGCGGAGTTTTTTTCGCGTATTTTTCAAGATTTCTTAAAAAAAAGTCTAATAATCCGCAATGTCCGCCCTCCGAGTCCAGACATTTTTTATCCCATTAATCAGCCATGCGTTGCAGAAATGTCGCCTCTTTTAAACCTGACAAAATGGACATTTGATCTCGATGATCAAATACTATGCCGTAGCCGCTCAAGGATGGCCGCGAACGGCATTGAATTTTTTTATACTCTGGACATGACTGGACGTGAGGGGATCGGTCTTTATGCGCATCTCTGGGCAGGCAACGTTTGATATAGACATATAGGTAGCTGTATGATGCCGTCCGTGGCGCGCAGAGCGGATTGCACCCTACCGACATCAGCGTTGTTCCTACTGTTTTAAGCCTCTATTTTTCCTGAAATATTGCTCATGCCCCCTCTATGATTGTTCTGACACATTACATGCTATGCAAGCAGAGATATAACAAAGGGAACTTCTGATAAGGTATACACCCCATTGTTTCCCAAGATCGTTCCAACCTAAGATCAATCAGAAGCTGGAGCTGTCAACCGTAACCCTGAAAACTCTCATTCAAGTGGGCAGCAAAAAAGGGGTAAGCTCAAGGGCCTAAAAATGAAAGATAAAAAGCAGAGAAGCGAGCCGGAAATTGAAGCGCTCTTAAATTACACCAATCGCATCATCGCGACACTCAGGGAGCCGTTTTTAATTTTGGACAAAAACTTACGGATCATTTCCGCCAACCAGGCTTTCTACGCTACCTTTGAAGTGAAAGAAGAAGACACCCTAGGCCGGTTGCTCCCCGATTTAGGGGATCGGCAATGGAATATCCCTAAGCTGCTTCAACTATTAAAAGAAATTCTACCAGAAAAAAAAGTTATGAAAGATTATGAAGTCGGACATAAATTTGAACAGATCGGACAGCGAGCCATGATCTTGAATGCCTGTCAGTTACGTGTCCCTAAGAAAATAGCGGTCATCATAGCGGCAGGGGTAAGAAAAGAGGAAGAGGTAGAAGAAGAGCTGATCCTCCTTGCTATTGAAGACATCACCGCGCGCAGGGAGATAGAAAATGGGCTGGAAAAAGCCCGTAAAGAATTGGCAGCAACTAAAATATCCGAAGATGCTGCTCGCGAATACGCCGAGAGCATCATCGACACCGTGCGCGAACCCTTGATCGCTCTGGACCAGGATCTGAGGGTGGTCTCCGCCAGCCGCTCTTTCTATGACGTCTTTATGGTCAATCCCACAGAGACCGTGGGACAGCTTATTTATGACCTGGGCAATAAACAGTGGGACATCCCCAAGCTGCGGGAACTGCTGGAAACCATCCTTCCTCAAAGGGCAACATTTGACAACTATGAGGTCGAGCATGATTTTACGACCATTGGCAGGCGCATCATGCTTCTGAATGCCCGGCAGATCCAAAGAGTGTTGGGCAAAGATCGGATCATCCTCCTGGCCATTGAGGACATCACCAAGCGCCGGGAAATAGAAAATAGGCTGGCCATGGCTAAGATCGCTGCGGAAGCCGCCAATCAGGCAAAGTCCGAATTCCTTGCCAATATGTCCCATGAGTTGCGCACTCCTTTAAATGCGATCATCGGTTTTTCCGAGGTTTTGTATGACCAGAAATTCGGCCCTCTTAATGAGACCCAGAGAGATTACCTGAATGATGTTTTAGAAAGCAGCAAACACCTTTTGTCCCTGATCAACGAGATCCTTGACCTTGCCAAGATAGAATCCGGGAAGATGGAGCTTGTGCCTTCTAATTTTTCTCTCAAAGAGCTTCTGGAGCATAGTTTCGTTTTCATCAAAGAGAAGGCGTTTAAGCACCATATCGAGCTTTCTTTGGGTATCGCCGAGGAGGTGGGCTATATCCGGGCCGACGAACGCAAGGTGAGGCAGGTCGTTTTCAACCTGATCTCGAACGCGCTCAAGTTCACGCCGGATGGCGGCAAGATCGGCATCAACGCAAGAATCGTCGGTTTTGATGTGGAGGTCTCGGTCTGGGATACCGGGATCGGTATTGCTCCGGAGGACCAAGGCAAGTTATTTAAAGAATTTATACAGTTGGAAAACCCCCTGACCAAGCAATACAAGGGGTCGGGGCTGGGGCTTTCTTTGGCCAGGAAGCTTATGGAGTTGCACGGAGGAAAGATCTGGGTAGAATCCGAAGGAAAAGGCAAGGGCTCCAGCTTCAAATTCATTTTACCCATCAAAGGAGAAAAATAATATGCCTGGAAAAAAGAAGATACTGATCATTGAAGATGACCCTTCGTCTAAGAAGCTGCAAACGGGTCTGCTCCAACAAGCGGGTTACGAGATCCTGGCCACGGATAGTGCGGAAGCCGGAATGACCTTGGCCAAGGAGCAATTGCCGGATCTGATCACGATGGACTATCAGCTCCCGGGCATGAACGGGGAACTGGCGCTTAAGATCTTAAGCGCCGATGAAAGGACAAAAAATATTCCCGTTGTTTTTGTCACCGCATCGGTGATGGAGGAAGAAAAGAAGCGATTCGCTTCCTATCACTGCAAAGTCATCACCAAACCGATCAACACCCGCATCTTTGTGCGGGAAATCGAGGAGGTCTTGAATGCCCCAAGGAAGTAAACCGCAGATCCTCTGTGTGGATGACGAAGCAAGGAACTTAAAACTTCTGAATGCCCTGCTTGCGCCTCAAGGATACGACGTGATCTCGGCGGAAAACGGAGAAGCGGCGTTGGGGCTTTTGTCATCAAGTTTGCCGGACCTGGTGCTTTTGGATGTGATGATGCCAAAACTCGACGGTTATGAAGTGTGCAAAAGAATAAAATCAAAAAAGGAGACCCAGTTTTTGCCTGTGGTGATGGTCACTGCTTTAAGGGAAGAAGAGGAGAGGATTAAAGGGATTGAGGCTGGTTGCGATGATTTTATCTCCAAGCCTTTTGACAAACACGAACTTTTAGCCAGAGTAAAGTCGCTCTTAAGAATAAAAGCCATGCATGATGAATTAAAAAACAGTTACACCAAATTGAATGAGCTGCAGATACTCAAAGACAATCTTGTGGGGCTGATCGTGCATGACATCAACAACCTTTTGATTATCACAAGCATTAATTTCAGGCAAGCTTATGTAAGAAGGGGCGATTTCCCCGAGGACATCAAGAAATCTTTAAGCCTAGCGGAAATGCATTTGGAGGAACTGGCTGCCTTGGTTTCGGATTTCGTTGACATAGGCAAAATAGAAGAAGGCAAGATATCGCTAAACATTGAAGATACGGACATCAACGCCCTTCTTTCGAACGCTATAGAAAAAATGACCCCGACCGCGCAACATAACGGGATCGATCTTAAGAGAATCGATTCGGATCAGCGGCTTCATTTCATGTTCGATAGAGGTTTGATTTTACGGATCATGAGCAATCTCATATTAAACGCCGTAAAATTCATGCCGAAAGGTGGCACGATCGAAGTCGGCGCCGATATTTTTGAAAGGGGAGTTCGCCTTTCCGTGAAAGACACGGGGACGGGTATCCCGACCGAATATAAAGAAAAGATATTCGAAAAATTTCCTCAACCGGAAGGTGAACAAGTGAACTTCAAGAGAGGCAAAGGCCTTGGCCTTACCTTTTGTAAACTTGTGGCTGAGGCGCACGGCGGCAAAATTTGGGTAGAAAGCGAATTAGGCAAGGGCAGCACCTTTTATGTCACGCTGCCTGGGAATTTAGAGTAGCTTGGCGTGCACAGTGGGGTGAAACCATGGTGAAGCTATTAATCGTCGATGATGAAAAAGCGATCTGTGAGGAGTTTAAGGAAACCTTGGAGCAGGAAGGTTACGAGGTGGATGTCGCGACGAAGGGCGAAGACGGGCTCCGAATGATTCGGCAGAATCATTACAACCTTGTTCTTCTGGACGAGAGCATGCCCGGAATGGAAGGCGACAAGGTCTTTGAGTACCTTCGCGAGTTTAGCCAAGTCCCGGTTGCGTTCATCTCCGGTTTTTTGACTCCTACAAAAGAGAAAAAGGTGATGTCCCTGGGGGCCGTGAAGTGCCTGCGCAAGCCCTTGGAACTTGGCGAGGTTAAAACCCTCATCCATACCGTTACTTGATCCGCGCGTAATGGATCATCAAGAGCCGAACATCGCTTATGTCTGACATCCGAGTTCGATTCGCACCATCCCTTCCGCATTGGCGGCGTTTGCCATAAAGAGGGTCAAAAGAATTAGCCCAACGAGAAGCGGCCATTTGAGGACAAGTGTGACCTGAGCCATCCGGCGGAACATAAAAGACAGTCGTAACGATCAGACCTTTCGGGTGTCCCTGATCGTTGCTACATTCCCTTGTTATTCCGGATGAGTAATGCCACCCCGCCGATGAGTGCGATCGCTCCCACGATCGGGGGGATCGGGATATTTCTTGTTTTTTCAGTGGTCACCTGCAGAGGGCCCAGATCCACTGCCTTTTCCCGGGTTTTATAGGTAATGCCTTGGTAGGCAAAGGCTGCGACGCCGAGCACGATCAGAACTATCGCAAAAATTGTACTTTGTTTCATGGAAACCTCCAGTTTAAACAACCTGCTTCCGCGCTAATCCGGTACGAAAAAAAGTTGTCCGTAATGGCGCTATGTCAAAAAGGGTAATGAACTATTGTTTTTTATTACCCTTTTCGTCCCTGAAGCACACCCACAACCACCGCGATGATGGCAAGCACGAGAAGGATGTGAACTAATCCCCCCATGGTGTAGCTGCTCACCAAACCCAGCACCCAAAGAACCAACATTACTACTGCAATTGTGTATAACATAAAACCCTCCTCTGATTGGTTGAGATCACAGCGAGCGGGCATTCGTTATGCGGCCCGCTGTGGGTGTCCCGCCTCTCTCCTTATTCGAGAGTCATGTTGTTAACAACGCTGTTCACCCCGCGAATATCGTTCACGAGTTTTGTGACCAGATCCTTCTCGGCACCATTGGCAGCCTTACCGCTCAAGGTGACGATCCCGTCTTTTGTTGAGACCGAAGTCTTGAGGGCGCTTGTGGCGCGATTAAACAAGAGCGCCATTTTGACCTGAGCCGTGATGGAAGCGTCATCGATCTTTTCTTGCATCGTTTGACCTTCATTCTTCGGGGCTTTTGCGACCGTCATTTCATTTTTAACTTTCTTAACGCCTTCGACATTCGCGTACTCCGTTGTCAGTTCTTTTTCGGCTTCGCTCGCAACTTCTCCGCGCAAGGTGACAATGCCTTCTTCCACATTAACCTGAGTATTGACCATGCTTACATTCCGGTGAAAGAGCAGCGCGGTCTTAATTTTCATCGCGAGCCATTCATTGGATTTTTCGGCAGGGAATCCCGTCTTAAGTTCCAAACGGTTATCCACTTTTGTAACGCCTGGAAGATTTGCCGCGGTTTCCTCGGCTAAACCTTTGTGAGATGCGTCATTGACTGTTCCTGATAAGGTGACAATGCCATCTTTTGACTCCGCTTTGACCGCGTCGCCCTTAAGATAGGTTTGGGATACATAAGAGTCCTTGAAGGAGGACTCGATGCGTCCGTCCGTTTCGGAAGCGAGGAGCGGCGTACTGGAGGCCAGAAGAGCGATTGCAGCCACCATGAACATTTGTTGATAGTTTATTTTCATGGAACACATCCTTTTTGTTTTTGGTTTTTTTGATTTGCAACGGGAGTATAATAACCTTCAGGCAAGGTTTAATACCATGGGGTGAAACCCTACGCCCGACTTTTCGGGAGAGTAGGTGTTCACCCCATAGATGTATGAAGACTACTAGCTTATAAGGAGAAAGGTTGGTGGTGTATGAAGCCCAGGCATCCCAGAAAGGTCGGCATGAAAGTTAAGCTGAAAGAAATGTCAGTAAAATATATTGCGATCCTTCAAAAATTAAAGCTTGAAGTTTCCCAGCGCAAAGTCGTGACGACGGCCCTCGAGAAAATCGAACGCCACTACGCTCAATTGTTGGATGAGTCCTATCGTATGCAGCAACAGTTGCGGCATCTGTCCCGCCAGTTCCTGATCGCGCATGAAGAAGAACGAAAGAAGATCAGCCGGGAGCTTCATGACGAGATCGGCCAGATCTTGGCCGGAGTCAATATTAGACTAGCGACATTAAAGAATGAGTCCACGATTCACAATAAAAGTGTTAGAAAAAAGATCGCGAGCACGCAGCAGCTTGTGGAAAAGTCCATGAGGACCATTCATCGATTCGCCCGGGAGTTGCGTCCGGCGGTTTTGGACGACGTGGGGCTCATTCCCGCCCTCCAATCCTATATAAAAGACTTCGTGCGGCGAACACGCATCCCCATTCGTCTTAAGATAACGGATCCCGCCAGGATTAGAGGACAACTGGGCAGTGTCCAGCGCACCGCGTTCTATCGCGTTGCCCAGGAAGCGCTTAGCAATGTCGTCAAGCATGCCAAAGCAAGTCTTGTGCGCATGAGCCTCTATAGAAACAATGGTACTGTCCGTATGGAAATCAAGGATAACGGGAAATCTTTTTCAGTCGAACGCATGATGCGTATGAAAAGGCGCAGACGGTTAGGACTGCTTGGCATGCGGGAACGGATGGAGATGATCGGTGGCAGCTTTACCTTAGAGTCTAGGCCGGGCCAAGGGACCACCGTTCGCGCGCAAGCTCCGGTCAAGATGCCTAATGGGGCGAATCCCGATTCAATTTTGAAAGGATTCTGATGAAGCGGATCACCGTTTTATTGGCGGACGACCACGAAGTGGTGCTGGAAGGGCTTCAGATGTTGCTCAATCTCGAAGACGATATCGAAGTGGTCGGCGAAGCGAAAACGGGTCGCAGCGCGGTGCAAATGACCCAAAAACTCCATCCCAACGTGGTAGTTATGGACATTGCAATGCCGGTCTTGAATGGTTTGGAAGCGACCCGGCAAATTTTAAAAAGTGTTCCTGGCACCAAGGTCCTCGCTCTCTCGGCCCACAGTGATGATGCCTATGTCGACCAATTTATCGAGATGGGTGCGTCAGGCTATATCACCAAACAATCCACGACGCAGGTTTTGGCCAAGGCCATCCGGGAAATCCAAAAAGGAAAGACATTTTTTGGGCCTTCCATATCGAAGCGTTTTCATGACCGCCATCAGACATCATTTAATGGAAAAGGAAAGATCAAAAAGCAAAATGTCCGTTTGAGTGAGCGCGAAGCGGAGGTCCTTCAACTGATCGCCGAAGGCGAGGCCAATAAACAGATCGCCGCAGAACTTGAGATCAGCATCAAGACGGTTGAAAAACATCGTCAGCATCTTATGGAGAAGTTGAAAATTCACGATACCGCAGGGCTTACCCGCTACGCCATTTCCGCAGGGATCATCGAGAGTAGTATTCAATCCACCGTCCACTAGTCCCAATACCTTTCAGTTTCATCAGAGATGAAATTGGGGCAATCCTTGTCGACCATTCGAGGAAATAATCCCAGACAAGGATAGTCCTATTTTTCCAGCCCTCAATCATGGCTGGGGTCAACACCCCATAGTGTCCCTCCGCTTTTCGGATCAACATACAGTTGTTCCTAACATAGAGGGGACTGGCCATGAAAAATCTAAAACCAAGGCGATATCAAGAAGAACGTTGGAAAGATCCAGGCTGCAGCAGCTGTCTGACGGAGAAAAATGCCGTCGGCTTGAATGAAAAAATAGGCGAAGATCAAATGAGATGCTTGTACCGGGAAATGGAAGATTGGTACCGGGAAGAAGAAAATCACAGTATGGCGGGAGCGGCCTGAATGCCGCCTCTCCTTGCCGCGAGTTTGTCCCTCGTGCCCGGCGCAGGGCATTGGGTCGTCGGCAAAAGAGGAAAGGCCGTGGGTTTTTTTGCCATTGATGTTGGGATTATTTGTACGATTTTATTTTTGAGGTCGCCCTTAGCGCTTCTCCTAGCGTGCTTCGTCTACTTTATGGTCATGGTCCCTGCAGTCATCGAAACCTATACGCTCGCCCGGGGTGGAGTGAGCCAGTTCAGCGAATCAAGACCTTACATCGTGCTTCTCCTGCTGACGACGGGTTTCTCAGCGCTTCCACTCTTGTGGCGGAGTCACGCTTTTTCAAGGCAAATTAAAATCGCATGGTCGATAGCAGTTTCTGCGCTGGCGATCCTTTGGTTTTGTTTTCTTGGCGCCTATGGAATTAGAATCTTTCATTATGTCAAAAGCTGGTTGAATTAAGAAAGCTCTATGCGAAAAAAACTTTTAAGCAGGATGGTGGGGTATCTATCAGGAACGCTCCGGGATTTTCTTGTCCGCCATATCGCGCGCGTGGAGGGTTTTCTCGACCCTATTTTAGTGTTGGCCAATCTCCGGCGTTTTGCCCAGCCCTCAGAGCTGATGGCCCCCAAGGAACTTCTCCGGGCGGGCGCGATCATGCAGGCCCGGGGACTGATCAACAGCCAGGCGATTCAACATAACATGGACTGGATCTGGCCTTATTGGGTAGAACGCCAGTTTGATCCGGAGGATGAATCGTTTATGCCGCGCGCCTTTAATCTCACTCATCTGAATCTTACCCACAGGAACTGGACGGCCGTGGGAGTGCCTGATCTCACCGACCTGCCGATCGTCGATCCTCGCGGGTTGGTCACTCCTTTTTTTGACGGATGGTCGATCGATGCCTGGGGAATGAATGAAAAAGGATCCCATTTAATTCCTTCAAAATCGGTTTCTGCGCGGCAAGAGTGGTGTCTTTACGGAAATCCCCAAGTCATCACCTCGACCGGGGATAAGGACATGCGACTTCGTTCATGCGTTGAAGCTTATGAGCAGTCCGGGACCGTGATATGCCAGATCAAGTTGACCGCGCTTTTCGCGACGGGCGGCTGGCTTGTAGTCTCGCTTCGTCCCTGCAATCCGGAAGGGATCAGTTTCATCCACAAAATAGCTTTATTGGAGGCCCGGAGGGGATGGAAAGTGGATGGGCACGCCTTTGTCTATTTTGATTCTCAGCCTGAGAGAACCGATTTTTCTCATTACTGGAATGGAGATGTTTTCGGGCAGCTGCCTTCATCCTCCGAAGCGGAGGGGGTAGATTGCCGCGTGGGGATGGCGACGGCCGCGGCTCTTTTTAAGCTTGAGGCGAATGTAAAACGCGAGGTCACGATCTCGATTCCGGTCGCCAAAGATACTGAGGTGAAACCTGCGGGTGAACGGAAGTCTACCGTTTCAAAATGGGAGGAAAATCTGAAGGGATGCTGCGAACTCGAAATCCCCGATAAGCACTTCCAGTTTCTTTATGATGCGGCGATCCGGTCTCTGATCTTGCATTCTCCGCGGCAGGACGTTTATCCGGGGCCCTACACCTACAAACGTTTTTGGTTCCGGGATGCGGCGTTTATTCTGGAGGCCATGCTGTGTGTGGGGTTGAGCGAGCGGGTCAGGAAAATTGTGGATCGATTTCCGATGCGTCAAACTTCGTCCGGCTATTTTTTATCGCAAGACGGGGAGTGGGATTCTAACGGAGAAGCTTTATGGGCCATGCGCCGTTTTTGTGAATTAACGGGCCAGAAACCGGATCCCAAGTGGAAGCAGTCCATTTACCGCGCTGCAAAATGGATACAAAATAAAAGGGAATTCAGGAAGGGAAGCGTGGCCTTCGGATTGCTTCCTGTGGGGTTCAGCGCCGAACATCTTGGACCGAATGATTATTATTACTGGGACGATTTTTGGGGTGTCTCGGGTCTTGAGGCGAGCGCCTGGCTCGCGAAGCAATATGGGGATCCCGATCTTGCCACTCAATTTATGAGCCAGGCAAAGGATTTGCTGCGCTGTATTGAAACGAGCCTGAAGATGACCGCCCGGCAAACAAAAAGGGATGCCATGCCCGCGTCTCCTCATCGAAGAATGGATGCAGGAGCCATCGGCTCGCTTGTTGCGGGTTATCCACTCCAGATTTTTTCCGCGCAAGATTCCCGGCTTCTTGACACCGCCAAGTTTTTGTTCCGGGAGTGCTTCGTTCAGGGAGGATTTTATCAAGAGATCAGTCATTCCGGGATTAATGTCTATTTGACGCTCCACATAGCCCAAGTGTTTTTACGGGCCGGCGACCCTCGTTTTTTTGATCTGATGAGTTCAATGGCCTCTTTAGCATCGCCTACGGGTCAATGGCCGGAAGCCGTTCATCCCAGGACCAAGGGCGGATGCATGGGCGATGGACAGCATATCTGGGCAGCTGCCGAGTGGGTTCTGATCCTCCGGAATTGTTTTGTCCGTGAAGAGGCGGGGAAACTTATTTTGTGTTCCGGCATTCCAACTTCCTGGATAGAGGGTCAAGGGGCCGCCCTGGGCCCCACGCTTACAAGCTTCGGTCCAGTTAAAGTTCTCATAAAGACAAAAGACGGAGAAATTAAAATTCAATGGTCCGGCGATTGGCAACAGGGGAAAGAACCCGCGATCGAGATCCGCCTGCCGGGCTTTTCGCAAGTCCAGGTAAAGCCGGGAGAAAATTCCATAGTCATTCCAAAGAGGCATTTATGAATATCCTGATGATGACCAATGCCTATTTGCCCCTGGTAGGAGGGCTGGAACGTTCGATTGAGTCGTTTACGAAAGAATTCCGCAAACGCGGCCACCGGGTCGTGATCGTTGCGCCTGAATATGAGAACAGCCCCAAGAATGAATTGGATGTGGTCCGGGTGCCGGCGCTTAAACATTTCCACGGTTCTAAATTCTCAGTCAAACTTCCTTACGACAAACTTTTTTCCGGCGCCTTGAGCGACTTTAAGCCGGACATTATCCATGCCCATCATCCTTTTTTGGTGGGGGACACCGCGCTTCGGCTTGCTTACGCGCTTAAAGTCCCCCTGATATTTACCCATCATTCGCTTTATGAGGAAAATGTGGGAGACTCAGAAGCCATCAAGAAATTCGTGACAGAGCTTGCGACAGGGTTTGCCAATTGCTGCGATTATGTGATCGCGCCAAGTGAAAGCGTTGCGGAGATGATCAAAGCGCGCGGCGTGAAAACGCAGATCGCCGTGATCCCCACCGGCCTCCATTTGAGTCAATATAAAGGGACCTCGGAAAATTTCAGGCAACAATCAAAAATCTCCAAAGATGCCTTTGTGGTGGGCTATGTGGGAAGACTCTCGCCGGAAAAGAATCTTCCCTTTCTCGCCCGGGCGGTCGCCTCGTTTTTAAAAAAAGAAAAGAAGGCTATCTTTTTAGTGGTGGGGAGCGGGCCCTCGGAAGCAGAGCTTTTAAGTTCTTTGAAGGAATTGAAAGTGGAAGACCAACTGCGCTTGATCGGAGAAGTGAAAGGTGAAAAACTGATCCAGGCCTTTCAGGCGATCAATGTTTTTGCGTTCTCCTCTCAAAGTGAGACTCAGGGAATGGTCCTGAATGAAGCCATGGCGGCAGGAACGCCTGTGGTCGGCGTTGATGCGCCGGGCGTCCGGGATATTGTGAAAGACAAGATCAACGGCAGACTTGTTCCCGTTGGAAGCGAAGAGGAATTCTCAGAGGCTTTGAGCTGGGTCCATGAGCGTTCTCCTGCCGAAAGAAGAAAGTTGATCGCCGAGTCAAAAAAAACCGCAAAACGGTTTTCCATGCTGAAGTGCGCGAATAAGGCGCTTGCGCTCTATGAGAGTTTGCAAACGGGGAAAGGTTTTGCGAAGAAGTCGGAGGAAAAAGAATGGTTCCCGTTCATGCAGCGCGCGGAAGCGGAATGGGAGCTTCTTTGCAATTTTACTAAAGCGACCATGGAAGCGGCGTTTGGGCCCAGCGAAGACGACACGAAGGCAGTGTCGAGTGCCGCCCGAGAGCAGGCATGATTCCCAAGATTGCTGTTAGGATCAAAAAATTAAGCAATTGGTTCAACCGCTCTTATTGGGCGATCCGTTTGTTCCGTTTATCCAAGTCGGAAGGGACCGCAACGGCCCCGGGTTTAGTCATGATCCAGATCGACGGGCTCGCCTTCAACCAATATCGTCGGGGTCTTCGCGAAGGAAACCTTCCTTTTCTTCGTTCTCTCCTTTTGAAGCAAAAATACAGGGACTATGCGCATTATTCCGGCATGCCCTCCGGGACACCCGCGGTGCAGGGCGAGCTTTTTTATGGCGTCAAAGGATGTGTGCCTGCCTTTAATTTTCTCGATAAAGAGAGCGGCCAACCTTTCCTCCTGTTCGATCCTAACGCAGCTCAAGAAATAGAAAACCGTATAAGCCAGGATCGCGAGCCTCTCCTGCGAGGCGGAAGCTCTTATTCCAATATTTTCGCGGGCGGCGCCGAAGAATCTCATTTTTGCGTGAACGGCGGTGGTTGGCCCCGGTTCTTTAAGGTTTTTAATCCCTCGATGTGGTTCCTTATCCTTACTTTTCATCTTAATATTTTTCTTCGCACGACAGCTCTATTTCTTCTTGAGTTGGTGATCGGAGTTTTTGATTTCTTTCGAGGGATATTCGGGGGGAAAAAAATAGACATTGAGTTCGCATTCATCCTGGTAAGGGCCTTGGTTTGCGTGCTGCTCCGGGAATTCGTGATCATGGGAGCGAAGATCGATATCGCCCGCGGTTTGCCCATCATCCACTTGAATCTTGTGGGATACGACGAGCAAGCGCACCGGCGCGGTCCCTCCTCGAAATTCGCGCATTGGTCTCTCCGGGGAATTGATAACGGGATCAAGCGTGTTTGGAGAGAAGCGAGATTTGCCGAAAGGCGGGATTATGACATCTGGATCTACTCGGATCACGGACAAGAAGAGGCGGTTCCTTATGAGGTTGAGTGTGGCAAGTCCATTCAAGAGGCGATCTCAGAGGTCTTTGGCGCGTGTGCGGCGTCAGGCAAAGCAAGAAAACGTTTTTATCTTTCCCATGACAAATCTTTCGAATACAAAAGCCCGCAAGCGGTTGTTTTAGGCATGGGGCCGATCGCTCACATTTATCCTTCCACGGTATTGGATGCTGAAGAAAAAGAGCGCGTTATTTCCGCATTGCTCATGACGGCAAAAATTCCCGTTGTTTTGATCCCCCAAGGATCGGGCCAAGCGGAAGCGCGTACATTGAAAGGGAAGTTCATGCTTCCAGAGAATGCGGGTGAAATATTGGGGGGAGATCATCCGTTCCTAAAGGAGGCCACCCAAGATCTTATTGATCTATGCCATCACCCTAGCGCGGGAACCATAATCATCTCGGGTTGGTGCCCACCCAGGAAAACCATCATTTTTCCGGAGAGAATGGTTCTCATGGCGGCTACGGTCCGGAAGAAACGAGAGCGTTCGCTCTTCTTCCTCCGGATGCGCCTTTAAGCCTGCAGGGGCGGGCCTACTTACGGCCGCTTGATCTGCGCGAAGCAGCGCTTCGGCATTTGGGAAGAACTTCCGGGCTCGGACCGGAACCGCCGTCGCCATTCAAAGAGACATTACGCGTGATGACTTATAACGTTCACGGTTGTGTGGGTTTGGACGGGAAAACTTCTCCGGATCGAATTGCGCGAGTGATTGCACGTCAAGGTGTGGATGTTGTGGCGTTACAAGAAATCGATGTGGGGAGAGACCGTTCGGGAAAGGTCGACCAGGCGGAAAACATCGCTCGAAAACTGGGAATGATCGTTCATTTCCATCCCTCTTTTATTTTAAAAGAAGGCCAATATGGAAATGCGATCTTAAGCCGCTATCCTTTGAAGATCATTCGAAAGGATGCGCTTCCGCGGCTCAGATCTCGCGGCCTCTTCGAACCACGAGGGGCGTTATGGGTAGAAATTGATGTGAATGGCGTCAAAGTTAATTTGATCAACAGCCATTTGAGTCTGTGGCCTGCCGAACGCCTGCTCCAAACCGAGGCCTTGCTAGGTCCCGATTGGACGGGCAGTGCCACTTGCCAGGGGCCTGTTGTCTTGTGCGGGGATTTTAATGCAAACCCGCGCTCCATGGTCTACAAGCGCATGGGCGGTAAGCTTCGTGATGCTCAACTGCTGCTTGATTCTCACAAGCCGCATAATACCTGGTTGGCGACGCATCCTTTCAGCCGGATCGATCATTTTTTTGTCAGCCCGCAGATCGGCGTTATGAGCATTACAGTTCCCACCACGGAATTGGACCGCATTGCTTCCGATCATCTCCCGCTCGTCGTAGATCTCAAAGTGGATTCGGAACAAGTGAAGCTCGGTTCAAAAGAGGTTTATCAATGATGTCAGCCCATAAAAATTCAGGTCAAGGAATCCCTTGGATCTCTGCTGGGGTAAACACCCCATGTCGCTCGCAGGTTAAGAGGGATACACTGCTCTTCTAACTCTTTGAAAGGAGAAGTTTATGAACATAAAAAAACAAATAATGGGTTCTGTTTTGTTGTTAGCGATTTCTGTGGGGGTCATAGGATGTTGCCATGCGGAGAGAACAAGAGTTACAACGACAAGAACCGAAGCTCAACCGGTCACGACCACTTCGACAACGACAACACCGATTTAAGGAATCTTTTGGCCTGACAAGCAAGTGTCAGGCCAAAAGAGAACAAGGGCACGTTTCAGGGTTTGGGCGTCTAATGTGGGGGATATAAATTCCTGGGGCGTTTCTGTGTTCGCCCCATGGAACACCTGGCCGGGTTGTAGCAGACTGGGTCTACAAAAGGCTTGATGCCTTATTGGAATGTAGCAAAAAGGAGTGGAAGGAAAATGAAATATTATAACTCTGCCGGAATGTTGCTTATGGTGTTATTGGCGGGTTGCACGACGACGACTCCTTCCAAGGTCGTTGTTTGGGAAACGAAAGATATCCCAAGGGCCTATGAGGTGGTCGGTCCGATTTCTGTAAGTGAGCAGATTTCCGAAAGTGCGGAGGATACGGTTCAGGGCCTTGCGGGCTATATTTCCAAAGACGGGCGGATCTCAGAGCAGATCCCTCCGGACATGAAAGCGGTTTTAGATTTCAAGAGAGAAAAGTACAAAGAAATGATTTTTGAAAAGTTGGGAGCGAAAGCTACGTCGTATGATGCCGACGCCGTCATCGGTGGGGAATATCACTATGTTCCTGCTTACGTCACTTTTTCCTCAAAAGCCACAGTTTCTGCTCAGGGAATGATGGTCAAATACAAAACCTAAGCACGTTAGAAGGCGAGCCTAAAATGAAATTCAAGTTTCCCAAAAGAATTTTAATTTTTATAGTATTGTTAATATTTAACGGCTGCACTTTGTGGGTCGCCAAAAAAATTTCTCATTAACTCAAAAAAAGGGGACAAAAAAATGGAATTTAAAAACTCTTTACGTGCTCTGTTTCCGGTCGTGTTGTTGCTGGCAGTGAGTCCGGTGCTTAATGGATGCGTTGCCATGGCGCTGGTAGGGGCCGGTTCCGCCGGGGCTTATGCCATCAGCAAAGATTCGATCGAAGGAGAGGTCAAAAGCAGCCGTGATTCAGTTTATAACGCTTCGGTCAATGTCGTAAAAAGCAAGGGGACGATCAAGTCGGAGGATAAAACGAGCGGCAAGATAGAGGGTGTCGTAGGGAATGGTGTTACCGTGAAAATCGAATTGTCTCAAGGCACGGCCAAAGCGGTCAAAATTAAAGTTGAGGCCCGCAAAAATCTTCTTCCCAATATTGAAGAGGCCCAGGCAATTTATACGGCTATTTTGAAAAAAGTTGCGTAAGTGACTTTGCTGAATTATGAAGACCGGCTTCAGAACGAATTGATCCAATATGGTGAAAAGGAGGGTAACATGTTAAAACAAATCGTACGGTTGAGGGTAGGTTTGGTTCTTTTTTTGGGGGCCCTGTTGTTTTGTCCAAGCGCATTCGCAATGGCACGAGATTACGGAAGGGACAACAGAGGGGATAACAAAAACGATAATAGAAACAATAACAAGAACGATAATAGAAGTGACAATAGGGGAGAACGGCATTACTACCGCGATGGCAGGTGGTATAAACACGATTCAGCGGGCCATGAGATCGCTGTTGCTGCTCTCGCTATCGGAGCGCTTGTTGAGTCCTTGCCGCCACAACATACAACCGTTATCGTTCAAAACACTCCCTACTATTACGATAACACTCGCTACTATCAGCAATTGCCTGATGGCAGTCTGGTTGTTGTTCCTCCGCCGAGAAGATAGCTTTTCCGAAGAGTGCAATGCTTTCCATTGACTGATGGAAAGCATTGCATATTCTGAAACTTTTTCCTGATCAAATTGTCCCGACTATTGTCAAATTGAAAATTTTGAACATGATGTAAATGAAAAGGAGACGCGAAAATGTTTAAAAAAATCTTGGTTGTGATTTTAATTCTGGCTTGCCTCTTGCAACCCTCTTTAGCCTTTGCTGATGGGCGCGGAGGACATGGCGGGTATGGGGGACACGGTCGGGGAGGATCTTCCGCTTTAGGGATCGTTGCGGTATCGATCGCAGGCGCATCGTTGCTTTATAGCGCAGGCATGTTTTACAGAACTACGCCTGCCGGTTATGTAGTTGTGCCAGCGCCGATGGGAGCCGTTGTCCCAGCTTTGCCGCCGGGCTATACGGTCGCCTATATGGGCGGTACACCGTATTACTACTACGGAAATGCCTATTATGCGGCGGCACCGAACGGCTATGTGGTTACAGCTCCTCCGGCAATTGCTGCGCCGATCGCCGTTGCTTCGGGTGTTGCGCCGGTCCAAGCACCCGCACCCGCTCCTATTTCCCAGCAAACAATCGCTCCGGCTTCCAATGAACCAAGTGATGCCGTTGAAACCTATATTCCCAACGGTAATGGAAGTTTTACGGTTGTAACTCTTCGGAAAACCGAAAAAGGATTTATGGGACCGCAGGGGGAATTTTATGCCGATCACCCTACCGAAGATCAGTTGAAGTCAAGGTACTTTAAAAAATAACAGCCAAAAATATGGGGAGCGCATTAGCTGGTTTTCGGAGAGCGTGAAAATTGGCAAGTTAGTCGAGCGTTAGGAAGTGAGCGGTGATTTAACCGCTACTGAGGTGGTGATGGAAAAGGATTCGATCAAGCGGGATTACATTTTCAATTTTTAAAGAATCAAAAAAAAAATTGCATAAGCGATTTTGTTGAATTCAGGTCAGGAGAGTTTGGGCTCTTCGAAGGGAAGGTCGGCGACGTTCGGGTGGTGGTCCGATATCGGAGTTTTAAGATTTGTGTTCAGCTCCTCCAAAGTTTCTCCGAAATGAGGGGCAAAACGGTACGGGCCCTTCCCGAAAGGATCTTTCAGGTAGGATTTGACAAAGATCCAGTCGAGACGGTATTTTCCGATTGCCGTCGCGATCGGGCGCTTTACGCTAAATGTGGTCTTGAATCCTACTAAATCCCGCTGGTTGGAATTGGCAAGCTCTTTATCTTTCCCGTTGATGGATCGATTTTTATCGCCTCGAAAATCGAAAGCTCCGCCATCGTCAAAGCGATATTTTTGGATCATTGTAAAGAGTGGTTCCACAGGATTCGAAAACAATGAGGCAATATCATCGGGGATCCCTTCCACAACCCGCGATACGGAAGTCGAGCTTAGGTCCTGAGGCGCGGAATTAAAATCGCCCATAACAATGACGGGATGTTTGATCTTTTGAATATAAGAAAAAAGGATCTCAGACATCTGAGCTTCCCGCTTTTCGGGCGTACATTTGATCTCGAGATGAATATTGATAATAGTCAGTGTTTTTTCCGGAAGGCCGGGCACTTCGAGATCCACCCGGAAATAGATCCTTCCGCCTACCTTGATTTCGCGCATATGTTCGTTTTTGAAAAGGATCCTAGCGCCCACCTCTCTCGCGCGCTCAAGAAAACCGGTCTTGGATTTCTCGCCCTGATACCAATCGTAAGCCTTCGTTTTTAACTGGAACACTTCAACGTGTTTGATGGGGTAACGGGATAACACGGCACAGCCGAACACCCCCTTGTATTTCCGCGGATCTGCGGCGTAGTAATCCATGGCTTCCCGATCAAGGCTTCCATTGTGATAATAAATTTTTTCCGATCCAAGATAAGCGGGGTCCACCTCGAGGTCTTCAGCTCCATAGGCGTAATTCATGTCCAGTTTTTTTGCGATCTCGGCTGCGGCATTGATATAACCTGAACGCTTACTCCCAATATCCATTTCCTGAAGCAAAACAATATCGGCCTTCGAAAGTCTTTCTCTCTGCCGGAGCGACTCCTTGTACAGGGGCGAACCCTCCGGGGCTTTCGAAGGGTCGATCAGGAGTTTAAAATCATTTTCGGAGGAAAAAGCGGCGATCGCCTCATGGATGTGATAAGACTTTTCAATGTTCCAGCTTGCCACACGAAGATAATCTCCGAGCTTTGGATCCGTCGGCCGATGCGGTCTGGCCCCCCGGTAGTAAGCCTCGTTATTGACAATAGGCGTCTTCCAAAATCGTTCCAATTTTTTCTCGAGAAGACCTCCCGGGTGGTCATTTTCGGAAAGTTTTTGAAGTTCATGAAAGGTAAGAAATGTTGGCCCCTGATATCGAATAAACCGGTGAGTGTGGAAGCGGAAAACTATGAAACAAATAAAAAGAATGCTAACGATCGCCAGCGTCCCAAAGCGCTTCGACCTTATTTTCTCTTTTAGGATTCCGATCATCTTGCGAATACGTCGCCTCTTGTTTTTCCAAAACATGCGCCGCAATTGATATTTCCCACGGAACACTTATTTTTTTAATGCAAGGAATTGTTCCAAGCGTTCGAGCTCGTTGTATAAAATATCTCTCAAAGGATAGGTTTTGCCTTCAGGAGTTCTTGCCAGGTAGCTGCTTCCTGTCTGGATGGATTGAGAGGCGACTCTTTCGATAAAGTCATGAGTGGTTTGCACTCTCTTTCCCGCGAACGAGTACTTCCATGAAAGATGGGCGGCAGCCTCCGCGCCCTTATAAGTTTTATTGTTTCGAATAAAAGTTAAAGAACTCTTTTGCACGGCTTCGATCAAATATCGAATTTTAATTCTCTCCAGATAGACTTTGTCATCCTTATTGGATGAGGCGATCCCATAGAAAGAGTTATCGTGAATGTTCGATATCAGGAATAAATTAGAAGGGGTTTTTTCAGCAAAAAGCACTGGCGTGTTTATCAGGAGCATGCTCCCCAATACACACACAAAATAGCAGGCATTCCGATTCATAGGAGGACTCTTAAAAAACTAATGGGTGGTTTTTCGCGCCTTATTCTTGAGTCATGTTATTAACAATACTGTTCACCCCATAAATGTCGCTCACGAGTTTTGTGACCAGATCCTTTTCGGCGGCATTCGAAGCTTTACCGCTCAAGGTGACCACGCCATCCTTTGTCTCAACTTTTGTTTTGAGAGCGCTGGTCGCGCGGTGGGTCAAGAGTGCCATCTTGACCTGGGCTGTGATGGAAGCGTCATCTATTTTTTCTTGCACCTTTTGGTCGACATTCTTTGGAACTTTCGCGACCGTCATTTCGTTTTTAACTTCCCGAACGCCCTCGATATCCGCGTATTCGGCCGTCAGTTCCTTTTGAGTTTCATTGGCGGCTTCCCCCCGCAAGGTGACAATGCCTTCTTCCACATACACCTGAGTATTCGGCATGCTTACATTCCGGTGAAATAACAGCGCGGTCTTTATGTCGATCGCGAGCCACTCGTTGGATTTTTCGAGAGGGTATCCCGCTTTAAGTTCCAAACGGTTGTCCACACTTTTGACGCCCGGAAGATTCGCCGCGGTTTCTTGAGCCAGGCCTCTTTCGGATTGCTCGTTGACCGTCCCTGACAAGGTGACGACACCCTTCTTTGACGCCACTTTCACCGCGTCGTCCTGGAGAAAGGTTTTGAACGCATAGGACCCTTTAAAGGTGGATTCGATGCGGTCATCCATTTCGGAGGCGAGGAGCGGTGTCCCGGAGGCCAAGAGAGTTATTGCAACCATGACGAATATTCGTCGATAATTTTTTTTCATTGGGCACATCCTTTTTGTTATTTTTTCGATGGGGTATGATGAACCTTGCGATGGGTTTATTACTATGGGGTGAAACCCTATGTCCAAACTTTTTATTTTTTTAAATGGTAGTTTGGACTATCCTGATTACCTTTATTTTTAGATTAATGAGAATCAGGGTTGCCCGCACACCTCTTGGAAGGGGTAGGGTATTGCCCTATAGATGTATGGAAAGAAAAGGCTTATCGTGCCCCGGGCTGATCGAGTGTGAACAGGGTTCCCATGAGTAAAACATACTGAAAAGACGTTAGTAAATTCGTATTGAGAAAATTTCCGGGATTATCGAAGTTTTTGTTCCTAAAAAAGAAAATAAAACCATTGAATAAACACCTGTTAGCTTTTTATGCCTTAGTCGCGGTCAGTATTGTCGGATTGATTTTTTTTGTCCGGAGTTATCCCCTATCCAGCTTTGATCTTCATATGACCCAGAAAATTCAGGAATCAAGGGCTTGGGATCTTACGCCCGTGATGAAATTCGTTAGTATTTTTGGCGATCCTGGTATTGCGCCTCTTTCGGTCATCATCGCTTCATTGTTTTTCTTTCTAACCTATCACCGGCGAGAAGCTTGCTTTACTCTCGCTGTTATTCTTCCCGATCTATTCAACGCCTTGATTAAAATAATGATCCATCGTCCCCGGCCAACACTGGAAGATGCCAAAATATTATTAAAATTTACCCAATCCGGTTTTCCCAGCGGGCATGTGGTTCATTATGTTGTATTTTTTGGTTTTCTCTTTACGGTGATGCTCGTGAGGAAAAACATTTCTTTGTTTTGGAGAATTTTTATTGGCATTCTTTCCTCCTTTTTGATCCTTACTGTTTCCATCTCCAGGATTTATCTCGGCGCTCATTGGGCCACCGATGTGATAGGAGGGTATTTATTTGGGTTTGTTTATCTTGGAATTGTCCTCAAATTCTATTTAAAAGATCTTGAGCCCCAAGGCCCTTCGCGCGCCAAGCCAAGGAGATCCCTTTTACCTTGAAGAAGCGGATTGTTTTCTCACTACTGTTGATTGCCGTACTCGTTCTTCTGTTCATCCATTTTCCTGCCAAGACGATTCTTCCACCGCCGCAGGCCGTGTTTTCTCATGAATGGGCCGTTTCGATCGAGAAACCCGGCCTGCGGAATCTTCATCGTATCTCGGAGGATCTCTACGGCGGCGGGCAACCGACAGCGGAAGGGTTTCGCGAGCTTAAGGCGATGGGCGTGAAGACGGTCATCAGCCTCCGTTTCTTCCACCGTAACCGAAAGGAGATCGTCGGTACAGACCTGGTCTACGAAGAGGTTCCGATGAATGTCTGGCATGCAGAGGATGAGGACGCCGCCCGCTTCCTGAAGCTCCTCGCAGATAGGAACCGCGCGCCGTTCTATTTCTACTGTCACCTCGGCGCGGATCGCACAGGCTTGATGTGCGCGGTCTACCGCATTGTCATCCAGGGCTGGACGAAGGACGAAGCTATCGCGGAAATGACCCGGGGCGGGTTTGGTTTTCACGCAGTTTTCCCAAACCTCGTTCATTACCTCCGGAAGCTCGACGTGGAAAAGCTAAAACGACAAATACGATTATTGAACGGCACTTCAAAGGGCACGATTTAAAGGAGCCCAATGTCAAAAAAAACTGATACCGCAATAAAAAATCCAGGCATGGGGGCCATACCCGGTGCAAGGGGAGCAACCTTTCGCGTATGGGCGCCTCACGCCGAAAAGGTTTACGTAACCGGAACCTTCAATGGCTGGAGCAAGACCGCAGCCCCTCTGGTCCGAGAGGAAAACGGTTACTGGTCGGCGGACGTGGCAGAGGCAAAAACAGGGGAGGAATACAGATACTTGATTCACGGTCCCAAGGGCCTCCTCTCTCGCATGGATCCTTATGCCAGAAAAGTGACCAGCTCAATCGGCAATGGAGTAATCTATGATCCTAAAGCCTTCGACTGGGGGGACCATAAATTTCACATGGCCACGGGCAATGAGCTTGTCATTTATGAGATGCACATCGGTACCTTTAACGTCAAAGAAAAAGGGCGTCCGGGGACATTTGAAAGTGCCATTGAAAAATTGCCCTATCTTAAGGAGCTGGGCATCAATGCCGTGGAAGTGATGCCGGTTGCGGAGTTTTCGGGAGATTTTTCATGGGGCTACAATCCATCGCATCCCTTTGCCGTTGCGAGTATTTACGGTGGGCCGGATGCCCTTAAACGATTTGTGAAGGCGGCCCATGAGCAGGGTATGGCTGTTATCTTAGATGTCGTCTACAACCACTTGGGTCCCGGCGATCTTGATTTGTGGCAGTTTGACGGTTGGAGTGAAAATGAGAAGGGAGGAATTTATTTTTACAATGATCGCCGCTCGAAAACACCCTGGGGCGAGACGCGCCCCGATTATGGCCGGGAGGAGGTGCGCCAGTATTTGCGCGATAACGCCCTGATGTGGTTCGAGGAGTACCACGTCGACGGCTTACGCTGGGACGCCATACCCTATATCCGGAATATTGACGGCAGGGAATCAGATCCGCCTAACGATATTCCCGAAGGTTGGAGTCTTATGCAGTGGATTAATGAAGAAATTCAAAAACACTTTCCCGGAAAAATCAGCATTGCCGAAGGTATGCATAATAACGCCTGGCTCATCAAGGATATTGGGGCCGGCGGCGCCGGTTTTAATGCGCAATGGGATAGCGAATTTGTGAATCCCGTTCGCAAGGCCGTTATTGCTCTTGAGGATGCCTCCCGCGATCTGGGGGCAGTCAGTAAAGCTATCGAGTACCGTTACGATTTAGATGCCTTTCGGAGAGTCATTTTTACCGAGTCGCATGACGAGGTCGCCAATGGCCGGGCTCGCGTACCTGAGGAGATCTGGCCCGGCAAGGTGGACGGCTGGTTTTCCAAGAAACGCTCCACCTTGGGTGGCGCTCTTGTTCTTACTTCGCCAGGTATCCCGATGATTTTTGAAGGGCAAGAGTTACTGGAAGATCGTTGGTTCCAGGATAAAGTCCCGATCGACTGGTCCCGGGTCGAGGACGAACACGGTATTCTCAAAATGTACCGGGATCTGATCGTCCTGCGGCGCAATCTTTCGGGAGTGACGCGGGGATTGTGCGGTCAAAATAGCCATGTCTATCATTTTGACGATAAAATCAAGATCATCGCCTTCCATCGCTGGGATAAACTTGGTCCGGTCGATAGCGTCGTGGTGGTGGTGAATATGATGAATCAAAACTGCGATGGTTATACAATCGGTTTTCCGCGGGCCGGATGGTGGAAAACGCGATTTAACAGCGACTCCTATAGTTACGACCCCCATTTTAAAAATCATCCCACCCCGGATGTTGAGGCTCATGAGGAAAAAATCGATGGGTTGCCCTGCTCCGGTAAAATCAGCATTGGTCCATACACAGTGGTCATTTATTCACAGGATAAATAAGAGTTCGCTTGTTGAGGGGAGAACTCCAATGATAGTTTCAGCCATGATGAGATCCAGGCGTTTCTGGACGCTAGTGATCGTTGTCATTCTTTTTATTTGTTTCATAGTTTTCTGCTTCTATTCTTACCGGTTCATTCGATATCAGGAGCCCACATTTCTGACGTTTCATGAACTTCAAAAACTTTATAAGAATCCGCATCCGGGCGGCTTGCTTGGATGGAAACTGGAAAGATTCAGAAAAACGCCGATCATCAGCAATGAGGCCTATTATCAAGGCGTAAGACCTTCTCGCCATGCCAATCCCCAATTGGGTCCTTATCTCAGTCTCGCGAGCTGGAATATCGGAGAAGAAGAGCTTTTCCACTTGAAAGATACGATCGCGGTGTTTTCTTCGGCCGATCAATTCCGTTCTCTGGTTAATTCAGGGAAAGCTCCGGAAGGATCTCACGAATACAAGGAAATCCTTCAGCAAAGAAACCGGCTTGCCAATGCCGATATCATTGTGCTTCAGGAGGTAACCATTGGGAACAAGCGCTCGGAATATATCGATGAGGCTAGGAAGTTGGGGGAAGCTTTGAAAATGAATTATGCCTATGGAGCCGAGCAATTTGAACTGAATCCCGTCGTTTTGAGGCTTGAGAAAATATATTATCCGGATGGTAAAACGGTGGATCAGGCGCGGACCAATGATTATGCGGCGGATCCAGCCCGTTTCAAGGGAGTCTTAGGGAACGTCGTGCTCTCGCGTTACCCGATCAAAAAAGTCCGTGTGTTCCCGTTAAAATACGCCCCTTTTGATTGGTATGCGGGAGAAAAAGCACAATTGAGTTTTATGGAAAAAATGAGACAAGCAGGCAGCAAAATTTTTTTTAAAACCGAGTTTACACGGGAAATAAGAGCTGGGTCGCAAATTTATTTCCGGGTTGATCTGGACGTGCCGGAACTTCCAGAAAGAACCTTAACGATCATTAATATTCACCTTGAGATCAACTGTACTCCCAAAGACCGGGAAACCCAAACCGCGGAGATTCTTTCGTACATGAAAAGAATCAAGCATCCCGTTATTGTGATGGGAGATTTTAATTGTGCTCCTCAGGATTTAAGTCCCACTTCGACATCGCGAGTTGTAGAACGATCGCTCGACGATATCGCCACAATATTTTCCAATCCCGTCAAGCCGCTCTTTACGATGATCCAGAATTATCGTTTTGACGATGGCGGGGCTTTTGATTTTCGGGGCGATTCGAAACGTTCCATCAATGGCAAGGACGGGACTTTGGCCAATTCCAACCAGCGGGGCATTATAGGATTCAAGACCACATTCTGTGTGGGGCGTCCGATTGCAATGGTCATCGGAAAATTACGTCTCGACTGGGTCTTTGTCAAATCCTACCTAAAAGATCCTTTTGGGAAAGGCCCTTATCGTTTTGCCCCTCATTTTGGAGAAACTTTGGAGGAGCTGAACACAAATTTTAAAACTCCGATATCTGACCACCATCCGAATGTAGTTGATATCCCATTCCAAGAACCCCGCATCAAGTAGATGCTCGAGTTTGGGATATGAGGTGTTCACCCCATAGAGCATTCGTCCGGGTTGTATTAATCTGAACGGGTAAAAAGCTATTCGACTTTAACCAAAGGAGAACTCCGATGACTCTTTCAACCGTATTGCTCGTGATACTCGTGTTGTTCCTTGTAGGTTCGCTGCCCACTTGGCCCCACAGCAAATCTTGGGGGTATGCTCCAAGCGGCATTTCAGGCGTACTCTTGGTGATCCTCATTGTGTTGTTGCTAACGGGACGTCTTTAAATAACCGGGAACGGAGCAGCAATGAAGTGCGATGAGTCCGGTATAAAATGCGACGAGTGCGGAGATGAAATCGTGGGTGAGCTGAGGCAATCGTTTATGGTGGATGGGAGTTTTTGTTCAGAACGTTGCCGGGACATTGCCGAGAGGATCGCGGCTTAGGGAAAAAGCTTAATACTCGCGACACCTCGAATCCTGCGCGCGATGTCAGCACTACAGGGATGATCGAGAAGTGTGACCGAAAGGGCCTGCGCATTGCCTGGCGGAAGACCCCGTCCTCTTAAGAAATATTTTGAAGATCAGGAGATGGATGTGTTTAAAAAACTTCTGAATTTTATGAAGCGCGATATTTGGCGTTTCCGCCGGGTTTTGCTTCGGGGGAAAAAAGGTTTCAGTCTTCGTGCGTTGAGGATATTTGTTCTGTCCCTTCGCGAATTCACAAGCGACCAATGTTCGCTCCGCGCGTCTGCCCTGACTTTTTATTCCCTCCTTTCCGTTGTCCCCGTCTTTGCAACGGCCTTTGGTGTGGCGAAGGGTTTTGGGATGGAAAAAATCCTAAAAGCAAGACTTCTCGAAAATACTCAAGGCCAGCAGGAGGTGGTGACACGTATTATCCAATTTTCTGAAAATCTTTTACAAAACACTCATGCGGGAGTCATTGCGGGTATTGGGCTCGTGCTTCTTTTTTGGAGTGTGATCCAGGTCCTTGCAAATATTGAACAATCCTTTAACGACATTTGGGCCATCAAGAAGCCGCGGAGCATGGGACAGAAGTTCACCGATTATTTGGCTTTGATGTTGATAGCACCGGTATTTTTTGTGATGGCGAGCAGTGCCACCGTGTTTATCGTAAGCCAGGTGAAGATGGTTTCTACGCACGTCAGAGCGCTTGAATTTTTGGGACCGGTACTTTTTATCGGACTTCAGCTTCTTCCTTTTGCCGTCTTTTGGAGCCTTTTAACCTACCTTTATATGTTTTTACCGAACGGCAAAATCCAGTTTAAGTCCGCTCTTTTGGGAGGGTTTGTGGCCGGGACCGCGTATCAAGCCGTGCAATGGGCCTACATTTATTTCCAAATGGGGGCTTCCAATGCGGGCGCGGTTTACGGAACTTTTGCAGCACTTCCCTTATTTTTGATATGGCTGCAGACGAGCTGGCTGATCGTTCTTTACGGCGCAGAGCTTGCTTTTGCGCATCAGAATGAAGCCCGGTTTGAATTTGAGCCGGACTGCCTGAATGCAAGCGAAGAATTTAAAAAACTTTGCGCTTTGCGTATCACACAAGTCTGCGTGAGTCGTTTTGCGGCCGGCCTTGGGCCTCTTTCTTCGGAAGAAATCGCAGAGCAGCTGGAAATGCCGCTGCGTCTCACGAATGAGCTTTTAGAGCGCTTGGCCAAAGCCAACCTGCTGAATGTAGCGCAAGGAGAGAATGAACGCGGAAGGCATTACCAGCCGGCGCGGGATATCGGGGAGATGACTCTCCAGTTCGTGATCCGGGAAATGGAAAAAGCCGGCACAAAAGATATTCCGATCGCGGAAACGCCGGAGCTTGAAAATTTGCGTGCCTCTCTGGCGGCTTTTGATAAAGTCCTTCAAAATCTTCCTGAAAATACGCGCTTAAAAGATTTGGGGGCGCTTTCTGCGCCCCAATTACAAAAACCCGAACTTGTCATTTCTTAAGAAAATAAACAAGGGGTGAGACATGAAAAAGATCCTGATGGGGTTTGTTTTTTTGGCGATAACTTTTTTTGTAGCAATGAATTTATTCGGAGCTATGGCGGTTGGGCACATGCTTGGAAATGCGATCGGGGCTCCCGTAAGCGTGGGCAGGTTCCATATGGGGATCTTCTCCTCAAGTGTTGGCCTTTATAATATCAAGATTAAAAACCCGAATGGATTTCGCGAAAAGACGCTCGCAGATATTCACGAGATTTCGGTGAAGTATGATCCGCTAGCTTTTTTTCTCGGGAAGGTCCACTTTCGGGCGGTACGGCTCGATTTCGGCGATGTGACGATTGAAAAAAGCGCCAGCCGGGTCAATCTCCTTGAACTGGGCGCCGTGAAAGGGATGACAAAAGGAATTGGATCGGGCGGCGGAGAAGCGAAACCCGGAAAGCCGTGGACTCAAAAAGGCCTCGGGCTTCAGATGGATGAAGTGTTTGTGAATATCGGTAAGACGCGTTATGTGGATTCCTCGGCCCAACCCTCGACTGTAAAAGAATATGACCTCGGTGTTCACAATGAAACTTTTAGAAATGTCACGAATGTCCAGGGTCTTGTCAAAGACATCGTTTTTCTTATTCTCCGCAAAATCGGGCTTTCGTCGCTGACCTCGAATTTTGATATTTTACTGAAAGGAGTCGGGGGAGAAGCGCAGTCGACTTTTCAGAAATTGCTAAAAAGCTCATAAATCCAAAGTGAAGCCCCGGTTCTCCCCGGAGCAGGCGTGAGGGCTGTTTCTCAAAGTATATTTGTTTAATTGGGGTTAACACCCCATAGAGCTTTATTCATTTATTGTTCATCATGGGGCGTTTCTAAATCGGGAGGTTGTGATGAAAAAAGAAGAGCCGGGATTGAGCCCTGGAGATGCTTCGTATCAATGCAACTTCGTGATTCTGTCCAGAAGAGAAAAAATCAAAGGAATGGAGGATGTTTCCGGACGGGAATTTGCTGAGGATTCCTTTCCGTCTGATAACAAAACCGTAAAAAAGGAGGGGTTATGAAACTGTTCAGGAACTTGGCCATAGGGTTTTCGGTCGCCGCTTTTTTCGTTTCGTTCGCGGTCTTATCGTCGGCCGATTGGGGACACAACAAAATGTGTAATGCAGACACGGTCAAGACTTTGAGGGACTCGGCCGCGGCGCTTCAGACAACCAACCCTGATCTGTCGAAGGCATTGACGGCGCTTGCGGATCAGCACGAAAAAATGATGATGAAGAAAAAAGCCTGGCATGCGGACAAGATAAAGATGGTAAGGGATTCGGCGGTTGCTCTTCAGGCGTCCAATCCTGTCCTTGCCAAGGGTTTGAACGAGTATGCCGACAGGGAGATGAAAGAAACGGAAGGAACGGAAATGGCGGAAATGAAAGAGAACAATGCGGCGGATATAAAACTTTTCAGAGATTCAGCCGTGGCTCTCCAAACGACCCATCCTGACCTTTCCAATAAGTTGACGATGAGCGCGAGTAAAAAAGAAATTAAAGCCAAGTGGATGAAAGACGAAGCTGGGAAAGCGGCAGGGGCTGCGGCCGAAAAAGACGAAATGGAGATGAATTAAAGGAAATTTCATCCAAGTGCCCCCAACGAGAAACCTCGATGTTGTCCTTGTGTGAAATGTTTCAAGCGCATCGAAAAAAGATTGCGTAGCGAAAGTGAGGGATTCATGTGTTTTCAAAAAGTCACCCTCAAGCAAAGGGCTTGAGTGTAAAGGCTCAGCCATTTTTCGCCTATAAATTAGGAAAGGATGCCTTGATGAGCGCCGGAGAAAGGAAGAAAAAGATGCGTCAATTGAGCACGCTCGCGGCTTTTTTCGTGGTGGGAACCGTGATCGCTTTAAGTACTGCGTATGCGGAAATTATCACAGTTGAAAGCAAAATTACGGAAATCGATACGTCCTCTCTATCCAAATCTATCGGAATTTACCATCTGGATTCGCAAACGGGAAAAACAGAGGAAATTAAAGTGGAAGTGAGCGATAGCACCCTTTTTGGGGATGTTGAGTCGCTTCAGGGCCTAAAAGTCGGGGATGAGATAATCGTCGAAGCGGATTACAACGCTTTTACCCACGATTGGAAAGCTCAATCGATCAAGCGGCTCAAACCAACATAATTAAAAAGGAGATAAGCCATGGGCATGATCAGGACGAAAGACGGGACACAGATCCATTACAAGGATTGGGGCACCGGGCAGCCTGTGGTGTTTAGCCACGGTTGGCCCCTCAGTGCGGATAGCTGGGAGTCTCAAATGTTCTTCCTGGCGTCGAAGGGTTACCGCTGTATTGCCAATGACCGGCGCGGCCACGGCCGGTCCAGTCAACCCTGGAATGGCAACGAGATGGACACTTTTGCCGACGACCTCTCGGAGCTCATCGAAATGCTCGATCTGAAGGATGCCATCCTGATGGGCTTCTCCATGGGCGGCGGCGAAGTTGCGCGTTACATCGGCCGTTATGGCACGAACCGTCTGGCTAAAGTCGCGCTGATCTCCGCCGTCCCGCCGCTGATGTTGAAGACCACCGCCAATCCCGGCGGCTTGCCGATGAAGGCGTTCGACGAGATTCGCGCGGCTTCAATTGCCGACCGCTCCAAGTTCTACAAGGATCTCGGCAGCGGTCCATTTTTTGGCTTCAACCGGCCGGGCGCGAAGATTTCGCAGGGCATGATTGACTGGTTCTGGTTGCAAGGAATGCAGGCCGGTCACAAGAACACCTTTGACTGTATCAAAGCGTTCTCCGAGACGGATTTTACTGAGGACCTCAAAAAGTTCGATCTGCCGACGCTTATCATCCACGGCGACGACGACCAGATCGTACCGATCGGCGCTTCGGCTCTGGCCTCCTCGAAACTCGTCAAGAACTCGATCTTGAAGGTGTATAAAGGCGCCCCCCACGGCCTGATCGAAACGCACAAAGAAAAACTCAACGCCGATCTCCTCTCCTTTTTAAAGGCAGAAAAACTTGTCGGCGCAAGATCTTGAAAGAATGTTCACACTACAGTCATCCGAAAAAAAACGAAGGAGATAACTAAAATGGGCGAACACAATTGTTACGGAAAAAACGAAGAGGAATGTATCAGGAGAAAAGCCTACGAGTTATGGGAAAAAGACGGGCGCAAGAACGGCCAGGATCTGCAGTATTGGTTAAATGCCAAAAAAACCGTAGAGGCTCATGCCGGTAAGAAGCCACAGAGCAGTCCAAAAAGCTGGGCATAAATCAAGGAGGAAGCACAGCGAGCTAGGACTCGATGGGAAGCTCAACGTTGCTTCTTTTCCAATGAACCTAACAAACAGGAGTGTGCTATGGCGGATCTCAAAACAGAACTGATCCAAACACTGAACATGGCCTTGGAGTTGGAGCATGCTGCGAGGATCCAGTATCTCGCGCATGCGGAACTTATCCAGGGGCTTCATGCAGAACCGATCGTGGAACGTCTTAAGGAGATCGCTTCCGACGAACAAAAACATGAGGGGATCTTCCGCGAACTGATCGGCAGTTATCTCGGGGGAGAGCCTTCCATGGGCATTGCCGAGACCCATTCGGCGAAAGAGGCCCCCAAGATCCTGAAGGTGAATCTCAAGGACGAAAAAGCCGCGATCGATTTTTATAAGCAGATCTATAGAAAAGTCGTGAGTAACAAAGACGCGTTGCCTTATGAATTCGAAACGCTGGAGCACCAGATCCGGCATGTGATCATTGACGAACAGGAACACGTGGCCGAGCTCTCTCTTTTGCTTGGGAGTTAGTTTCGTAAGACTCGTTTTTCTGTTAAGGAAAAGGAGGGAAAATGGACTTGCTTGGAAAGGTAGCCTTCACCATGGTTATGCCGGGGGTTGTCCTGGGGCTTGCCGTTTCGGGGTGCGCCTCTCTAAAAAATAAAAATCCAGAGACCCTAAGCCGGCAAGATAAAGACTCAGTCGCCGCGATTGAACAGCAGAAAGCGAGCGGCGATTCAACTTCCACTGAAGCGGCGATGGAAAAAGATTCGGTTGCGCGCGATCATATTTTGAAGTTTTAAAATACCCGGCGCAGCATGCTCACGTTCAAGAAAAAAGTTATCGGGTTTATCGCCGTTGTCATTCTGGCAGATATTGTTATCGCGGTCTGGATGCTTTTCTATGATTTGAAAACCCGGTTCCCGCATCTGGACCTTTCCAGGTCGCGTGTTGGAGTGGCATCTTGGTACAGTAAAAGTGATAAAGGCGTCAAACCCGGGACGGCGAATGGTGAAGAGTTTAATGACAAAAAAATGACCTGCGCCTCATGGGATTATCCTTTTGGGGAACGACTTGTAGTGATCAACGTGTTGACAGGGAAATGGGTGGCTTGCCGTGTCAATGATCGCGGTCCTAATAAACGTTTGTATCGGAAATTGGATCTGACTCGAGCAGCCTTTAGCCGGATTGCAAATCCAAAAAGAGGGTTAATTTATGTTACCGTTATTCCTGCTGAAAAAAAAAGGTAAAATCAGTCTAGATTGGAGTCGGGGCAATCCCCGGCGCGTTTGCCATGGTTCTGCAGGCCGGCTTTAGCCGCTTATATTTGTTATGTGTTGTTCGAGCGTTTTAGTCTAGGAGGGTTATACCCCATAGCGGGAGACCGGTTTACCGCGTAGCGTATTGTCCAAAGTGAGGGTGGGCACATTGCTATTAAGAATGAAAAAAAGGAGCGGATATGAACACACTCGAAATTAAAGGCGACTGGAACATCACTAAGGGCAAGCTGAAGCAGAAATGGGCCAAGCTCACAGATGACGATCTTCAATTCGTCGAAGGTAAACAAGAAGAACTGCTGGGCCGCATTCAGAAGTCTACCGGCGAGACCCGCGAAGCGGTCGAAAAAGCCGTCAAAGAAGCCTGCTCCTCCTGTTGTTGCAAATAGACTGCCAACCGGAAGGAGTCTTTACGTGAGGCCTTCGGGTCTGGTTGCCTATTGCTGACAGAGTGGAAAGACCGTGATGGAGAAAAGGCTTGAGTTGTTGGTCCGGACGATTGAAATCACTATGCCGTGTCGTCTCGGCTTTCATTTGCGGGTGGTAGGACGCTTTGTGACACATGCGAAGCGATTTGGCTCGACGATCCGTGTCCGAGCGGGGAAAGTTACAGCCAATGGCAAGAACATCATGGGTCTCCTTCTCCTGGCGGCTGCTTGGAAATCAAAACTCTACATCGAAGCTGAAGGGGATGATGCCGATGAGGCAATCGCATGCATCAAAGGTTTCTTTCAAACGGAGGGATAGAAGAAGTTTCTGATATTCTCCGGGGTCAACCCGTCTAAGAAAAGCTAAGCGGCGGTCAGGATCCGGTTTTCGCCCCGTAGTTTTTTTGGCTGGCAGCAGGAATGCTGACGACTTAGCGTTTAAGGAGGAGAGGCATGATTCAAGATGACAAAACCAAAGAAGAACTCATTGAAGAAATAAAGCCCCTTCAAAAACGGATCGCCGAGCTTGAGATCGCGAATACTGGTCGCGAAAAAAGCGAGTATGATCTTAAGGTCTCCGAAACGCAGTACCGCCGCCTGTTTGAGACAGCGCAAGACGGTATTTTGCTCCTTGATGCCGAAACGGGAATGATCACGGACGTCAACCCGTTCTTGATCGAGATGCTGGGATATTCGCACGAGCAATTTCTTGGGAAAAAGATCTGGGAGCTCGGATTTTTCAAAGATATCGTTGCGAGCAAGGATAATTTCCTGCAATTACAAAGGGAAAAATACGTTCGTTATGAAGATCTGCCTTTGGAGACGGTGGACGGCCGGAAGATCGAAGTGGAATTTGTCAGTAATGTCTATCGTGTGGACAGTCGAAGGGTGATCCAGTGCAATGTTCGCGACATCACCGGCCGCAAGCGGATGGAAAAAGAATTAGCGCGGACGAAGGAGAGCCTATTCAGGACGCTCATCGAAAGCCTTCCTCAAAAGATATTCCTCAAAAGCCTGGACTCGGTTTACATCTCCTGTAATGAGCATTACGCACGTGATCTAAAAATCAAGCCCGAGGAGATCGTAGGTAAAACAGATTATGATTTTTTCCCCACGCAGCTGGCAGAGCAATACAGAAATGACGATAAGAGGATCATGGAATCGGGGAAAACGGAGAGTCGCGAGGAAGAATATCACATCATCGGAGATTATCTCGCGGGTTCCGAAAAGAAGTTTATCAATATCGTCCGAGCACCGGTCCGGGACGGCGAGGGCAAGGTTAAAGGGCTTTTCGGCCTTTTTTGGGATATTACCGAGCAGAAGATCCTGGGGGCAGAGAGAAACCGTTTGGAGGTCCTGGCATCTGCCACCGAGACAAAATCCAGGTTCGCTTCGATGGTTTCCCACGAGCTCCGGAGTCCGATGGCGGTGATCAAAGAATCTCTGAACATTGTGCTGGAGGGTATGGTCGGAAATGTCAGTGACGAGCAAAGAGATATTCTGGACACGGGCAAGAGGAACGTCGACCGGTTAGGCCGTTTGATCAATAATATATTGGATTTCCAGAAAATAGAATCGGGGAAAATGGATTTTGATATCCGGGAAAATGACCTCAATGAGATGATGACGGAAGTCTATAAAAGCATGAGCGTTCTATCGAGAAGAAAGGGTTTGGCTCTCAAGGTGGAGTTAGAGGAAGGTTTGACCCAAATAAAGATGGATCGAGACAAATTGATCCAGGTGCTTACGAATCTGTTGAGCAATGCTATCAATAACACGGGAAAAGGGGGCGTGACCCTCGCTGCTAAAAAGGAAAAAGACGTGATGCATATCAGGGTCCAGGATACGGGGGTTGGCATTTCGACCGAAGGGATGAGCAGGCTCTTTCAGCCTTTTGAACAGGTGGATGGCGTGACGAGCAAACAAAAGGGCGGGACGGGTCTGGGCCTGGCGATCTCCAAAGAGATCATTTTGGCGCATCACGGAGAGATCTGGGCAGAGTCGGAATTGGGCAAAGGCAGCACATTTCATTTTGTGCTCCCCATCTAGGAACGCAGAGGATCATGATGGCGAAGAAGATTCTGGTGGTGGATGATGAGACCGATCTGCTTAAGGTCATGCTGTTTAGATTGAATCACACAGGCTATGAGGCCTGGGGAGCTGCGGACGGACGGGAGGCCCTGGTTGCGGCGCGCCAAAAGATACCTGATCTCATGATCCTTGATGTTTATCTTCCGGAGATGAGGGGTGACGAGGTCGCCGGGATATTCAAAAAAGATGAAAAACTGAAGCATGTTCCTATCATTCTGATCTCCGCCGACACAGTATCTCTTGAGAGAAGGGCCCGGGAGAGTGGTGCTGACGACTATCTCGCCAAGGGATTTGAGCCCGGAGAGCTGGTGGCTATGGTCAAGAAGTACATTGGCTAAAAGAGGGGATTTATGAGGCGCTACTTTCTGAGTCTAATCGAGTTTCCCATGAAATAAGAATAAAAAACACATGATGGGAAAATACAAAGACCGCACAATCTGCCGCTGGTGTTTTTGGGGGATCGTTTTGATCGCCGAGGTTATTTGTTTTCAGATGGTGGCCGCGGCCGAAAAATCGCTTTTGCCTGCCCATGAAAAGAAAATAATAACCCCAAGGAAATTCGTGGATGCGTATGAGCGTTCCACGTCAAAAGATGAAATGCCGGATGATGGTTTCGCGCTAATAGCAAATGATTATTTTATGCTTTCTCAATATGACAAAGCCTTGGAACTTTATAGGAGTGTTTTTGCCCACAAGCATGATCCCGTCATTGCGGGAAAAATAGTTCGTTGTTTAGCAGTGCAGGGACGGAAAGAAGAAGCTATGAGAGAAATCAAAGCCCTGTCTGCGAACGATGAAAAATACTCTACGGGCTTGAAATTGCAGCTAGCCGACGCATTAAAAGAAAATCAAGCCTACCGTGATTCAAAAGATATTTATAACCGGATCCTTTCCGAAGACCCCGGTAATGTTGAAGCGCTTATGGGTCTGGCCAGGACGTATATCGCTGAAAAGAACTATGAAGAAGCTCAGAAGATCGTGGATGAAATGCTTAAGCAGTCCCCGGATAATATCGACGCCCTTTTTGCAAGGGGAGAGATTCTTGAGGCCCGCGGTAGATTTCTGGATGCCTATCGTTATTATGACCAGATATCTTTAACGACAGGCAAGAGCCAGGCTGCAAGAAACCTCAAATACCGGTCCCTTTCAAATATGGGCGCATCCTATCTTGCTGGGGAAAAGCTGAAATCATCGGGCGACGTTATTGACCCGGCGGTAAGAGCTGCGATCGCGGGCGACCAAGCTGTGGAACGCATTGAGTGGGGCGAGTCAGAGTTGGCGCTTATCTTGCTTGAGCAGAACGCCCATGATGCTTCGGAGGCCATTGCAAAGGAAGGGCTTTTGAGTTACGGCCCTTTCGTTCTTTCCAGGAGCTATGGCGACAGAATAGTTGCCTTGTCACAGAGGAAAAAAATGGAACAGCTTATCAAAGAATACGAAAGGATGGAGAAGGCCGGAGATGATGGTTTATTGCCTGTCGCAAAGGAGTCACCCTTGTGGGTGCTAAGTTCAACCGCTGATGCTTATTTGTATCTTAAGCAACCTAAAAAATCCCTTAAGCTTTATCAATACGTTCTTTCAAAGACAAAAAAGGGTGAGGATTTCAATGTCAGAATGGCCATTTATAGCAATTTGGTGGAGCTTGGCAGATATAAAGAAGCAGCGAAAGTGCTGGCCGAGCTGGACAGAGATACTCCGGTGCAGATCGTAGAGAGAGGGGTGTTGCAGGATAATGCGAGGAAAGAAGAGATTGCTTTTAATGGAGGGTGGCTGCTTTTGTATCAGGATCGGCTTAAGGAAGCACAGAAATATAACGAGGAACTGCTTAACAGAGCGCCTTTTGACACAAACATCCGGACATCTCTTGCCTATACCTACTTATGGAGATCATGGCCTCGAAAGGCCTTGGAAGAATTCCAGATCGTCCAGTCCATAGATCCGACGGATCTTGCGGGGACCATAGGACGCGCTTATGCCTTGAACGAAAACAATAAGGGGAAGGAGGCTCGAAGGCTTGCGAAGGAGCTTTTAGCGCGGTTTCCCACGGATCAGCACGTACAACAGCTCAACCGTTATTTTAAAGTCCAAGATATGCCTTCGGTGTCCGGCGGATTTGCGTATGAACGTGAAAATACCAGTGCGCGCGAAATATTCTGGCATACGAAATACGAACAGCCTCTGGTCCCCGGGAAAAAAGTTTTTGTCGACTACGTTTGGAGGAACGATACTGAAAAAAGGAATAGCCTCATCGAGAGGACACGAAGGACCTATGTGGGTACGGATCTCAGGCTTACGAGAGATCTCTCGTTTGTCGGAGCGGTGTCGGACGATTTCGGCAACAAAAACTTCGGGTTTAATACGGCGGCCAATTATGAACTTGGCGACCATTTTTCTTTTGGCGGAATGTATGACTCCTATTCATTGGATCTGCCCTTTCGGGCAAGGGCTTTCAACGTGACGGGCAAGGAATGGTCGGCGAATGCCAGGTATCGGCAGAGCGAGCTTTTTTCGCTGTCCGGAAAAACTTCCGAAATTCTGATGTCGGATGGGAACGCGCATACGGAATACCACGTCGTAGCGGATCAAGCGGTCTATACCTCCGCTTATGTAAAAGGCCGAATCGCAGCGGAATGGGAATTGGACCAAAACAAAAAAACCGATGTCCCGTATTTTAGCCCTAAGCTGATGAATTCCGTGATAGTGACACCCATGATCGAGCATGTAATTTATAAAAGATACGACAAAGCCATTCTGCAGCGTGTTTTTTGGGGGCAAGGAATGGCGTGGCAGACTGGGTTCGGCGGTAAATATGTCTGGGATGTCCGGTATGAACAGGAATACCACCTAAGCGATACCGTTTCTTTTTTAGCGGGAACGAGTTATGCGTCGCGTGTTTATGACGGAGACAACGCTGCCGCTTGGACCTTTGATGCTTCGTTTAAGTGGAGTCTTGGATGAGGGGCGTATGCGAAAAATAATAGGGTGCTCGCTTTTGATGTGGTTCTTCTTCTGTCCAAATGCGCATGCGGAGGATCCGCTAGCGGAAAAGGTCATGATCCTGTGTTATCACGACATCCCGAAGGAGGTTGTGCTTGATGAATATGCTGTTGACCAATCTACTTTTGTGCACCAGCTGGAATATCTCAAAACTCACGGTTATCATTTTGTGAGTCTCGAGGATGTGATTAAGGCGAATCGCCACGAGAAGAAGCTTCCCGAAAAAGCGGTTCTTTTAACGTTTGACGATGAGTACCTGTCATTCTATGAATTTGTTTATCCAATACTTCAATTGTACGGGTACCCGTCTGTTCTTTCTGTAGAAACTAAATGGGTGGAGCATCCCTCCGCTGAAATAAAATCTCCGCTTATGAATTGGGAACAGATTAAAGAAGTCGCGGCCAACAAACTTGTCACGATCGTCAGTCACACTCACAATCTGCACGAAGGAGTTGCCTACAATCCGCAAGGGAATGTGTCGTGGGCGGCTGTAAGCAGGATCTATGATCCCCAGAAAAGCATGTATGAAGGTGACGAAGAATATCTGGGGAGGGTCAAAGAGGATATCGCTACGTCCAAGAAAATAATATTCGGAAAAACCGGCATAGAGACCCGCGCGGTATCGTGGCCGTATGGCGCCTACAACATGATCCTTATCGACGTTATCAAGCAATTGGGATTTGAAGCGGCTTTTACGCTGGATGACAAAGTCGCGGATGTTTCGAATCTGTATGAGATGCCGCGATATGTTCTGACAAGGAACCCGACACTCCCGCAATTCATCAAGGCGGTCGAGAAGCAATTCAAAGAGAATGAACGGCAGCGGATCGTCCAGGCGGATCTCGATCTCATCTACGATCCTGATCCCGCGCAGCAGGAGAAGAATTTGAACGCGTTCATTGAAAGAATCTTCCATATGAAAGTCGACGTCGTTTACCTCCAGGCGTTCAGCGATGACGACGGCGACGGCAATGTTTCCTCCGTGTATTTTCCGAATCGAGTTTTGCCGATGAAAGCGGACCTTTTTAACCGCGTTGTGAACCAGCTTTCGATTAGAGCCATACAAGTTTATGCATGGATGCCGGTTTTAAGTATTGTGTTACCGGACAAAAAAAAGAATGAAGAACTTCGCGTTATGTCAGCAGGGGAAGGGAAGAAAGTGCCATCCCGGGCATGGTACGCGCGTCTTTCACCGTTCAGCAAGGAGGCGGAAGGAATCCTTGTCATGTTATACGAAGATCTGGCAAAGAACGCGAGGATCAGCGGGATCATATTTCAGGACGACGGATATTTGAATGATTTTGAGGATTTTAATCCTGCGGCGTTGGACTCTCAAAGAAAAGTAACAGGAGATAGCGGTCTCGCATATGACCAATGGACCCATCAGCAAAAAGAGGAATGGACGAAAATTAAGACAGAAAAGATCTCCGATTTTACTATAGCCCTGAAAAAAGCGGTTCTAAAGTACCGGCCGCAGACTCTTTTTGCCCGGACAATCTATGCGGATGTCCTTTTGAATCCTGAAAGTGAGGAGTGGTTTGCTCAGAATTATCAGAATTGTCTTGATTCCTATGACTATGTGGTGGTGATGGCGTATCCGCGCATGGAAAAAGTTGATCGCTCCCGAAAATGGCTTCAAAAACTTGTGAATATCGCGAAGAAATATCCTCAAGGGATCGAGAAAACCGTTTTTAAAGTTCAAACATATGATTGGCAAAAAAAGAAATGGATCGGCACAAAAGAGGTTTTGGAATGGCTAAGAACGCTTGTATCGAGCGGTGCGCATCACATTGCTTATTATCCGGATGATTACACGGTGGATGAACCAGCTGCTGACACCCTAAGAACCATGATGTCCACCGAGTATTTCGCGTTTAAGAGAAAGCTGACAGCAAAGGATCTTTTACCCGTCAAATGAAGATACTCTGGGATTTTTTAAACGGCTTCGTTTTCCTGTATCCGCTTTATATGAGCTTTGTGTGGACGGTAGGAGCCATAGTTTTTTATATACATAGGGAAGTGAAACCCCTCGACCCTGTGCTTGATAAGTATCCGTTTTTTTCCGTCATTGTCCCGGCTCATAATGAGGCGAAATGCATAGAAGAAACGGTCGCATCGTTGATGGTGATCGACTATCCGGCATACGAAGTGATCGTGGTAGATGACGGTTGTACGGATAAAACAAGAGAAATAGTCAACAGGCTAGGGGAGCAATATATCAAGTCGCTTAAAATCATACATCTAATGCCGAATAGCGGCAAATCCAAGGCGCTCAACGCGGGAATACTTTTAAGCAGCGGAGAGAACATTCTTACGGTCGATGCGGATTGTATTGTTGACAAAAATATACTGAAAATGATGGCATGGCATTTTACGAAATCCTCAAGAGTGGGGGCCGTGACGGGGAATCCAAGGATAAGGAATAGGACGAGTCTTTTGGCAAAGATACAATTAGGCGAATATTCAAGCATCATCGGTCTGATAAAAAGGGCGCAAAGAATACTCGGGAAGGTTCTGACCGTGTCCGGTGTTACGGCAGCTTACAAGAGAGACGCCTTTGTCGGATGCGGACTTTTTGATTCTGATACCGTGACCGAAGATATCGATATGACATGGAAACTGCAGCGCAAAGGATGGGACATCCGGTATGAACCCAGGGCGATCAGCTGGATACTTTCGCCCGAAACCATCAAAGGACTTTGGCAGCAAAGGGTCCGATGGGCGCAAGGCGGGCTAGAGGTATTAAAAAAACACTACCGCATTTGGCTTGATTTTAGAGAAAGAAGGTTTTGGCCGGTCTATTTGGAATATGTGTTATCCACAGCCTGGGCGTTCTGCCTAGGGTCTCTTGTTGTGTCGTGGGTGTTTTTGTTCCTGCTCTATTTAACCGGGATTATTTCTTCGAAGCCCATACAACCCTTTTTTCCGCCTGCATGGGCAGGATCCATCCTTGCTCTCATGTGTTTGGTGCAAGCACTCGTCAGCCTATTTATCGATTCGAAGTATGAGAATAAAACCCTGCTCAAATATTATTTCTGGATCATATGGTATCCATTTTTTTATTGGATCATCAGCGCATCCGCGGTGTTTGTTGGTTTTTTTAATGTATTTTTAAATAAAAAAGGAGGAATTTCAGTTACATGGGAAAGTCCAGACAGGGGCCTTCAGGCCCCTTAATCATAGATGTCCCGGAACTCATAACACCGCGAAGAAAATGGATAGAAAGCGGCGTAACCGTTTTGCTATGGGTATCCTGGCTGTATTTCATAGCACCCATTCTTACATTGTTATGCTGGATTTTTGGCATCAAGTATTTTTACGAGGTGTTTTTTCCGGGTGGCGGGCTTGGAAGTCTGATTTATCTTCTTAAAAGCGGTGGGATCACCATCGCCGTGATTCTTTTTATTGATATCTTATGGATCGATTATAATTATTACTGGGTATTCAAAGTGCTGCATATCAAAAAAGAATATGTTCCGCATGCGACCATGCAGGATTTTGCTAAAATGCTGCATGCCGATCCGGAAGTTGTCGAGCTCATGAACCGTGAGAATAGGATCGATGTCACCATCAAGGATAACCGGCTTGTCATTGCTAAATCGAAATGACCCAGCTCTCTTGAAAATAGATGGATCTTTCAATTTCCGATCTAAATCTTACATGGACCTATAAGGCCCTCCTTTAAAATATGAAGAAACGCGTTCTTATTTGTGGAAATAGAAAATTCATTCAACACTTAGTCCAGGTTCTATTGCCACTTCATCTTGAAGTTGAGACGGTGGATAGCTTTTCGGATTCATTTCGACGTGCCGAAGCAAACCAGCCGCTTCTTTTGGTTTTAAGGCTTGGAAAAAGAGATCGAATTCATAGCGCAATTTGCCCAGGATTGAGAATGCTTGCTTCCAGGACCAAAATGCAGATGATGGTTATCGCCGAAAAAAGAGATACGGCCTTGGTTCTTCAAGCGAAGAACTTGGGTGTTTCCAAGACGATTTTTGAACCTTGCAACGCCAGGGAATTGGCCGCGTCGGCCAACGCTCTTCTTCTCAGAAAAAAGCACTTTGCATGTCTCGGGGGCGGAACAGGTCTTTATCACTTGTTGTCTGGGCTTAAGATGGTGCCTAATTTGTCGCTCACATCAATTGTTAGCATGAGTGACGATGGCGGTTCATCAGGCAGGCTCCGAATTTCACACGGCATTCTGCCGCCCGGAGACATTCGCCGGAGTCTGGTGGCTTTATCAAGCGCTCCCAAGCTCATGAATCAGGTCATCCAGCACCGTTTTAAAAAGGGGGACGGATTTCGAAACCACAGTTTCGGGAACCTTTTTCTGACAGCTCTCGCCGAGATCAAGGGTTCTATGCCGGAAGCGATCCGGGCCCTTAGCGATATTTTGCACATTGAAGGGATCGTTTTGCCTGTCACAACCACCTTGAATGATCTCGAGGCGACTTTTGAAGACGGAACGGTGATTCGCGGCGAAAGCAAGATCGATCTGGCCCAGGGAAGGGACCCCAACTTGCGCATTGTGGATCTCAAGCATCGTCCGGAGGCTATCCATAATCCGGATGCTTACGCAGCTATTCTTGATGCTCATTTTGTTACGATCGGTCCCGGAGACCTTTTTACGAGCGTTATTTCTAATCTGAACATTAAAGGAATTCGGGAAGCGATTTCCAAAACTCAAGCAAAGATAATTTACTTTTGTAATTTAATGACAAAACCGGGCGAGACAGCCCGTTACACGGCCCTTGATCATGTTCGCGAGATCATAAAATATCTCGGAGGCGATTATTTGGATTACGTTTTTTTATCCAACACCCGGCTTTCCCCGAAAGCGGTGTCTGCATACGCCCGTAAAGATCAAGATCCTGTTTTAGCGGAAGGGCTGGATCAGATCCGGAAGATTACTAAGGCTCAATTAGTAGTTGCGGATCTTGGGCATCACAATGAACTTGTCCGGCACGACAGCGAAAAGATCAAACGTCAGGTCGAACACTTGCTTAGAAAATAATCCTTCCGAAATCAAAAAGACACGACGAACCCCAAAGAATCCCATTTCACAAGAACGAGAACCTCGCTTCGGGCCTCCGACGTGCTGGAACACTTCTGCTGTTCTAACCTCTGTTGGGGTGAATACCCCATAGAGTCCCTAGGGGGTTTTCGCTTATGATCGCTCAGGAAAACGAAGGGAGATAATATGAAGATGTTTCTGGGGATTTTCGTTATGCTCTGTATCTTGGGTTTGTCGACCGGTTGTCATAGCGGAACCACACGCGGCGTGGGTTCCGACATTTCGAAACTTGGGAACAGCATGCAGAAGTAGAACGCTTGATTTTCACAAAAGGAGCCTAACCATGAAATCCAAATCCTTTGCGCGGATTGTCGCATTTGTTTTTCTCGCCCTGCCATTTTTTGCGCCTGTTTCCTATGCCAAATCCGGCAGGGAAATTGATGCCAGCGTGGATACGGCTCTTAGCGTTTTTAACGCCAAGGTTTTCGGGGCCAGGGAAATGCTTTCGAAAGCCAAGGGTGTGCTTGTCCTTGCGCCTGTCATCAGAGGCGGTATCGGAATCGGGGCGGAATACGGCACCGGTGCTTTGCGTATCAACGGAAAAACCGTGGACTATTACAATACCATCAGCGGTTCCGTCGGTTTTCAGTTGGGAGGCCAGGCGAAAAAGATATACCTTCTTTTTATGGAAGATAAGGCCCTGCAGGATTTTCGAAAAAGCGACGGCTGGAAAGCGGGCGTGGATGGATCTGTGGCTTTGATCACGATCGGTGCGGATGGTTCCGTCGACACCACCAAGACCAATCAGCCCATTATTGCCTTTGTGCTAGATCAGAAGGGCCTTATGTACAATCTCACCATCGAAGGCTCCAAGTTCAACAAAATCAAGCCGGATTGATGGATCGTTCCTGCCTATTGGAAAATATGCCGGACCTAGATTCCAAGCTCGAAGTTCTTGAGAATAAAGATCAAAAACTGTCTTTACGCATTTCCGGCCGTTTGAGCGCTAAAACGGCGGGGGTTGTTTGGCGGGAAGCTGAAGAGCTTCTTGAAAAAAGCCATCCCTCCCAGTTGTTGCTGGATGCTGCCCCCTTGGAATATTGCGATATGACGGGGGTCTGTTTTCTCCAGGAACTTAAAAACCGTCAGGACTCCTCGGGCGGAACTTTTCAAATGGAGGGACTCCGCCCCAACATCAAAAATCTCTTTGATCTTATGAGCCAACGCAGTGTCAAAGCCACCACCCCCAAAGAGGTCCCCCAAGTTAATTTTATAGAGGTAATTGGCCGGATCACATCGCATTTTTTAAACGATCTTTATGATCAAGTTACCTTTGTCGGCGAGGTATTAAGCCATTTGGTGAAAGCCCTTTTCCGGCCCCAGTCGATCCGATGGAAAGATGTTCGGTTATTCGTTGAAAAAGCCGGTGCGGATGCCGTGTTCTTGGTGATTCTGGTAGGTTTCTTGATCGGGGTCATCATGGCGTTTGAATCCGTGCTTCCCTTGAAACAAATGGGTTCGGAAGTGTTTGTCGCCAATGTGGTGGCTTTCACGGTATTGAGGGATCTAGGGCCTTTGATCACCGCCATTGTTTTGGCCGGCAGGACAGGCTCGGCCATCGCCGCGGAGATCGGAACGATGAAGATCCGTGAGGAGATCGATGCTCTGACCACCATGGGGTTTGAGCCGGTTCGCTTTCTGGTCGTCAGCCGAATCTTGGGCATTCTTTTTTTGGCGCCCCTTTTGACCGTTGTTTGTGATTTTTTCGGAATGCTTGGGGGTGCCGTTGTATTCCGATCTTTGGGATATTCCTTCACTGCCTACGTGCATCAAATTATTACTGTTGTGACATTACGAGATGTTTTTGGCGGCCTTATCAAGGCCTATCCATTCGCGCTTGCCATAGCTGTCATCGGCTGCTTACGCGGGCTGCAGACCAAAACGGGCGCTTCGGCGGTAGGCGATTCCACCACCTCCTCGGTCGTCACGGGAATGGTTGCGATCATCATTTTAGACGGTTTGATCGCGGCCATTTATTATGTGCTGAGAGTTTAAATTATGGCGGAAACGGAAAAAGAAAAGATCATCGAAGTGAAAGGCCTCACCGCAGGCTACGGCGGAGAGCCGGTCCTTGATAACATCTCGTTTGATGTCAAAAAAGGTGAAGTATTCGTGGTTCTCGGGGAATCCGGGTGCGGAAAAAGCACATTGTTTAAACACATGATCGGTCTTTTAAAGCCGGTGGCCGGCGAAATTTTATTTGACGGCTCCGATATGGTGAAGGCCGAAGGCACGAAAAGGCTTGAGCTTCTCAACCGCATAGGAGTCATGTACCAAAGCGGGGCTCTGTTCGGGTCGATGACGCTCCTTGAAAATATGATGCTGCCGCTCGAGGAATTTACAGAACTCGAGGAACCGGCTCGGAAGTCGATCGCGACTTTAAAACTGAGGCTTGTCGGACTGCAGGGATTTGAAAGTCATATGCCGGCCGAGATCTCCGGAGGCATGCAAAGAAGGGCCGCCATTGCCCGGGCCATGGCCCTAGACCCGAAGATCCTCTTTTTAGATGAACCTTCGTCGGGTCTTGATCCCATTACCGCTGTGAAGCTTGATAATCTGATCCTGAAGCTTTCGCAAACGTTGGGAGTGACCTTTGTGGTGGTAAGCCACGAACTCGACAGTACTTTTACGATCGCGGGACGCGTCATCATGCTCGATAAAAAAACAAAAAAGATCATTGCGGAAGGAGCTCCGGCTTATTTAAAGGAGCATGCCGAAGACGAGAATGTCCGTAATTTTTTCAACCGAAAAGTTTCAAAAGACGAGTTCTAGACTGTTTCCAATTTTGATTTTACGGGTTAATAGTCTTGCCCTTGTCGACCGTTCACAAATAAAACTAAGGACAAGGGCTAGCACAGGAGAAATGCATGAGTGAAAAAGCGCGGTATTTTAAGATTGGATTATTCACCCTCGGAGCCTTAGGACTCCTGTGCGTCGGCCTTCTTATTTTTGGAGCGGGCTCTTATTTTGATGAGCCGCCAATTCTCGCAGAGACCTATTTCTTACAATCCGTCCAGGGCTTGGATGTCGGTGCACCGGTAAAATTCAGCGGCGTGCAAGTCGGAAAAGTCAAAAATATCCGGTTTATCAAGGATGAGTACAAGCATGAAAAATCTTTAAAGGACTTGGCGGAACATTATAAGAAAGTGATCGTGGTCTTTGAATTGGAGACCAAATATTTTTTGGACATTAAAAATAAAAATCTTAAAAAAAAACAGGCCTCCGTGAATTACCTAGTTGAGGAACATGCCCTGCGGGTCAAAATGGTGGGCATTGGGATCACAGGACTGGTTTACCTCGAATTGGGGTTCCAGGATCCTGCCGAAGTGCCCCCGCTGGACGAAATGGATTGGAAGCCCGATTATCTTTACATTCCCTCGGCTCCGAGCATGACCACCCGTTTTAGGGATTCGGTGGAAAAATTTTTAAATAAACTTGATAGCGACATCTATCCGCTTTTGACTAATCTAAATCAGATGTCGGCCGATTTGTCGGCCGTTGTGACGAAACTCGACGGAATCCTTCCTCATTTGGAACTGATCTCCAAAAATATCGAAGACATCACGTCAACCGGCAAGAAATATCCCTCACAACTGATTTTCGGCGAAGCGCCGCCTCGATCGAGGTATGACCGGTGAATATTTTAAAACCATTCCAAAGGCCGGTCCTTTTATTTTTTCTGGCCGTCTGGGGCGTGTTATTGCCCGGATGTGTGCATCTCCAAAAAAATTTTCCGGACATCAAAACTTATTGCCTGAATACCAGCTCCGGGGAACATGCTGTTTATGCGGGACCTGCTATCTCTGTCCGGCTGAACCCCATTTTAGCGGTTTCTCAGTTTGCAGACAGGTATTTGACTTACCGTACCGGTGAGATGCGTTATGAGTCTGATTTCTATAATCAACTCATGGCCTCTCCGGCTGTGATGATCAAAGATCAAGCGGAGGGTTGGCTCAAGGGATCTCCCCCTATTGAATTTGTCCTGCCGGCGGATGTTGCGACAAATCCCTATTATTCGATCGATGGAAAATTGCTTGAATTCTATGGAGACTACCGGAGAAGTGATGAACCCAAAGCCGTTTTAAAAATAGAATGGACCGTCAGTGAGTCCGGCCCCGAAGGAAGGAAGATGCTTTTCCAGCGAGTTTATCCGGGATCCATTTCTATTCCCGGAACTCTTCCGCGGTTTTTAGTGGCGGGATGGAATCAGGTTTTGGCCAAGATCCTGGCTGAATTTGAAGGGGATTTAAGGACTCTGGCGGAGAAGTCTAAAAGCAAATAGGTTTGTAAGCGGATATCGCGAAATCCCACCCAAGCAGGCTGATACAAGAGCCCGCTCCTGATAGGGTATACACCCCATTGTTTCCCCGGACCGCCCCAGGCTAAGATTGATTAGAAAATGGGAGCGCGGTTTCGAAGTGCAGGGCGCCGTTTCTCCCTCATAAGAATGCAGCATGACGATTCTCATAGTTCGGGAAAGGTATCTATGCCGGAAAATAGCCGTGTGGCAGAAACAAAAAAGCGCATTTTTTTGACCGGCGCAACCGGTTTTTTGGGAACGGTGCTTCTTAATGACTTGCTTATGAGAGGGTATACCGTGACGGCGCTTGTGCGCGCGCACCAGGGTTTAAGTGCGAGCGATCGTTTGAAAAGCCGCATGCTGGATTATGATCCCGGGTTTCCGTGGGACCGGTTCAACGGACGAAATCTTTTCGCTGTCGAGGGGGACACGACTCAGCTCTTTTTTGGTATGAGCAAGGACCTTTATGACCGATGTGCGGCCTCTACGGATGTGGTGATCCATAACGCCGCATGTACCGCGCTTGAAACAGATTGGAAGATCTTGGAGGCGATCAATATCGGAGGAACGCGGGAGGCGATCGAGTTCGCTTCGCATACGCACGCGAAGTCGCTTGTGCACGTGAGCTCCGCTTATGTTGCCGGCGAGCGGACGGGTGTTGCGCGCGAAGATGAGCTTCTGATGACGGAAGGGTTTCGGAACGGTTATGAACGAAGCAAAGCCATTGCCGAAAGTGAAGTCAGGGATGCGGCGGCGTCAGGACGGATCCAGTTTTTGATCGTCCGACCGAGCATTATTGTCGGAGATTCCCAGAGCGGGTACATGTGCCCCAATCATCATTTTTTCGATCTGATATTCCGCCTCCTTACAATCCGCCGGATGATTCGGAACAAGACAGAGGATTGCCGCTTTCGTATCCCCGGGGACCCCAACGCGACGAAGAATTTTGTTCCCGTGGATCACGTGGCAGAGCTTATCTCGCTTTTACTTGAAACAGATGCGGCATGGGGAAAAGCATTCCATTTGACCGATCCCGCGCCGATCCGTCTCGAAATGCTTAATTTCTATGTCCGGACGGCTTTGGATTGGCCGGATCTTGTCTGGTGTCCCAAGTCGGACATTAAGGAGCTTTCCCCGCTCGAGAGGCGGTTCTTCCGCTCCATTCAAATTTATGAAAAGTATTTTTGGCAGGAGGCCTTTTTCGCCCAAAGCCAGCTGAAATCAGTGTTGGGAGCCCGGTTGCCGGTCGCCGATCAGATGTCCCAAGAGACGGTCGACAGGATGGTGAAGTTCATACAAACAAAATATGCGCGCCGGGACATCACCCGAAAACAAAGATCCGCTCGAAAAAAAGATGAAAGAACCTCTTCAGTCCAAACCCTCTATGCCTAAAAGGCTCGATCTCTACCTGATCAAGCCCTCCAAGTACGATGACGACGGATATGTGATCCGCTACTGGAAAGGCGTGTGCCCGAGTAATACGCTTGCTTGTCTGAACGGGTTAAGCGAAGACGTCCGGAGGCGTGGTGCCCTCGGCAGAGATCTGAAATTCAATATCCGTAATATTGATGAAACGGTTGAATGCGTCGACATAAAAAAAATTACACAAAAGAACGGAATCAAAGGAAGAAAAACAGTCGTGTGTCTTGTGGGGGTTCAGTCCAACCAGTTTCCCCGAGCTTCGGATCTTGCGTTGATGTTCAGAAAATCGGGCGTTGATGTTCTGATAGGGGGCTTCCATATCAGTGGTGTTCTTGCCATGTTTCCCGCGCTGTCCCCGGAAGTCCAGAAACTCCAGGACGCCGGGGTATGCCTCGTGGCGGGGGAAGTGGAGGGGCGATGGGAAATGATCCTCCAGGACGCTCTCGACGGAAAGCTCAAGCCTATTTACAATTTTTTACAGGAGAAACCCGATCTTTCATTGGCCCCCATGCCGGTACCTCCAAAGAATTTACGAAATGCCTATGCCGTTAAGGATTTCGCAACGCTTGATTGCGGTCGCGGGTGCCCCTTTGACTGCAGTTTCTGCACGGTGATCAATGTGCAGGGCCGCGCGATGCGCTGCAGGCCCGTGGATTCGATCCTTAAGATGATCCGTGAAAGTTATTTGCAACAAAAAATATCTTATTATTTTTTTACCGACGACAATTTTTCCAGGAATAAGAATTGGAAGGCTATCTTTGAGGGGCTGATCCGATTGCGTCAGGAGGAAAATATCCCAATAAGTTTTATGATCCAGGTGGATATGCAATCTCACCGGATCCCCGGTTTCGTGGCGAAGGCCGCCGAGGCGGGATGCACTCAAGTATTCATCGGGCTCGAAAGTCTTAACGAAAAAAATCTCGAAGCGGCCGAGAAAAAACAAAATAAGGTCCATGATTTTCAAAATATGATCGCAATGTATCAAAAAGCCAGCATTTCTTCCCATGTGGCCTACATCATTGGTTTTCCTTTTGATTCTGAGGAATCCGTTGCCCTGGATATGGCGCGCCTCCGGGAGGAATTCAATGTCCCTCAGGCTTCTTTCTTCATGCTCACACCGTTACCGGGCTCGATGGATCATAAAACGGCGCTTTCGAGCGGGAGGATCATGGATGCGGACCTGAACAACTTCGATTCATTCCACGGGACATTCCGTCACGAGCGGATGGACTCCGGGGCATGGTCGCGCGCCTACGAATCCGCGTGGAAAAATTTTTACAGTGTTCCTCACATGATCCGGATCCTTAAACAAACACCGGCAAAAAGATACTGGGATGTTTTTTTTAATTTTCTCTGGTATAAAAACGCTGTTCAGGTAGAGGGGGGCCATCCCATGCTCCATGGCTTTGTCCGCCGCAAAAGCCGTGCCGAAAGGCGTGAGAGCTTTCCCCTTGAAAGCCGTTATGCCTTTTTCATGCGCCGCGCCAAGGACATCGGGCGAACTCTAAAAGGGTGTTTTCAATTATTGATGGAGATGGAAGAAGTCTGGCTTGAGACGCGTAAGCGAGGCGCGTTGGAGGAGCGGGTCGTTTTAGAGTTGTCCCGGCGCCAACAACGGATTTTAGATTGGAGAAATCTTCGCGTTCAAGAATTGCTCGCCTTTTACCGGAGATCCGCGGTCTATCTCGAACATTCCTGTCAGAGAGGGATCTCTTCATCGGTTCGAATTCCTTCCTGGTTTCAGCTGTGGTTCAAGAAGTGGAATGTTTTCTCAGATTCTTTGACATTTACCCGCAAGCCTATGAATAAGTTCTGGACGCAATTATCTGAGCATTTAAAGCAAGGCCGAATTTATCACCTTTTCCGATCGAGGGCCGCGCTGATGAGCTTTCGTGAGGTTGTTTTGTTCGCATGTTTTATGTTTTCTCTTTTTAACCGATCCTCCCTCCTGGAGAACCCTTTGTGAAGGAAGGGAAAGATCCTGAGGGAAGCCAGGTCCCTTGGGGTGAACACCCCATAGAATCCGCGCTCCTTCCGGGCCATCATGAGTCATGAAAAACACAGATCGAAGTGAGATTGGAAGCAACATATTGAGTGGCGACCGAGGGCGGACGCCGAGGGTTGGGGTGTCGGAAGCGCTTGACCTTGCGCGAAGACTTCAGTCCATAACGGATGAAAACCTGTATCTGGAAAGGCATCTGGCGACCTTGGTATTGAATAGCCGGGCCCTGCAATCCATGCGCTCAAGAACGACAAGCTTTAAATTTTAAAATAGTCCGGGATCCAACAAGCGACACATTGGTCCGGGTGGGATGCGTTGATCGCCCGGCAAGGAGGACGTTGGGACGGCAAAATCTAAAGTTCTCCTACCGGAGTCTTGGCACTAAAGTTCCTCCCTTGGGATGCGGTGTTGAGTTTTATTCAAGGGGCTCCGGCAGGGGTTTTTAGAATCAAGGGATTTTTTAAATGAATGAACTTAATGATGGACGCGAAATATGAAAAAAAGGCTGGGGCTTAAAGATGGCTCGCTTTTGATAGCGATGTTGTGTCTGATCAGTTTGGGCGCGGCATCGATCGTGGGTTGTGCGGGAACCACGAAAACCTCGACGGTGACGACGCAGACCACGAATGGAGGGGCGGACAGCGGCAGTACCAGTTCTGTGACGACCCAAAAGACGGAAACCAGTGCGCATCCTCGCGGTGTGATCGGGGGCCTTTTTTACACGATCGGCCAAGTGCTGATCTGGCCGTTCAAAGCCATCGCGAGTCTCTTTTAAGCAAGTTTGCCGGCGATGCTTTCGTAGGCGCTTTCAGGGAAATGGGTGTGGCGCACGGCGCCTTATGAAGTGTCCCGAAGCGGAGCGTTCAACGAAAGGCAGATCCCGTAATGTTTGAGTATAAGTCGATCTCCCTCAAGGGTGTCAACATAGCCTATCGCGAACAGGGCCGGGGAAGACCGGTTCTGCTCGTCCACGGGTTTGCGGCTTCTTCCCACACATGGCTTTCGCTCATAAAATTACTGCCTGCGGGCCGAAGATATATCGCCCTGGACTTAAAAGGATATGGGCGTTCCGGCAAGCCGGAAGACAAAAAATATTCCGCCTATGATCAAGCGGAGATACTCACGGCGTTCATCAATGAGCTCGGGCTGGACCGTCCGGTCCTGGTCGGCCACTCCTTTGGGGGGCTTGTCAGCATTCTGGCGCTCCTGATGGATCAGATCAAGAAGCCGGCCGTCGCTCTTGTCTTGATTAACACCGTAGCTTATTTTAAGAACGTTCCTGATTTTATAAAAGCATTGAGGCCTCCGTTGGGGAACCTTCTGGCCTTGGCTCTTCCGATACCGCACGCTGTTGTGCGCCATGTATTGGGAGAAGTTTTTTACGATCCCACAAAAATAACCGACGAGCTGATCAACGCCTATTCAGAGAACCTGCGTTCTTCTGAGGCCAAAAAAAGTCTTGTCACGAGTGCGACCCAATTTGCTTTCACAGATCGGAAGCACCCCCACAAAAAATTTGACCAGATCCGTATTCCGGTGCTTATTCTGAGCGGAGCCGATGACCGTGTGATCCCCATTGAAGAATCTTATTCTTTGAAGCGGGACCTCCCTCAGGCGGAACTTAAAACAATCCCGATGTGCGGTCATTCTCCGCAAGAGGAGTGCCCGGAGGAAACCGCAGCGTTTGTTTCAAAATTTCTAGCAAAGGTTTATTCGTTTTTAAATTTCGGGAGGGCCTGATCTTTATGGACCAACAACATAGAAAAGATCAACGGCCAGATTCATGGGCTTCAGCCATGCTTCGGCGTTTCTCCTTCGCTCATTTGATCGAAAAGCTGAAGGGCCTGAGGCTCCTGCCCAAAGAAGACGGGTGGCGGACGGTCACGCAGGCCTACCTCAGAAGGGAACATACGAAGTTTGTTCTGGCCGCTTTCCGACTGGATCTCTGGTCGGATGTGCCTTTCCAGAGGGGCAGGGATTTTTTTGCCGCCAAAAAACATATTCACGAAAGGCTGGTCCTGTTCTTCAAGCATCATCCGCTCACCTATGGGCAGCTGCTCTGGGGTAAATTTTCGACGAGAGGAAAGAAAAAAAGTCCTCAGGATATCGTTTGTGCGGATTTCAATGACGACGGAACGTTGAAAAATATCCGGCCCTGCCTTGATGAAAGCCGGGGCCGGTTTGAGTGCATTCAGGGAGAGAGCGCCAAACGATTGGATGATCTCATGATCGATATTTATAACCGGTTACTTTCTATTAAGGATGACCAGCGTCCCCGGCGTTTAAAGCGCGAATTAAAAAAAGAAATACTTACCCGGACGAGCAAGTCAAAAAAAGAAACCCAGGAGAGCCTCGCGTATTTGGAGAGGATTTTAAACAGCACCTTTGTCCATTTTGAAATATTACCTCCCCGAGGGGCTTGCCTTGGCCTGCACCGCTTCCAATACCCTGATTTTCTCCGGCGCAAGCACCCCGGTTTTGGGGTCATGAACATCCTCTGCCGGCTGACGGCAGATCTCTCAGAAGCGGATCTTTGGTTCCAGATCTCTCACGTGGCGATCGATGGGGTTCCCATGCAGGACATTCTGAATTCTTTAAAAGCCGAATGGAAAACTTGCGGCGATCTTGTTTTCCCCTCGACAGCGCATCACCCTGCGGAAGTCATTCCGGCGCAATGCACGACAGAAAGCGGTGAAAACGCCCGGTATTACGCAGACCAGATCATTGATTTCAGACCGCTCCTGAAGGCAAGAGACGAACTGAATCAATACTATGCCGGTCAATTGCAGGCGCCGATCACGGTGATCAGCATGCTTGGCTGGGGGCTTGCCCACTGTACTATTTTCTCCGGCCGCAAGTTTCTGTTCCCGGTCGACTTGCCCTCCACGCGTAAGGGCGATCGCACTCTTGGATTTGTGAGCATTCGCCCCGCACGGTACATACATAACCCTCGTTATAAAGACCCTTTCTTGGTCTATCAGCAGGATTTCCACCGGAAGCTGTCAAGGGCGGGCGCCCGGATCAACGGCATTTACAAGCTGTTTGAAATGTCGGCGCTGTTGCCTCCAGTCGTGTATTGGTTTGTACAGAAATTCATGAAAAAAATTTACGCGACCGTGATGGGTTCGGTCGTGATCACCATGATCAAAGACGCCGATTTTTTCATGTCACCTTTCAGCGACATGATGCTCGATGGTTTTATTGCCTTCGGGAATTATTCCATACCGACAGAGGATCAAGAGATAGCAGGGTTGGTCAGCGCCAAAAGCACCCGGGATAAAGTTACGCAATACCTGGCGGCTGTAGCTCAAGTTGCCCGCGACTTCAACAGTTTCTCAGTACGTTCCTCATGGGGAAATGCCGCCGGGAGCGTCGCTTGGCCCAAGCGAGAAAGACTTTTGGAAACTGCAAAAACGGGGTAGGGAAATACCCCATTTAAGTTCGAGGCAGGATTTCATACGCTAAAGATAGGCGGTGGTTCAAATGAAACGTCAAAGGAGTTCCCTATGTTGTTCGAATTTCTGACCCAGCACAAGGAAGCAATTCTTCAGTTATGCAGGGATAAGGTACTTGCCGCCAGTGAATCGAAGCCAACCTCGGCGTTGTTAGATCGGGGACTTCCTGCTTTTCTTGATGAACTCATCGGGACGTTGCAACGCAATGCGAGCTTCGCGACGGACTTCACGGACACCTTTTCTGAAAGAAAGAACCGGGATCACAACGCGGCCGAGCTGGGAAAAGAATCGCTCCGGTTGGGCTACACGATTTCGCAGGTCGTTCATGCCTATGGCGCCGTTTGCCAATCCATCACGGAGTTCGTCCAGACTCAATCGTACAAAATCACTGCCCAGGAGTTCCAGGATCTCAATTTTTCCCTAGATTCTGCCATTGCGCAAGCTGTGACGGAATTTGAGAAAATCCAAAGCGAGAATGCCAACCGCAACGAGGTTGAGAGGTTGGGTTTTCTCGTTCATGAACTTGGAAATTCACTGGCGGCAGCGTCGATCGCCTATCGCATGATACAAAAGGGACAGGTGGGGAATGCAGGCGTTACCAGCGAGGTGTTAAGTAATGCCCTTGAGCGGATGCGTCGTTTGATCGGTAGTTCGCTGGCGGAAGTTCGTATGCATGGGAAGATCCCGGTGGAACGAACCCCGACGCGCTTGATCGATATCGTAAGTGAAGTGGAGGCCGCCGCAATGGTCTTGGGACGATCGAAAGAGGCCCATCTAGAATGCGATGTCGATCCCGCGATCCAACTGATCGTGGACCCCCATCTGATTTTCTCCGCGCTCTCGAATTTAGTGTCTAACGCCATGAAATTCACGATACAGAACGGAAAGGTGTCGGTACGGAGCAAAGAATCAGAGGGGCGAGTTCTGATCGAGGTGGAAGATGAGTGTGGGGGGCTTTCGGAGGAAGAAACAGAAGAACTATTTAAACCCTTCGCTCAAAAGGGGGCGGACCGAACAGGGATGGGCTTGGGCCTCCCCCTTAGCCGCAGGGCGGTCGAACTCAATCAGGGAACACTGACCGCGCGTAATATTCCCGGAAAAGGGTGTGTCTTTACGATCGACCTTCCGAAAGCCGAAGAAAAAGTCCAAGCCGCCGCGTAAAATTTTAAAATCACTCACCCGTGCACCTTCCAAGATAAAGGCGACGGCTGATATCACACGCTGGCCATTAAGGATGGCTGTTCCATGGGGAGCAGTTTTCAATTGAAAATGAGTGCGGCCCCGACTTCTTTTAATGCCCGGATGCATTTTTATATGGGCATGATTCATTGGGCGGTTTGAAGGCTTGTGTTGCGGGGCGTCATGTTTTTTCTGATCAAAGGTCTTACTTTTGATGATATAATCCCGGGCCATGAGCCAATGTTTGAAGCTGCTGCAGGTCACTTCATTGCCGGTCATTCTCTCCTTCATTTTTGTTTCGCCTCTCCGCGCTGATACCCTCTATTTCAAGAACGGAGAAACTGTCAGCGGTGAAAACGTCACTGAAGACAACCAAAACTTCATGATAGATGAACAAGGTTTTCATATGAAATACAAAAAATCCCAGATCGAAGGGATTGAACTTGGCGGAGAAGTGACCAATGACGCGCGTGAAGAAAAAATGAAGGTATGGGCGTCAAGTAAAGATCTCAGGGATAATTACTCGGAGGACGCCACGGGGCCGTATCGCTGGTCCGTCGCGGGAGAATTTTCGAAGAAGGTGGCGGAGGAGCCCGTTAAGCTATATGACGAGAAGGGCGGGAAAATTTTCAAGAAGATAAGGCCCGAGGGGCCGTTTCAAATGTATCACCCGAACAAAAAATTAAAGGGCGAGACGTTTTACGAGAGGGGGGAGGCGAACGGGCCGTATAAGATCTACTATCCGAGCGGAAAATTGAAAGAGGAAGGAACTTTAAAGGATGGAAGGACTGACGGGCCGTTTAAGATCTATCATGCGAACGGAAAATTGAAAGAGGAGGGGACTTTCAAGGACGGGAAGCCTGAGGGGCCCTTCAGGATCTATTATGATAGCGGACGATTGGCGGAAAAAGGATTTTCCAGGAATGGAGAGCCCGACGGAGCGTTTAAGATCTATTACAAAAATGGGCAAGTGAAAGAAGAGGGGGCTTGCAAGGGCGGAAAGCGTGACGGCCTGGTGAAGCGGTATTACGAAAGCGGAAAATTAAAAGCGGAATGGTCTTACAAAAACGGAGTGTTCGACGGGCCGTTTAGGCTGTATTACGAGAAAGGGCAATTATGCCTGGAAGAATTTTTTAAGGACGGGGCCTCCGGGGGGCTTGTCAAATTTTATGAAACAGACGGGAACTTGATCTATTTAAAACGAAAACAAATATCTTAAAGCGAAGACCTTGATCCATTGGGGAGCATGATAAAGCGTCTCGGATTTTTTTGTTTTATGGAAATTTGAAGCGAGTTATAAAAAAAAGGTGATTTTTGCCGCACCAAAATTTAAAAGATCCGCTGCACGGCGTGACGCTCGAGGTGATTCTGAGCCGGCTCGTGGAGCATGTGGGCTGGAAGGAGCTGGCGCGGCGCATCCCGGTGCGCTGTTTTCTTTTTGATCCCACGATTACCTCCAGCCTGAGGTTTTTCAGGAAAACGCCCTGGGCCCGGAAGAAAGTCGAAGATCTTTACATCAAGGTTTTCAAGAAACGTTTTTGTGCAGTTTCACCAAAGCCCTCATCTTCTTCTAACTGAGGACGGACTTGGGCGGTCCCATCCCGCCTTTGGCGGGATGATTACTATCAAGACCAACGAAAGGAAAACAATGAGAGTCAATTATAAAGGTAATAAGATGAGAAAAGAAGCGGCGCGCCGTCAGGAACAGGAAGCGAAAAGGCTCAAGCGTCTCAATCGGAATAATGATAATCCTCAAATCCCGCCCGCACTCACATCCGTCCCGGTTGAAGGAGCGAATCCTCCGGCGGCATAGATTTTATCCGGATATTTCTGAATTGCCGGCCGTGCATTTCATTGTGTTTGTGCAATTGAAATTCGAAATACGAAATGCGAATTTCGAAACAAACCCCAATTTTCAAAATTCGAATTAACGGCAACCCGCTTTAAATATGAGAGCATTCGAGGGTCGTATTTTTTCAGTGCTTCGTTGTTCGGATTTCGGGTTTAAATTCTAATACGGTAAATGTTAAAAGCCCCTAGGCGGGTTGTTTGAGAGTAAGGGAAATATGGCACTGATCAGTCTGCAGGACATGACGCTGGCATACGGAGGACCGTCTCTTTTTGATCACATGGACCTCCAGTTGGAACAAGGAGAGCGCGTGGCCCTTCTGGGGCGCAACGGCGTGGGGAAAACGACCCTGATGAAGGTGATGGCCGGGCAATTACAGGCGGATTCCGGGAAAGTGGTTTATCAAAAAGGTATCCGGGTCACGCATCTGCCGCAGGAGGTCCCTTCCGGGATCTCGGGCAATGTGTTCGACCTCGTGCTTTCGGGGTTGGGCGAGCGCGTGAGACTGTTGAGCGACTATCACCATGTGAACCATCGTCTTCAGAGCGAATATTCCGAGCAGCTCATGAAGCAACTCGGCGATCTTCAAGCGGAAATGGATCATGCCCAGGGTTGGGAAACGAATCGCGAAGTCGAAGAGGTGATCTCGCGCGTCAAGCTGGATCCTGAAAGCCGGTTTGAGGAATTATCCGGCGGCCAAAAAAAACGGGCCCTGCTTGCCCGGGCGCTTGTCCTCAAACCCGAGATACTTCTTTTAGATGAGCCGACCAATCATCTGGATATCGAATCGATCGATTGGCTGGAGGGGTTTCTGAAAGGCTATCCGGGGACCCTTTTCTTTGTGACGCATGACCGGACCTTCATGACGCATCTGGCGACAAGGATCGTGGAGCTGGACCGGGGAAGGCTTTACAGCTGGGCATGCGATTATCCGACCTTTTTGGAACGGAAGCAGATGGCCCTGGACGCGGAAGAGGCAGAACGAGAGCGATTTGAGAAGAAGCTGGAGAGGGAAGAGATCTGGATCCGGCAAGGGATTAAGGCGCGGCGGACACGCAATCAGGGACGCGTGGTGGCGCTGGAGCGGTTGAGGGCGAAGAAGCGGGCCGAGCGGCGCGGGGTCGGAAGCGTTCGCATGAAAGCGCAGGCGACCGAGCAGTCCGGACACTTGATTGCGAAAGTCCTTCATGTCACTCACGGTTATGGCGACAAATGCCTGATCCGGGACTTCTCGGTCAAGATCATGCGCGGGGATAAGATCGGCGTGATCGGGCCGAACGGATGCGGTAAAACGACCCTGCTGCGCCTTCTCCTGGGGCAGATCGAGCCCGAAAAAGGCTCCGTGCATGTCGGGACGGGGCTTCAGATCGCTTATTACGATCAGCTCCGCGAACAACTCGATCTCGAAAAAACGGTCGCTCAAAACGTGAACGAATCCGGGGATACAGTGATCGTCAACGGCAAACCCAAAAATATCATCGGGTATTTGCAGGATTTTCTTTTTTCGCCCGACAGAGCTCGGACCCCGGTGAAGGTTTTGTCTGGAGGGGAGCGAAACCGTCTTTTTCTCGCGCGGCTTTTCGCCAAACCCTCCAACCTGCTCGTGATGGATGAACCCACGAATGACCTCGATGTGGAGACCCTGGAATTGCTCGAGGAACTGCTTGTCGAATATAAGGGGACAGTCCTTTTAGTCAGTCATGACCGCTCGTTCCTGAATAATGTGGTCACCTCGACCCTGGCGATGGAGGGTAACGGCGCGGTTCGAGAATATCCGGGTGGGTATGATGATTGGTTGAGTCAGCGCATCGTAAAACTCGAAACTGGCGCATCCAAGATCTCAACGCCCCAAAGTCCTGCAGCCATTCAAAAAAGCCAGAGTCCGTCGAAATTTTCGTCAGCCATGCAGCGTGAGCTAAGGGATCTCCTGAAAAGAATAGAAAAAGTCGAAGCGGGGCAGGAAGAGCTTTATCAAGTGATGGCTGAGCCCGGCTTTTATCAAAAGGATCCCAAGGAGATCTCCCGGATCAAATTACAGGCCGAGGCCTACTCCGCGGAGCTCGCCCAGATGTATGATCGCTGGGAAGCTCTTGAAAAGTTGAAAAATTCCTGATCTTTTCTCCATAGATTCACCTCGCACGTCGCTCAAGGAGTCAATCATTTCCACGAAGGCGGACGGACTTACCGTTCCGCACGAGCCCCGTTTTTCTGTTAGTTTTCATTTCTGGACAGAACCATTCTGAAAATATGTGAAATGTTATGTAACCCATTTGTTTATATTATGTTATGGACATCAAGCGATTTGACAAAGATGGCTATCGGAGGCTATACTTTGGTTAGATTATAAATCTTGAAAATAAGTATTTAATCAATGCTCAAATTTCAAGATAGCCATTCAGCTCCAACAAGGCTAAAAAACTAAAAAAATATGATATCTACTAACATCAAGACTTTAACGCTGAGGGGAATTTCTTTGTTTGTGGCCGTTGCATTCACGGCGACCATGCTCATCGGGAGTCCGTCCGAGGCTTTGGCTGTTTCCGAAATCGTCGGTCAAGCGGGCGGCCTCAAGGCACAGGCCGAACTTCGCAAGAATCTCTATGCCATGCCTGCTGAGTTGGGCTCGCTTGTTTCTCTCTGGGAACCGCCCGCTGGCAATGCGCAGAATGGTTTTGTGGTTCAAATCCAGGATGCCCATGCCAATCCTGAAGGCCAACAGAACGTCGCCTCGATGTTGAAATACCTTGAGACAAAAACCCCCGGTCTTGTCATCGGTCTTGAAGGCGCCGCCGGAGAATTACATCCCGAATATTTGAATCTTGTCAAAGGATTTCCAGAAGCGAATCGTGCGGTAATCGCGGACCTCCACCAGAAAGGCGAATTGAACGGCGCGGAACTCTTTCTTTTGCAGAAATCTCAAAAGAGACCAGAGACGAGAGACCAGAGACCACAGACCAGAGGCGTTGAAGCTTCTGCTACAGTCTCCGGTCTCCAGTCTGCAGTCTTCGGAGTCGAAGACCCGGCTCTCTACCGCGACAACCTCGAGACCTTTCGCGATCTTTTATTCCATCGCGATGAGGTCCAGACGCTTCTGAACCCGATCCTGGCCCAGCTGGAAAAAGAAAGCTCCCAAAAATTAAATGGGGAGCTCCGGGCTTTCCTCAAGGAGCGCAGTCGCCGCAAGGACGGACGATTTAGCGTTCAAACGTTTGAACATTCCGATCCGGATTTCCAGGCCTACACCCGCTATCTTCGTCAGCAGGCCCTGAAACTTCTTGAGATCGATCTTAAGGACCCCATCGAACAATTACGTTTCCCGAATCTCCTCCGCGTCGTCATGATCGAAGAAACGCGTAAAGGTTTTGACCTCGAGAAGGCCCGGCGCCAGTGGGAAGAAGCCGTCCGATCTCTTCGGGCCGCGGCCAAAGATCCGGGCGAAAAGGAATTCATGGAAGCGTTCAATACGTTCGGCCGCGAAAAAGGTTTTATCACCGAAGCGAACACCGCCGCGTTCTCTTATCCTATGGACCGCGCACTCTATCCGCGCAAATTGATCGAAGGACTTTTCCGTTTTGCCAAAAAACATCAGCTGTCTTTTGACGGGAAAGATGCCTTCTGGAAGACGTGGAAGCTCGCGGTCTTTCAGGCCGAGATTGATGTGACGGAACTCATGCGCGAAATGGATATGCTGGAAGGGCAGATGATCGAAAAACTTGCCCGCTCGGAAGACGAAAAGGCGCTGGTCCGCAAGCTCGGAGACTTTGACCTTCTTGAAAAATTGCTCAGGCTGGAATTAAGTCGTTCGGAATATGACAAGGTTCTTTTGGAACGTAACACGATCGAGAATTTATTTCAGGGACCGGAGACCGGAGACCAAAGACTGGCGACTAAGAGCGAAGGTCCCAAGTCTCAAGTCCCAAGTCTCAAGTCTTATTACGCCGCAGCGCTGCATTTTTATGAGGTGTCTCTGCGGCGCGATGAAGCGCTCGTTGCAAACTTGTTGTCACTTTCCGTACGCCGTACGCCGTACTCCGTACCTGCCGTTTCTGTCTTCTACAGCGGCGGTTTCCACTCGCCTGGCGTTGAAGCGATCCTGCGCGAAAAGGGGATCGGCTATGCGGTGTTCTCACCTCGCATCACGAAAATCGATCACGGCGAAATGTATCAGAAGGTCATGGCCGGAGACAACGCCGATCTGAGTGCCTATTTTAAAGTCAAAAACCCTTTTGCCACTAAACAGGCGGCGATCTTTTTTAAAGAGATGCTCGAGGTCGCGGCCCCCGCTCTTTTTGAAAAATACCAGATGAAACCCGAAGATATCGCTGGCCATATTGAAGACGTCGTTCGTACTCACCCTGTGCTTTCCGAAGCGGTAGCCGCCGAGCTCGTGGGATCCAAAGAATCCGCTTCGCTTCGTTTTCAGCCCAAGTCCGGCCGCGATGCTGTGGTTTCTCAAAATTCCGCCGTGATGCCGCCGGCGACACTTAGCAATGTTCTTTTTGTGCGGTCACTCGAAGCTCCAAAAACTTCGACGATGATCGCTGCTTCAAATACCGCCACAACGGCAACCGTAACTTTAGGGACTGCGCAAGCCCTGACTATGACCATTCGTTCGTCTGATTTTGTGCCTCAAGCCCCTTCCGCCCAAGTTTCCACCCGCTCCGAGGTGAGGGAAGGGGCGGAAAATTCGGGCAGTCCTACCTATAGAGAGTTTAAGCTCAACGAACCGGTGGTCCTTGAATTAAACGCTCCCGGCAACCGAGGCTATTATGAATTTTTCTGGAAAGAAAAACGTCATTTTCTAATCGCGGAAATCCTCGATGGAAAGCCCAATATCGAGTTTCAAGATGCTTGGGGAGAGACCGAAAGGACCGTTGATCTGCTTCCTAATGATGAGCTGACGATCGAAGATGTCCGGCATTCTGTTTTCGTGGATCTCCGGGCCCGTACGATCAAATTGACACCGCAATCCCGCTCCGAGGTGAGGAGTGCTGAATTTGACACTCAGCTTGCTCGGGTGCAGGCCTTGAAGGGCCTGTCTTCCGATCAAAGTCTGATGTTCAACTCAATGGGACGGTCGATAGCTTCGTTTGGCGGGATGGTATATGCGCTCACCGAGGTCCCGGATCTGAGCGCAACCGGCCTTGATCAATACCGCCAGCAGTTCTACCGTAATCTGGACCGTTCTGAAAGAGAAAAGGGAGATTTGGCCGAGAGAGTGTTGGCGCTTATGCTGACTTCGGGAGAAAGCCTGAGCAGAAAAGCATTGGCCGTTCAGAAAATGCTGGCTCGGGATTTCCCGGACCCGAAATCCTTTGAGAAAATGGACTTAAAGGTGCTTCGCCCCTGGAAGAAGAACGAGGGGCCTAACCGCGATCGGAATATCATCGAGACGCGTGCCAAATTTATCACAGAATGGTTGCCGGGTGGCACCCAGGCCATTGAAAGGTTAAAAAATCAACGGGCCGTCTACGGGAAGAAAGCTTCCACGTTGGGCGATGAGATCCTGAGGCTGGTCGTCCTGCAGGAGTTCTGGGAAACTTTTTATCGGGCTTCGTTCGATGAAGGAGCGAAGATCCCTGCCTGGAACGATTTTCAATTTCAATCTTTGACCCATAATGAGTTTCTCGAAAGAGTGTCACGGTATTTTACGCATGACGCGGATTTGGACTCCTATGCCGGAGAAAGCTATGCCGGCAGTTTTGAAGCCATGATCGCTATGGTCTATTGGGCTAATGGCGATCTGCAGGGAGAAGGTCTCCAGTCGGCCCGGAAATTCATTTTTTCTAATTTCTATCAATATGTGAAAAGCCTGTATGATCTCAAGACCGCTTCGGAAAAGTCTCTTCAGGTGATCGGACACGCCGCCAAAGAGTTTCATCTCGATCAAGCGCTGCCTTTGGCGTTGCCTGGAAGTACAAGGTCCGAGATGCGGATGTTCGAGGCAAAAAAGGCGGCGGATGTATTAAAAGCTCTTGAAGATCTTACAAATTTTATGCATCCAGGGAGCGTGCAGCTGATGGATTTTGCCGACGATGAGGGCTTGACCGATATGCAAAAGATCGAGAATTTGTTGATCAAGGGTAAGCTTAGAGGAGCGGACGGAGCTCGGGCGGAGGCAGTGAAGAGGTTGACGGAATGGATCAACCATCCAGATGGCCGCGTCGAAATCAAAAAAACAGGTTTTTTCCAATTCGGAACATTCATTAAGGAGCTGGGCGAGATTGGCCTTTTGGATCATGAGGCCATTGTCTCCCTCATGGACGCATTCGTTTTAAAGGAGCATTTATCAACAGCGGATTTCGAAAAATTATTCAGCCAATTAGTTAAGGGCGGATTTTTGAAAATCCGGGAGAAAGAAATTTTTCTTATCCAGTCCTTATTTAACGACAAAACCGATATGAAAACGATCAAGGCCGCGTTAGGTGAAGGAAAGTACAAAAGATTGGATGAAGCTCGTCCGGCGGTAGTTAAGAAACTTATGGAATGGATCGAACATCCTGACAAACACGTCATGATCAGAGAGGCAGGCTTTCTGCAATTTGGGATACTCATTAAGGAACTGGGCGAGATCGGCTTTTTGGATCATGAGGCCATTGTCTCCCTCATGGACGCATTCGTTCGATATGATCGTTTGGCAATAAAAGGTCTTGGGGAAATATTCGACCAATTGGTCGCAAGCGGTTTTATGGAGGAAAGTGAAAAAGAGTTTTTTCTTATCCGGGCTTTGTTCAATGATCCCAGTATGGAGCTTGGTGAAATAGCGCGCCGGATCGAACAATCGCAATTATTGATCCCCGCACAGCGCAAAGATCTCAACGCCATCTTGATAAGACGGCAACCCCTAAAAATGTGGCTCGCCTCGCGGATGCTTCCCCCTCCAGGGTTTATCGGCCCTTTTCAGCGTTCGGAGATGCGAGCTAAAGAGTACCGGCTGGATGCGGTGAAGGGGGCAGAGCGGCCATCCAAAACAGCAATCGGTATCCCTCTTTTTCAAGCGGACACTTCAGCCGAAATAAGTCTTCCGCCGATCAAACGCAAGGATTTGGAAAGGGAGCTTAACGGATTTTCAAAATTCGTAAAGGACATAGAGCACAACATCAACGGTTTTTTTGACAGCGCGCCAAATGCCAAGGTAGTTCAGAAAAAATTAAATAGTGTTGTTACGCATCGCATGTCGGTCATTGCAAGGAATCTCATAGCCGGCCAGAATGAACTGGTGGCAAATCCGTATTCTGCTTACATGGACTCCTTAAACCGGTGGGTGGAAGGTCTTGAACACGATCCTGCCACCACCGCTGAAGACAAGGCGATCCTTCCCTATGCCCGCATCCTCATGGACCATATCAAGCGAATGTATGCTTTTGAACTGACGCCGCTGGTCGCGGATGACGAGGCTCCGGTTGAGGTCAAGACGGCGGAGGCCGAACGTCAATACCAGAGGGCCGTTGAAATTATTCAGCAGCAGCTCAAGCGCATCAAAAGTTTGCAGGATCAGGAACTGGCCAAGGATACCCGCGCAGAACAATTTTCGAAAAACAGAGTCCGTTTTTTAGCAGAATTTGATCAGGAAATAGCGGCCATAAAATCGGTTGCCGCTTCAGCCAAACGCGAGTTATGGCCGGCGGAGGAGAAGGAACTTGAAGCGATCGGTCAGAAAAAGCAAGTATTTCAACGGGCTTTGGATGAAGCGAAAAAACGCGTATCCGTTAAAGCGCAAAAAAGGGCCGCCGCAATTTTTGCCATGCAGCATGATGTGCTGCTTTATGAGATCTTTGAGGGATGGCTGATTGCGGACGGAATAAAAGACGTTCTCGTCAATAATATGGTTACGGAAAACAAGAGTCTCGTGAGTCAGATGTTTCGTCTGGCCATGGTCGAAAAATATGCCATGCAGCTGAAATACCAGTTCACATTACCAGCCAAATTAAAAGTATACGATGAGAAACTCGCAGTCGATTCTCTTCCAGCTGAGGCGCGGGAACAGCTTCAGGATCAAAGAAATACACTCGAAAATCAGGTGGCTGCTTTCGGGGATGTGGTCGCTTTTTTGGACGAAACGGCCACGATGATCAGACGTACGGAAGGAGAACAGAGACTAACTTCCCCGGGAGCTTCTCGGGAAGGGCTGATTCTTATTATTGATAAACCCATCTCGCCGTCGGAATACATGCGCTACAAAAATGACCTGGGTCCCGCGCTTGTCGGGATTACAGCAGTCGTGGAAACGGACGGCTCCGGTGGCGGAGTCGATCTCATGAGCCATTTGAAAATCGTGACACAAGCGGACAGTAATCCCCCGGTGCTTTTCGCTATCTCTGGAGGCGCTTTCCGGGCCATGAAGGTTCAAATGGCGCGAGACAATGAAACGGTGACGCAGTTTATCATTTCCGCCCAACACGATCAGCTCATTGTCAATCCAGGACCTGACATGTTGGAGGATTATCTGCGGGAGATAAGGCAGCAGCGGCTTTGGAAAAATGCTCTCAGGAGATTCCTCGACAATCTTGGAATCGATGCGGCCGCTGAGGGTTTTTATGCCAATGTTGTTCCGGGATCCCAAATTGGTGAGATCCTGGAGAGTGCTGGAGCGAATGCCGTCGGACTTAAGCGAGCCGAATTATTTGTACCCGAAGTGACACAAGCGATTCTCCATATGGTCCGCGAAATTCATCAAGAACTTGAGTTGCCGGCGGAAGGCGCGGGCGAAGAAAGCCGTTCTGAATTAAGAAAGGTAAATATTTCTCTGGAGGCGTTGTCACCGCTCTTGAGTAATGCGGCCGTGATCGGGGTGGCCTCTCTTATCGAAGCGGAAACTCGCGCGGATATGTCCGCCTCGGTCTTGCAGGGGAGAACGTATCGCGTGCGAGGCTATGATTTTCGCAAGAAGGACAAGAATCCCGAAATTTATGCTCTCTTGGAAGCCTTCAGGATCGTCGCGGATCCGGAAATAGATGCCGGTTTCGAACTTTATAAGAACAAATTCGGAGCTCTGATGCTCGTGCTTCAACTTTCCGCGATGATCGTTGCGGCCGCAGAGCAAGCAAACAGACCCGGGGCGCGGCCCGAGTTTATCCTGCCGATGGTGAAAAGCGAAGCGGACTTGGAATATGTCCGCACCGTGATCCTGCCGATCGCCGAAGAGTATGCGAAACAGCGATTGTTGATCCAATGGGAAACGGGGATTGCTTCCGCGATCACTGCTGAAGAAACCGCGCGAAAGGCAGTTCAAGAGGCGGTCGATCGGACCCGGTTCGGAACGATGCTCGAGACTATGGAGTCATTCCAGAATTTATCCAAAATACTGGCTTTGCCCTATGTGAGGGTGCTTAACGTCGGGCTCAATGATCTTGAGATCGCGCATATCGCGAGGGAGCTGAAGCGGCGTGCTGCGGGCGATGATGTTGAGGCGGATCGTGATGATCCCTGGATCCAGAAAATCGCTGGAGAACTTGATCCCGGATTTGTGAAGCTTATCATCGGGATGGCGTCTGGAGTTGAACAGCATAATGCACCCATCGCGGCCGAAAATCGGGCTTCCGTTTGTTTTTGCGGCGAGATCGCCGCAGATCCGAAATTCGCCCCTTTCATGATCTATTTGAGGAACCGCTTCCCTCACGTCACTTTTTCAAGAAGCATGTCCCCCGAGCCCCTTGCCGAAAACCTCTTTGTGGCATGGAATTTGAAAGGCGTGGATATGGAGCATCTTCAATATTTTTCGTCGCAGACTTACCAGGCGGATTCTTTGGCAAAACGTCAGGGTATGGCGCCCATTGAGGAGCTCAGACGCACTATGATCGCGATGGAGGCTTATCAGGAACGGTACGAAGCTCAGGGGCTCGATACTGCATTCTATAGTCAGGATATTGATGTTTTGGAGGGGATGGGGGGAATCGCGGACTTCGATTTTTTAAAGGAAATGCTGAAAGCCCTCCTTGATCCAGGGAAGGACGAAGCCATCCTGAAAAGGTTAGATTTCAACGGGAAAGAATCACTAAGTACCGAGGAACTGCAAAGAACCGTGACGTATCTCGTCGATGAGCGCATCCTGGTGGGCCGGGAGCAGAACGAATTACTGGAAGCCTTCATGCTGGTGAGTCAAGTGCAGGCGGTCTATCGGGAAGGGCATTATCCCAAGAAGTTGTTCGTCGGGCTTATGGGGGATTTTTTAACTAAGTTGATGAGTTCCTATGAGGCGCGATTCCACAGCAAGCCGAAATGGTTTTCTGAGAATTTGAAACAAGGTCCGGAGCTCGACAGTGCGTTTGAAAACTACTACAGCCGTCATACGTTCAATGTCCATCTTATCATCAAACGGATTATTCATGAGCAACTGGCGCGTCGATTTGTTCCTGTGATGACGGACGTTCGTGTTCTTGAAACCCTGCCTGACGTGATTGAGTTAGTTCCACCTTCAAGGTCCGAGACAAGGGCAGGCGTGCACTATGTGCCGCATATTGTTGGGATGCAAGAAACGGGGTGGGCCGAGATCGCCGAACGGGGATGGGTGTACGGACCGAAGAATTTTTTATCGCTTGAACTAGTACCTCGAGGGGAAAGCCTTGGAAGAAATGATGTCCCCGAAGTTGAGAGAAAACAGCGCGAAGCGGCCCTTTTCAAATACACGCAAGAGCATCCCTGGGTTTTGATGAGGATCGCCCTCATGTCCGCGGAGAAAAGTTTGAGGATCAATCACCGGACTCAAATGTTGATCCGCCAAGGAGCGCCAGCTTATTCGCGTACGTTGCGTGAAACTCGCGGTAAAGCTGTTTCCCCGACATCGGATCGGGCGATGATCGAGAAAGATTTTGGAGCGCTTTTGGAGCTTGATCAAAATGTTGCGTATGCCCTGGTTCGAATGAAACGCCTGGGGCTTCTCGATGACCTCTTCTGGACGGATCAGGATTTTCTTCATGTGACCATGCCAACCTTGCGTGCCCTGGGCACCATGGAAAATTTGTATGAATCTACAGACCCTGTTTTTTACCGCGTTGCATCCGTTTTTAAGAAAATCCGCTCAGATCCACATGCAATCAAGGTGTTTCGTCTTGCGGCCATGATGAATGCGATGATTGAAGCAAAACCCGAAAAGATATGGTCCGATGAAGAGGTCCTGATTACGGTGGGGGACAGCCTTCTCAGTGCGGGGATCAGGGACCCCGTGACCATCAAACAGGTTGTGGATCTTGTCGGGACCTACCGGCGCATTTCTTTTGAAACGCTTCACGCAGATGAAATGGCCGCAAAAATGATGGTAGCCAATGCCAATGTGTTGAACCCGATCATTGCGTATTTTCTTCCGGACGAAGCAACCGCTTTGAAGGACGAATTGAAAAAACCGAGAGTGGATAATCCCAGCCGCAACGAGCAATTGTACCTGCTCGCTTTTGCGAACCGGATCGCAGCGGTTGATTATAACCAGGTTGCCATGCTTCACAGGGGCGGGTTGAAGAGCCCTCTTGCGAGTCTGGATGTGTTTTATTTGGGATTGCAGGCATTAGGTGGAAAAATAGCCGACGAAGAAGCGATGCGTCACGTCGTGGATCTTGCGCAGAAGGCGGTCGCCAGGGGACAAAAAGGAGCGTTGGATAATACACCTCTTTATGCCGACTCGCTGGACTATCGTAAGGCATTGCTGGCGCAGTTGGATCAGCGGGCATGGGACGAGATCGTCAAAAAATATCTGTCCGCTGTGGTCCCCGACGATCAGGCGATGCAAAGACAATTAAAACTGGAATTCGAGAATGCCGGGAAATTATTTCGAAAAGATCTGGAGAATAAACTCCAGAACATTTTTTCCGGGTATTATCTGCGTAATCTGGATCCTGCGAGCTATGCCAAACAGATCGTTCTCCTGAAACATCTTCAGTTGTTGAAAGACAAAGAGGATCGAGAAACCATTCCTGTCGTGATAAATCGGGTTCCGAGCCGTTTCCAACCTATCCATGAGGTGCTCATCGGATTTCCGCTTGATGAACCAGGACTTCTCAAAGATTTTTCAAGAGTGCTCAAAGAAAATAGTTTCACGATTGCAGACGCGGACCCGCATATTCTGCCTGAGGGTGGGTTTATTGCCAGGTTTGTGGGAACCTTTTCGAGAAACCAGGACGAGATAGAAAAGATCCAGGAAAAGATTGCTTTGGATCTGAGAACCGTTTTCGCACGTCCCAAAGTAGGACTGAATATGCCGGCTATGAGTGCTTTGACGGCAGTCTTAAGGTCTTCTCTCGGGGGAGTTGAACTGAGACAACGACATTTGAACGAATTATATGGTTCTACGGTGATCCTCACCCGGCAGGAGGGCATTGGAAAAAGTACCAAGGTCGATTTTCTGACTCATGAAAAAAGTACGGACAAAAGCGCCCTCGTGATCGAAGCCGAGGAACGGAAAGAACCGGGACTTTTCCTTGCGATCATGACCCTTCTTGCTGAGTTCAAGCTTGATGTGAAAGATTTCCTTTTTAACAATATTGTCTGGACTCATCCGAAGATGCTTCTTTATGTCAGTAAGGATGGTAAAGCCGTTGCGGAAAATGACCGCCCAAAGATCGTCGCACGTTTTAAAGAGGTCCTTGACCGTCCGCGGATTGAGATCAAAAAGGGATTGATTTCCAAGTCCCCGGTTCGTTCAGAATTAAGACTCCTTGCGCCGGTCTTTGCTGCGGGAATCATGGAACTAGCCGCAGGGTTTTCAAGACCTCACCGTTCCGAAGTCCGCTCGATTGAGCCGTATCGGAAGGATACGACAACTTACCCTGATTTTGCTAAGGCCATATTTAAATTGCCGGACGGGTTGCGGGAAGAACTCAAAGGGATCCTCAAAAAGGCAGACGTGCTGTCCGCTCTTTGGAGACAGGCAGAGATCGATCAATCGGTTCATGAGCAGCTTGTCCGTTTTTTCCGCCAGCAACGCATTCCCGTGCCAAGGGAGCTGGAAGACGCCGGGGTCACCGATTCCCAAGAGGAAAGCTATGCGGCTCCATTGATCGAATATGTGGAATCCGCGCTGACCCGGACAAAACACAAGGGTTTGGTGCCAGAGACTCATCTTTCCGAAGAAAATGGCTTCCATGGTTATGGGATTTTCAAGGGGGACATTGAAGGGCTCATTACGGTACGTTCGGGTGATGACAGGGAAGAAGCCGTGCGAAAAGAGGCGAAACGAGAAGAATTGAAACGTATCGTGACCGATCCGTGGTCGATCTGGTTCCGCGGTCATTTTGAAACTTATCAGGGGATGACCGAGCAGGCGATGGCATTCTTCATGAGGGAAGGGATCCCCATGCCGATCGATCTGATCGTTCAGGATGTTCACCGGTTCACAAACCGTAATCTGCCGCAAACGCCTTTTTTGGATATAGTGCGCGACGCCATGGGCTTCAAACCGCCGTGGGATCGCCGTTTGCTCGAATTATTCTTTCCCGGAAGCAGATCGAGATCAGAGTTAAGACTCCCGGCAGCGGACTCTGCAACAGAAATTTTAAAATCTGAACGTCGCTCTGAATTGCAGAAAGTGGAAGAGATCTTCGATCGGCTTAAAAAAACAACTCTTACGGATGACCAATATTCAGAATTGGAGAAGAAGATCGAGAGCTTGGTCGATGACGAGCGGGCTGCTCTCTACGACTTTATCGTCAATAATCCTAGCTCTTCTTTAAACCTCGCTGTGGCAATGGATCTGTTCGAAAATAAGAAAATTTTCGAAAAGATCAACGATCTCAAAACATTGATGAAGGGTGCGCAATATCCCGAGCCCGACCGGGTTGTTCATGCTTACGCTCTTTCCCGGATCAATAAGATGATCGACGCAAATGAGATCCTCCCTCAGGCGCTTGCGCCTTATTTGCCGGACCTGACGAGCCTTTACTCAAGCCGGGATTTATTTCCAGCCGAGCAGTACCAACTGGCGAGGCTTTTGGTATTGCTTGGAAAAGGGGAAACGCTAAGACGGGGACAAAGGGCATCCGATTTTCTTGTCGTTATATGGAGGAATGATGAGCATGATATGGACTGGAGATTGGTCCAGAGGATCCAAGACGGCAGGGAATGGCTGGATGATCTGTTAAGCATGGCACTTTGGCAGAAGCAAAATGATAACGAGCATGTCATGTTCGCGATCGCCACGATCTTATCCCGGTATCCGGAGGAAGAAGAAAAAGTGTTCCGGGATTATTTGGAGCTCAACAGCGTAGCGCGTTTAACGCCGCTGGAAGATTTCTCGGAATGGGTCTTCCAAGCGGACTACAATAAAGTTGCCTATCTGGAGAATTATTCACCGCAGGATATCCTCAATTTGATCATGAGCCTGCCGCAGTACGAACACGAGTTTTTGCTTGTGGCTTCAAAATGGAACGGGGCCTACCGCTTTTTGATTCAGCGCGCGGAAGAAGAGAATTTTTCCGGTTTGCCTCTGCACACACTTTCCGGTCTTGTTCTGCTTCACAATCATCCTCACCGCGCCGAAGGGGAAGCCCGTCTAAATGTTGTTTCGGAAGGGGATCTGAGTGTGATGCGGCTTTACCAGGATCTCCAAGGGCAACCGCTGGCAAAGGGGATCGTGATCGATAAAAGTCCTGCTGACGGAAAACGCGTGTTGGCTTTTTACAATACGGCTAGCGGTGATTACCATGAAGACCAACCGATCGAGGGTGTCCGCGTCATCAATGAGCGAACCGTGGGCCGGCAGGGGATCGAGGATGCCCTCAGGCAGGCATTTGGTTTTGCCGTACCTCAACCCCGCTCCGAGGTGAGGGGAATAAAACCAGACCTTAGACTAGAGACCATAGACCATAGCAAAAATCGTTCTCAAGCGCGTTTTTCGGGAACTGCGGAGTACAAAAAAGTTTTGGCCAGAGAAACTGTCCCCGGGGTCGAGCTTCCCGTAACGGCAGAAATACAGAACGCGATCGTCCAGACCGCGAAGCGGGTGAGTTTTTCAGAAACCGGAATAAATTTTTACGTGCCTCAGTGGACCCGTGAACAGGTCCGCCTCTGGATCGCGATACAGTTGGTCAAGGCGATGGGCGAACGGGAAGGGCGGATCACGAATGAGCCTCTGCGACAATTCTTCGACCGCTTCTTGAAGTCATTACCGGAAAATATGAGAGCGACCGTTTCCGGGAATGAAGTGTCCGGGCCAAAATTCCACATCAATTTGTCAGACATGGATGAAAAGGAATGGTCCGATTTTGTGTCCAATTTCCCGGTGGTCCTTGGCGTGCTTGTCACGTTGCACGCCAGTCTTTCGATCAACGTGAATGCCGAAAGTAAGGCGTTGGATGTTATCCAGAAGCGATTCGATGCGCTGATGGAGCGGGAGGGTATCGTTCTCGCGCCGGATCAGCTAAATATTTTCCCAATGACTAGCCGGGATCATTTCCCGTCCCATAAACCTGCCGAAAAAGCCGACGCTTTCATGGCGCGCAATAAAAATGATCTTTTGTCGCGCCCTCAGAACGTATCGAGTTTCTGGCTTACCGGGGACGGAGGTCATATGGATGTCTTGGCGGCCGGGATCGCAACGGCCTTGCTCAAGGTCGCCTCGGACAAGGGAATGGATCGGTATCGCACTTACGAGCCGTCAGAGTTCACGACTCTTCTGAGCACGGTCCTGGCGGCGATTCAGGCGCTCCAGTCTCTTAAACAGTCTGCTTAATCCGCTTGGATTTTTCGCGAAAAACAGTATAATCCTGCCTCCGCTTACTTACACGTCCCCATCGTCTAGGTTGGCCTAGGACACCAGGTTTTCATCCTGGTAACAGGGGTTCAAATCCCCTTGGGGACGCACTTCCCTCTGAACTTTTTCTTTTTTGCCTCTCCAGATGCTACCTAACAAAATCCTATGGGGAATGAAATTTGTTAGGTAAATATCCTTGACAGATATTACCAAACAATCTATCATTTTATAGGTAGAATGTTTGGTAGCTTAGGAGGATCGTATGGGAGTGATCAGGGGTGTTTTGAAGGAAGAGCTCGAACGTTCACAGTTGATGCTGGAACGTTACCGGGAGGAGATTACCAAGGCGAAGGGTTGTCTTGTCAAGAAACGGATCGGACGACAGTATTACTATTATCTGGCCAAACGCGAGGGGGGGAAGGTCCGGTTTGTCTATAAGGGACCTTTGTCGGCAGAAGTCAGACGTGCCTATAAGGCGCAACGGGTTTTGCTTGCGAAATACCGCGGGTTCGTCATCAAGATTAAGGATCAGATCCG
>Ga0182027_10000361_pt1 | contig 78675 bp, 64 predicted proteins | sample 712E1DmetaG_FD_121300 | JGI IMG/M metagenome (GOLD analysis project Ga0182027, IMG submission 121300) | Permafrost microbial communities from Stordalen Mire, Sweden - 712E1D metaG (Illumina Assembly) | ecosystem: Environmental > Terrestrial > Soil > Wetlands > Permafrost | place: Sweden...
TAGGCAGAGCAACGGCCTGAAAAGCCCCGACTTGTCGGGATTCGATTTCATAATAAGTTCTTAAAATTTTCAATAGTAACATTAGGACAGGTAGCTCAGTAGGTAGAGCAACGGCCTGAAAAGCCGTGTGTCGCCGGTTCGATTCCGGCCCTGTCCACAAACTAAAGCATATGTTTTATACATATATTTTACAATCAGAATCTACAAACAAACTCTACATCGGTCAAACTAATAATCTTGAAGCAAGAATTAAAAGACATAATAATAACAAAAATTTCACAACAAAAAACAAAGGACATTGGAAAATTATTTATTCAAAAGAATTTGAAACAAGAAGTGAAGCAATGTTATATGAAAAGAAATTAAAATCAATAAAAAATAAAGAATACATATTGAGAGAAATTATAAATTAAGAATATTAGTTTTCCGAAAAGTCCCGACTCGTCGGGACTCGATTCCGGCCCTGTACACCACATTCAATGTACAATTACCAATGTTCAATATAAATCGTAATCTTTAATTCATGCTTTTAATTGTACATTGTACATTGAAAAATTGATAATTGATTAAAGCCCTGTCCACCACTTCCAATTTTAAATGTTAAATTTTAAATGTTAAATTATTTCCGACCTTTTTAGACTATTCAAAATTAATATATAATTGAAATATAAAATAAAGCTATTTCAACTCAGTAATATCAATTAGACCTATTTCTTCAGATTATTTTTATGAATAATTTCTCCGCTTAATTTTTAATTTGATTGAATTTATTTTTTATAATTTTTGTTAAGATTATAGCTCTATTAATTAAACCATTTAAAATGAAAACAATAAATTACTACGTTCTAATTTTAATGCTTTCTGTTTTTCTTGTTTCTACTGTTTCTGCCCAGGCGGTTTTGTTTGACTTCGACAATGCTCCACTTTACACGTCTCTTCCGATTTATCAAACATCGGGCGGGATTACTGCTCACTTATCAGCGACGGGTCAGGGGTATTCCATACAGAGCGCCAATGTACTTGGCTTTACTCCACCGGGATTTTCCGGTCACATTATTTATCCCAATAGCATCTATCTTGCAGATCTTCTCATCCATTTCGACCATACTCTTACTGATTTCTCGATTATGTACTGCGTCCAGGAACTTGGCTGTGATAACTCAGCCACCATGAAAGTGAGCGCCTATATGAACGGCAGCTATGTAGGATTCAACACACGGACCGCGACCTTTCCGGGCACGTGGCCTGTGGATACGCTGAGATGCAGCTTTGCACAGGGTTTTGACAGTGTGGTGGTTCATTATTATTTACCCCCGCCAACATGTCAGGACTATGGTACTATCTTTTTGGCTGATAACATGATAGTGACTCCTTATAATGTTACCAATATTTCAGAAGGCAAAATTCCTGAATTTTACGCGTTAAGTCAAAACTATCCTAATCCATTTAACCCGACAACAAAGATTGATTTTGCAATCAGGAATAACGGATTTGTATCATTGAAAATATTTGATATACTTGGAAGGGAAGTTAGGCAACTTGTAAACGAAACAAAGAATGCAGGAGTCTACAGTGTTGAATTTAACGCTTCTGAATTTGCAAGTGGTGTTTACTTATACAGACTTGAATCCAATGGATTTGTTGATGTAAAGAGAATGATGCTGATCAAATAATATTTAGTTTAAAATAAGCAATTAACGCAGCAGCATTTTATTTCGTCTGAAAAGTCCCGGACTTTCCGGATTTAATTCCGGACATTCCCGTCACTTCCAATTTACAATATTGAAAAATTCATTTCATCATTCAACAAGTTAATATTTTTGTAATATATTATGGTAATTAAATTTTTTATTTCGAACATTTAAAATAGGCTTTGTGTTACAATTAGAAAATTAAAAAATTTTAAGCAATATGGTACAATACGAAACAAAAATAAAAGCGGAAAAGGGAAAGCAGGAAATATTTGTATCCCGTATTTTCAATGCACCAAGAGGATTGGTATTCAGGGCGCATATTGAGCCGGAACTTCAGGTTAAATGGCGCGGACCGAAGAAGTTCACTATGGATATAGATAAATTTGAACCAAGAAGCGGAGGTTCTTACAGAATCATTCACCATGATGAAGAAGGTAATGAATTCGCATTTCACGGCGTGTATCACGAAGTAACTTTGCCGGTAAGAATAGTCGATACATTTGAATTTGAAGGGTTAAATGAGCCGGGACATGTTATTCTTGAAACTTTGACATTTGAAGAATTAAACGACGGTACTACGAAAATAACTTCTCATATGTTATTCCAATCCTTTACAGACAGGGACGAAATGCTGGAGAGCGGAATGGAATCCGGTGTTAACGAGAGTTATGAAAGATTAGATGACCTTCTCGAAAATCTGATTGATTAAATTTTAAATCGCAAAAAATAAAAAATATTTTTTTGACAAAATTATTCTAATAAGTTCCGTCTCGAGATTGCAATCTGTATTCAAATCCCATTTGAATTGAAAAATATTTTATTAGATGCCCGTCATCTTTTCCAGATTTTCAGGATATCGCGTTCCCTGCAATTTAATTTCAGATGCGGCACGTTTTATTTCCTGAAGATCTTCCGGTGTAAGTTCTACTTTTATTGCTCCGATGTTCTCGTCCAGACGTTCCAGTTTACGTGTTCCTGGAATTGGAACAATCCAGGTTTTTTGCGCGAGCAGCCAGGCAAGCGCAATCTGAGCGGGTGTCGCGTTCTTACGTTTTGCAATTTGACTGAGCAAATCAACCAATGCCTGATTCGATTTTCTAGCCTCAGGTGAAAAACGAGGAAGAATGTTACGGAAATCGTTACCGGCAAATTCAGTATTTTCGTTTATTTTACCTGTCAGAAATCCCCGCCCAAGCGGACTGTAAGGAACAAGCCCTATTCTGAGTTCTTCAAGCGCAGGTATAATTTCTTTTTCGGGTTCTCTCCACCAAAGAGAGTATTCATTCTGAAGTGCCGTGACCGGCTGAACTGAATGTGCGCGGCGAATAGTTTTCACCGATGCTTCTGAAAGTCCAAAGTGCCTGACTTTGCCTTCCTGTATCAATTCTTTCACCGTACCTGCAACGTCTTCAATTGGTACGTTCGGGTCAACACGGTGTTGATAAAATAAATCTATAAAATCAGTCTTCAGTCTTTTAAGTGAATCTTCGGCAACCTTTTTGATGTGCTCCGGACGGCTATCCACACCCATTTGTTTTCCATCAGGACCAAATTTGAATCCGAATTTCGTAGCTAAGACAACCTGTTCGCGTATTGGATTGAGAGCTTCACCCAAAAGTTCTTCATTTTTAAACGGTCCGTATGCTTCGGCAGTATCAAAAAATGTAATGCCGCGTTCAACAGCAGTCCTGATGAGTGCAATCATTTCTTTTTTATCTCCGGCAGGACCATACGATATGCTCATTCCCATGCATCCAAGCCCGAGAGCAGAGACTTCAAGATTACTTTTTCCTAATTTGCGTTTTTGAATTTTATTATTCATAATTTTATCTTTTATTATTTAACAAAATAATCGGAACATTAATCAAAATAAAACAAAAATAAAATCTAATATGAAGTATTTATCACTTCTTAAATGTTATTTTTCCAAAATCAGGAATACATTTGAAACCGGTCTTTCTCCCGATTCCCCGCTCACGAAGTTAACCACACCTTTATCTCTTATCCACATTGTTGTCGAGCCGCCTCCGTCTAAATTAATTGCATCGGTACAACCTATGTTCAGTAAAAACCCCTGAACTTCTGTCAGACTCATTCCTTCCGCTTCTTTTTGTCTTCCATCGATTACAATGAACACTAAAGATTCACCTGTCAGACACAGGCAAGTCCGGGGATGCCGCTTGTTTGCGAAATCCATATCAGGTAATTTCACCTTTTCTGAATTCAACAAGAGTAAAGGACCTGATATTAATACTGCATGTTCCTCTTTTGAAATTTCGTAAAAATGTTCTGACTTCGCACGCTGTATGATAATTTGAAAGTCTTTAGTTATTACAACAGCGCCATTAATTAAGCTGTCAGGTTTTGCCCATTTTAAGTCGGCCTGCCGGTTCCTGCTGATTATGGAATCATTAATTTCGAAATATGTTACGCTTCCGCCGCTATCCATATCAAAATAACTTCCATTGACGGCAGCTTTTGAGTTATATTTTTTTCCAAATGAGCCTGTTGTAAATAAATCCGATTTGCTGTATCCGATATCAATGCGAAATTTTTTAAAAGCATCTGTCGGCAATATAAGGAAACTAATTATTTGTTTGCTATTATATAAAGAATCTGTTTTTATTTGAATAAAACTTATTGAATCTTTAGATATATTTCTATAAGGATTCAGATAGTTATTACTTTGAGCATTGGTGTTAATAAAAAGAAATAGCAGAATACTTATTATCAAAGTAATTCTTTTCATATTAAAAGGATTAATGTTTTTCAAAAGGATGAATATTTTTTATTTCAGAATTGTTTTTATTCCGTTAATATCGACTACATAGAAGTCGGAATTTTCAAAACACAATCCAAACATTTTTCCGTTTTCTGTGTTAATCTGATGTTCTAAATCTATGACTATAACTTTTTTGTCGTACAAATATTTCATCTCATCGAAAATGGTATGTCCTAAAATCATTTTTGTTGCGTTAAAAGATTTTAATGTCTGCTCCACATCATCGCTGCTTTCTTCCTGGTTAGCTATACCTCTGTACCAGAGCGGGCTTTGGCTGCCAATAAAAATATCCTTAGACGCTTCACCTTCTTTGAAAACTTTATCAATGCTTGTTCTTATATTATCATTAATTTCGGTTAATGCGTATCTGTCTTTCGGAAAGTCTTTACTTATTCCGCCGTGAACAAAGAGGTAATCTCCGATTTTCTCTATTCCGTTTTTGCTCCGAAGCCATTTGCCGAGTTCAGTATCAGGTGCATACCATTTATTATATTCCAGATTTAGTGCCTTCGCATTTTCAAGATATTTTTTTCTGAGATATTTGAAATTTCCTCTCAAATCCATCATCTCGTGGTTACCTAAGATTAAATGTACCTTTCCGCCCTGCAATTCTGCTTCATCCTCAAGTTTATAAATTAACCAAAGGCATTCCGTGACATTAACTGCCCTGTCAAAAAAATCTCCATCCAATACGAGATGACCTTTCCCATAAGTCCAGTTGAATTCTTTATTTATCACACTTGCTGCTTGCAATATTTCCGCAAACCCCTTGAAGTTTCCCTCGATATCGGAAATCATAAACATCTTTTCAGGCAGCTTATATTCATCTTTTTCGATTTTAATGGAATCTTTAAGATGAAAAGAAAATTTTTGATTTGTTTCATCTACGAAGCAAGAAAATAAGTCGTTTTTGTTAACCTGCTTTTTATAAGTCTTAAAGCCTGTTCCGTCGGGAAGAATCGTATAGCTGATAATTTTTCCGTTTTCATAAATTATAATTGGTCCGTCGCTGCTGAAAGATGAAGAATCTTCATCAATACGATTTAAGTTTTGAGTTTTATTATCAGGGAATGAATATAAATTTTGATTTGAATCGAATCCGAAAAATAAAATTCCGAAGGTTATGAAAACAATTATCCGTGTAATTATATATTTCAAATTTATTAATTAATTAAGTTTCGCGGTAAATATTTTTTTGTTACTCAAATATACTAATTGTGAAAATGCATATCTATATGTTTTGTATTCTCATCGGAAGCTATGTTCGGAATGGAAAAACATTTATTTAAAAACAAAATTTATTGAATAAACGAATTTATTTATATACTTAATTGTTGTTAATATATACATTAATTAAATTAATTATAAATGAAAACTATAAAATCATACGTTTTACTTTTTGTTTTTTCAGTTTTAATTGCTTCCTGCGGGCAGAACAAAACCGATACAAACGCAACTAATTCACCCGAAACTATTGTAAAAAAGCACGAACATCCGGTAATTAATACGTCTGAAGATGCACTGAACGAACTAAAAAACGGAAATAAAAGATTCGTCGACGGCAAACTTGAAAACACTGATTATAAAGTGCAGATTGAAAACACAAAATCTGACCAGCGTCCGCATTCTATAATTTTGTCCTGCATCGATTCACGTGTTCCGCCTGAAACAATATTTGACCAGGGAATTGGAAATATTTTCGTCGCGCGTGTTGCAGGAAATGTAGAAGATGCAAACGTTCTTGGCGGTATGGAATATGCAACCAAAGTTGTAGAAAGCAAATTGATTGTAGTTATGGGTCATAATAAATGCGGAGCGGTAAAGGGAGCAATAGATGATGCAGAACTTGGAAATCTGACTCAGCTTGTAGAACAAATAAAACCGGCTATTACAGGTGATAAATCTAACCCGGATAAAATGCTCGACGAAACCGCAAGGAATAACGTCAAACTTACAATTGATAAAATATTAAAAAATAGTCCGGTCATTTCGGGATTGGTGAAAGAAGGAAAAGTTAAAATCGTCGGGGCGTATTATGATATAACTACAGGAAAAGTCGAATTTTTTAATTGAATAAATAATTCCATTTAAATGTTTAAACCAAAAACGAATACAATTAATTTTTCAGGGGAGGTATTTGCTCCCCTTTTAAAAAATACACTCCATATTTCATATATATTTATTTGGCATTTTTATCTTTAATTTTTTATTCCATGACAAATTATCTTTTTCGCAGAATAAATTTGCATTAAATGACAAAAAGCATTTCTATATAAAGAACAGCTAACATCAACACCGGCAGAAAATAATTCCTTTTTATTTCTTAATTTCCCATTAAACTAATTTAATCTTTTATACGTCTAAATATAGAAATTAAAACATAAAATATGAAAAACAAAAAATTATATCTGTTTATGATTATAATGCTTGCATTTATTGCCATGCCAATTGCAATGTATGCACAGGATGAATCAAAAGAAGATAATACAAAGCAGGTTACACATCAGTACAAAATGACGCCGGAAGAACAGGCGAAAAAAATGACTGATAAATTAAGTACGCGTCTGAAGTTAACTAATGACCAGTCGGGCAGTATACAAAAATTACTATCAGACAAGATTAGTTACGCAAGAGAATTAAGAAGCAAGGATTTAATTTCAAAAAGCGAAATTAAAGCAAAGAGAAAAGAATTCCGCGATGGAATTAACAAAATATTGACGAAAAAACAGCAGAAGAAATTCCATAAAATGATGAAAAAGCAATTCAGGAAACATCACAGGCATCACCACAAGATTCTTGGGCTTTTTTAAAAGAAAATTAAATACTTCCCAACCACACAAAAGCAGTTTCTTGCTAAAAGAAATTGCTTTTTTTATTTAATTTTGAAATCCTATTCGTTAATAATTTGATTAGGTGAGTAACAATTACGAAACTTATAATGCTGTATTACAAAGATAAATTAAACAGAACAAAACCTCACCCCTGCCCTTCTTCTGAAAGGAGAGGGGATAATCCAGAAGATTATCTGACAATATGAATTTATTATTCTTCGGCTGCGATTTTCTTATTCTTCTCTTCTATTTTTTTTCTGCCTTCTTCCTTGCTTTGTTTGGATTCGTAAACCAGCTTCAAATCAGGCGTGAATATTTTCAGAAAATCATAATATTTATAAGTGCATATCGTTCCGTCGGGTGAGAGCGTGAAATGAGAATCCGTGCTGAGCACTCCGCCTTCGAGAACATCATTTAATATTGTATCGATATGATGTCCGTTATCGGAATACCTGATTAATTTTGTTTTATCATCTTCATCAGTTCCAAGTAAGTAAACATTTCCGTCTTTATCCGCGAATGGTTTGCATTCCACATTTTTTAAAATATTTTCTCTTTTCCAGTCCTGCACGCCGCTTCGATTATATTTCGCAAGATAACTTTCGCTGTGATTATCCATTATATAAACGTTTCCGTCATATCCAAGATTCATTTTAATTAAACTTCCGTCGGCTCGTGCCGGATGGTTTCCAATTTCTTTTACTCCGGGAGCCCATTCGGAATCATCCGAAGGAATTTTAATTTCTGTCTTAGCTCCTTCAAATAATTTACTGAAGAAACCCGGCTTCTCTCCTTTTTCGGAAACAGTACCCCACAATGGAGCCCTGCTTCCGTCATCATAAAAACGTACAAAGGCATTATTAACCACGGCAAGAATTGTATTATCGGAATCGGAAATCAGCGCTTCACATCCTTTCATCGTAAACGGATAAGGATTTTCATCCGTTGGGTCCGAACCTTTTATTGTTGTCACATCCGAACCATCTTTACAGGAATAGACGAGTAAAGATTTTTTATTTTTATTCCATAAATATAATTTCCCGTTTCCTGTTACTGCTATTCCCGAATCATCTACTTCAAAATTTATATCTTTTCTCGCCCATCTCAGTTTTGCATCGGGACTAAAAGACCATAATATAAATTTATCGTCGTCACCGTAATCACTAACAACATACATATTCCCGTCATTATCTGCGGCAACATCCGCTAAGCTATAAAAGTCGGGAAGTTTTATTTCACTTTTTTCATCAATCATCACATACCACCTGTTTACAGTTTTGGCAGGATTTAGCGAAAACCATAAATCATCCGGAAGATACACTTTCGAATCACAGGACTTACATGTGACAATTCTTTCCGAACCATCCACTTCAAGATTTGCCGCGCAGGATGGACATGTGAAGATAACGGGTTTTGTATTATCTTTTTTTATTGTGTCTTTAACTCCCGAACCCAGCTGACCTTCTTCTTCACCTGCAATAAACATTGCTGACGGCACGATATTTTTTATAAATTCAGAAGGTTTTCTTATGAAAATTATATTATTGCATTTTGCGCATTTATAATGTCCTTCTTCGAAAGTATTAAAAACTTCTTCGGGTATAGTGGTTTTGCATTTCCCGCATCTTGCTTTCTGTTTACCGTACAGAATTGTAAATTCATAACTTCCTGTAATGATTTTTGAATTCTGGCCTTCTCCTTCGCTGAAATCGGATATATCTTTTATATTATCCGTGATTAGCGAATTCCAGAAATCAGAGGAGATTTTATTTTCTTTTCCGCATTTTTCGCAGTAAATATTTTCTGTAAAAGCGTTAATGGGAATTGGATTCCCGCAGCTGCCGCAATTAGTTTTTACTTCAAAGCAATATGAGTCCATAGTTTAATAAATTTAATTATCGGATTATTTAGGTTACACAAAATTTAAGATACTTTATGAAATTTATAATACATTGCAATAGAATAAAATGAAAAAATAAAAAAACAGAACAAAACCTCACCCCCTTCCCCTCTCCTGAAAGGAGAGGGGTTTCTTCACGTTCTTCAGAGTGTTATAAACACAACAATCTGATTATTTAATTTCAAAATAAAATTGCGGGGGCGGATTTTCGGTAATAATATGGTCCTGATATTTTATCGAATCGTTCGTAACCCATTTCCCTGTGCCCGGTATATCTACAATTCCCTGATATCTTCCGCCGCCTATCCAGACAGGATTCTGTATATTAATATTAAAATCAAATTTATTATTCGCCCATGTTCTAAGACTCATTTCGGCAGAATCTACTTCCCAGTAAACGTTTCTATTGTCCTGCCTGTGCATTATACATTTAAATTCATTTGAACCTATAACTGGATTCTCTGGAGATATTAATGTGAGAGAATATAATAACATCGTACTTGTATCTACAAAGAATCTCATTTTAAAATCCGGAATAAAATTAACCGTGAACAGTCTTAATTTAATAATCATTTCGTCATTATAATTGAAATCACCGAACCAGAAAGAAGTACTTGAATCGGAAGCCATCAGGAAACAAGCATAGCCGGTGTACATAGATTTTTGTTCGTCATAATTAAAAATATTACTGACCGGCGTTGTGTGTGTAGAGCCTCCCTGATGGTGCATGGTCGGAGTGAATTTAACAAATCCTGTTTTTTGTTCGGCGGCATTTACAAAAACTTTAAATCCGATTTCATTATAGCCTGCATAAAGTAATGAATCACCTAAATTCCATAATTCGAATCTGGTTCCTGCCGAGTCAATTATGGTAACTTTTTTATATGATACAACATTATTAGCCGGAGGATTGGTTACGCTATCTCTGCAGGAACTGAGAATTAAAATAAATAATAAAGATAATATGTAATAACTTTTCATTATAAAATTATTTGTTGCAAATTAGTTGTGTTATGAAAACAGACTTTTATCGGGTTCAAATATTAACATCGGAGTGATTAAATTCAACAGCTTATACAAATATTTTTAACATTGCAAAAAATAGTAATCCAAAAATCAAAAAGCAAAGTGTTAGCGAGTGACTCATTTTATCGAATTTCAATTATTTTTGAGTATAAATGAATTTATTTTAGCATAAAGAAATATATGATATTAATTGCAATTTTTTTATATATTTAAAAGTAATAATAAAAAGAATAGATATTATGTAAAATTTTGGATTATATTTTAATAATCGTTTTAAGCTTGAATAAATAATAATATCAAACTTAAATACTTTTTATCAAATATATTTTTATCTTTACACACCGGGGAAGTAATTAAATGTTAACTTTTTATTATTTCTGCAAACTCTCAAATGCTTCTCAAAGACATCAAACGTGCCTTTATTTTAATAAACTTATAACATTTATTATGTTTCCATTACTTAGATAATAATATCAATACTTGAAGTATCAAAACGGGTTAAAAAAGTTCTAATAAAATATTTTTAAATTTAAAAAACTTTATTATGAAAGCTTTTTGTTTGCTTCAATCAAAAAAGATAATAATAACCTTTATCTTCATACTGGTATTCGTTTTAAATTTGAAGGCGCAAACACCCCAGTATTATAATTTAAATAACGGTACGAGCGCGAATTCTTTCCCGTTCAATATGTCAGGCGGAAAAGCAATTAATACAATTTTTCTTGCGGGAGAATTTGTTCATCCTACTCCAATTCCATCCGGAATGCAAATAACAACTGTATATTTTCTTACCGGTACAGCCGGTATGCGCGTTTTTTCAAATCTGCAGATATTACTGGCTCAAAGCACAATAACAACCCTGACGTCGGGTGCATTTTACGCCGGTCCTTATGATACTGTATATTACAAAGATACATCAACACTTGTTAGTACTTCGGGAGGATGGATGCCTGTTGTACTGAAACATCCTTTTCCGTATGACCCGACTAAAAGTTTGATAATGTTTACTGGTGTATGTAGTTTTACCGGTACGGGAACAACCGTTTATAACTCTACTCTGACGGGGGTCAGAAGAGTCTGGTCTGTCGGAGGATGTCCTTTTGCTCCTTATGCAAGTGGTGATGTAAATGTAGTCAACTTCGGAGTAGATGTTATTCCGGCAACACCATTACCTCCGGTATTAGTATATCCGTCCAATAATGCAACAGGTATTCCGACTGCATTAACTTTTGTATGGAATAAATCTGCGGGAGCGACAAATTATTGGTGGCAATTGACAACGGATACTACATCCTTAGCTAACCTGCAAAATGATTCGACACTTACGGATTCAACAAAAGCTATAAGCGGATTAAACAACTTCACTAACTATTTCTGGAGAGTGAAATCTAAGAATGCTGCCGGCTGGGGTAATTATTCGGGCTGGTTTAAATTTACTACGGTATTGCCTATTCCATCTGCTCCAACTTTACTTTCGCCTACAAACGGAGGAGCGCTTGGAACTCCTCAAATACTTAAATGGTCACATGTACAGTATGCAACAAGTTACAGAATTCAAATTACTACCGGCGCAGACTCAATAACATTTAGTTCTCCTGTCTGGGATACATCCGGAGTTGCAGATACAACCGTATTAGTCCCGATAGGAAAGTTAGCATACAATACCAAGTACTGGTGGAGAGTAAATTCTGCAAACACTTCGGGAACAGGACCGTATTCAATTATTTTTACATTTACAACATTGCCTGACCCCACTGCTCTTTCTATGGCAAATTTTATTCCGGTTATTTGTCCGAAATATATGTCTTCCGGAACATCAACCCGGTTGCCGCTTGTAATCAGAGGAACAATTCAGGGTTTAATACCAAATAAGACATACAGGTATTATAATCTATTAGCAGTCAGAACTGACTTAGGAACAACTGCTTTGGGTGCGGGTATAATAATGCTTATAGATTCAAACGGAACGTTTATATATACATCATTAGGCAGTTTGACTACATCCGGACAATATTTGACTTTTGTTGCAAATGCATCCGGTTCCTTCACGGGTTGGTTTGGAAATCTTAACTCCGGCAATGCGCGGTTCACAGCTGGAAATTATGTATATCCTGCGGTTTGTATCGGAGACTCCGTTGGAAATGTGATAGCAAGATATGCTATGAATGATTCTATTCAAGTTCTTTCTCTTAATCTTGCTACAAGTCCTCCCTATGGAACAGGTGTTTACGGCATATCACTTGGTCTTCCAAAAAATATTATAACTCTTTATGATAACATAGCCGGAACAGGAAAACCACTTGCCACTACATGGCTCGAACAAACAGGAAATACATTACCAAGTGTTGTCCAATATTATACAGATAGTGTTAACGCGTTTAACGGAAGATGGGGTTCGATTTTACCGAATACCCTTGCAAGCGGATTGCAAAGAGTTGAGCAGAGAGCACTATCAAACGGAGCTATACTTACATTCAACACAAGCTCAACCGGTTTATGGCCAAGCGGTGTTAATACTGTAAATCCATCCGGAGGAACTACGGCAATAAGATTACCGCTTATGGATGCACCACTGATGAATCCACCGATATTAATTTCTCCCGCAAACGGGTCAGTAGATTTAATCGTAACACCAACATTGTTATGGAACAGTTCAATTATGGCAACGAGCTATAGAGTTCAAATTTCTACAGATTCTGCTGCGTTTAGCACGCTTGCTTATGATACCGCAGGTTTGACAGCACTAACGATAACCGTTCCATCAAGCAAGCTTACAACGAATACAAAGTATTATTGGAGAGTGAATGCCGCAAATTCGGTGGGTTCCACACTTTGGTCAACCGTCTGGAATTTTAAGACGAGACCAAATCTGCCAAATGCTCCTATACTTGTATATCCTCCGGGCAATGGCGTCGTTACGAATCCGGTTACTTTTGTATGGCGGAAAGCAATTGAGACATTATCCAAAAATTCTGTTGAAAATAAAAAAATGAAAAATGTTTTTGGAAAAAGTCAACCACTCACAATATCAAATTACTGGCTTGAATATACAACAGATTCAACTTTTGCAACTGGAATAGTTCGTGATTCAACAATAACCGATACAACCAAGACCTTAACATTAGGTATAAGTACACCTTACTGGTGGAGAGTAAGAGCAAAAAATCAAATTGGTTGGGGACCATTTAGTGCTGCCTGGCGATTTGGTGTGTCTCCCGGGGGTCTTCAATTAATTTTTAAAGGGTATCTCGAAGGATTCTGGAACGGGGCATCGCAGGTTACCGATACAGTAAGGATATATCTTGCAAACAGCACTGCACCATACGCTTATGTTGATACCGCTAAAATTGTTCTTTCATCTACAGGAACAGCGTCTCCGCTATTTTCAAGAGCTTCAAATGGAAGTTATTATATTATCTTAAGACACAGAAACCATCTTGAAACGTGGAGCAGGTTACCTCAGGTTTTTGCAACAGGAACACCGGTAAACTATGACTTTACAACCGATTCTGCGAAAGCGTTCGGATATAATATGAAGAAAGTCGGAGGTGTTTGGGTTATATATGGCGGTGACCCGAACCAGGATGGTTCAATCGATGCGGATGATATTCCGATATTCATTTCGCAGTACGGATTAACAGGGTATTTAAGCTGCGACTTCAATGGAGATAATGATGTTAATGCTAACGATGTTGCAATAATTGTAGCGAACTTCGGATTAACAAAAGTCATACCGGGAATGATAATTGACCCGCCTGAAATAAGAAAACAAAAACAGATGACAAAAAAACACGAACTGAACGAAATGCTTAAACAAATAAAGAATAAAAAAGAAGGGAAAATTATTAAAGCAGATTAATAAATTTTTGTGTACGATCCGGAGGAATGAATTTCTCCGTAAATTCAAATTTCTTTGTAGCCGCGGGTCGAAGATTCCGATTTATCGGAACTTTAGATTGCGAATCGTTTAAATATACGCAACCTAAAGGTTGCGGCTACAAGAGAAAAGAATTTAAATATGCTGTCGGGAGTTTCCTCCCGACAGTTTCATTTTTATTAAAATCCGAATTAATCTGTTGTATCTATCATTTGAGTGTCATTGCTCTTACAAAAAATTCCTCTTGACATTAATATACAATTATTTTAACTTGTCGTAGGTTAGACCTACTATAACTTTAAATATGAGTGAATTAATACAAAAATTAAAATCGCTCGGCTTCAACGAATACGAATCAAAAATCTTTATCGCACTGATTAAAGGACGCAGCATGTCCGTGCCAGACATTGCAAACGCCGCTAAAATAAGGCGTACCGACGTTTATGACATTATGAAATCTTTTGTTGAAAAAGGTTATTGTAATGAAATAGAAACAAACCGGACTCTATTGTATGAAATGATAAGTCCGGATGTTATACTCGATAAGCTTGAGTTAAAAGCACAAAAGGATAATGAAAAGCACATCGCAAATTTAAAAGACACATTTAATAATCTCAAACCTCTTTACGGTTCGGAAAAAACCGAAAAGGATAAATCTCTGAACATTGAATTAATACGCGGATATAATCTGCACAGAGTGCAAAAATTTGTCGACCTGATAAAAAATTCTAAAAAAGAAATTCTCCTTTTTATAAGAATGGAAATGCATATCTCGGATGAGATTGATGAAACCGCTGCGAACTTCATAAAAAAAGGCGGAACAATAAAATCCATTTACGAAATCAACGGTAATTTTAAAATAAAGAAAAACGGCAGATGGATTGACTGTACGGACGAAGATTTGAAAAATGTTTTTACAAAATTCGAAAGTTACGGCGAGAAATTAAAATTAATAAAAAGCAAAATTCCCAATATGGTGATTTTCGACCGCGAAACTGTTTTCCTGAATATTACCGATAAAGTTGATAAGAAGAATAACGAAGCCGATGTGATATTCAGAAATAAAGATTATGCGGAAACGATGGCGGAAATGTTCGAACGCACCTGGGATAAATCATACACGCTAAAAGAATATTTTAATTAAATAAATAACATTATGAAAAAATCAGCGCTGTTTTTTTCAATTTGTTTCATCTTAATTAGTTCTGTTAGTTTTTCGCAGTATCCAAATCTCACAAAAACAATTGAGATTTATAATTCAGATTCTGCAAGCATCTCGCATTTTTATAAAATTAACTTACCACAGGCAGGGTATAAAAATTTTTACATTCAATTATTCGGCTACTGGCAGGGAGACTTATATGACCCCCGGTATGGAGATGTATACAGACTTAACTATAATTCTAATCAATTTTCAGATAGTTATCATAATGGAATCTTAAAAAATGTTATCGGATGGGGGACGTACGGTATTGAAATCGCATATGTGAAAGATTTAAGAATATCGACAATCGATACAAATTTAATTTTATACGGATATTATCCTCCCGGTTGGGAGCCATATCAAGCTGCGTTTTACACGGATAATAATGGTATAAGTACTCATAATATATTTGGTTCTATCTATATGGCAAATTGTTATGGTGTTGCAATAGACCCAGTTAATGATTCAATAATGTATTCAGGTTTCTTGTCAGGCTCTAATATGGCTAATTTTTATAAAACAACTAACAGAGGAGTAAACTGGATAGGGATAGATACTCTTTCGGATAATTACAGTGGTAGTTATTATGGAGGTATTTGGATAAATCCGACAAATCACAATACTGTATTTGTTATTTTGGGGAATAGCTTATTCAAAAGTACAACGGGAGGAAATACTTTTCAACTTATAAGTAGTGATACATTGCATAGCGGTAAAATATTTTTCACACCTTCGGACAACTCAATTTATATAGTTTGTCCAAGTAACAGAGGAATTATGAAATCTACTAACAGTGGAGACAACTGGGTACAAATTTTCAATAAACCATGCAACGATTTGGAATTTGATCCACTCGATGGAAATATTTTTTATGCGGCTACGGGGAACGGATACTATGGAACCGGCGAGGGTATTTTTAAAAGTACTAACAAGGGACTGAACTGGTTTTTGTATAACAATACATTCGCTCCATCAAAAAATATTATGGGGATTGTTAAAAATCCAAATTCCGGAGACACAATCTATGCTGCAACGACGAAAGCAGTATATAAAGTATTCGGGCAGGCAATATTAGATACAATTACGCCAAAATATTTCCCGCTCGCCGTGGGAAATGTTTATAAATATCATTTTGCGTCTTCTGCATTCGTTTCTTATGATCATAAACTCAGGATTTATAAAGATACAATTATCGATTCTAAAAAATATTTTGTTACTGATAATGGTTTTCCCGGAATTCCCGGAACCATGTTTCGATTTGATTCTCTGACAGGTAATTTATATTGCAGAAGTAATACTTACTGTTCTTATCATCCTTTCGAAGAGTTAGTAGACAGTCTAACTTCAAGAAAGGGAGATTCTATTATAAGATGTAACACTACACCTGATAAACACTATTGTTTAGATACCGGATCCACTACTTTGTTAGGAACATCTGTAAAGACAAAAAGTTTTATTGCTTATAACATTGAGGGTAATGAATCGGTTACTTATAGTACCGGTTTTGGTTTATCTACCTATGAAGCGCAAGATTTTGGTGGAATAGGAATTGATCAGCTTATAGGATGTTATATTGGTGGAGTATTATATGGCGATACTTCTGATATAGTAACAACTTATGCTGTCTCCGGTACCGTAAGATATTCCGACAACAACCAGCTTGTTACAAGCGGAATTGTCAGAGCTTTCAAACTTGATAAATCGGATGCTAAAATTGTTATTCTCGATTCCGCAAATATTCAATCGAACGGAACTTATGCGCTTCCGAATGTTCCCCACGATTCACTTTATATAGGAGTATTTCCAAATTCCACTCCTCCTAATGATTACGTGATAACTTATTACCCTTCTACAACTTACTGGGAAAATGCTATTACGCTTTATCCTTCAGGAAATATGACTAATGTAGATATCAGTGCTATTCGCATGTTTAGCGGGGATGCTGATAATTCTGTCAGCGGAAAGGTAATGAGGTTAACGGATGCGGTAATAGGGAATTTAAAAGATGCATTCGTTTATGCAAAAAGAAGTAACACATATGTAGGATGTACTATAACGGATGATAATGGCGTTTACCATATTAAATATTTACCTACCGGATATTTGAAGATAATTGTTAATCGTCCCGGATTTATGAGCGATAGCACGAGTGTCTTTGTTACTTCGACAAGTAAAATTGATTCGGTTAATTTCGGTTTGAAATTGATTACAACTTTAAAACAAACAAGCGAAAGCGTACCAACAGAATATAAGCTATTCCAGAATTACCCGAACCCGTTTAATCCGTCAACGATTATAAGATTTCAGATTCCAAAATCGAAAAATGGTCCGGTTGTTTTAAAAGTATATGACATTCTTGGAAGGGAAGTCGCAACCCTTGTGAATGAAAATTTAAAACCCGGAACGTATGAAGTACCGTTTTCCATTAATCAATTTTCCGGTAACCAACAAGCAAGCGGAGTTTATTTTTACAGACTCACAACACAAAATTTTTCAGATGTAAAAAGAATGATTTTAATAAAATAAAAAAAATAGTTATGAAAAAACTTCTGTGTGCTCTTGTTTTTTATTTTCTATTTTTCACAAATTGCTTTTCTCAGACAAGCTGGGTCTGGCAGAATCCCCTTCCACAAGGGAATGATTTATATTGTGTAAATTTTATAAACTCCAATACAGGGTGGGCTTCCGGTAATTACGGAACATTAATCAAATCTACTGATGGGGGTATAAACTGGACATGTATAAATCTTTCTGTAACAACTCTCGTTAGAGGTCTTCAGTTTTTTGATAATAATAACGGGCTTATTGTGACATCTGACGGCAATATATTGAAATCCACAAATGGCGGTTTAAACTGGAATATGATATCTTCAGTTTCTGCAAATTATATTGTATCAATGTTTTTTATTAATGCCAACACAGGGTGGCTGACCGGAGGCCCGGGAAAAATTTTCAGAACTACGAATGGAGGTATTAATTGGAATAGCCAGTCGAGCGGGGTTAGTTCTGATATTAATTGCTCTTATTTCTTAAATTCGTTAACAGGGTGGGCAGTTGGAATTAATGGACTTGTTTTAGAAACAACAGATGGCGGCAATAATTGGATAAATATTAATACTATTATACAAACGAATTTTCAAAGTGTTTATTTTCCGAATCAATCAACAGGGTGGGCAGTAGGGATAAACGGTATGATTGCACGAACTACAAATTCAGGTACAAACTGGGAAATTCAGTCATCCGGTATTTCTAATACTTTATATTCAGTTAAGTTCATTGATGAAAATCGGGGTTCAGCTGTTTCCTATGGTCAAATAATAAGAACAACAAATGGTGGAATTAATTGGACGTCTCAATCAATCCCATATACAAGAGACTTATATTCGTTATATAAAACCGACAGTACATTTTTTTCTGTTGGTTATGGCGGAGTAATATTAAAATCTACTAACAGCGGTGCCAACTGGAATAATCTTTTAATTGGTAATAGTAATGATTTATATTCTTTATGGTTTATTAATAATACAACCGGTTGGGCAGCGGGTTTGAATGGTGTTCTTCTCAAAACTACAAATAGCGGTGTTAACTGGGATGTGCAATCAACACCTAATACTGCTCCTATAAACTATTTATATTTTTATGGAGACCAATATGGCTGGGGGACGGGATATAATGGAGCTGTTATTCGTACTACGAACAGTGGATTGAGCTGGGATTCTTATTATGCCGGAGTTAATGTAAATCTTTGGTCGGTAAGTTTTAAAAATGCTAATACAGGATGGTCTGTTGGTTCAAGTGGAACATTATTAAAAACTACGAATGGAGGTGTAAACTGGATATCAATTTCTACGGGAGTTACACTATCGCTTACATCAATTTTCTTTATTGATAATAACACAGGATTTTACACGGGTTACGGAGGTATAATTTTGAAAACAACGGATGGCGGTAATACCTGGAATAATCAAAACAGCGGTTATACCGGAAGTCTTGAGTCGATATATTTTATTGACCAGAATACCGGTTGGATTTCGGGTTCGTCAGGTAAATTAATTAAAACAACTAATGGTGGCATTAATTGGATTAATAAAATAAGCGGTACAAACTCACAATTAGAATATATTCAATTTATAAATTCGACAACAGGATGGGCAACCGGTGCAAATGGAACAATTATTAAATCTACAGATGGGGGTGAAAGCTGGACACAACAAATAAGCGGAACGAATAATTATCTCAACGCAGTAAGATTTACAGATAATAACACAGGTTGGGTGGTAGGGTTATCGGGAACAATTCTTAAAACAACTAATGGTGGTAATGAACTGCCTTTTACTATTTCCGGTATAGTAAAATATTCCGATAACAATCAGCCTGTTACTTCGGGATATGTCAAAGCTTTTAAGCTTAATAAAACAGATGGCAATGTTATTTATCTTGATTCAGCTTCAATCCAATCTAATGGAAATTATATATTACAAAACGTTACCCGGGATTCACTCGACATCGGCGTTTTCCCGAATTCAACTCCGCCGAGTGATTATGTAATTACATATTACCCATCAACAGTTTACTGGCAGAATTCAACTGTACTTTATCCAACGGGAAATTTATCGAATATAAACATCAGTGCAATCCGCTCTACAGGAACGACTGCCAATAATTCCGTGAATGGAAAAGTTTTGAGACTTACAGATGTTATTACCGGAAATTTAAAAGATGCGTTTCTTTATGCAAAGAATGGAAATACTTTTGTACGGTGTACAGCGTCGGATGTCAACGGAGTATATCATCTTTCATCATTGCCTTCCGGAAATTTGAAAATAATTGTCAATCGTCTTGGATTTACGGGTGACAGTGCAAATGTAAATGTAACTGCAACAAGCAATATAGACTCGATAAACTTTCACCTTTACTGGTCATACACGGGAATAAAGAAAATCAGCAGTGAAATTCCGTCAGATTTTAAATTATATCAGAATTATCCGAATCCTTTTAATCCGGTTACGAGAATAAAATTTAGTATTCCCCCCTTCGAAGGGGGGCAAGGGGGGATGACGGTTCTTAAAATTTTTGACATCCTCGGGAAAGAAATAGCTACCTTTGTAAATGAAAAACTTTCACCCGGAATATATGAAGTTCAATTTTCCGGTAATCAACTCCCGAGCGGGGTTTATTTTTATAAATTAACAACAAATAAATTTACTGATGTAAAGCGAATGATTTTGCTGAAATAAATATATTTTCATAACATCTAAACGTTCCCAAACTGGAGTTTGGGAACGAGAAGTAGGGAAGCGTTCCCAAACTGGAGTTTGGGAACGAGGTGTTAAACGGAGTTTGGGAACGAGAGGTGTGATAAGCTAACGACAAATAAATTTACAGATACAAAACGCATGATTTTGCTGAAATAGATTTATCTCCGTAACATAATGCTGAGGGGGCTGTCGGCCCCCTTTTTTATTTGTAGCAATTAATTCTTTACTCTGTAAATCTATTTATCGTAATGCGAGAAATAAATTTGTGAGAAGCATTAATGAATAAGTGAAAAAATAAGTATAAACCATTTTTAAGGTTTATGAAACCGCTCATAGAATCTGCATTTTTTAAATTGAATGGAATATGTAAATTTAGGATAGTTCCGGTCAAATTTCAGTAATTTTTATAAATGTTACCGGAATTAAATTAGAAAAAGTAATATGAAAGAAGCTTTATATTATGAAGCTGCTGAGAAAGGTAAAGTAAAATGTTTGCTCTGTCCCAAAGGTTGTATAGTTCTTGAAGATAAATTTGGAGTATGCGGGGTAAGAGAGAACATTGCAGGAAAATTTTATACGTTAGTATATGAAAAACCAATTTCTGTTCACATTGACCCAATCGAAAAAAAACCATTATATCATTTTCACCCGGGTTCAAAAATCCTGTCCGTTGGAACGTACGGGTGCAATCTGAAATGTGAGTTTTGTCAGAACTATGATATTAGCCAGGAATTCGACGCTGATGATTTTAATGTGATAGAAAATATTAAACCGGAATTGATTGTCGCTATGTGTAAAGAAAGGGATTTGAAATTCATTGCATTCACGTATAACGAGCCGACTGTCTTTTATGAGTATATGCTTGACATTGCTAAGCTTTGCAAGAAAAATGATATTAAAACCGTTGTGGTATCTAACGGACAAATAAATGAAAAACCTTTAAATGAGTTAATTGAATATATAGATGCTTTTAATATAGATTTGAAAGCATTCAATAAAGATTTTTACACGAAGATTTGCAAAGGTGATATTGAAACAACAAAAAGAACACTTGAAATAATCTGCGAGAAGAAGAAACATCTTGAAGTAACATTTCTTTTAATCGAGGGTTTGAATGACAATGAGAATGAATTTTTGCAAATGTGTGATTTCATTAAAAGTTTGGGTGAAGATGTTGTGTTTCATATTTCAAGAGCTTTTCCAAGATATAAAATGAATTTCAACATAACCCCCTTAACTTTGCTGGATAAGTTTTCAAAGATAGCAAAGAGTAAGATTAAGAATGTGTATATGGGAAATGTTTAGTTATTAGTGAATGGTGAATGGTGATTAGTATATTTGTTTTTTCTTGATGAACTGAACTGCCGGAGGGAATTTCTTAAATTTTTTTTTCGAAAATTATCTTTAAATTAAATATTTAAATATGGGCGTAAGAATACGAAAACCTTATTGTGCCGGTACCTGGTACAGCGACAATCCAAAAATACTGTCAAACGAACTTGACGAATATCTTAGCCGTTCAAAAAAAGAAAAATTAGATGTAAAAGCTGTCATCGTTCCACACGCAGGTTATGCTTATTCCGGTCAGACCGCAGCGCATTCTTTTAAACAAATATCACCTGAAACCGAGAAGGTATTTGTTCTCGGCACTGCTCACAGATTTCCGCTTAAGGGAGCAAATATTACCGATTATGATTATTACTCATCGCCTCTCGGCAATGTAAAAGTATCGGATGAAATTAAAAATATTTTAAAAGAAAATAATATCGTATCAATAGAAGAAGCTGATTACGGTGAACATTCAATTGAAATTGAAATTCCTTTTTTACAAAGAGTACTGAAGAATTTCAGCCTGATTCCGATTATTGTCGGGAAAGTAGAGCCAAATGATTTTTCTGTTTTGCTTGAAAAATATGTAGATGAAAAATCAATTATAGTTGCGTCGGTTGATTTAAGCCATTTTCATATTTATGATGAAGCAAAGAAGCTCGATGACTATTCTATAAATTGTATACTGAACTTAAATGCAGAAGGAATAAAAACCGCAGAGATAGATTCACCATATGCCATAATGGCTCTGATTGAACTCGCTAAGAGAAAAAACTGGAAAGCAAAATTGCTCGATTATAAAAATTCGGGTGATATAATAAAAGATAAAGAAAGTGTTGTTGGTTACAGTTCTATCGTTTTTTACGAACCTGAAGTAAAATTATTTACAGGCGAAGATAAAAAATATATGGAAAAGCTTGCGAAGGAAACCGTCGAAACATTTGTAAAAGAAGGAAAAAAATTGTTTGTCGAGAATCCGCCTGAAAATCTGAAAAAGAAACTTGCATGCTTTGTTACCATAAAAGATAATATTGACCTTCGCGGCTGCATTGGAACCATCGAGCCGGTTGGAAATCTTTTTGACAGCATTATTGACAATGCAATCAGCGCTTCAAGCCGTGATTATAGGTTTGAACCTATCACAGAAAACGAACTGCCCGATTTAAATTATGAGGTTTCCGTTTTGACGGAACCCGAAGATTTAAAATATAAAAACGAAAATGATCTTCTTGAAAAAATTATTGATAAAGGTGTGATACTCGAAAAATACGGGCATCGTGCCGTCTATCTGCCGCAGGTATGGGAACATTTTTCAAGTCCGGAAGATTTCCTTTCAAGTCTGTGCAGAAAAGCAGGGTTGCAAAGCGGAGAATGGAGAGGAAAAGAAATGAATTTTTATGTGTTCGATTTGTGCTAATCAGTTTGTAAAGTTTATCAAGTTTATCAAGTTTATCAAGTTCATCAAGTTTATCAAGTTTATCAAGTAAGAGCCTTAAACGCAAAGATTGCAAAGAAAAACGCAGAGATCGCAAAGGTTGTAAATTATATCTCTCGTTAAAAACTCCGGATAGTATATTTTAATAGTTAGATTTGCTCAATTGCCACGAGCTAAAGCTCGTGGCAATTAAGTCGGAACCTCTTTAATCTTTTTTATAAATTCCCCAACAAAAATTCCGTCATTCTTTTATAAAGATGATACCTGGTATTTCCGCCTGATATGTTATGATTCCTGTTCGGATAAATCTGCATTTCAAATTGTTTGTTCGCTTTGACCAATGCATTTACAAAATCCATTGTGTTTTGCATATGAACGTTATCATCTGCAGAGCCGTGCATAATCAGCATCTTTCCCTTAAAATCTTTTACGTACTGAATCGGAGAACCGTCTTTATACCCGTCGGGATTTTCCTTCGGAGTCCTCATATATCTTTCCGTATAAATATTATCATAATATCTCCAATCCGTAACGGGAGCAACCGCCACTCCGGTTTTAAAATAATCCGCACCAACCGTCATACACATAGTGGTCATAAATCCACCATAGCTCCAGCCCCATATTCCTATTCTGTCTTTATCAACGAAATCGAGCGATGCAAGATATTTTGCAGTTTCAATCTGGTCTTCTACTTCTACGGTTCCGAGATGCTCATAATTACACTTCTGAAATTCTTCCCCCCTACCGCCTGTTGACCTTCCGTCGACGCAAACAACTACATAGCCTTTTTTACAAAGCATTTGATACCAAACAAAATCGTTTCCTCCCCACGCATCAATGACAGATTGAGAGCCGGGACCGCCGTATACATAAATCAATACAGGATATTTCACGCCTTCCGATATTTTTTCGGGTTTCATTATCCATCCGTTGAGTTCAAATTCTTTTGACGTTTTAAATTTGAAAAATTCTTTTTTTACAAATCCTTTGTCACTTATAAAATCTTTTAATTTTTTATTCTCTTTTAATACTCTTACAACCGGGCCGTCGTTTGAATTTATTGAAATTAAGGGCGGGGTATCGGAATCAGAGTGATAGGAATAACAATATTTAAATCCTTTGCTAAAATCCGACATTGTAAATCCTCTCAGTTCGGAAAGTCTTTTTTTGCCTGTCCCGTCAAGGGATATACTGTACAATGCTCTGACAAGAGGTGAAGGTTCGTTCGATTCATAATAAATAATATTATTCTTTTCGTCAATTCCGTCCAGGCGCTTCACTTCCCATTCACCTTTTGTAATTTGATTTATTAATTTTCCGCTTGCATCATATAAATACAGGTGAAGAAATCCATCTTTTTCACTGTGATATATGAACCGGTTATCTTTTAAAAATTTTAATTCAAAATTTTCGTTTAAATAATATTTGTTTTCTTCTGTTAAAATTACTTTTGAACTTCCGTTATCCGACTTTGCAAAAAGAATTTCGATTTTATTCTGCAATCTGTTCAATCTTATCACTGAAAGCAAATCTGATGAATTTGTCCACTTTATCCGGGGAATATACTGGTCGGGATTGCTGCCAATATCGACTTTAGTTGATTTTTGTGAATTTAAATCATAAATCCAGACGCTAACAACAGAATTATCTTCGCCTGCTTTCGGATATTTGTATTTGAATAATTCGGGATAAAGGTCACCGTACAATGTTAAATCAAATTCTTTTACTTTACTTTCGTTAAATTTTATGAAAGCAATTTTGGAACCGTCAGGCGACCAGTCAAATGCTCTGCTCAGCGCAAATTCTTCTTCGTAAACCCAGTCGGGCGCACCGTTTATAATATTATTTCTTAAACCATCTTTTGTAATTTGTTCTTCATTTCCGGTTTTTAAATATTTTATAAAAATATTATTATCTCTGACGAATGCCACCTTACTGTTATCCGGCGAAATTGTTGCCAGCCGTTGCTTTCCTTTATCCGAAACGGATTTTAACGTGTTTTTGGAAATATCATAAATATAATAATTGGAAACTGCCGAATGCCTGAATAGCTGTTCTGTGTTTGTTGCAATTAAAATTAAATTCTCATTATCACTGAACTGATAATCATCGATTCCAACATCCTCTTTGCCGATTAGCTTATCGAAATTTTCTTTGTTTAGTATTATATTGATATTATTTCCTGTCGCATAATCAATGCTGACTATATTTTTGCTTGTATCGATGATAGTATAATGTTCTCCATCTTTTAAATGTTTAACATCGTCCATAGACTGAGCCCTGTATTTTCCATTCAGTAAAATATCTTCGAGTGTGATTTCATTTGACTGCGGATATACGAAAGGAATGAAAATAAAAAAGTAAAAAAGAATAAAATATTTTTTCATTTCGGAATTTAGTTTTGATTAATAGAACGTGTAAACTAAATTGATGAATTTTAAATTAATTTTAAAGTGAATTACACAATTCATAAAATTTGTAATCCCGACAAGTCGGGACGCGAAGAACGCGAATTCATAAAATTCATAATCCCGACAAGTCGGGACGCAAAGAACGCGGATTCATAAGATTCATAATCCCGACAAGTCGGGACGCAAAGAACGCGGATTCATAAGATTCGTAATCCCGACAAGTCGGGACGCAAAGAACGCGGATTCATAAGATTCGTAATCCCGACAAGTCGGGACGCAAAGAACGCGGATTCATAAGATTCATAAGATTAGAATCATTAATTACGACAAATTGTAATTAAAGAAAGAAGAAACTTATTTGAATAACTCCGAAGGAGTGGTATTATTGTAGAAAATTGTTTACAAAGGTTTTTAAACTCCGAAGGAGTGACATTATTATAAAACAGTCAGTTTAATAAAATTTAAATTAGTACTATTTATAAACCTTTCCTAAGATTCTTAGAAGATTCGTAATCCCGGCGAGCCGGGATTTATGTTGTGGAACCTTCTATAAGTATGATATATTATCGAAACGTATTCGCAAACCAATTTGTTTTCTATTATATAAGCTAAAATCCGATAAACCTAAAATAATTATTCAAAGATTTATCATGGAAAACGAAATGGAAACATTGACGGAAGTTATAGAATACTTACGTGCAAAATATAAGATTTACAATTTCGAACTGGAAAACGATATGCTGGTAATTAAAGAGACGGGAGAAAAATTCAGACCCGATGAATTATTAATCATAAAGACATACCGTTTTGAAGGCGATTCAAGTGCAGACGATATGTCCATCTTATACCATCTAAAATCCAAATCCGGAACAAACGGAATATTAATAAACGCTTTCGGAATGTATTCAAACCCCCAACTCGACGAATTCATAAAAAGAATCCCGGGAAAAGAATAGATAAAAACAATATCAATTAACAATATTCTCGTATAATTAGAACAATAAAGGATTCTTTTTATCTACATTATTATATTCTTAATTGTTATTTTAATAAATTAATTAATCGAATTAATTAAGTTTCTTTAATGCCAAAATTATCATTTTCCGGACACGAGACTTTTCATTGCAAAACGCATTGGCTGAAAAAAGGTTATGATTTTGTTAAAAATGGAGGTAATTTTAATAATCCGGACGCAGTTGTAAACCTGGGTGTCGGAAAAAATATGGTTACTTCAATTTATTATTAATAATTACCTTTTCCTGGGATTATTTGCCTCACTCCACCACGAGGATTTGGTACGTCTCCTACATATCGGGGAATTAAATGGCAATGAAAATGCATTATTGTTTGTCCTGCGACTTTTCCGCAATTTATTCCGATATTAAAACCATCAGGTTTATATTTTTCTTCTATAATTTCCCTTGATTTATTTATAATATCTGTCAATTCGAATCGTTCTTGTTCATTCAATAGAAAAAAATTTTCAATATGGTTTTTAGATACAATTAGCAGATGACCAACAGAAACAGGATATGCATCACTAATTACAATAAAATTATCTGATGTTAATATTATTCTTTTCTCGTCAAGATTACAAAAAATGCAATCTTCATTTGAATTCGGTTTACTTAATTCCATTCTGAATATCCTCTTTTGAATACTAAATGTTCACATTTTTGTTTTAGTGCATTAAAAGCGATCATTTCCCAATTATTAATACTAAATGAATTTCCTATTAGCGAGTATTCAAGTTCTCTAAAAAAAATTTTATCATTATATTTTGATATTTCATTCCAATAATAAATTATTAAATCTTTTTGTTTTTCCAAAATTCGAATAGATGGTATTTTATCAGATTTATTGAGGTTAATATTATGTTTAGTCGGAAATAAATTCCACAAATTGTTATTCTTCCAGATACTAAACGGAATTAAATGATCAATATCATATTGTTTTATTTTATCTCCTGTCCATATGCATATAAGTTTCCCGTTTTGTTGATTCTTTAATTTATCAAAAATATGAGATGCGATTTTTATATCCCTATCAGACTCAGGATTTTTTAAAATTTCATTCAATACGATAGTATTTGATAAAGAACTTATATTATTGAATTTTACTGATTCTTTTTTATCTTGTAATAATTCTGGATATTCAAGTATTTTATTGGGGATATTTGCGTAATTTTTAATAGATTTTTCACTAACTTTTACTGTAAATTCTGCCCATTTAAATAATATTGATTCGGAACCGGAAATAAATCTACCAAGATAATCAAATATATCAAAAAATTCTTTATGGATATTAAATGTCCCAAAAGAATATATTATATCGAGAAACTTAAAATTATTTGATATTTTATATTTTCTATCATTATTAAAATGCGTTATAGAATAATATTTTTTATAAATACCAAAACCAAGATGCTTCATTGGCATATTGACAATTGTTTGAAATATTTTATTTAACAAAGAAACCAAATCCGGTTTTAAAAATGATGGGATATTATTTGTTTTTATATCATTATAAAACACATTAAATCCACCATTACTTTCGTTTTCATAATAATTAAAAATTGGATTAAAATAATTTCGGAAGGCGATTATTTTCCCGGGTATTAATTCTTCCGTTTCTCCATTTTTCTGAGGTAAGAATATTCTTGAAGCAAAAATTGGATAATAATACAAAAGCCATTTATGAACTAATAAACCAACGGGAAATGTTACATATTCATTTTGTTCCTTTTTGAAATGCGAAAATTCTTGTATTATATCTATAATTCCCCTCAGAAGTGCAAATTTGTAAGTTGTATCTTTACTATCTCTTTCAATAATTTTATTAATTATTTTCAGAACTTCAAGATTCATTAATATTGAATTAGAATATTCAAAAAATCGGATTTAACATATGTCATTAAATAATAATTAGAACATATTATTCTTGAAAATAAATAAAAATGATAATAATAATCATATTTTAATTTTTAAATAAAATTATTTATTTTATCAAAATGAATAAAATAACTAAAAATTTATAATTTTAATTTTTAAATAAAGTTTAGGGTAATACAAAAATACATATTATCAAAAATAAATTCTGGATTCGATTAACGTATTTTATGTATTAATTCATTTGTCTCGGCAATATTAGGAAAATCGCTTGATAACATAAATGATGATGATGAAAAGCTATTATTTGAAAAAATATATGATACAATTAATGAGTTTGATAATATTATAGATATTATTAAATTCGATAATGACGGAAATAATACTGATGTAGTAAAGTTTCAATTGACCACTCTGGATAAAGGAACACGTAACATTACCATAGTGGTACCAAAAAATGGGGAAATTAAAGAAATTGAAAATAAGATAAAAAAGCATTTAACAAGTGATGTTAAGAAAAATCAAAAAATCTTATTGAAATTACTTAATGAACAATTAGAAAATGAGTAAAGTCAGACATGTCTTAGGAATTTCCGGAGGTAAAGACAGCACAGCTTTGGCGATTTATCTAAAAGATAAATATCCTCAGTTAGATTTAGAATATTATTTTTGTGATACTGATAAAGAATTAGATGAAACTTATAAATTAATAGAAAAACTCGAATCCTTCTTAGGGAAAAAAATTAAAAGACTTAAAGCCGCAGAAGATTCCCCGGAGCAACAATTTGATCATTTCTTGAAAATATATGGAGGATTTCTCCCTTCCTCAAATGCAAGATGGTGTACTCAAAAATTAAAACTTGAACCTTTCGAAAAATTCGTTGGCACCGAACCAGTGGTTTCTTATGTCGCTATCAGAGGAGATGAAGATAGGGAAGGTTATATTTCTCATAAAAGAAATATACAATCAATATTCCCATTTCGGAAAAATATTTGGAGCGAGGAAATAATCAGTTTATTTTTTGAAAATAGTAATATCAAAATTGTCGAGGATATTTTCTATAATATTTCTTCAAACGGAATTTTAGATTCATTAATTAATATTACTAAGGAACCTTTGTCTTTTAATTACAGCCGTGAAAGGAAACTAAATGATTTTTTAAGTTTAAGTACAAAATCTTTTAATCATGCGATCTTCAATTTTTTAAAAATTAAAGATTATCCATTATCATTTGAAGATTATTATCCAATATTAGAAAACGAAGAAAGTTTAAACAGAGAAGATATATTCCGGATTTTAAAGGATAGCGGAATTGGCATTCCCGAGTACTACAATAAAATTGAGTTCAATATAAACGGGAAAAAATCGTTTTATTCACGAAGCCGTTCAGGTTGTTTCTTTTGTTTTTTCCAGCAAAAAATAGAATGGATTTGGCTTTATGAAAATCACAGGGATTTATTCGAAAAAGCAAAAGAATACGAAAAAGACGGTTACACCTGGATGCAGGGCGAAAGTTTAAATGAACTAATCAAACCCGAAAGAATAGAAAAAATTAAAGAAGATTATATTAAAAAAACAACAAATAAATCTAACACTAAATCACCATATCTGATTGATATTATAAGTGATGCAGAAGGCGAAGGGTGTAATATTTGCTTTATATAAAAAAATAATATGAATTTTTTTACCGAAGAATGGACTATTAAAGATTTATTATTACTATATGAAAATAATAAATTAAACTTAAATCCTCCATATCAAAGAAATGATATTTGGTCGAATCCCTCAAAAAGAAAACTAATTGATTCAATAAAAAGGAATTATCCTCTCCCGGTTTTTTTCCTTCATGACAAAGGAAATGATTCTTATGATATTGTAGATGGACAACAACGAACTAGGGCTATTTATGGATTTAATATAGGCATTAATGTGGGAACATCCGCCGGACAAACAATTTCGCATGTACATATACATTTAATTCCACGATACAAAGGGACGTGAAAAATCCTAATGGTGGAATACGAAATATTATTCCGTCGAAGGGAAATTATATAAATCTAATAAAAAATTAAATTACGGATAATTCCAAAACATATCCCGAAGCATGGAAAATTTTTAGTGAATGTGCTAGAAAATTTTCGCAAAATATAGAAGAAAAACGATATGGCATCCCTAATCCCTTAGATCTCAGTGATTATTTGTGGTCATTCGATCCAGGAATTCTTTTTGGGAAATTTAAAACTGCATATTATAAAGTATATAAAAAAAAAATACCTGAGATACAAGCGTTTGTTGATTTTCTTGTTTGGTTAGAAAAACTTGAGGGAAAAAAGATATAATATAACATAATATTTTATATAAAGAAAAATGATAAATAAGAACTTAATAAATAAAATGTTGAAAGCTAGAGCAAAACAAGCAAAAAGGCTTTTTAATTTGTGTGAAATAAATAATGAGGGAACTTATGACAAACTTCACATCATTGAAAACTCCAGATTTCCAGATGAAAAAAAAGAGTATCGAGTATATCACGCTGATGGATATTGTTTTGATATAACAAAAGAGAAAATAGAATTATCGGAGGATGAAAGTTGTGATTCCGGCATTGGTGGATATGAATACATTTTTAACGAAGGACTATATGAGGGATTTAAAGAAATTACGGTTGAAGAAGCAATTAAATTATTAAAACAATTATGAAAACACGTCCGCTTTTAAGAACTGATTTGCCAAAGAAAAGAAGTACTTGCGATTCATTACATATTCCTGTTTTATTAAAAAATAAAAAAAGATTTATTTGTGATATCCATTTTGCAAATGATCACCTATGCTATTTGGAAAACGCTAAAGGTATTCCAACCAGAATACGTAACTTACAGCTAATAATTGATGGCCGTAGCAATGAAGATATTAAAAATGAAATTGAACGAAAACAAAAAAAACAGAGAAACCTTTCCCAACATGTCCAAAAATTACAACGTGAAATAATGAAATTGAAATCAGAATTGAGCCTGTAATTAATTTTGTGTTTTACAGTAATTATTTTACATAATTTATCCTTTCCTGTGTTCCAAATCAACATTGTAATTACATTTCAAAAAAATTAATTTGATAAACTTCGATGTTGATGGAATCTGTATAAAATGACTTAATCCACCAACGTCAAATTTAATAAAAACATAACGATATGAAATTATTATTTTTAATTTTTTCTGTTTTTATAGGCACGAGTCCTTATTTTAATTTTGATAATAGTTTATCCGGAAATGATTTTCCCGATACAACAGGGGTCTTCAGGATTTCAAAAGATGATTTGATGAAGACCGACACATATCTTGCTTCACGGGAAATCGGCGGAAGGATGGGAGGCAGCGAAGGTTTCTACAAAGCCGCGGATCATATGGCAGGTGAATTTAAGAAATTAAATCTTAAACCTCTCGGAGATAACGGATATTTTCAAAATTTAACGGTGGAATATAACGAGATATTACCTCCGTGCAAATTTAATTTGATTAATCCCGACGGTTCGCAAAAAATATATTCACTCGGAAAAGATTTTGTATGCAGAGGTTTTACAGGTTCGGGTAAATTTACGGCTGACGTTGTATTTTGTGGTTACGGATTTTCGGAGCCTGCTTATGATGATTATAACAATATCGATGTTAAGGGAAAAATCGTTATGATATTTAAACAGAATCCGGCATGGAAACTCGATGATAAGGATTGGAGTCCGTCTCTCAGAAATAAGGAAAAAATTGCATCCGACCGAGGAGCACTTGCAATTATTTTCGTATCCAAACCGAATGACCAGAACCCGCAAAAGCCCATCGGGAGCGTACTTGACGGTGAAGGAACGCAAAACGAAAATTTCCCGATGATTCACGCAGATATTCCGGTTGCAAATGAAATTCTTGAGAATAGCGGGAATAAAATTACAGATCTGCAGACTATTATAGATTCTTTGAAACAACCCCATTCATTTGATTTACAAAAATCCGTTCTTTTAGAGGTGAACGCAAAATATGAAAAAGACAGAAAAACTATGAACGTAGTCGGAATGCTTGAAGGTAGTGATGAAAAACTTAAAAATGAATATTTGATTCTTGGTGCACACCTCGACCACGTTGGAACACAGGCAAATGAAATTTATTTCCCTGGTGCAAATGATAACGGTTCGGGTTCATCTGCCGTGCTTGAAATGGCGAGAGCATTTGCGAATTGCAGTGAAAGACCTAAGAGATCAATTGTGTTTGTACTTTTTTCAAATGAAGAATCGGGAATGCATGGCTCGGGATATTTTGCCGGGCATCCGCCTGTGCCAATTGAAAAAACTGTTGCTATGTTCAACCTTGACTGCATTGCTTCCGGGGACAGCATCCATCTTGGTAACGGAAAGAGTGCTCCGGAATTATGGAATCTCGCAAAAAACATAGATAAAGTATTTACGAAATCAAGCATCGAAAACACATGGAATGGCGGCGGGGCTGATGCAACACCATTTCACCAAAAAGGAATACCCTGTCTTTACTTTGTTTCGTTTTACAGCTATACGCATTTGCATTTAATCACCGATACGCCGGAAACGCTTAACCCGTCGTTGTTTGAGAAGATTACGAAATTATGTTATGTTACGGCAAGAGAAGTTGCTGATGGGAATTATAAACGAGAAACGGTTGTCAATTAGATAGTTAATAAGAATAAAGAATTTAAATCCCGATGAAGAACATCGGGACGCAAAGAACGCGGAAGTTAGAGAAGTTAAGAATTAAGAATTAAGAATTAAGAAATAAGAATTAAGAAATTTAAAAAGTATCATTGGAATTAAATAAATACTATAATTCCTCTAAATTTCTTATGTACTCACCATATGTGATTTTATCAAAGCAAACAATAACCACCTGTTCTATTTCATTATGATTTTTCATGAAAGTATTAATTTCTCTTAAAGCGATTTTCGAAGCTTTATCTACGGGATATCCATAAATGCCTGTACTTATTGAAGGAAATGATATAGTTTTAATTTTATATTTTAGTGCGAGGGCTAAAGAGTTTTTATAGCAGTTTGCAAGTTTTTCTTCTTCGCCATATTTTCCGTCATTCCAGACGGGACCTACGGTATGGATTACGAATTTTGCGGGAAGATTATAACCTTTTGTGATTTTTGCTTCCCCTGTCTGACACCCTTTAAGAGCTCTGCATTCTTCGAGTAATTCCTTTCCTGCCGCACGATGTATGGCGCCGTCCACACCTCCGCCGCCAAGCAGGGATGTGTTCGCCGCGTTAACTATTGCGTCTGTTTTTTGCTTTGTTATATCTCCGATTATAATGGAAATTTTATCTTTCATTGACGCGGGATTATTCTTTATTAATAATAATTTCGTGTTTAGGGGTCGGAAAATTGTGCCCCGAATTTTTGAATTCATTTATTATTGCAAGACTTAAATCCGACTTTATTACCGCAAAAGCTTTCGGTTCATTTATGCAAACGTTTAATTTCATCTTAATATAACTCTCTCCAAGTTCCGAAACCAGAACGCTTGGTTTAGGGTCTTTAAGTACCTTAGGATGAGCTTCGCCAATCTTAAGTAAAATTTCTTTAGCTTTTTCCAATTCCGAATCATACGAAACATTTACGGGTACTTCAATCCAGATGTTTTCCAGGTAACTGCGATTGATAATATTCTTTTCAAGAAATTTAGAATTTGGTACAATAATCATTACATTATTGTTTGTTCTGATTTTTGTACTTCTTGCGGATATTGCGACTACTGTTCCGAGTGCTTCATCCACTTCAATAAAGTCACCTTCTTTTATAGGTCTCTCGAATAATAATATAATGCCGCTGATAAAATTATTTACAATATTCTGTATTCCAAACCCAATGCCAACAAGCAGTGCGGCGCCTCCCGCAAATAAGATTGAAACATTAATCCCTGCGGATTGCACTGCAATAAGAAAACCCGAAAGTATAATTAAATAATTAAGAATCCTTGAATATGATTTTGCTATACCGGGACTAATCTGGTAACCTGGAAATATTTTTTTATTCAGAAGATATTTTAAACCGACAGAAATAAGAATCGTAATAAATATTATTACAAGAAATGCAACTATAGATAGAAATGTGACGCTGCTGTCGCCTATTTTGAATAAAGTTTGATTTAATATATCCATTCTAAAGAGCAGTTATAAAGTTTATCAAGTTTATCAAGTTTATCAAGTAAAAATCTTTATGTCGGAAATTTTAATAGCTTTCGTCTTTTGAAGGAAATTTATTTTCCTTCACATCCGAGATATAATGTCTGAAAGCTTCTTTCATATCCGCAGCAAGGTTCATATATTTCCTGACGAATCTTGGTTTAAATTCTTCAATCATTCCAAGCATATCATGAGAAACAAGAACCTGTCCATCACAATAAGGTCCTGCGCCTATGCCAATTGTAGGAATCTTTATTGTTTTAGATATTTTTTTACCGAGAGCCGTGGGGATTTTTTCAAGAACAATCGAAAAACAACCTGCTTTTTCGAGTGCAATGGAATCATTGAAAATCTGATCGGCTTCTTCTTTGTCGACTCCCCGCGTTTTATAACTTCCGAATTTGTTTATGGATTGCGGAGTAAGTCCAAGGTGTCCCATAACGGGAATACCAATCTCGACAAGCTTTCTGATTGTTTCGGAAAGATAATTTCCGCCTTCCATTTTTATTCCGTCGCATCCTGTTTCCTTCATAACTCTTCCGCAATTTGAAACCGCATCAAGGACACCGACCTGGTAGCTCATAAAAGTCATATCGGCTATTACCATTGCCTTCTCAACTGCTTTTTTTACAATCTTAGTGTGATATATCATTTCTTCGAGCGTTACAGGCAAAGTTGTTTCATTCCCCTGAATCACATTACTGAGTGAATCTCCGACCAATATTAATTCAACTCCCGCGGCATCAAGAAATTTTCCTGTCAGATAATCATATGCGGTCAGCATAGTGATTTTCTCACCTTCCTTTTTCATTGAATATAAAACTTTAGTAGTAATGTGTCGGTTTTCATCTTTTTGAACTGAAGACGGCATGTTATTTCTCCTTCTTTTTTAATAATAAGTCAGAATACGAACCCTTAATAAAACCTGTTTCAACGAGTTCGAAATAATTAATCAAATCAGCCATTATTTTTTTGGCACTTTCGAATGAATTATAAATAACCTCAAATTCGATAAAATTTCCGAGTCCTTTAACTTTATCTATATGAATCCTGATATTATCAGCAATAAACATTTCCCGCTTTTTTTCAACTACAACAAGCACATCAAAAAAGTTTCTCAGAATTTTTTCAAGCTCTTCGGGATTGTTAGTATCGGCAAACAGGTATTTCGAAATTCTTTTTACCGACTTTTCATCTCTTTTATATAAAATAAGGTTACCCGATTCTTTATTTATAATTCTAAGTTTCAGTCTTTTTCCTCTTATTTTAAAATATACATCTTTTTGATGCTGAACATCGTGTTGTTTGTTTTTGAATTTTTTAATAAAAGCCATTGCTTTCCATTTCGCTATATCACAATTAAAAATCCTGGCTTTTATTTCATAATTTTGTCTCATATAAGTCTAATTCCTTATTATACCCCTCTCGCTTGATTTTATAAAATTAACAATATCATTTACAATTTCAGTGTGCTCGATTTTTTCTTCGACCTGTTTAACTGCATCTCCAAAATTCAATCCTGATTTATAAATTATATCATAAACTTTACCGATTAATGTTATTTGCTCGCCTGTAAATCCCCGCCTCTTTAATCCGATTATATTCAGACCTTCATATTTTAATGGGTTATTACCCGCTGTAATAAAGGGGGGTACATCTTTTACTACTTTTGAGTGTGTCGCAAGAATTGAGTGTTTGCCAATTTTGCAGAATTGGTGTATTCCTGTAATCCCTCCGATAATCGCCCAATCATCTATGACCACATGTCCGCCGAGGTTTGCAACATTAGCCAGTATTACATTATCGCCTATACGGCAATCGTGCGCTACGTGAGCATACGCCATAATTAAACAATTTTTACCTATTATAGTTTTGCCGCTGAAAGCTGTTCCCCTGTTTAATGTCGCATATTCCCGGACAATTGTTCCTTCTCCTATCTGAAGTATCGAATCTTCACCTTTAAATTTCATATCCTGTGGTATACTTGATATGACTGCACCGTGGTGTATGATTACATTATCGGATATTCTCGCACCATTGTCTATAAAAACATTCGTTCCGATAGAAACGTTATTACCTATCTGCACATCATCCCTGATTACAGTATATTCACCGACGCTTACATTATCACCGATTAAAGCCTTTTTGCTAATTGTGTTCAATAAAAATAAAATTAATTTAAAATAGTCTTTTAATTGTCAGGTAAATTTATTTATTAAAATTTAAACAACATAAATGTTGTTTTAAAATGTTTTCTCGATGAAGACATCTTCATCATGTGAAGATGATTTCGTTATCATTTCTCCTATAAGTCCCAGTGAAAACGACTGGAATCCTACAATCATGAAAAGTATCCCTGCAAGGAATAAAGGTCTGTTGCTTATCGAGGCATCATAAAAAATTTTAAGTATGGATAAATATAATGTAATCAGAAATCCTGCAAAGAAAGAAATAATTCCCAGGAAACCGAATAAATGCAGTGGCTTCTTCATAAATTTCGTTGTGAATGCAACGGTAAGTAAATCGAAAAATCCGTTTAAAAATCTGTTCGCACCGAACTTTGTAGTGCCAAATTTCCTTGGGTGATGTTTTACTACTTTTTCCGTTACTTTAAAACCTGACATATAAGCAAGTGCCGGAATATACCTGTGCATTTCTCCGTAAACTTTTATAGAGTCTATAACATCCTTTTTATAAGCTTTCAATCCGCAATTAAAGTCGTGAAGTTTTACACCTGCAACTTTCGATGTGAAATAATTAAATATTTTTGACGTGTGTTTCTTGATAAACGGGTCATATCTGACTTTTTTCCAGCCTGATACGAGGTCATATCCTGAATTTAAGGTTTTTATTAATTCCGGAATTTCATTCGGGTCATCCTGTAAATCCGCATCCATAGTAATAATAATATCACCTTTGGTAGCTTTAAAACCTGCCGATAATGCGGCTGATTTACCGTAGTTTCTTCTCAATTTAATGCAATGGTACCGGCTGTTTCTCCTGTGAATTTCTTCAATCACTTCAAATGATTTATCCGTGCTTCCGTCGTCAATGAAAATAACTTCGTAATTACACCTCAATATATCGAACACCTTTTTTAAAGATAAAGAAAGTTCCATCAAAGATTGTTCTTCGTTGTATAAAGGTATTACAATGGAAATAATCTGGTTATTCGATACTATTTTTCTGTTATCTGCAGAATTCATTTGCTGAGTTTTGTTTTGTTCCCGATTATTATTCTTCTCTCTTTTATACCTGAAAATCTTCTTGCTGAATTTCTTATTTTTATATGACTGATTTTCGTTCTGTAAATCCATATTAATATCCCTGAAATAATATTTTTACCGTTTCATATTTATTACATACACTACAAATGATATAATATCAATGCAGTTAATGCTTATTTTGTTATAATATAATAATTTAAACAAATAACTTATATTACAAACTAAATGTATTGAAATGTAATTGATTTTTTTGATTAATTATTTGATATTAAACAATTAAAGATATTTATCTAATATCATTACCTCTTGGCTGTTCGGTCAGGGAAGGTTAATGTTTAATTACCCGTTTTCATGCATTTATGAGAAACCCGATACTTATATTTTTATCTTAACGAATATGTTTTTATATGTGTTCTTAAGTTATTAAATTTAAATTTGCAGATAAGTTGACATTGATTTTAAAAAATAAAAGTTTCATATTACAATATTATAAAATAAATTTATTAATATTATAAATTTTCTTACCTTTTAGCTCTTAACAAAATGTCCGTGGGTTGGTTTATATCAGGGACTTGCAGTTCTTATAAGTATTTATTAATACTATGAAACTCATTTTAAAATACATTTTAATTTTACTCAGTACTTGTATTGCGACATACTTTGCATTTATTCAATTAGGCAAACCCCTGATTGGTATTGATGATGCAAATATTTTTTTTATTTATGCCCGGAATTTAGCTAACGGTAACGGGTTTGTATATCAACCGGGAGGAGTCAGGGTGGAAGGATTCAGTTCTCTTCTCTGGGTTTTAATTTGCTCTGCCGGGTACCTGGTATCGGAAAAACCCGAAATTCTCCTGATAATTTTCAATTTAATATTAACCTCGTTCACCGTTTTTCGCTTTATTAATTTTGTTGATAAAAAATTCGGAAAAGATAGATTCATAACAATTGAGGGTGGTATCGCTCTATTACTGATTTTTACAAATCCCGTATTTGTAAGCTGGACAATATTATCTTTAATGGAGACGGGAATCTGGACTTTTTTACTCGTGAATTCCCTAATATTGATGATTGAAGTTATCGAATCAAATAAAGTTTCAAGCTTGATATTTTTTTCTTCAACTCTGTTTCTTATGATACCCTGCCGCCCGGAGAGTTTACTGATTGCTGCAGTCATGATTTTTTTGCTGATATTGGGTTTAAAAATAAATTCAAAGAAAATATTTCCAATTGTACTTTTACCGGTTTCGTTTTATTTAATTTCCATTATTATATTATATTCGTTCAGGTTAAGCTATTTCGGTTTTATTTTCCCGAATACTTATTATGCAAAAGTATCCCCTGACCTGTTATATGGTATTTCAGAAGGAATCAAATACTTCATAAAATATTTCTTATCGAATAACGTTGTATTTATTGCTCTCTCGGGAATTATTTATTATTTCTATTCAAACTTCCGGAAAAATGATTCCGCTGATTATATTAGAAATGAAATTAGTTATGGACTGATAAATGTGGTTATCTGTACTGTTATAATTATTCCGATATTATGGGGAGGGGATGTTTTTGTCGATTTTAGATTTTATCAGCCCATCCTTCCGTTTTTATTTTTTCCGTTAATATATTTAATTAAAAAATTGACGATATATTATAATTTAAACGAAAAGTTAACTGTTTCGGGTAAAATTCTTATTTTAATATTTTTTTCTCTTTATTTTTATACCGGTGCGCAAATAAAATATCACCAAAGGTCAATTACAAGTGAACAGCAATATAAAATTGCCGAAGAAAACAGGAAATATGGTAACGATTTAAATGAATTTTTTAAAAACTCAAAGCTTCCAAGGATTGGAACTATTCCTGCCGGAGCACTCGCATATACATATAAAGGAACAATTATTGATTTATTGGGTCTCAATAACATTGAAATGGCTCATTCCCATGATAGCCATAAAGGTTTAAAAAGTCACGCATCATTTAACAAAGAAGTATTTTATGAACAAAGTCCTGATTTTATACTTGCCGGATTTGTTTCAGATACTTTGGAACTATACAGAAGTGTTGATTTTAATAATAATTACGATTTAAATAAAGTGGTTCTGAAAGGGATACTGAATGATGACATTTTTAAAGAAAAATATCAACCTGCGTTGATAAGTAAAGATAAATCCGTATTATTTGCTTATTACAGAAAAGATTATCTTAATACGCTTCAAAATGAAGGTTTCCTGATTAAAACGAGATGACATTGATTTTAAAAATAAAAAATTTGATATTGTTTTATAAAAATTTAATATTCCGGAATAATATATGAAAAAAAAGCTGTTTTCTTTAGTATTCGTTTTGTTTGTCTTTTTTTCACGGTATGCATATTCGTTTGAAACGACTTCAAACAATTCCTGGGTAAATTTTACCGATATGAAAAATGTAATTACAATTGCCGTGGATAATTCAAACTCCATAGCATATTGCGGAACGTCCGGAGGTTTATACGTAGTCGGACTTAATAATGGCAATATTTTAAAAAAATATACAAACATAGATGGTTTGGTTACGACCGATATTACGTCATTAATCGTTGATAATTTCGGTAAACTCTGGATTGGAGCTTCTGATGGTTCGATTTCTATTTTAAATTACAATACTTCAAGCTGGAATTATATATATGACATTAAAAATTCAAATGAACCGAATAAAATTATTTATGGCTTTACATTATTTAATAATTTTATTTATGCCGCTACCGGATTTGGAATTGAAAAAATTTCAACTGTTACATACAATTTTGTGGATGCCCCGTATTACCAGCTTGGTTCATTTACAACAAGGTCAAGAGTAAATTCCCTCGCGATTGTAAATAATACACTCTTTGCCGGAACTGTCTCGGGAATCGCGTATGCAAACCTAAGCCTGAACCTCAATTTACCCTCAAACTGGATTAATTATACAAATCCACCTATGGATGCGAACGTTTCTATTGTTAAAGCTTTTGATAATAAATTATTTGCCGGTTCCGATTCGGGTTTTGTTTACTATGATAATCTGGTCTGGAATCTCTATCCTAATAGTGGATTTTCAAATATTCCCGTAACATCAATTTCACCTGTCGGAAATAAATTATTTTTCATTGCAGGAGGAAACGTGTTTTATGCGGACAAAGATAGTTTGCAGAACGTTCATCAATTTTTTCTCGCAGGAAATAACGGGTATAATACACTTGCTTCAGATAAAAATAACAACCCTATTATAGGTTTGTATGAAGGCGGAATTGCTATTAATATTAATAATAACAACACAATCGTATACCCGAATTCGCCAAACAGAAACTCATTTAATTTTGTCAGTATAGATGACCAGGGAAATTTATGGGGAGCGGGAGGATTAGGCGACGCGGGTTTTTATGAATTATCCGGTAATTCATGGATTAATTATAATAACACAACAAACCCATCTCTTTCATATTCAAATGATTATAGAAGAGTATTTTTAAGAAATGGTACAATTTGGGCTACAAATTATGGGAATGGTGTGTACGAAATAAAACAAAATATTGTTTCTTATTTTAATCCCTCTAATACAATTCTTCCGGGAATTCCGGGTTATCCGAATTATTGTGTTCCTGTAGGAATGGCATTTGATAATAATGGATTATTATGGTGTTCATTTTTTAATTCTAATTCGTCTAAAAGTTTGTACGTTTATTTGGGGGATACTACATGGTTTGGATATTTTAACATGGGAGCAGTACCGGCGTATGACGAGTTAGTGATTGACAGTTATAATACAAAATGGATTGTAGCAAAAAACCAGCAAGGACTTTATTTCTTTAACGAGAACGGAACTTTAACTAACACAACAGATGATATATATGGTTTCTATGGAGTGGGAGCTTTTAGTGTAAATGATGTTCTGGATGTAACGGTAGATAAAAATAATACAATCTGGATTGCTACGAATAATGGCGTATTTATCATAGATAATCCTCTTGGAGCAATACAAAATCCTTCAAATCCGCCGGCTCCGCAGAAATTGGGAATTATTTCGGGAAATTTAAAAGTACCATTTACTGAAAATTGTCTGTCAATTTATGTTGATGTCTTAAATCAGAAATGGATTGGAACTTCTACCAACGGAGTATTTCATTTGTCAGATGATGGTTCTACTTTAATAGAGCAGTTTAATATGACTAATAGTTCGATTTTATCAAATGAAATTAAATCTATTGCAGTCGACCCCAGAACCGGAAGGGCTTATTTTGCTACCCTAAAAGGTTTATCTTCGGTACAAACAAATGCTATACAACCGGTTACGGACTTCGATAAAATTACTTGTTCTCCAAATCCATATCTTGTTCCTCCTAATGTCGATATGAAAATAGATGGTTTAGTAGAAAATTCTTCTATTAAAATAATCACTTTATCCGGTGACATTGTTGCCGAGCTCACATCGCCCGGTGGAAGAATAGCTACATGGAACGGATTGGATAAAAGAGGTAAATATGTGCCATCCGGTATTTATATCATTGTCGCATATAACCAGGATGGAAGCAAAGTCGGTAAAGGAAAAGTAGTTGTAATCAGGAGATAGTGTAAATGTTAGTAATCCCGGTCATAGATATTAAGGATGGTCAATGTTTCAGGATAATAAGCGGTCTTGATAAACAAACGCATTATTATTGTGGAAATCCGGTCACCATTGCAAAATTATTCAGGAAAGAAAACTTTAAAGCTCTCCATATAACAGACCTAGATGGCGCCATTTACGGTGCAATGAAAAATTATCCCGTAATAAAAGAAATTACACGTTCTGTAGATATACCTATATTACTCGGCGGGGGAATCAGGGATTTCGAAACTGTAAAAAAAATGGTTGAAGATCTGGGGGTTTACAGGGTTGTGATTGGTACTGCCGCGATGGAAAAAAAAGATTTGATAAAAAAAATACTTGATGTGTATACACACTCGAAAATTGCAATTAGTATCGATGAAAAATTAAATAACGTTGTGACGGATGGATGGGTAAATTATGCAAATATTACTCCTCTTGATTTTGCAAAAAATATGGAAGAGCTTGGGGTGAAGAGAATTATTTACCAGGATGTAACAAGAGTAGGAAATTTATCGGGTCCTCATATAGCAAGATTAATGGAATTAGCTAAAAATACTAATCTAAAAATTACATCAGCAGGCGGAATCGGAAATTATTTACATTTAAAACAATTAGTAGATTTAAATATTCCTAACATAGATTCTGTAATAGTCGGCAGGGCACTTTATGAAAACAGGTTCCCCTGCCAGGCAATATGGCGGGATATCGAGAAAACGGATACCTCCCTTGAATTACCAAAAGTAAAATAAAATTTGAATTACCTGAAAATAAAAATATTTTTATTATTAATTCTTTTAATTGCATCACAAGTTGCAGTCCCGCAGGATGATAAAAAAGTTAATAAGAGCGGGAAATTTCGTATTGCTCGATTAAAATTTTCGGGTGGAGGAGATTGGTATAATGACCCTTCCGAGCAGGTTAATATGATGGAATATCTGAGCAAGAATACAACTATTGATGTTGATAAACCGGAATTTTATGTTGTGGATGTGGCTTCGGACGATATTTTCGATTTCCCGTTTATCATAATTACCTGTCACGGCAATATAGATTTTTCCGTTTCTGAAGTTGCACGGCTCAGAAAATATTGCGAGAGCGGGGGTTTCATTTATGCGGATGATGATTACGGTATGGATGAAGCTTTTAGAAGAGAAATTAAAAAAGTTTTTCCCGATGAAGAATTAAAAGAACTTCCGTTCACTCATAAAATTTACAATTGTCATTATTCATTCCCAAACGGACTTCCTAAGATTCATGAGCACGATGGGAAGCCGCCCCAGGGTTTTGGAATTTTTTACCAGGGACGAATGTGCGTTTACTATACTTACGAAACTAATATTTCCGACGGATGGGATGACCCCGATGTGCATCAGGACCCGCCCGAAAAAAGAGAAGAAGCTTTTAAAATGGGTACGAATATAATCGTATACTCGCTTATGAATTAAAAATTACTGACATCTCTTCCGAAAAGTATTGTTTTGGTCCAGTCAAATAAAACAAGAATTTTATTTTTAAAGCTTACCAGTTTTGTAAGATAGGCGCTTCGCCAAAACAGGAATGTGGTAAATCCGGTCCCTTTATATTTCGGCAAATCTGCAAGAGCTTTGTTACTTCCAATATAAGCAAGCATTCCGAGATTTTTAAATGTAAATGGTTTTATAGTCTTAAATTTTTTGTTAAAATATTTTGCAAGAAAAAGCCCTTCTTTCTGAGCCACCTGAGCTGTAACAGGCAGCTCTCCCGAAATAATATGAGTGCAATCTCCGAGCGCATATATATTATCGTAAAATTCATTCTCTTCGATGCCTGTTAATTTGTGTTTGCTGACTCTGAAAAAGCTGTCAACATATATTTTTCCTCTTTTATCAAACGGGAAATTTGATTCTTTAATTAACATTGTCGGCGAGTTCCCTGTTGCCCATACTAATAATCCAAAATCAATAATTGTTCCGTCGTTCACGTGAATTCTGTTTTCTGATATTCCGTCGACTAAAGAATTAAATTTAACTTTTATTTTATCCCTCCCAAATAATTTTGTTGTGTACTCTCTGAGTTTTTTATCAAATGACGCAAGGATTTCGTTCCCTGCTTCAATTAAAATAATTTCAACATGTTTTTCGATATATTTATATTTTTTCTTGACATCTTCCTCGATGAAATCATGCAACTCCGCTGCAAATTCAACACCCGTAGCTCCGCCGCCGCAGACGACAAAACGTAACAATCTTTTTTTCTCTTCTTCGGAAATACCCGGAACGGAAGCATTTTCATAACAATTTATTACTTTTGTTCTGATTTTCCTTGCGTCCGATAAGTCTTTGAGGAATAATGCATACTTGTTTACATCTTCGATTCCATAAGTGTTCGTCACTTCACCCACAGCAATTACAAGGTAGTCAAAATTAATTTCAAATAATTTTTGTGAGTTTATGTCTTCACAAATAATTTTGTTGTCTTTTTTATCTATTTGCCTGCAATATCCCTGTATAAAAGTTATTCCTTTTAAATTTCTTACCGGTTCTATTATACTTCTGAATTCGATGGTACCGACAGTTGTACTCGGTAATAAAGGATTGAATAGAAAATGATTTCTCGGACTTATTACAGTTACGTGGTAAATATTTAAATTTATTTTTTTCAGGAATCTGAATCCTGCAAAACCGATTCCTAAAACTACTATTCGTTTTTTCATGGAAATATAAATTATATTCTTTATATTGTATAATTAATTCTTTGATTTCTGATTGCCTGCAAAACAGATTCGGGAATGGCAAGTTCAGAATTTTATATGCTCAACTTTATATAAAACAAATTTTTGAAAGGAAAAGTTAATGAAATCATATCGCAAAGAACTCTGGTTCAATACGGGTAAAAGGAGAGAGTTGATAAACATAACACATGAATTAGAAAAATGTCTGACCGAAAGCGAAATAAAAGAAGGTTTGTTGCTTTGCAATGCAATGCATATAACAGCAAGCGTTTTTATAAATGATGATGAACCCGGATTGCACGATGATATTGAAAAATGGCTTGAAAAACTTGCACCCGAAAAACCTTATTCACAATATCGTCACAATGGTTTCGAAGATAATGCGGATGCACATTTAAAAAGAACGGTGATGGGACGGGAAGCGGTGATTGCGATTACAAATGGGGAAATGGATTTCGGTCCGTGGGAACAGGTATTCTACGGCGAATTTGACGGAAAGAGAAAGAAACGAGTGCTTGTAAAAATAATCGGAGAATGAAATAAATATCCTTGAAAAATGTATTCAAATATAACTTTTCATTCCCGCTTACATTTTTTACATTCGCAATAAATAAATATTTAATATGATAATCAGAATCAGGAAATTCTTGTTTTGTGTTTTATTTTTCTATTTATTCACATCATTTGCATACTCACAGCAGACTCTTCCGAACGATAATTTTTATCTCGTGGAAAGTGTTCCGGTTGAAACAATACTTGAACAATCGAAACTGCCTCACACGCTTGATGTTTGGCTCGACATGATAAATAATTCAAGAAGCACACTCGATATAGAAACGTTTTATATCGCAAATCAAAAAGGTGAAGTGCTCGAGCAGGTTTTAACGGCTATAAAGAATGCGGCAGTAAGAGGTGTGCAGGTAAGGATAATTATCGATGAAGGATTTTACAAATCGAATGAAAAATCTGCGGGCGAATTAAATGACCTGCAAAATATATCGATACGAAAAATCCCATTTAAAGACATCGAAGGCGGGGTGATGCATGCGAAATATTTTGTTGCAGACGGAATTGATTTGTTTGTTGGAAGTCAGAATATGGACTGGCGGGCATTAAAGCACATTCACGAAATGGGCGTGAGAGTGAAAAACGAAAAAATCGCAAAAACATTTTTAAATATATTTAACATCGACTGGAATCTTTGTGAAAATTATGAGAAGAAAAACATTAAACTCCTGAAAAACAAATATGACAAAAATATTGTTAATTTTCATAATCCTGTTATAATTAATACGGAGGATTTCGGAAATGTCAGAATTTATCCGGCTTTCAGCCCATCGGATATTACTCCGAAGAAATGTAATAATGAAGAAAAAGAACTTGTAAAAATAATAAACAAATCTAAGGACAGACTTTTTATACAGATGTATTCGTATTCTTTAAAAGGTAAGGAAAAAGGAACAACGTATGAGGTTATAGACAGGGCGTTAAGGCGTGCTGCAAAACGAGGTGTTCAGATAAAAATTATTTTTTCAAACTGGGCAATAAGAAGCGGGGCGACTGAATCGATTAAAGACCTTTCGCTCGTTCCGAATATTGAAATCAAATTCAGTACGATTCCGGAATACAGCGGAGGTTTTATTCCTTATTCCCGTGTTGAGCATTGTAAATATTTTATATCCGATTACGATGTTTCCTGGGTAAGCACTGCAAACTGGGAATATGGTTATTTTCATGATACAAGAAATGCTACTATGATAATTAAAAACGAACACGTGAATTCATCGCTCGAGGAAGTTTTTCTCCGCGATTGGCACGGACCCCTGACGGAAAAAGTGGATGTTAATAAAGAGTATAAATCTGTAAAGCGGAGCAAATAATTCTTTAAATTATGAATGCTGAATTATGAATAAAGAGATTAATGTTACTGAATGAATAAAAAAGTGACATCTCCGTAGGAGATGAAAATTTGTAGAAACGTGTTTACATCGCCGTAGGAGATGAAAATTTGTAGAAACGTGTTTACATCGCCGTAGGAGATGAAAATTTGTAGAAACGTGTTTACGTCGTCGTGTGAGATGCATATTTGTATAAAACGTTTTGTCATCTCCGGAGGAGATGTATATTTATAGAAAACGTTATATTATTTTTCCTCAACTCCAAAGGAGTTGTACTTTTATAAAAGAAAAAAATATTATTTATTTAATAATATGAAGAAACTTAAATTTAAGGAAGAGCTTAAAAAAGTAAACGAAACCGGACTAACAGCATACATCGAGATTCCATTCAGCATAGAAAAAGAATGGGGAAGGAAAGCTATGGTGAAAGTAAAAGCAGATATAGACGGCTATATTCATAGGGGTTTGTTAATGCCTTACGGGAAAAAAGGTGTGCATTACCTCGGTCTGAAATCCGATGTGATGAAAGCTATGAATAAATATCCGGGAGATGTTGTAAATGTGACAATTGAACCTGATACAGAAGAGAGAACGGTTGATATTCCCGATGATTTTAATAAGGCACTTGTCAAAAATAAAAAAACAAAGGAAATTTTTGATAAACTTTCTTATTCGCACAGGAAAGAATATTCCGAATGGATTGCTTCGGCGAAAAAAGAGGAAACGCGTACGCGAAGAATCTCAAAAGCGATCTTTAAAATATTAGAGAAATCAAAATAGGTTAAAAAATATGTGAAACGTGAAAAGTGAAATAAAAGCGTGAAAAGTGAAAGTCAAATAAAAGACGAGAGGCAAAACTTGAAGTGAAATAAAACATTTTGTCATTAAACTTTTCACCTTTCACTTTTGACGTTTCACATTTTATAAATTTTATTACATTTTAAAAATAATTTTAAATGACAAAACATGAAATACAAATTACTTGGAAAAAGCGGGCTCAAGGTCTCAGAAATTTGCCTCGGAGCTATGATGTTCGGCGAAGAATGGGGACCGATTGGAGCTAATAAAGATGAAAGCAAAAAAATATTTGATGCTTTCTTAAATGCGGGCGGAAATTTTATAGATACTGCAAACAGTTATATGGCAGGTACGAGCGAAAAATTTCTCGGAGATTTTATATCTTCGCAAAGAAAGAGTCTTGTTATCGCCTCGAAATATACTTTGTTCGAGCCGGGATGCAAAGATGATTTAGTGCGATGCGGAAATAACAGGAAGAATATGGTACAATCTCTGGAAGCAAGTTTGAAAAGATTAAAAACCGATTACGTAGATTTATACTGGGTTCACGTATGGGATTTCCTGACACCTGTTGAAGAAGTGATGCGCGGACTGGACGATATGGTAAGGGCAGGAAAAATTCTTTACATTGGAATTTCCGACACACCGGCGTGGATTGTATCGAGAGCAAATACAATTGCAGAGTTTAAAGGCTGGACACAATTTGTCGGATTGCAGATTGAATATAGTTTGCTCCAGCGAACACCCGAAAGAGATTTAATCCCGATGGCAAACGAACTCGAATTAGCCGTAACGCCCTGGGCACCGCTTGCAGGAGGAGCTTTGACGGGAAAATATCTCGACAAAAAGGAAAGTGAACCAACAAGATTAAGCAAAGATAGCGCGAGATTAAACGAAAGAAATACCGCGATTGTTAAAGAAGTAAAACGAATCGCTGAAGAAATGGGAGTCTCTGCTACTCAGGTAGCTCTAAACTGGTTAAGACAGCAAAACGGAATTATGATTCCAATCGTCGGAGCAAAAAAGGAATCGCAAATTAAAGATAGTCTTGATTGTCTCAACTTCGTATTGCCTGAAGAGTTTATGAATAAGCTGGATGAAGTAAGCAAAATTGAACTTGGCTTCCCGCATGATTTTCTGAAACAACCGTTTATAAGTGATTTAGTACATACGGGAAAGAAAAATCTGGTAATAAACCACCGATAAAACAATTTTAAATTTTAAATTTTAAATTAAAAAACGAAAAGTTCCTGAAGGCATTCCCAATCGGGGATTGGGAATGAGGAGCAAAAAATTCTTTAACTTCTCTAACTAATTAACTTCTAAAATAATATGGCTAAATCAAGACGCGAAAAAGGTATTGAGAAAATGAATCAGGTTCTCGGAAAAGGCGGTGATATTGTAATTAACAAACTGAAGGAAATTGCCCCCGATTTCGGAGATATGATAATAGAGTTTGCATACGGAGATATTTATAATCGCCCGGGACTCGATATGAAATCACGGGAGATAGCGTCCGTTGCGGCTCTCACGGTGATGGGAAACGTTATACCTCAACTGAAAGTGCATATACAGGGAGCATTAAATGTAGGGTGCTCCGAAACGGAAATCGTTGAAGTTATAATGCAGATGTCGGCTTATGGAGGTTTTCCCGCGGCTTTGAATGCAATGTTTGCGGCGAAGGAAGTATTTTCAAAAAATAAAAAATAGATAATAAAAAATAAAAAAGAGCTTTTAAGTGCCGTTGCACATAGAAACATCCCGATATACAAAGTCCCTATATATAGAACATCGGGATGCAGAGAACGCACATCGGGATAAAATCCGGAAGAACGGAGTTACGTAGAAAAAATATTTACCATTATTAACTTTTCTGAAGAAAATACGTAAGTAAAAATAGAATCCGCTATGATGTGCTATTTCGTTGTTTTTGTTTTATATGTTATTTAAGTATCAGTTTATATATTTTTTAATATTGGCTTTTAAAAGGAAGATAAAAATTAAACTTTAAAAAATGGAGAACTCACCTGAAATTTATTCGCAATCGCTTACAAGCGAAGAAAAAACCTTCGCATTATTTTCGCATCTGTCGGTTGTTATTGGCGGGATTATACTGCCGATTATTTTCTGGGCTATACAAAAAGATAAATCCAAATTTGTAAGATTCCACGCCCTTCAGTCTATATTTTATCATATTGCAGTCGCGGCTATTATAATTATTCTGGTCATGCTGCTTGTTATCGGAATTTTAATTGGCGCTCTTGCAGCAGGGTTTTCGGCAAGTCACAACAATGATCCGTCAGGCCCGCTCGCTTTCGGATTTTTTATGATTTTATTCTATATTGGTCTGTTCGTCATTTTAATTGCAAACGCAGGATACGGCATCTATCTTGCCGTTAAAGCTTATGAAGGCAATCTCATTAAAATCCCGATTATCGGAAAAATTATATACAAGAAAGTTTACGGAAATCAATAAATTCTTTTCTAAAATTTAATTGTATCCAGATGAAAATCCCGTCCTTAAAATTGCTTGTCAACAATGCAAAGATAACGCTTTTTCGTTTTACACTGGTAATACTTGCTTCTATCATCGGCGCTTTAGTTATGATTTATTTAGTCGGAAGACCGTTCAACGTGAGCCTGGATAATCAGCCTTTGTATAATATAGTAATGACGTGTACAATTGGAATTTCGTTTATGCTGTCTCTTGTTTTTATCGGCGAAAGATTAAAAACATCGAAACTTGCGTTTTGGATAATTCAATTTGCCTCAATAGTTTTGCTATTTATTTATTATTTCACATTATCTTCCGAAACTAATTATGTAGATATTGCAAGATTTTTATCTTTTATGATTGCTTCGCACCTGCTTGTTTCTTTTTCTCTTTTTGCAAACAAAAAACTCTCGACCGAAATAAACGGGTTCTGGCAATTCAATCAACTTTTATTCATAAGAATTTTAATAACAGCTGTATATTCGGGCGCACTTTATCTCGGCTTGACTGTGGCTATTCTTTCTTTCGATAAATTATTCAATGTACATTTTGATGACAAAATTTACATGAAATTGTTTTTTGTAATACTGGGTTTTTTTAACACCTGGTTTTTCCTTTCAGGAATGCCTGAAAATCATGATGAACTCGAAACTCAGAGTTTCTACCCGAAAGGTCTGAAAATATTCACTCAGTATGTTTTGCTTCCGCTTGTAATAATTTATCTGCTGATATTATATTTATACACGGGAAAAATAATTATTCAATGGCAGCTTCCGGTTGGCTGGGTTTCATATCTCGTGCTCGGTTTCTCCGTTACGGGAATTTTCTCACTGCTTCTTATTCATCCGCTTAGAAACCTCGAGGGGCATAACTGGATAAAAATTTTCTCAAAAGTATTTTACCTCGTTTTATTCCCGCTTATTGTTTTGTTATTCGCTGCAATACTGCGCCGCACGGATGATTACGGCATAACCGAAAGAAGATATTACGTGTTTGTTCTCGCCTGCTGGTTAACCGGGATTGCATTATATTTTACATTCAGTAAAATTAAAAATATAAAATTAATACCGATTTCTTTGTGCCTGATTGCATTTCTGACTTCGATAGGTCCGTGGGGAGCTTTCAGCATTTCTCAGAACAATCAATTCAACCGCTTAAAAGAAATTCTTGTTAAAAACGAAATTCTTGTAAATGAAAAAATACATAAATCAGAAAAGACCTTGAGCGTTGAAGATAAAAAAAATATCAGCTCCATTATAAGCTATCTTGACGAACGGAATGCTCTCGACAGAATCCAGCCGTGGTTCGATGTAAAACTTGATACAATTAAAGGTGATAATAAATATATAACATATCAAAATAAAACTGCAAAGATAGTTGAACTGATGGGCGTCGAATATTATGCTCCGTGGAAAACTCAGAATGAGCGATACCTTAATTATAATATTAAAGAATTAAATCTGATTAATCTCAAAGGTTATGATAATTTAATAAACTACAGGTACTATTCTTATGATACGTCTAATAGTAAAAAATCCTATCAAATCGATTCCGGCAAAATAGAAATATCATATCTGAAAAATAATACAGTAATAAATATTCAGGCAAAGGACCGCAACATCTTTGAGTTGAATATAAATGAGGTGCTCGAAAAACTTTCCAAAAGCAGTTCTGTTCAGCCGGAAATGAATGATATGTCACTTGAAAAAGAAAATGAATTTGCAAAAGCGAAAATAATCTTTATGTCAATCTCGGGAGAAAAAAACGATGCCGAGTTGAAGATAAATAATTTCAATGCGTATATATTATTGAAAATAAAAATGTAGGAACAATTCATTAGGAGTTGTATGATATCAGGACTTTCCAGCATTTACGATAACATTCCCAATCAGGGATTGGGAATGAGGGTGGAAATTCTTAGAATTAAATATTTTGTTACGAGATTAATAACATTTATTAAACTTTCCCAACTCCGGAGGAGTTGAATATTTATAGGAAATAATTTTAAGTCTTCCCCAACTCCGGAGGAGTTGCACATATCGATTGTTTAATTATTATATTTAATTGAACACAATTTATCTGTTTTCACACATTTTTCACACTTTCCGTACACGATTTTTATACTTTGAAATGATAATTTAATCTAATTATCTTATACAAACATAAATTATTTCTACAATTATATATTTTCCGTTTATGAAAAAAATTATATTAATTCTCCTTTTAATCTCTACTGCGCGTCTTTATGCATTCGATATATCAGGCAGGCTTCTGGACGAAAGATATTTTCCTGTTCCGAAAATGAAAGTTTTTGTTTCACGCGGAGGAAGTGCCGTCACCGATAAAAACGGAGAATTTAAGCTCACCGTGGATAATACGCCTTATGATTTGACAATTTTCGATTTAGCAACTAATATCGGAGTGGTTTATAGAAACTTATCGGTCGCCAATCCTGAAATATTTTTGTTCGGAAGTGTTACTTCAAAATATGCGAATACGGAAGCACTGAGGGTAAATTTCCCGCCCGTTCCAAACGGTAAAACAGATTTAATAAAATTTGTAAGTGATGAGATTTTTTATTCGCAGGATGTAATCGCATATTCGGGAGAGACGACAAAACTTTTGTCCGTCGATTTTCCTTCAAGTAAAAAACAAATAAACGGAAGAATTATTTTTATGGAAAAAAGTCCGTTCTCTTATGAAAAATTCAGTGAACGTGCAGTTACGATACAAAAAGATTATTACCTGCAGACCGTTATTTTCGATACCCTTTCTACGTTCTCAAAACCCGGGGATGCCTATATTTCACTGGTTCTTCCCGTACTGGATTTCGACAGGAAAGGATTTTCCGTTTATGCTAATTTCATGTCTCTTCACAGGAACGCAGAACTTCTATTAAATACTACCGAAGGAGATATTATTTCTACAAAGGTTTTGGTTCCGCAGACAATTCCGTTCGGTTACAGGTTAAAAATTGTAGGTAACGGATTTGATAAAGGCGGAATCGGATTTGAAAATTTTGTTTATTCGTACCCGAACGCATCATACAACCTTACGAGTGAAACTCCTCCAAAACTCGAAGCTCCTCAGGATAAATTGTACACCGTAAATTCAAACACATTGTTTTCATACGATTGGGGTTCCGGAATAGGAATTTATGTCGTTCATTTTCACTGCTACGACCCCGTCGGTGATTTTTATATTGTTACAAACGACAGGAATATTCCTTCGCCTATCAGTTTTGCAGGAAGCATTTTAAAAGGAACGGAATTCAGCTGGGTCGTGGCAAAATATCTTACCTATATGTCTGTAGATGATTACGTGAAGCCCAGAAATTATGCAAATGATATCGGTTACAAAGCCATACTGACATCCGAATTGCGGACATTCAGAACAAAGTTTCCGTAAACTGAATTTCGATTTACAAAATTAATTTGTTTAATATTTTTGGAACAATTTCTTTATGTTTAGAAAATCTGCATATAATTTAATTCTTATTTTAAGCCTCATTTTAATTATTTTTTATTCCTTAATAAATTGTGCGAATGCTCAGTGGGTAAGACAATATCCTTATTCACTTTATTTACAGTTAAATGATGTTGAGTTTATAAATTTAAATACTGGTTGGGTGTGTGGTGGGGATGGTATAATATTAAAAACAACCAATATGGGTACGAACTGGACTATTCAAAATCAACCTGCATTAAACAAATCTCTATATAGTATTCATCCTGTTGATTCTAACGTTGTATATTGTGTCGGTTGGTTTGAAACCGTTCTGAAAACTACAGATGGAGGCAATAATTGGTTTGCATTAAAAAATGGACCTTTAGGACAAGGCTATAGTTATGAATCAGTTTATTTTATAAATGCTTTAACAGGGTGGTATGGTGGTTTTGGTAACCATATATATAAAACAACTAATGGGGGGATTACATTCGATTCTGTTTATGTATTGGGGGAATTTATGGATATGCACTTCAAAGACATAAATACGGGATTAGTTACAGGTGGAGGTGGTGAAATATTTAAGACTACAAATTCAGGCATAAACTGGAATAGAATTTATTTAACCGGCGATGGTTTCGGGGATATAGAAAAATTATCTGTAATAAATAATCAATATTGCTTTTTTATCGATGGTAATGGTAAAAGAATTTTTAAAAGTTCAAATTATGGAGATACCTGGGATAGTATAGGATATGTTGCAAATGCTCATGTTCCATATTGTTGCAGGTTTTCGAGTTTACAAACCGGATGGGTTGGTGGAGATTATGGAAATATATTTAAATCAACAAATGGTGGTGCTTCCTGGAATTTGCAAAATTCTGGAACACAAGGTGGTTATGCATCATTTTGGTTTTACAATGATAATACAGGTTGGGCTGTTGGAGGTACTGGAAATATCGTTTTTACCACTAATGGTGGAACTACCTTTGTAAAGAAAAACGAAAAAAATATACCAAATAAATTTTTATTATATCAAAATTATCCGAATCCATTTAATCCTAACACAATAATTAGATATTCTTTATTAAATGATAGCAAAGTACGACTGAAAGTATATAATATACTTGGAAAAGAAATAGAAACACTTGTTAACGGAAAACAAAATGCCGGAAATTATGAAATCAAATTTCCGGATAACCCGAATATTTATAATCAACTATCAAACGGAATATATTTTTATTCTCTCTTTGTTAACGATAAATTAATCGATACTAAGAAGATGATGATAATAAGATAAAAAACTTTATTTAATCAAAAATAAAAAATTAATTTAAATTAATTTTTTACACTAATAATTTATAAACAAATATTCTTCTTCAAAACACATTTTTAAATTTTTATTTAATGATTTTATGTCTATTTTTTTGTGATGGGAAATGCGAAAAAATATATTGTTATAATTTTTTTATTGCTGTTCACCGTGAGCAATTTGCCGGCGATAGACAGATGGACTAAATTGATATCTCCTACAACTCATCATCTTTATAAATCTTCTTTCACCGATACATTAAACGGTTGGGTATGCGGTGACGGCGGAGTGATTTTGCATACATCTAACGGAGGATTAAACTGGGAAACTCAGGACAGTCAGTCGGATTATCAAATCGTGTTCATTACTTTTCTGAATAAAAACACCGGTTGGGCGGTTGGAAATAAATATGTTTATCTGTCGCCTGTAATATATTCTACGACAAACGGAGGACAAAACTGGAATCTGAATTTTTATCCCGATACAACACTGATGTTTAACACTATTTATTTCCGCGATTTATTAAACGGGTTTATAGGCGGATACGGAGGTTTGATTTTAAAAACTACAAACGGCGGAATTAACTGGAGTAAAACCGTTTCGGATTCGTCTTTATTTTCTCTTTTATCAATAAAAGGTTTTAAATTTATAAATGCAGTAACCGGATATGCATACGGAGGGCGGCTCGATTTATCAGGTGTAATCTGGACAACAACGAATAGCGGTAATTTCTGGCAAAGTGCCTCTGTTTCCCCTGAGCCTTTAAATGAAATGATAATTTTCGATTCTTTAAATTCTGTTGCTGTCGGCGGGGATTATGAATTTGGCGCAAGCATAATAAGAACTATAAACGGCGGGGCTAACTGGAAATATGAACCTATTCCTTTTTTTGGAATTGGAAATACAATCTGCAAAAGAATAGCTTCAGAATGGTGGATTGGACTGGGATATGCACTCACGCTTGCCTATACTTTAAACTCCGGCGTTAGCTGGGATTATATTCAGCTTCCCGACAGTTCGGGAATTTATAATATTAATTTCCCGGACTCCACACACGGCTGGGCGTTCGGTATTTTCGGCACTATTTTAAAATACAACGGTTTTGTATCGGGCGTATTTAATGAAAATAATACCGTATATAATTTTAAATTATTTCAAAATTATCCTAATCCGTTTAACTCTTCGACAGTAATCAAATTTGAAATTCCAAATTCGGAAAATGGAATCCCGATGAATCGGGATGCAAAGAACGCAAATGGGAAAATGGAAAATGGTGCTGTTGTATTAAAAATTTACGACGTTCTCGGAAAAGAAGTTGAGACATTGGTAAACGAAAAAAAATCTCCGGGTACATACGAATTTATCTTTGATGGAAGCAATTTAGCTTCAGGATTATATTTCTATAAATTGCATGCTGGAAATTTTGTTGAGACGAGGAAAATGCTACTAATTAAATAAGAATTTGAATTATCATAATGAAATTCATTAAATTATTCTTACTCCTTTTTATCGGTGTTATATTCATTCATAGTTCGTTTGCCGCCGACATATGGACGAAAATTCCTTCACCAACAAATCAAAAATTAATGAGGTCATATTTTCTGGATTCATTAAATGGCTGGGTAGTTGGTGACAGCGGACTGATTATTCATACATCAAATGGCGGACTTAACTTTGATAAACAGACTTCCAATACTTATGATAATTTATCGGACATTTTCTTTCTTAATAAAAGAATCGGTTGGGCTGTCGGAAATAAATATTTTGGATTTTACCCCGTGTTTTATTTAACAACGGACGGCGGCTTAAACTGGAATCATACTTATTATCCCGATACTATGGCAAGATTCAGTTGTTTAAATTTTCTCGATTCATTGAATGGATTCATCGGCGGTTATGCTAATGGTCAGGCTTATTGTTTTATTTTAAAAACAACCGATGGCGGTAATAATTGGACGAAAGCACAGTCGGATACTACAATTTTCGCTATGATGAATATACTAAACATACGGTTCTATAATCCTCAACTCGGTATTGCCTGCGGCGGCACTATGGACCGTTCAGGAGTCTTCTGGGAAACAACAGACGGAGGGAATTTCTGGCAAAGCAGTTCAGTGGCGCCGGAGCCGCTGTACCAGACGATTATATTGGATTCTTTGAATTTTATTTGTGCGGGGGGAGGAATAGATAATGGAGCGTTCGTTATCTCAACCTCAAATTCAGGGACAAACTGGAACTACGATACACTTCCGTTATTTGGTGTTGCAATGTCAATTTTTAAAAGAACACCTTCGGAATGGTGGGTAGGTATGGGCTTTGCAAATGTATTGTTTTTTACTACTAATTCAGGGAAGAAGTGGGATTATATTCGGTTTCCCGATAGTGTCGGAATTAACGATGTGAATTTCCCTGATTCCACACACGGCTGGGCGTTCGGAAATTTCGGAACGATATTAAAATACACTAAATTTACTTCCGGAATTAAAAATGAAAATAGTTTTGTCGGGAATTATGAGTTGTATCAGAATTATCCGAATCCATTTAATCCATCAACGATTATAAGATTCAAGATTAAAGATTCAAGATTTGTTAGCTTGAAAGTTTATGACGTTTTAGGAAGAGAAGTCGCATCGCTTGTAAACGAATTTAAAAAAGCCGGAAAATATGAGATTCGATTTACAAATAATCAACTGCCAAGCGGATTATACTTAGTAAAAATGGTCGCGGATAATTTCACCGCAACCCGAAAAATTATATTGTTAAAATAATTATTTAATCAAAATCATTTTCATCGTTCTCGAATATTTTTCTGTTTTCATTCTGTAGAAATATATTCCGGAAGAAAATTTCGATGCATCAAATTTTATTTCGTGCGCACCCGCACTCATATTTTTTGATATTAATGTCATCATTTCTCTTCCCGCTATATCGAAAATTTTAATATCTACAAAATCCCTGACAGGTAAACTGAATTTAATTGTTGTAGATGGATTAAACGGGTTCGGATAGTTTTGCATAAGTTCGTATCTATAAGCATTCGATGTTATATTATTAACCGCAATCGGGTCATCACCGGAAATTTCCCTCATAAAAATACCTCTTCCGTAAGTTGCTGCAACAACATAAAATTTTCCGTTTATAGAAATGCTGTCGATGTAATTCATTTCTGAAATAATATTGGCGGCAGGCATACCGTTATTCCAGACCATCCAGTTCACACCGCCGTTTGTTGTTCTAAAGCAGCCCATTTCAGTACCGAGATATAATTTATTATTATCGGTTGGATGCGCAATGAGGTCAGCCATAGGAACGTTTGGTAAATTTCCTGTAATATCCACCCAGTTTATTCCCCGGTTATTTGTTTTATATACTTTTTGAGTAGATGTAAGACCATCCATTAATGCATAAGCGATGTTATTATTAGTCGGAAGTGGTGCAACAGTTCTCACAGTAACATTGGATATAAATCCCGATGAACGTTCATACCATACTCCGTTATCATAAACTCTGAGTTTTGATGAAGGGTTGGTTGAAGGTAAACACGCATATAAAACTGCTCCGCCGGGAGTATAAAAGGAAGCAGTTAAATTACTGATTGTTGATGTCGGAAATGCCGTGGAATTTGTTGCGGTCCATGATGTTCCATAATTAGTTGACATATATACGTGCGCATCAGAATTATGATATAAATACACCGGCGAAACTTTGTCATTCCTGATTTTATGATACCATTGACCCGAAGCAGGAATTCCGTTATCTATAAAACTGAAGCTTGAACCGCTGTTAGTCGTTAACAATCTTCTGAAAGCCCAGTTTCCACCGAAAACACCATCGGTCACTACGAATTTACTCGCGTCATCAGGGTCAATAGCACATCCTCCTCCATCGCCTCCGAGCACGAACCACCAGGAATTACCTCCATCAGAAGTACCTGAAATTCCATTATCCTGTGAGCCTCCGAACATCGTTTGACCTTTTCCGCCCACATCAAAATTTACATACTGTGTGATTGGAAAAGTATTATTCGTAGTAGTCCAGTTTTTACCGCCATTAGTTGAAGTTGATAAACCTCCATCGTGTGAAGCATAAGCAACTGTTCCGGTGCTGTTCCAGATAGCATGGTGCTGGTCTGCGTGAATATTTTCCGGGTCATATAAAGGGTCAACGCTATTCAAAAAATCATTCCACGTTGTTCCTCCGTTCGAGGTATAGATTAATGATCCTCCGCCTGCAAGTACAATATTGGGATTAACCGGATTCACAGCTATGTGACAATTGTACCACCCCTGTCCCCAATGAAATTCAAAACTTGGAGTTACACTCGTCCAGTTAGTTCCGTTATTTGTAGTTTTATAAACACCTAATGTCTGGCTTGTGCTGTTTTTGGATATATTCAGATAAACGGTATTCGGAGTAGATGTACAAATGGAAACCGAACTTCTTCCGATATCTGATGTAGGTATTCCGCCGGTCGTTAATCTTGTCCAGTTGTTTCCGCCGTTTGTAGATTTATAAACACCGTCGTTTATAACAATAGTATAGACAAAATTGGAATTAACCGGATTAATTGCGAGATCAGAAGTTACACCAGTCAAATACATAGTCCAGTTTAATCCTCCGTTATCAGAACGAAAATATCCGGATTCGGTTGCAGCATGTATTTTATTAACATTCAGAGGGTCATAAGCAACTCTGAAAAAAGATACAGGAGTGGGAGTTAAAATAATATTTTTCCAGCTTGTGCCGCCGATAGTTGTTTGCCATAAGCCCGTTCCGCTTCTTTGCTGGTATTCACCCGTTCCTGCGAATATTGTATTTGCATCTCCCGGTTTTGTGACAAAACATCCGATTGCCTGAGATGTGATACCTTCGGAAATTGGAGTATTCGGCGCAATCCATATTCCACCGCTTGCCGCAGCTATTCTTAACGAAGTCCCGTTGTATAATTCTATATCTAATATCCTTCCCGAATTATATGCTGTCGGACTCGACAAATGTTTCATTCCAAATGGTCCCTTTGTTACCCACGAATTTACTGCCAGTGGTGAAAAATCATTTTCAGTCGGCATTTTGTGAATATCATTCCAGATTTTCTGCAACACGTCTTGTGGTAATACATTTCCGTATGGTGCGTGCCTTTCTTCAAAATACTTTCGTTCTACATCGGGGTTTGAGCGTGCGACCTCCGAAGAGTAAAACGGTCCCGGGTTTAACAAATTTCCGGGTGCTCTAAGATATGTAAATCCGTAGTACAATATAGAAATCAGTAGTATTATAATTAAAACAGAAAAATATTTTTTCATAGTAGTTAAATTTATTTGATATAAAAAAATTTAATTCCGCAACGGTCAGATATTATTCGTAATATATTAAAATTTTATTTAAAAATGTTTCCAATTTTTAATATATTGAATAACAGTTAACCGTGAGTTAAAAAATTTTACGTTTCAAATATTTATATTTTGAATTAACTTTATTTCATGGAAAAAAACTTAAAAAATCTCATAGTAGTCGGTGACCGTGTTTTAATTAAACCAAAATCTTTTACCGACAGAACTAAAACGGGATTGTATTTGCCGATTGGAATACAGGAAAAAGAAGTTGTTCAGAGCGGTTACGTTATGAAAGTTGGACCCGGTTATCCGATTTCACAAACATCCGACGACGTAAACGAAGCTTGGAAAGGAGTTGAAGAAAAAGTGAAATACATTCCTTTGCAGGTTAAAGAAGGCGATCTTGCAATATTTCTGCAAAAGGGCGCGGTCGAAGTTGTTTATGAAGACGAGAAATATTTTATCGTTCCGCAAAACCTGATTTTAATGGTGGTAAGGGACGAAGAATTATTCCATTAATCTGAAAGTATTTAACAAAATTGAAATTATTATTGCTAAAATTATGAAATACTTTATAGTAGAGCTTAGCTACAAAGTTCCTTTTGAAAAATTATCGGGAATTGTAGATGCACACAGAAGTTTTCTGGATACAGGCTATAAAAATAAAATGCTGCTTTGCTCCGGTCCGAAAAATTCAAAAACCGGAGGGATAATTGTAGCAAGAGCGGAAAGTGAAAAAGAGATTCGTGATTATTTTGAAAACGACCCTTATCACACAGAGGATGTGGCGGAACATAAATTTATTGAATTTACTCCCGTTAAACATCAGGATTTTTTGAAAGATTGGATAGAGCTGTAACTCAACATTTATGTTGAGAGTAGTTTTGTATCGCAACATTTATGTTGCGCGATTCCGTATCGCAACATTTATGTTGCGAAGTAAACAAGTTTGAAACATCACAACATAAATGTTGTGTTACTTTACAAAATAAATGTTGCGGTACTTTACAACATAATTGTTGTGTTACAAACTCTGTTCCACTGCCAATTCCATTTTTTCATTCTGCAGGCGATTCAGTCTTTTCCATTCAAAATAAATTATTATGAACGATAAAACTGCAGAAACCCCATCTGAAACAGGTTCCGCGAGCCATATACCTTCGAGCTGGAAGAAATGAGGTAAAATAAAAAGCATGGGTATCAGCATTATCACCTGTCTGAAAAGTGTCAGAACCATTGCCGAGTATGCTTTCCCGACAGCCTGAAAATATCCTGCATTGACAACCTGAAATCCGACAACAGGAAGCATAATTAAAAAAACCCTTAACGCATGCGAACCCATCTCAATTAATTGAAAATCATCTTTACTGAAAATCCCGACAATAAATTCACTGAAAAACATAACCGCAAGAAATCCGAACACACAAATTGAAGTAGATACGATTGTAGCAAGTCTCATAACTTTTTTTACACGTTCGTATAATTTCGCGCCGTAATTATATCCTATGATAGGTTGTATACCCTGGTTAATTCCGAAAATCGGCATTAATATAAAATTGATTATCGCCATTCCTATACCCATTGCGGCAATTGCCAGGTCGCCGCCGTAATGCGCGAGCGATTTTGTAAATATGACAAAAATTGTACCCGCTGCAATCTGCATTGAAAACGGTGACATTCCTATTGAAAATATTTTTAATACGATATCTTTTTCAAGCTTCAGATATTTAAAATGAAATTTCACATGACTTTTTCTTCCGAAGAAATAAGACATAACCCATACCGCGCTTACGAACTGAGAAATAACCGTAGCAAGTGCAGAACCTTTTATTCCCAAATGCAGAACAAAAATAAAAAACGGGTTCAGGATGATATTCAGTATTCCGCTGATTAACATTGTTTTCATTGCCATTACGGGGTTTCCTTCCCCGCGTATAATATTGTTCAGCGAAAATGAAATTGCCTGGAATATAGTACCTGCAAGCAATACGTGAGTATAATCTTTTGCATAAGGCAGTACATCTTCGCTCGCTCCGAATGCTACAAGAAGCGTATCCATGAAAGTATATCCGACTATCATCAATATTACCGAAATAATTATTGCTAATGTAAAAGCATTAGCAAGAATTTTTTCTGCTATTTCAAGTTTCTTTTCGCCTAATTTTATAGATATATTTGCCGTAGCCCCAATACCCACAAGCATTCCGAATGCCATAAAAATTATGATTATCGGAAAAGTAACTGTTACGCCTGAAATCGCAAGAGAACCAACACCTCTTCCAACGAAAATCCTGTCAACAACATTATACGATGCCATCACAATCATTCCGATCATAGCCGGTAATGAGAAATCCAGCAGCAGTTTGCCTATTCTGTCTTTTTCTAATCTTAAGGTTTTATCCATCTAATAAAATTTAAATCATTTCAAAATGAAACGAAAATATAAAAAAGTTCACAATTATAATTTGGTTTTTAAGCAGGGAATTTGCTTTCTAACACAAGAAAAGATAAATGAACCTTTGAAATTAAATTTAATATTAATTTATGTTTTATTACAGTCAAAACAAACATAAGGAATTCCAAGCGATAAATAAGCTTTACTTTTCGCTGTATCATTGAGATTCTTTTCAATTAATTCAAAAACTCTTTCCATGTTTTCCTGACCCGCAACCGATTTCCATGATTCTGCAAAATGTGATTTTATGAAATGATAATTCAACATTGCCGTACCGTTTGCAAATCTCATATTAAAAGATTTCTCGATTGCGTTCGTGATTTTGAATCCGGCATTTTTTATCAACGTTATCATATAATCAACAGGCTTTCTCTTTTCAAATATATGTTCTTTCATCTTTTCAATTTCGTTTATCAAACCAAGTTCATTCAGTACAATTTCAAATACATCATAAAACTCTTTCATAGTATCCGGCAAATTCATTGTAAAGACAAACTGCCCGTCATTTTTTAAAACTTTAAATATTTCATTCAGAGCAATTTCGGGATTATCTACATTATTTATTCCGTTGTTTGAAACAACTAAATCAAAAAAATTATTTTCGAATGGCAATTTTTCAGCCGACCCGTTTATTAAATAAACATTTTCAATGTTATATTTTTTTAATTTCAATCCAATACGTTCGAGAGCTTTTATCCACGGGTCTATTCCGTATATCTTCGAAGAATTTCCGAACCTTCCCGCAATTTCCAATAGCGGAAAACCTGTTCCGCACCCTACATCAAGCACCTTAGCGTTTTCCTTTAATTTTATTGTCTCAAGCAAAGTCATTCCAAAAGGTGCTGACCACAAAGGAAGTTCATCGTAAACGGATACAAAATCGGAATTATTTGCCTCGAAATTAAAATTTAAATAATCTTTCATAAGTTTGTTAATTTTCTAAATTTCCCCCCTCTCCTTTCAGGTTGAGCGTTCTTCGCGAAATCCCGACATGTCGGGAAGAGGCTCTTGGGCAGGGGTGAGGTATTAAAACTTAATAAATTCTGATTAATTTGGTTAAATATTAAGTATATAAAAACATTTTTAATCATGTTCTCACCAAAAGCATTATTTTGAAATATTGAAAAACTTTCTTCTTAATTAAAATTAAACAACATAAATGTTGTTTTACACAAGAGAAAGTTCGAGATATATCACTCCCTCTATCGGGTTTACCCTGTATGGTTTTATTTCTTCAAAGCCGATTTTTTTATAAATGGAAATTGCTTCTTTCATTGTATAAATAGTATCGAGACGCATTCTTTCATATCCGTATTCTTTTGAAATTGAGATAATTCTATCCACAAGGGCTTTTCCGATTCCTTTCCCTCTGAATTCATCTCTCAGGTACAATCTTTTCATTTCGCAAATTTTATTTTCAAATCTTCTTAAACCTACGCAGCCCGCTAAATTATTTTCATCATAACACAAAAGTATGCAACCGCCATTACCCGTGTATTCGGATTTAAGGTCGGATATTTCTTTGTCAAAATTCTGAAAACAAAGGTCGAAGTTTAAAGATTTTGCGTATTCTAAAAAAAGAGTTTTTGCATCTTCATATTCTTCCTCTGTCTCTGCAATCTTTAAAATTTGCATTATTAAAATTAGAATTATGTTATAATTTAAAAAATATATTATTAAAATGACAGAAACAAAAATTAGTGATATTGCTATTTATAATTACGGGGGAAATGGTGAAATTGTTTTGTTCGTTCACGCTTTTCCTTTAACGGCGGATATGTGGCACAACCAGGTTGATTATTTCAAAAAAAAATATCATGTAATTACATTCGACATACGCGGGTTCGGAAAAAGCGACGATTCGTTTAATTTCATTTACACGATGGAAAATTTCGCAGATGATGTATTGAATATTATTGAATCGTTGAATCTTGCAAATATAAATATCTGCGGACTTTCGATGGGAGGATATATAGTTCAGCGGGCTGTAATAAAAGCCCCGGAAAATTTTTCTTCCATGATACTTGCAGATACGAAAGCCGAAAAAGAAGATGACCGGGGATTGTTAAGAAGGGGAAATTTCATAGATAAACTGAAAAAAGAAGGTATCGGAAATTTTCCCGATGAATTTATGAAACGTCTTTTGTTTAAAGATAATTATAATAACCGGGAATTATATTCATATATTAAAAATGTAATAGAACAACAGGATGAAAAGGCTCTTACCGGTGCATCTATAGCGATGTCAACAAGAACGAACACTCTTGATTATTTTGAAAATATTAGAATTCCCGTATTAATAATGGCTGGTGATAATGATACATTCACTCCTCCCGAACATTCGTTAAAAATGAAAGAGCGATTAATAAATTCTGAATTTAAAATTATTAAAAATTCCGGACATTTATCTCCGCTTGAAAATCCGAAGGAATTTAATCAATACCTTGATAATTTTTTAAAGGAATGAAAAATTATAAACATTAATAATTTTATTTATCTCCCTTATCAGGGTCGATATGATAAAGAAGTAAAGCAAAATGACCCGCTGAATAATCATCATTAAAATTATCAGCACTAATTATAAATTCATACAATGCTCTTTCGTCGGGATATATAGAAAGTTCGGGATTTGTACCGTTTGACCTGTCGACTTTAATCCAATTGTCTCCTGATTTTCTGCTGACAACCATTTTTAATTCTGATATCCTTCTGTCGCCTATTAATAGAACATTATAGTCAAAACCATTATCAAGATACCTGTAAACCATTTTTGTTCCTTGTGTCCCGACCAGTAAATCGATTGTCACATTCACTACTTCCTTATCCTGTTTTGTTTCTAAATAATTAACCCTGCTTGTAACCGAATCTATAATATCACTTAAGGTCGTTGCTGAAAGCTGTGCAAAGCCGGATTTGGAAAAAGTCAGAAGAGTTATTGCAAATAAAACAAAAAATAATTTTTTCATAATAATAATAATATTTAAATTACAAATAAAAACATATTTGGTGTAACATGCTGTTAATTATTATACTACACTATCTAAAAAAAGTTCTGTCCCTCGCGTAACAACATCGGAGCATATTTGATACCCCCCTCTCCTTTCAGGAGAGGGGGCAGGGGGTGAGGTTTTTGTTCGGATATTTATGTTACATTTTTCCTCTATCGTAATGTGTTAAATCCCTCGTTACCAAGCTCCAGTCGCTTTTTGCTTTTGATCCCGACGTGTCGGGACCTGGTAAAGAAGAATACGAACCCCTCGTTACCAAACTCCTGTTTGGTAACGAAGAATCTAATTATTTAATATCATTTTAACAAAACTAATTTCTTTGTCTCCTTAAAATCTCCGGCAGACAATGTGTAAAAATAAATTCCGCTGGCAAATTTACTACCATCGAATGTAACTTCATATGTCCCGGGTAATTTCTTTTCATTCACCAAGGTTTCAATTTTTCTACCAAGTATGTCATATACTTGAAGAATAACACTTGATGATTTTGATATTTCAAAATTAATTTTAGTAGTTATGTTAAATGGATTTGGAAAATTTTGATATAAATAATAATTTTTGGGCAAAGATTTAGAAAATTGATAAATACCTGTCTGAATCCCAGAGGTAGTTTTTAATATTGTTCCCGAGTTTCCTACGCTCCAACCAGTATTTTTGTTAATAAAAAATACATTATTTAATTGGAAATCTGTGGGAGATCTTTGCATAATCCATTTATCTCCGTCATTTGAACTTGAATAAATAGATGAAGAGTACCTGGAAGCATATTTTAAGCCTACCGCCCAATTATTTCCATTTGTATCAGCATAAATAGAATAAAAAAGTGCATTATTAACACTATCTTTAATTTGCCAGTTATTACCACCATTTGTAGATTTATAAAAATATGATTTGTGAGGAATATTACTATAATCAGTAAGATAATAAGACAGCCAAATTATATTCGAATTTATAAAATAACAACTTGCGAATGTTAAACCTGTTTTAAATGAAATGTCTGTCAAATTAATACCCGAATTTGTAGTTTTAAATATTTTCGAACTTGAACTGAATAATAATCCATTATTTTCGTTACTGAAGAATATTTTTGAAAATGCTTCTTCTCCCCAACCATATGTTATCCAGTTAAGTCCACCATTTATTGTTTTGTAATAAATCCCGGTATGTAAAGTAATGTTGGTGACATGACGGTTTTCTATTCCACAGATCCAAAAATTGTTTTCATCTAAAACACAGATTGAATTAAAGGCATAACTATAATCAAAACTAATATTAGTAGGTATACCCAAATATACCCAGTTTTCACCACAGTTTGTTGTTTTTAATATGTAATGAGGTGCATTAGAGACATGTGAACTTAAAATAAATCCGGTGTTTCCATTTATAAATTTGACATCCCGAATAAAAATTATATTTGTGTCTAATTTAGAAATCCAATTTACTCCCCCATTAGTTGTTTTTAGTAAAATATAATCCCCGCTGCAAAATCCGGTATTTTCATTAATAAAATAACTTGTAAAAAAATTACTACGATTTCCTTTTGTCAATAGATTCCAATTATCCCCTCCATTAGAGGTTTTTAATATTACTCCATTATCCCCAACTGTTATTCCTGTACTGGGATTACGAAAATTAATTGAATTTAAATTTGATGAATTTCCGCTGTTTAAAGTTATCCAGGAATTTCCGAAATTTGTTGTCTTTCTGATTCCCCCGACATAACCGGAAATATAACCAGTTTGTGAATTAACAAAATTTAATGAAGTAAACACTGTATCGTAGCAATCAAGTACATTACTAAAATTTATTCCTCCATTAGTAGTCTTTTTTATATTACCATGATAACTTGATCCATTGATATAACCACCGCAAGTACAACCATTTAAAGTATCTGTAAAAAACAAATACATCAAACCCCACCCAGCTTGTAATTGTGTCCAGTTTAATCCTGAATTAATAGTTTTATATATATCGAAATCACCCACAGCGGCATATGAAATATTATTGTTATATAATTGAAAATCATATACATAATTATCTGTATTGCTATAAGGTTCAGCAAAGTAATTAACCCAATTATCCCCTGCGTTAGTAGTTTTTAAAATTATACCTTTACCAAGGTAATAATCATAACCCGATACATATCCCGTATTAATATTTGAAAAATATATTTTATAAAACGAACAACTATTTCCATTTATTGTTTTTAAAATCCAATTTTGACCACCATTAGTTGTTTTAATTATCATGCTTGTATTTGAACAAGCGTAACCTGTTAAAGAATCTGCAAAACAGACATCTATTATAACAGAATCACAATCGCTATACTGAACGACCCAGTTAAAGCCTCCATCTGTTGTTTTTATGATTGAACCCTTATACCCAACAGCCCAACCTGTATTATCATTTGTAAATTTAGCAGAGGTGAGATTGTTTCCTTGTGGAAGAGGGTTCTGCCAGAACCAACCGGATTGTGCAAATGAATTTGAAACTAAAACAACAATGAATATAACTTGATAAACAAATTTTTTCATTAGTGTTATAATTAAATTGGAAAGTATATAACTAACTTTAATATAAAACTTTTAAATTAGAAATAATATCATAATAATAGTATTATTTAAATAATATTCCGCATTTTTAATGATATCAGGTTTTTCGTGCTACAAGAACATATTATTTTAATAAAACTAATTTTTTTGTTTTCCCGATACGCTTCGCTATCGGGATTTCGTCACAAGTAGATTTGTGACTCAACTTTCTATTTTAGAAGAACCAACTTTTTTGTTTCCTTAAAATCTCCGGCGGTTAATGTATAAAAATAAATTCCCGATGACAGCCGGCTTCCGTCGAATGTTACTTCGTATGTTCCGGGAGATTTTTTTTCGTTAACAAGTGTCTCAACTTCTTTTCCGATTATATCATAGACTTTTAATATCACTAATCTTGAATCTTTAATCTGGAATCTTATAATCGAAGTCGGATTAAACGGATTCGGATAATTTTGATTGAGAAGAAAAGACTTCGGCAGATTTTGCTCATTATTTTTTACAGAAACTAAATTCGATACAGAATATTTCCATACTCCCGCTCCGTAGGTTGCGGCATAAAGATAATCATTATGAACCATTAGATTTGTTATAGGAACACTGTCCAATCCGATATAACTCCAGTTATCGCCGAAATTGCTTGACGTTTAAACTCCGCCTTTTATTCCATCATAATACCACATTCCGGCAAAAAGAGTATTATTCATAATAGCCAGAGAACGCACCTCCATGTTCTGAAGGTCATTTTGTTTAGTTACCCAGTTATCCCCGCTATTTGTCGAAACGTAAATCTCACTTCCCAAACGGCTTGCAACAATATTTTTTCCGCTGCCGCAAATAGAAGACAAACTATAAAATGTATTTCCTGAATCACACAAGACCCAGTTTCGTCCTTTGTCAGTTGTTCTCCAGATTCCTTGTGCGAGCGCAAAAATTGTGCTGTCATTTGTGGATAACAATGAAGTAACTTCAACCTGAGAACTGATTCCCCTTACTGCATTCCAGTTCTGACCATTATCAAAGGATTGATATATATTTGTTTTAATACAATAAACACCGGCAAAAACACTTTCACCTGCAACCGTAAGAGCGTTCACCGTAGAACTAATCTGAAATGGTGAATACCAGTTTGCACCATTATTTGAAGTTACAAGAACATCATTGTGATTGGTGTTATTAACTTCAAATGAATCTCCTATAAATACATAATTACCTTTTGAAGCAACCGCGTAGCATATTCCTACACTTTCAATTCCGTTATTTACAACATTCCAGGTCTCGCCGAAATCGGTTGTTAAAGAAATTCCACCGTTATAATAAGTTCCTGCATAAATATCATCACCTTTTGCACACAAAGTATTGACAATTGTGCTGGCAATACCATGATTAGCTGTTGTCCAGCTATCACCGTAATTCGTGGAACGCAGAAGTCCCCAAAGATATGAACCTGCAAATATTATATTATTTTTGGATGCAAGAACTCTTATATCTACACTTAAGTTATTCGTATAAACTCTCTTCCATTTGTTTCCATTATTTGTAGATAAAAAAATCTCGCTGTATGTGCTTGCAAAAATATTATTACCCATTACCTGAAAATGCGATATGCCACCTTGCAATTCAACGTCATTTACCTGAGTCCAGGTTGCTCCGTCGTCCGAAGACCTCAGGACTTTATTGTCTGCAGATGCCAAAACGTAATTATCTTTGAAGCATATATCATTTACATCAATATAAATAAGCCCATAATTCTGCCAGCTTGAACCGTAATCAGTTGATTTATAAATTCCACCCGGATAATTTCCATAAGCATATATTATATTTCCATTTGATATTAATCCTGAAGCCCAGTGATTGATATTAATAGATTCCCAGCTTATTCCATTATTGGTCGTTCTGAAAGTTCCTTTATCTGTTTCGTCTATAATCACACCATTACATACTATCATTGAAAAAGTATATGCATTGGAAGGAATGGTATTCGCCAAAAACCAATTCTCTCCGTTATTCGTGGTTTCGTATGTTCCGAATCCACTGGGGTTTACGAAAGTTCCCGCATACAGTATTCCGTGATTTTCAACGAGAGATGTCAGAGGACGGAAAAGAGGTGTCGGGCTGATATTTTTCCAGATACACCATTATTTGTTGAAAAATATAAACCACCATAACCGCCACAAATTCCGGCATAAAGCGTATCTCCTTTGACAAGAAGAACGTTAACCGAACCCCCGGAAGGACCATTTGTCTGCTGCCACTGGCTCATACAATTTTCAATTATCAATGTACAATGTACAATTAAGAGAGAAAATAGCGCAAACGTAAAAATTCTGTAAAATTTCTTCATTTTCATATTTCCGAATCTAATTTTTAAAATTTTTTTATTCCGGGACGGAATTGTGGTAATCAAATATTTGAAGAGTATATAATTCCGCCAAAGGAAATTTATATGTATTTTGATAGAACGACTTTCGGACGAAAGTATTTCGATGTGTTATACAGTTTTGTTCTCCTCCGAAAGTAAAAATACTTTCTAATTATTAAACAAACATATATTTTATAAGATTCTGTTAATTTATAAAACTTGTGAGAATTGGAACTGCCATTCAATTTTTCTAATTCCGATAAGATGAGATTATTGCAGAAAATTCCTGTACAGGTGAATATATTTTATTTGAAAAAACAAAAAATCATCATCCCGGGTGCATCCGCATACTCCGGATGCACCGGAATGACTATCGTTACTTTATCAGAATCATTTTCTTTTTATCGATAAAATCTCCGGATTGCAGCTTGTAAAAATAAATTCCCGATGCCAGCTTGCTTCCATTAAAAGTCACCTCGTATGTTCCGGGAGATATTTTTTCATTAACCAACGCCCCAACTTCTTTCCCGAGAATGTCATATACTTTGAGAATTGTCATCCCCCCTTGCCCCCCTTCAAAGGGGGGAATACTAAATTGTATTTTCGTCGTCGGATTAAACGGATTCGGATAATTCTGAAACAAATAAAATCTTTCAGGTATATTTTCATTTATCTTTTTTACTCCGATTGTTCCGCCGCCGTTTTTAGTTTTAAATATACGTCCCTGTGAGCCACATACATAACCTGTATCATTTGATGTAAAATAAATACTATTTTGCAACTGTGCTGTATCGGTTGCTTGCGTTATCCAGTTCGTGCCGTTATTCGTTGTTTTGAAAATATATTTTGAATCAGTTGATAAATATCCTGTTAGTGAATTCACAAAATATGCCGACAAAACCGAATAAGCATTGCTGATATTTTTTGAAATCCAGTTTGTTCCGCCATTGGTTGTCAAAAGCACAGTTCCGGATGTTCCAAAAGCCCAGGCTGATTCTGTGGATACTGCAAAAATTCCGTTAAAAGTATTAGCCGCTATAAAGGGATGGTTTTGAACAATCCAGTTAGAGCCGCCGTTTGAAGTTTTATATATTACAGAATCAGTTACACACCAACCGGTATTTGAATTTTCGAAATGCAAAAAAGTATACAGATAGTTCGGTACAGAATTATAATATTGAATTATCCAGTTACTTCCTCCGTCTGTTGTTTTATACAAACCTGAAATTCCGGTAGCAGTGCTTACCCAGCCCGTCATTGAATTGACAAAGAAACAATCTATGCAGGCGAAAGTGAGAGTAGGAAGTGTGACGAAATTATTTCCTCCATTCGTAGTCTTAAATAATCCTTCACCGCCTGAAACGTATCCGGTGTTTACATCTAAGAAATATAATGATATTACACGGTTTCCAATCGGGAAATTTTGGCTCTGGTTAAACCAGCTTAAACCTGCATTCGTTGTTTTGATGAATGTGTATTGCGTTGGTAATGATTGGAAACCTCCTGCCCAGCCGGTTTGAGAATTTACAAATTGTATTTTGCTAAGATTAACAGTAGTCCCGCTGTTTAAAGGAAACCACCCGGTCTGCGAAAAAACTTCACAAAAAATAAAAAATAAAAAATAAAAAATAAATAAGATCCTCTTCATAAATTAATAATTTTATTTTAATAAAATAAATCTCTTTGTCTCTGAAAAGTTTTTAAACCCCTCGTTACCAAGGTCCACCTTGGGAACGTAAATGTTATTTCAACAAAACTAATTTTTTTGTTTCTTTAAAATCTCCTGTGGATAATGTGTAAAAATATATTCCCGATGTCAGCCTGCTGCCGTCAAATGTTACTTCATACGTCCCGGGAGATTTTTTTTCGTTGACCAGTGTTTCAATTTCTTTACCAAGAATATCATAAACCTTCAACGTCACAAATCTTGAATCTTTAATCTGGAATCTTATAATCGTTGTCGGATTAAACGGATTCGGATAATTCTGATATAATTTAAATTTATCCGGAACAGAACTGCTGATTGGTTTTATTCCCACCGTGTTCGTATCTCCATATTTCACCCCGTTTACAAACGCACCGATTAAAGTATAAGTCGTCGTCGAGGTCATATCCGGACCTAAATCATAATAAAAGTATATATATTGCGTAACGCCAATATCTTTTACAAAAAAGGTTTCGAAACTACAGCCATTCGTACCACCCCAGTTAATATGAAATCTTTTCACTCTTGATTGTAAACCAAAAACAGTTGTATCTTTTATGGCAATGCAATGCTTTTGAATGTTATATTGTCCGCATTGTCCTCCGCATGTTTCATTTAAAACCGCAGTTAGTTTATATAATCGATTTTCGTAGTTACAGGCGGAATCATAGGAATTGTATCCCATACAATAACCGCTGTCTGCATCATAACGTAAATAGTGGAGTGTATTATCTCCCAAAAATGTGTTCATATGATAAAAAAGATTTCCGTTTAACCTTACAGTATCGGTTATCCTTGTAACGTAGTAACCCGAATCATAAGTGTATGCATTTGGATAATACCATATTACTTTATTATATTTATAATAAAATTTATTTCCGATTTTCAACGGAAAATATCTTGCGGAATCCCCATATGAATTTGGGGACGGGTAAGCGTGCTCTTTAATATTTGTATCGAATCCATTATCCCCGGAATGCGCAAACCAATGTGCGGATGAAGTATAAGCAATTAATAATGAACCCAATAAAATAAAAACAAAAATTATTTTTTTCATATAATTGTAATTTTATTTTATTAATAATGCTTTCATTGTTTCTTTAAATTCTCCTGCTGTTATCGTATAAAAATAAACTCCCGATGCCAGCCTGCTTCCGTCAAATTTAACTTCGTATGTCCCGGTTTTCAAATTTTCATTTACTAACATTTCTATTTCTTTCCCGAGTATATCGAATATTTTTAAGGTTACAACACCATTTTCTATTTTCCATTTTCCATTTTCTGAGTTTGGTATTTCAAACTTGATTGTAGTGGACGGATTAAACGGATTCGGATAATTCTGATACAATAAATAATTCGTTGAAAAGTTATTGTTTATTTTTGAAATAAACGAAGAACTACCATTTGTAGTTTTATACACTTCGGTCCAACCTCCTGAAATCCAGCCTGTATTATTATTTATGAAATAAATTGAAAACAAATCACACCACAATCTATTCCCGTTAAGTCTGTAAACATCCCAATTGGAAAAATTATTGGTCATTTTTATTACAATAGGATAAGAAGCATTGTCTCTTCCAACCGCCCATAAAATATTATTTAAATAATAGTAATTAGATATTCCTGCGGCATTACTGCCTGTATAAATACTATCCCAATTAACACCTCCGTTAAAAGTCCGATGAATATAATTGATATTTACATTCGCATTGTTGTTTATCGAAACAAATCCTGTGTTTTGATTAATGAAAAAACCGTTTCCATAATTCACAATACCGGGAACATTTATCTCCTGCCAACCGGCTCCTCCATTCGAAGATTTTAAAAGCTTGGTTAAGTTACACGCCCAAAAATTATTAAAATCACATATTATAATATTATAACTATCATCCAGAGAATCTAATGTCCAATTCAAGCCAAGGTTAGTGCTCCTTAAAATTACACTTTTGTTTACAAGTGGTCTGCTTAAATAGCCAAACAAAATTAAATTGGATGGACTAAAATATTTTATTTGCTTTAAAGAAGATATTTTATTTGAAGGATTTGCATAAATCCAGTTTGCTCCTCCATTTGTTGATTTGTATAAATATACAGAGTCGGTAACTCCTTCATAAGATGTGACCCAACCGGTATTATCATTCGCAAATATAATGCTACTTATTTCTCTCGCATTCGGGACATTATAAGTTTTCCAATTATATCCGCCATCGGTTGATTTTATTACGTCAAAAAATAATGTTCCCCACCCAATGTTTTCGTTAAGAAAAAAGATATTGCTGATGCTTTCCGAAAGCGGGATTAAATTATAAGAAACCGTATCCCAGACAGAACCGCTGCCGGAAGATTTAAAAATTTCATATTGTTTAATGCCCCAAAGGTTATTATTATCTGCGGCTTTAAAATACATCGGACTAAAATTGCTGCCACTCCAGCTATTTCCGGCATTCGTTGTTTTGTATATTATGTTATTTCCCGATACCCACCCTGTATTTTGATTTATAAAATCTATATCAAAAAATCCTGATACGGAATCAATGTATTGTTTATTCCAGTTCGTACCGCCATTGGTGGTTTTTAAGAAAAATCCCCTGCGATACGCCGGTGATCCATTTCCTCCTGCTACGTATCCTGTATTTTCATTAAAAAATTTAACTTTTGATAACATAACCGCATTGTATTGCTGTGTCCAGTTTGTTCCGCCGTTTGTAGTTTTATATAAATTTCCATACGAATATACTCCGTTCATTCCGGATTCAATTATCCAGCCGGTACTTTCGCTGATAAAGTATGGAGATATTAACGTTCCGTTAATACTAAAATTATATAACGTAAACCAATTTAATCCTCCATTTGTAGTTTTTAAAATATTTTTACCTGAGGAAACAACATATCCTGTCGTCAAATTTAAAAAATAAACAGAACTGAAATTAGAAAACGAAAAACCTGGATTATTTATCCTTATCCAATTATCACCTTTATTTGTGGATTTAAACACAACACTTGAGTCGCATACACACCATCCGGTATTACCAACAAAATAAACAGAATTTATGCTTCCGAAAAAATTATCAATGTATCCAAAATGAATCCAGTTCGAACCTCCGTTCGTTGTCTTCATAATATTTCCATAATCTCCGGCTATCACTGCTTCATCCTTTGAAAAACAATAAAAATCTAAATACTGAAAACGAGCTGGTTTTGGTGTTATTAAATTCCAGCCGTTTTGAGCAAAGCCCGAACAAAAAATAAAAAATAGAAAATAAAAAATAAATAATATTGTTTTCATAAATGTAAATATATTATTTTAGCATAACAACTTTTTTTGTGTCTCGTTACAAAGCACCCGCTTGGTAACGAAGGAATATTATTTTAATAATATTAATTTCTTTGTTCCCTTAAATTCTCCGGCGGTCAGAGTATAAAAATATATCCCCGATGCCAACTTGCTGCCGTCAAATTTAACTTCGTATGTCCCGGGTTTCAAATTTTCATTTACTAACGTTTCTATTTCTTTCCCGAGTATATCGAATATTTTTAACGTTACAACACCATTTTCTATTTTCCATTTTCCATTTTCTGAGTTTGGAATCTGGAATCTTATAATCGTCACCGGATTAAACGGATTCGGATAATTCTGATACAATTTATAACTTGCGGAAACTTCGCTCAGCGGAGGATTTGTTTGCAGAATTATTCCGGGATTATTGTTTGAAATAATTCCACCATACGGTCCCCAGGAAACTGCAAAATTAAAATTATAATATTTTAATCCTGTCAGTGAATTGCTTACAACTCCGCATAGTGCCCAGTTCAAGCCACCGTTTGTAGATTTATAAATACCTGAAGTTATTAATCCTGATTCTGAATAACATATATTTGCTAAGCTATTGATTGAATCGACAAGTGATAGATAATTTATCCAGGAAAATCCGCCTAACGGAAACCAGTAATCTGTAAAGTTTCTGAAACCACTGCTTGTTCTCATCACTCTTCCTCTTCCTCCAACAGCTATACCATAGTTAGTATCAGCGTAATCTGCGAACGTAAGAACGTTTGGGTCACCATAACCATTAAAAACATAATTAGCAGAACCTCCGTTATAAAATAAAACTGCCGTTGGATTCCCCGGCATATGAGGAGGCATGCCGTAACCTGCTATAAAATATACATTACTGCTTGCCATATTTAATAATTGTTCACTTATGCAGCCGGTTTCAGGTGGTCCATGACATTCGCATTCCAGATAAACTAAATTCCAGGTTAATCCACCATCTGTAGTTATAACCCCCGAATGAGAGCAGTGCCCTCCTGTTACGTGAATTGTATTAATATCAGGTATATCGGCAGTTCCCCAACCCAAAGTTAAAGTATCTAAATATAATGTATTCCATGTACTACCCGCATCGATTGTTTTATAAATTCTCCCGTTTGAGGCAACCGCAAATCCTGTATTATTGAATAATCTTACTTTTATAAAATTTCCTGCACCGGGACAATTCGCTTGTGTCCAATTTATACCACCGTTAATAGTCTTAAATATTGTTCCATTATTTCCGCATGCAACCCCCGTTTGGTTATTTATAAAAGAAACCGATGTTATTGTTTCATCTGTAAAACTTTTTGAAACGCGTGTAAAATTTGCACCTGAATTTATTGAACGATAAATTATACCTCCATCGCCCGCATATACAAACCTGTTTGCACCTGCATTCGTAACGGAATAATAAATTCGGGATGAATCTACTGCGTTTGAAAATTTTATCCAGTTCAATCCGCCGTTTGTCGTACGAAATACCCCTGTGTAACTTCCCGCTACTATACCGGTATTTGCATTAACGAACGCAATAGATTTGACATCGTGATAAGAACCTGTATTATATTGAATCCAGGTTGAACCGCCATCTGTCGTTTTATTTATTAAATAACTACTTAAGTAATTGCTAAGCACATATCCGGTTGAAGAATTTGCAAACCAAACAGAACGATTTCCCATGTTTTGAAATCCATAGGAAGCTACCGTATCCCAGGTTTCCCCTGCGTCTGTTGATTCATATAAAACTCTTTCTCCCGCAACAAAAATTTTATTGTTTGAAGCAAATGAAATTGACCTTAGCCACCACTGTGAATAATCATATTGTTTTACAGTCCAGTTAAGTCCTCCGTCCGATGTTTTATAAATTCTCGGATAGTAAAAATAATTTCCGTTATTATAACCGGTTACCAAAATTCCCGTACCGGCATTTCTGAATCTTATATCCCTGAAATCAACCGAATCATTAATAGTAATTTTTACCCAGTTGTTGCCTCCGTTTATTGTCTTATCTGCTGCACCGAATTCTCCTGCAACCATTCCTGTATTTGCATTTATAAAATGCACTGTATATAAATTTGAGGAATTGTTCAGCATTTTTACACTCCAGTTTAATCCTCCGTTGGTAGTTTTCAGAACAGTGCCTGCTTCACAAGCCGCATAACCGGTTTGAGTATTTACAAATCTTATGCAGTAAATATTATTCGCAGTGGGATAAGGATTCAGCCATTGCCACTGTGAAAAGCAATCATAAATGTTATATGTTAAATTATAAATTAAAAGAGCAATGATAACTTTAATTAATCTTTGCATAAATTTAAAATATTATTTCAATAAAATTAATTTTTTTGTTTCCCCGATACGCTTCGCTATCGGGATTTCGTCACAAATAGATTTGTGACTCAACTTTCTATTTACTATACGGACATTTGTCCTTACTTAATAAGAACCATCTTTTTCGTTTCATTGTATTCTCCGGCGGCTAATGTGTAAAAATAAATTCCCGAGGATAATTTGCTTCCGTCAAATTTTACTTCGTACGTGCCTGGTTTCAAATTTTCATTTACTAATGTTTCTATTTCTTTTCCAAGTACGTCATATACTTTTAACGTCACTACACCA
>Ga0182027_10000362_pt1 | contig 78617 bp, 50 predicted proteins | sample 712E1DmetaG_FD_121300 | JGI IMG/M metagenome (GOLD analysis project Ga0182027, IMG submission 121300) | Permafrost microbial communities from Stordalen Mire, Sweden - 712E1D metaG (Illumina Assembly) | ecosystem: Environmental > Terrestrial > Soil > Wetlands > Permafrost | place: Sweden...
GCGAGATTTGCGCCGCATCCCACTTCCAAAAGAAGAGCAGAAGTCAAAGAAAGGAAATGAGTAACGATCAACATGAGGCCATCTTATCAAAGTTGTTACCCTTTGTCAAGTGAATAATCTTGCTACTTGGTACTGAGTCCCCGGCCATTCGAACATCTCATTATGAGTTTGGCTTGGCCGCGATTCGCAGTCGGCGGATCGTTGTGTCGTTGGAGCGTTCGATTGGGAGGAGTTGGTGGAAGTGATTCAGACGGCGGGTATCAGGGAAATGCGATTCCCTGATAACGGGTGATAATTCCCTGTTGGGTGGGGCCCCAAGCTTGCCGATTGAGTGGTGCGAAGTCCCATAGAGCCAATGTCATAGGAATCTCTTCCGGTCAACTTCTTGGGCTAAATTCTGGAAATTCCCTGAAATTTTCCCTGTTAGCAGGGAATTGGAATCAGAGAACGGTTCGCTGGAGACTCAATCCACCGCCAACTATATGTAGAATCAATAACTGACGAGATGCAAACCCGGCATACGCTTGAATTCCCCGCAAGTTTGCAGGCTTCCTGATCGTGATGGATCTGGAGAGCGTTCTCCGGCGGGAGCCATATGCGCCGTTTTGTCGGCACTTCTCTGTTGGCAGTTTCAGCAGTTCCCTTTCAATGTGCAATGGGGCTGGAGGAATTTGACTCTGCGGTTATTGCATGATCCGGCCTGGACGCGACATCGTCCGCATCGGAAAGGCCCAAGCAGCCCGTTGGCTGCTTGAGGAGTTGGCAGATTGAAGAATTGGCGTGCTCGTTGCGCGGACTTTTTTGACATGCCGAACGACTGCTCGCGCCAGTCCATCGGGATCGCGGAGAGCAGATCGTGGAGCGAAAGGGGCAGCGATTCGGGCCGGGTCATCAGGCGTTCGATTGATTTCGGGCTCAGTTGAACCAACTTCATCTGCAAACGGATAAAGCGGGGTGACACGCCTTCGATGGCGGCCAGAATGCGCGATCTGGCGCATCGCATGGACGGCTCGCGGCTGACTGCCTTTCGCCGCTGCGACTTCGCCCGCGATATTCCCGATGTCTATTCGCCTTCGATCTGGGCGGGCTGGTACCGAGGCAGCTATCGCGAGTACAAGCAGAGCCTGATGGAGCAGCGCGACCGCGTGTCCCGCTTCATTCATATCGAATGGGGCGCAGACAGTCATGCGGGGCGCCACGCGGAAGATCCAGACGAGATCCTGCGCCACATTCCCACCGGCGAAGGCACCGACGAACGCGGTTTGGCCTACCTGGACACCGGCGGCGAGCCGCGCGTCTCGGCCGACGGCGACTGGTCAGAGACCTACGCCTGCAATCTCTTCGACTGGCACCTGAAAACGCAAGAGAGCCTGGATTGGCTCTCCGGCTCCGCGCAATGGGTCTTCAAGGATTTTGCATCTCCCCTGCGTGGCGACAATGGGATTCCGCATGTGAATCAAAAGGGTGTTGTCGAGCGCGATCTGAAGCGCAAGGAGTCGTTCTACGTTTTTCAGTCTTACTGGTCAGACAAGCCGATGGCGCACATCTACGGCCATAGCTGGCCGATCCGCTGGGGAAAGCAAGGGCAGTTGCGCATGGTGCATGTCTATTCCAACTGCGACCGTGCAGACCTTTTCCTGAACGGCGTTTCGCAGGGCACAAAGGATCGCGACAGCCAGAACTTTCCTGCCGCAGGGCTGCGCTGGGAGGTGACCTTCGCGCCAGGACCCAATCACCTGCGCGTCGAGGCGCACAGGGGAGACGTCACGGTCACCGATGAGATCAGCCTGACGTACCAGACTGAGCCGTGGGGAAGGCCGGCCTCGCTCGAGCTCATTGAAAAAGAACGCGACAGCATCCGGATAACGGTCGAGGCAAGGCTCTTCGACGCACAAGGTGTTCGCTGCCTCGACGCGCGGGACTTTGTCCGCTTCTCTCTTACCGGGATGGGTCGGCTGATCGACAACCTGGGAACCACGCGGGCCTCGCGGGTGCTGCAGTTGGCCAATGGCCGGGGGCAAATCTCGCTGGTTGCAACGGGCGCGTGCACAGTCGAAGCGGCCGTCGAGGGGCTGCCCGAGGCAGCGCTGAAGGTGGAACCATCATGAGCCATCGCGCTGTGATCGGTAGACAATTGCCGTCCGGAAGACCTGGTGGACGCAGCAAAGCTTGCCGCGCCGACTGCCGCTTGCGTCCGCACAAGACACGTTTGACACAACGCGGATTGACACTGCATGCAATAGATTCCACGTTCCTTAGCTTTATCGCCATGGGCCAAACGGTGAGTCACTTGCCAAACGTTGAGTGGGCTCTGGTAAATAGCCGCTGGCGAGGAAAGCTGTGCCAGTTGGGCGGTTCTGCTGCGGCACTGAGCGACTTTGGGTTTCTTGCGCAGAACCGCGCTTCTAGATCGACACACCAAGGAGCGGCGCCTTCACAGACGATTGAAGCGGGGACGCTTACCAGAAGCAACACAAGACTCAGGAGGGCAGTATGAACAAAATGAAATGGGCAGGATGCATGTTCTCGGGCGCGGGCGCGCGATTCATGGCGCTGTTTGTGCTGATTCTCGGTGGGACTCTCGCCGCATTCAGCCAGCAAATCACAGGTTCCATCGCGGGGACGGTGAAGGATCCGCAGGGCGCGGTGATCAATACGGCCACCGTCAAGGCGACAAACTCCAGCACCGGCTTCACGCGCTCGGCGCCCACGAATGGGTATGGCGAGTTTCGCATCGATTACCTTCCGGTAGGCAACTACGTTGTCGAGGTGGCCGCGCCGAACTTCAAAACATTTGTGCAAAAGAACATTCTTCTCACCGTCGATCAGACACTGACGCTGGGGGTGGCGCTGGAAGTGGGCGCGCAAAGCCAAACAGTCACTGTCACGGAGGCTCCCCCGGTTGTGGACACCACCGACGCGGAGTTGGGCAGAACGATCTCACCGGCAGAGATCACCGGCCTGCCCCTGGTGAATCGCAACGCGTACGCGGAACTATCGCTGACGCCGGGCGTGATGGCCAATAGCATGAGCCAGCAAAGCAACCCCAGCGGTACACCGGACTTCGTCATCGGCCTGCCCTCCACGGACGTGCAGGTGAACGGCTCCATCGACGGCGGCAATCCCGAGGTGAGCTTTTACCTGGATGGCGGCCTCAATATCAACGGAATTCGCAACTACGGCAACCAGTTGCCGAATCCAGACGCGCTCGAAGAGTTTCGCGTGGAAACCAGCGACTTTTCGGCACAGTACGGCCATATGTCCGCCGCGGTTGTGACGGCAGTGACCAAGTCGGGAACGAACCGATTGCACGGGGCGCTGTTTGAATTCAACCGCAATACCGACTTCAACGCCTACCCCTGGAACGCGCCAAAGAACGTTCAGGGCCAATTTATCAATGCGCCATACCACCGCAATCAATTCGGCGGTGTGATCGGCGGCCCAGTGAAGAAAGACAAGGCGTTCTTTTTCTTCAGCTACGGGGGACTGCGGCAAGTTGTCGGACAGTACCTCAGCGGCGGCAGGCTTCCCACGGCAGCCGAGCGTCTCGGTGACTTCACGGGCGATCTTCCCAACGCTCCTGGGTCGAAGGTCTCAAACTATGGCTCTGCGCCATTCACAGTGGATATGCCCGGCACAAAGACGCAGGTGGATGGAGCGAACACATCTACAAACTGTCAGGTTGCGGCGCTGAATTGCGTTCCGCTGAACCTGCCGGACGCGACCGCGGCCACGATGATGGGGGGCAAGAACTCCAACGCATCCATTCCGCTGCCAAACGTGACTCCGGCCGGCGCCAATGTGCCCCTCAATTGGTCGGGGTACTTCACGGGCCCGACGGATGAAAACGAATATCTTGGCAAATACGACCAGGTGCTCAGCGACAAAGACCACGTGGCTGCGACTTACTTCTTCGTCCGCACTACGCAAAACGGTTTCGGCAGCGGCAACATTCCCTGGACGATCAATCAGTCGTACACCAACCAGACGAATGCCAACGTCAGCGACGTCCACACCTTCGGCGCTACCACTGCCAATCAAGCCTGGCTGTCGTTTACGCGGGCGGCCGGCGGACGCGTCAATCTGCCAACCGTCAATATCGGCCAGCTGGGTTCCGATTACACCATCCAGGGACCCTCGACGCTGCCGAATCTCGCCGTTTCCGGGTTCTTCACTGCAGGTGTATCGCTGGCCGGTCCGGTCACGGTTTCAGACTTCTACTCCCTCCGCGACATGGTGAGTATGACCAAGGGCAAACATAGCCTTTTCTATGGCGGCGAGTTCGCGCTGGACAAGGGCATGTTTGTCGGCAACCTCTATAACTACGGGCAATTCAGTTTTGCAAGCTCCGCGCCTACGACGACCGGAAACGCGATGTCCGACTTCGTCACAGGCATGCTTTCCTCAATGGAGCAGGATACCCCTTACCACACGCTCATGAGCGCCTTTCACACGGCAGTGTTCTTCCAGGACAACTACCGCATTACGCCTCGCCTCACGGCAAACCTGGGAGTCCGGTGGGACATCGATACGCCACCGGTTGAATCGTCGAATCTGACGGCGGCCTTCATTCCCAGCGAAGCAATATCCTCGACGAATCCAACGGGCACTGAATCGACGAAGATCCCGTCCGCGCCTCCAGGAATGTTTTTCCCCGGAGATCCGGGCGTGGGTCGCGGCATCATCACGACGAAACTTCACCATATCGCGCCGCGCATCGGCTTCGCCTGGGATCCCTGGGGAGAGGGCAAGACTGCTATTCGCGCCGGAGCGGGAGTCTTCTACGGCACCACCAGCGGCAACGAGTGGAACCAGCCCGGCAACGCAAATCCGTATGCGGTTCGCCAGACATTCGGTTCCGTGAACTCAATGTCGAATCCGTACGCGACCACCCTGGTGAACGGGAAAGCATCTTCTTTCCCTAGTGGAGACCCCTTCCCGTATACCTTCAATCCGGCGAGCCCGCGCTTCCTGCTTCCAGCCAGCATCGAGTCCATCGGAACGAAAGTGCAGTGGCCCTACATCTACCAGTTCAATTTGGCCGTGCAACAGCAATTGCCCTGGCAGATCGCCCTGACCACGGCCTATGTGGGCACAATCTCGCGCGATGTGCCTACGATGATCGACGGCAACTATGCTCCCTATGTGCCCGGAATCGCCGGTGAGTCCTCTGGCTCCGCTGGGACAGGCGGATACAACGCGCGGCGCCCCTACGACCAAAACTCCACGGGCACCGGCACTCTGGGTCAGAACATCTTCCTGATCACCAACCAGACGGCCTCGTACCATTCACTGCAGATTATGGCGGGCCGTCCGCTCAGTCATAACATCACGATCAATGGCTTCTACGTTTGGAGCCATGCCATTCAAAGCTCCAACGAGTCAGCAATCGGACAGATGACCGCGCAGGACTTCGACAACCTGTGGGAAGAAAAGGGGCCGATGGATGCCGACCGGCGCAGCGTGGCCAGCATCAACGGCATTTGGAACATCGACTACTATCGCGGCAACAACTTCTTCATGAAGGAAGCGGTGAACGGCTGGACGATCTCGTCAGTCTACGTTCTGCAAAGCGGGCAGCCGATCAACATCTCGACCGGCTCCGACAAGAACGATGATAGTGCCAACGCGAACCGTCCTGACCTGGTTGCCGGCACAAACGCGTTTCTCGATCCGCACCGTAGCCGTCCCGCGGCCGCTGCTCAATGGTTCAACACGGCAGCTTTCGTCGCCAACGGTCCCGGAGTAGCAGGCGGCATCGGGCCTGGAGGCGCTGACGGCAATACGCCGCGCGACTACGTGCGCGCGCCGGGTTACCGCGACGTCGACATGGGCCTGTTCCGCAACATCAACTTCGAGGGTGGAGTTGTCTTTCAGATCCGCGGCGAGTTTACCAACGCCTTTAACCTCGTGAGCCTGGGAACTCCCGGGACGAGCGGTCCTCCTTCGACCGCTGGAGGGGCAAACACGTCTTCGACCTTTGGCGTAATTACCGGCGCCTCCAGCCCCCGCGTCATCCAGGTCGGCGCGCGGCTCACGTTCTAGCAACCAGAGGACAATGAGCAGGGATTTTGCTCGAGATCGATTCCCAGGCAAGGGCCTGGGAATCGGTTGAGTCAGAATTGGCCGGTTGGGGAATTTCAGACGTGTGGGCTTTGACGGTTCAAACGGTGGCGGGGTTGAGTAAACTCAACCCCCGCTACTTAGCAGATACCGACTTCAAGCATTCTCCGTGATCAACATCATTTCTCTCCGAAGAGGAGAATTCCACACAAAAAGGGCTCTTTTGGCGCGCCGATCGCTTGACCCTGGAGAAGATCGTTGAGATCTGCATGCGAAATGAAGGTACTCTCGCCGACAAACTGTCGCGATTGGAAGCGCATCTCAAGAAACCTCAAAATACGAGCTTCCCTTACAAGTACCAGGATCAAGCGCGCACCGCTTGCCGGTGATCGAGCGGCGTTCCGGGCGACGAATCCCGCGGAAGTACAGAGAGATCGCCACTGCCCTCGAAATTCCTATTGGAACGGTCATGTCCCGGATTGCACGGGCACGCCTGGCCCTTCGTGCGGTACTTGGGACTCAACACGGATCGTCAAGGGAGTTTCGCGCATGACCGATCATCTGTCTTACGGCATCCTAAGTGCGCTCGCAGACGGTGAGCTCACAGCGGACCAACTCGCCAGCGCTAACCAGCATCTTGCCGGGTGCCCGTCCTGTACCTCAAATGCTCTGTATCAAAGCCTGCTCAAGTCCGCCACGGCAAGGGCAGGGCATCGCTACACACCACCGCCGCAATTGCGTGAGCGGCTCGCGCTTCTGGCAGCCCAAGCGAATCCGCAGTTGCAGCCGCGAAGTGTCCGCACGGCCTCCATCTTTCCATCGCGTTCAATAGGTCTATTTGGATCGCTGGGCTGGGCCGCCGCGGCTGCCCTCCTGCTTGTCTCTGTGAGCCTGGTATTCGTTCAACGCGCCACGCAAAGGACCGAGAGGGCATCAGCCGAACACGCCGCACTTGTTACTGAGGTCTTCGATCAGCACGTTGCGAAGCTTGCCGATAACATGCCGCCGCAGGTCGTTTCCACTGATCGACATACGGTCAAGCCTTGGTTCCAAGGCAAAATCCCGTTTAGCTTCAATCTGCCTCAGGGCCTGCCGAGTGACACCACTCTCAATGGCGCGAACCTGACTTACCTGGACAACCAGCCCGTTGCGCAGCTGCTCTACAGCATGGGTAAACATTGCGTCTCAGTCTTTCTCCTGAAGAAATCCGGCGCGGTGGCGGTGCATGAATTGACGGCCGAGCGCTCTGGATTTCACGTGATGGGATTCAGCACGGAGGATCTCGAAGCAATCGCGGTCAGCGACGTGGATCCAACTCGACTGGCCGAATTGGTTAGCGCAATCAAGCACGCCCAAACGGGAGATCAACAGCAATCTAAGTAGGTTCGATTTCCGAATCTGTCGCCTTTGCTTCCAATTTGAATCTGACCGGGGCGATTCGCTGAACCGATTCCCAGGTTGCCAAATTGACGTCATTTCCATGCTCTTCTATACTTTCCGTATGCATTGCGTGTGTCCATGCTGTTGTTGTCGCTCCTTTCGGGCTGGTCCCGTGGAGTTGAGCGCCGTGGCAGGAACACAATTCCCCAACTGATTCTTCAGGCTCCTCAATCCTATCGGGATAAGCGTTAAAGATGGCCAGGCGCGGGTTTGCACCTGACCTACCCTTTGCATCAGCGCAGTGCCAGTGGCCTCCACCTCATGACTGAAGAGCGGCGACAATTAACGATGCGAACAGAATGCGCGGAGGTTGAACTCGGCTTACCGGTGACTGCGCGGATCGGCGCGACTCCGCTCCTTCGTCTGGGCAACGCCGTTCGCGGACTTGAGGGAGCGGTGTTGCTGGCCAAGGCCGAATGGCTCAATCCGGGCGGCAGCGTAAAGGACCGTGCCGCGTGGGCGATGGTCCGCGAGGCGCAGGCACAGGGAAGACTAGGACCGGAGAAGACACTGCTGGATGCAACCAGCGGCAACACTGGCATTGCGCTTGCCATGTTGGGTGCATCGCAGGGGTTTCCTGTACGGCTGGCGATGCCCTCAAACGTTTCTCCAGAGCGAAAACGCATCCTCAAGGCTTACGGAGCGCAGGTGGATTGGACCGATCCCGGCCAGGGTTCCGACGGAGCCATTCGCCGCGCGCGTGAGTTAGCCGGCAACGACCCGGAGCGCTTTTGCTATGTGGATCAATACTCGAACGACGCCAACTGGAAGGCGCACTATGATGGCACAGGGCCCGAGATTTGGCGGCAGACCGAGGGCCGCGTGACTCATTTTGTTGCGGGTCTGGGGACCAGCGGCACATTCGTTGGCACCAGCCGAAGACTCAAGGAACTGAATCCGGCCGTTCAGTGCGTCAGCTTCCAACCGGATTCGCCCTTTCACGGACTCGAAGGACTCAAGCATATGGCTACTTCGATTGTGCCGGCCATCTACGATCCACATCTTGCCGATCGCCAATTGGCGGTGGAGACCGAAGGCGCATACGCAATGGCGAAGCAGCTTGCCCGCGAGGAGGGCCTGCTGGTGGGCATCTCGTCCGCTGCAGCCGTTGTCGCCTCCATTGAGATTGCCCGCGAAGAGGCGGCAAGCGGACGTGACGCGGTGATCGTTACGGTGCTTCCGGATTCAGCAGATAAGTACCTAAGCGAGCGGTTTTGGGAGGAGCATTGAGCGAACTGCGGCTGAGCAGAGCGGTTTACGATGCGATGCGGGCGCACGGCGAGGAGACTTATCCGTACGAATGTTGCGGCGCATTGCTGGGGCGCTCGACGCCTGACGGTTGGTGGATCGAAGCATCGGTCAGGGCCGGCAATACGCGCACCGACTCGGCGCACAACCGGTATCAAATCTCCCCAGGGGAACTGGTGAAGATCGAGCGGGAATCCCGGCGCCAGGGGCTGAGCATAGCAGGGTTTTATCACTCTCATCCGGACCATCCCGCGCAATGGTCGCGGACTGACCTTGCCGAGGCACACTGGCTGGGCTGCTCTTACGTCATCACCGCGGTGGCGAATGGCAAAGCCGCAGCAACCAACTCGTTCCGGCTGGCAGGAGACACGGAGGAAAACAAGCGATTCGAATCGGAGCCCATCGCAGTGAAGGATTCGGCGAGTAAGTAAGGCGCCGATGGGAGTTGCAAGTAAGTCAGAGAACGTTTGGGAGAGGAATTGAAGAGAATGACCATTTTTATCCCCACGCCGCTGCGCGTCTATACGGCGGGCAAGGATACTTTAGAAGTGAATGCTGCAACCATTGCCGGCGCGCTCGATGAACTGACTCTGGCGTATCCTGACCTGCGCAAGCATTTGTTCACGAGCGAAGGCAAGGTGCGTGCCTTTGTGAACATTTACCTGAATGACGAAGATGTGCGGTACCTGCCGGAGAAGGAGGCCACACAGGTTTCGCCCGGCGACACACTCTCCATCATTCCTTCCATTGCCGGAGGGCGCCAGCCACGTTAACGGACACAAATTCGGCGCCGAATCGCTGAGGCGGAGTGAGTCATCTCTATGAATGAGGGATTATGAATACAGCAACCTTACCAATCGAGTTACCCGAGCTGACTCAAGACGATCTCTCCCGCTATTCGCGCCACCTGATTCTTCCGGAGGTCGGGGTAGAAGGCCAGCGTAAGCTGAAGGCCGCGCGCGTGCTTTGCGTGGGGACCGGCGGACTTGGTTCGCCGCTCGCCCTCTACCTGGCAGCGGCAGGTGTGGGCACTTTGGGTCTGGTGGACTTCGACGTTGTGGATGCCAGCAATCTGCAGCGACAGATCATCCACTCGACCGCGGATATCGGCCGCAAGAAACTCGATTCGGCCGAGGAGAAGCTCAAGGCGCTCAATCCGGAACTAAACGTTCAAAAGCACGACACGCTGCTATCGAGCGCAAACGCCCTCGATATCCTCAAGGACTACGATGTTGTTGCCGACGGCACCGATAACTTTCCCACGCGCTACCTGGTCAATGACGCATGCGTGCTGTTGTGCAAGCCGAATGCCTATGGATCGATCTTCCGTTTTGAGGGGCAGGCCAGCGTCTTCGCCACGAAAGATGGTCCGTGCTACCGCTGCCTTTATCCCGAGCCGCCGCCGCCAGGCCTCGTGCCCAGTTGCGCTGAGGGCGGAGTTCTGGGTATCCTGCCCGGACTCATTGGGGTAATTCAGGCAACCGAGGCAATCAAGCTCATCCTCGGAATCGGCGAACCGCTGATCGGCCGCTTGCTCCTCGTGGATGCGCTCAAGATGCGCTTTCGCGAACTGAAGCTTCGCAAAAATCCTGAATGTCCGGTATGCGGGGTTCACCCGACGGTCACCCAGCTGATTGACTACCAACAGTTCTGCGGTTTCGAAGCTGCGAGTGAGGAGCAAAAAGCCGTGAAGAACGGAATCCCACAAGTGAGTGCGAAGGAGCTCAAGAGGCGCATGGATGCCGGTGAGAACCTCTTCATTCTCGATGTTCGCGAACCGTTCGAATATCAGATCGCAAATATCGGCGGCAAGCTGATTCCGCAAAACGACGTTCCCCAGCGCATCGGCGAGATCGACCGTGACCGGGAGATCATTGTCCACTGCAAAGCCGGTGGGCGTAGCCAGCGTATTGCTGAATACCTAAAGCAATCCGGATTTCCAAACGTGGCCAATCTTGCCGGCGGCATTTTAGCCTGGTCCGACGAAGTTGACCCTACGGTGCCGAAATACTGACCGCCGGATACTCAGCGCTTCAATTCTGGCTGAGCCGAATGGGAAGGAGGCAAATCCCCGTGCAAGCCTCGCTCTTTGGGGAGTGGCCCTGGTATGTGGCAGGTCCTCTGATTGGATTGTTTGTTCCCGCGTTGTTGCTTGTCGGCAACAAGGTCTTTGGCATCTCGGGCAACTTGAGTCACCTCTGCGCGGCCATTGCTCCAGGCAAGCTGGAGTTCTTCCGCTATGACTGGCGCAAGGCCGGGCTGTGGAATCTCGTGTTCCTGGCCGGAGTGCTGATCGGGGGCTTCCTGGCTTTCCATGGAGGGCCGCCGCAGACCATCGCCATCTCCGCGGAAACCAAGGCGGCGCTGGCGCGGCTGGGAGTTCACGATTTTTCCGGAGTGGCGCCGCACGAACTCTTCACCTGGCATGCCCTGCTCACCCTGCGCGGTTTTGTGTTGGTGGTCGTCGGTGGGTTCCTGGTGGGTTTCGGAACAGCTTACGCTGCAGGCTGCACGTCGGGTCACGCCATCAGCGGCCTGGCAAACTTTGAGCTGCCTTCGCTGATCGCCGTCTTCGGCTTCTTTGCCGGAGGCTTGGCCGCCACGTACTTCATTTTGCCGTTTGTGCTGGGAGGGCTATGACTACGACCTCAATTTCCGAATACGACGGCTGCGGCGCGGGTAGCTCCGAACCGCAAGCGGCCAGGCCGGCATTTCTGGCCGTCTATCTGTTGCTGGGCATCGCCTTCGGGTTTGTTTTGAGCCGGTCTGAAGTCATCTCCTGGTTCCGCATTCAGGAGATGTTCCGCTTTCAGTCATTCCGCATGTATGGCATCATCGGCTCCGCGGTGGTCACTGCGGCCGCATCGGTGGCGCTGATCAAGCGGTCGGGGATTAAGTCCGTCGCGGGCGAGCGCATCTCAATCCCAGCCAAACCGCTAGGCAGCGGCATACGGTACGCGGGCGGCGGCACGATCTTTGGGCTGGGTTGGGCCTTGACCGGAGCTTGCCCCGGACCGCTCTTCGCGCTCATCGGCAATGGCGTGACCGTAATGATTGCAGCTGTTGTGAGCGCCCTTGCAGGTACATGGGCCTACGGGTGGCTGCGGCCAAGACTGCCACATTAAACTTCGACTGGTTCTGAGCCCATCAGGGGAACCGTTCGATGTTCCTCTATGTCATGAGTCGGAAGTTGAGCTGCCATGTACGCTCGACTCGTGAGGTAAGGTCGAACCCGGTGATACCGCATCGGCTCACCGTCGGCTCCAATCCAATCGACCAGTTATGGAAAACGCCGCGGTGTCTCTCATTTTCCAGCCACAACTCGGCCATGAGATCGCGAACAGGCCGGCAACCGCTCGTGGCGCGGGCTTCGAGGCGGAGCGTTGAGCTGTCAATGGAATGGAGTTGGGCCCGGTTGGTAGGGCTTGAATCCAGCCTTCTCCATCCCTCGCTGCGCCTCTGGGTTCTTCATAAACGTGTCCCACACAAACCGTGTGCGTGCATTCTCGGCCATCAGCATCGTAATTCCCGTATCGATGCCAATCACGTCCGAGTCGTACCAGTCTGTCAAGGGATTGAACGCATCCACGAAGCCATAGCGGCACCAGGCTTTCGGGTAGCGGTCGTGAATGGTTCTGAGAACCCGCATAGTTGCGCTGGGCAGAAAGGGCAATGAACCACCCGCAGCGGCCGGCACCACGGTGCCGTCTATTGGGCCCATCGCCGGCGGCCCGCCCCAGACCACATAACCCTGCGGAGAATCGGACGCGGTGATTCCCCAAAGAGCGTCGCTATAGTCGGAGAATTGCGAATGGAGCTCAACGCAAAAACGGCGGTGCACTTCTGTGGCAATGACGGAGTTTTCAAAGTAGTCGGCAAAGCGGTCGCGCTGGTAGCGAAAATCGAACCAGGCCTGCGAATACTGATGCACGAAGAGCGGGGCAAACGAGCCGATGTAGCGCAGTCCGTCGTACTCAAAGATCGTCCGCTTCCATGCCAGCCATGCTTCGCTTTCCAGGGGATACGACTCAGAGCCCATTCCGAGGAGATACATCATCATCAACTCGCTGTAGAGGTCCCACCGCGATGGGATGAATCCCAGTTCCGGCCTCCAGCCTTGCGACAGAAGACTCGTGTCTTCCGAAAGCCAATTCCATTGCACGCGATCGAAAATGGCGTGTGCCAGGTCGTCGATATCCTTATCCTGGAAATGCTGCCGGCACGTGAGCACGCCGCAAAGCAGGATGGCGGTATCGACCGAGGAAACTTCCGAGTCCCAAATCCGTTCGCCGGTTTTCATGTTTGCGAAATGGAAAAAGAAGCCGCGATGCGTAGGGAGCTTGTGCCACAGGAAGGACAAGGTCTGCACGACTCGTGACCGCGCCATAGCGTGGCTGACGAACCCGCGTTTCTCACCGATGCAGATGGCGCTCAGGCCAAACCCGGTGGAAGCAATGCTGGCGCTGACAGTCATGTCATTTGCCCGGACATTGCAGCGGTCCTTAATCAATCCCGTCTGGGCATTCGCCTGCTCCCAGAAGAAAAGAAAGTTAGCGTGCTCAAGTTGATTCAGAAACTGGTCGTCGTCAGCGGAAATTGAGACCGGCGGGGGCGCTTGATGCGTATGTTGTTGTTGGAGTTGGTGTTGCGTGCCCTGCTGGCCTAAAGGAGCCAAGGCCAGGACGTGCCTGAGCGGCAGGCCAAGCGAGACACGCGACAACTGGCGCAGCAATCTCCGGCGGGAGTTTGAGCATCCTTTCAGATCGATGATCTTCTTGATTGGAGGCTGGTTCATCGCTTCAGTTTCGATAGAGCAGATTGCGAGGCCAGAGCGTCTATTCAGGACGGACGAGTACCGCTGCCGACAGCCACAGTTTAGATGCGCGAATCGGTGTCAAGGTTAACATAGAACGGACAGCTAACCGCATAAATCGCATCCGGAGGAAGCGGAGAGAAGGCAATTAATGGTCCGCAAAACGATTGCAGCATGGATCGCCATCCCTGCAGCCGCGGTTGCCGTGCTTATCTGGCTTGGCATACACCATTGGAGGCCGCATTGGTCGATCGTCCAGGGCGCGGTGATTCGCCGTGACACCGACACACGCAAGGAGTCGCCAATTGCCGGTGTTTCGGTTACTGCCTCGCACGGCGATGTGCACCTTAGCACGCAATCCGATGCGTCCGGGTACTTCAAGATCGCGTTTCCCGGAACTGTATTGCCCGGGCAGACGGTGACTCTGAGCTTTGAGCAGAAGGATTACAAACCTCTCGAACTTCTCGACACAATCCAGTTTCGTTCGTCGCTCCGACAACTAGTGATTGCAACCATGGAACCGGCTGCCGCACATAGGGGTGTCGATTCGGACCGCCCGCCGTTTGTTGTGTCCAATATCAGGGTGAGATACACGGTCAACTCTCAAAACGAGGAAAACATCGGCAGTGCGGTGAAGACATTCCAGGTAGTCAATGTTGGAAACATCCCCTGCCATCGCCAAAGCCCGTGTTCTCCCGATGGGTATTGGAAGGCTGCCAGAGGGTCGATCGAATTAGATGCCGGCGCCGGAAACGAATTCCGGGACGCAAGAGCTTCCTGCATTGCCGGACCGTGCCCGTTTACGCAGATCGACACGAGCGGTTTTGCCAACGGCAGCCGCACGATCGTCGCCTCGGCAGTGGATTGGTCCGACACGGCAACCTTTCTGCTGGAAGCCGAGGTTTTTCATACAGCCAACGTCTCCAACGTGCGGGAATCATACCCCGTGGTTTTTGGGCGATCGCTCAGTTTCACCCTTCCAGGGTCTGCGGAAGGCGTGAGTCTCGAGGCCGAGCTCGATGGCGTTGAGATGGTCTTCCCCCTTGGTCCCGAGCTTTACCTGAGTTGGGCAGACTGCGCCTTTAGAACCGGCTCGAATCGAGAAAAATCGGCCGTCTACCAATGCGAACTCAAGCCGAATTACCGGTTTTGATTTGAAGTCAAGCTATCTGCAACAGATTCCGTCTGCGCCGTCGCGGGCATTCCTGTCTGTGACTTGGCCGGTTCCAAGCGCATCCCTCACAAGCACCCTGTGGAGCATTTTGGATCGGAGAGTTGTCTAATTGCCGGACATTTCGAAAAGTGCATTGGGCTGCCGGCGCCACTTGAGAAGCACTTCCGGTTTCCCGGATCGTCGATTGCAGCTCAGGATTTGGGGTGTCTTGCGAGCAGCGCCTGTCGTTGCCGATTCACTCCTCGCGCTCCAGGTCAATGATTTTGAATTCCATGGTATTCGCGTAAAGCGTTTTCCAAACAGGCGCGACGAAAATCAGCCTTCCCTGTGTCTACGCAGGCAACGCACAGGGTTCTCCTGCGCTTGCGAGCCGCAGAGCCGCTCGATTAATCTCGACGTTAGCCTTTCAGTTCCGTACCGCAGATGAAGCCTGCGCGTGGCGGTATTTCTCCTATATTTGAGGCCGCTTGAACGCACGGTCTCTGAAAAGCGCAGAAGTGAAAGTGTGGTGGCGAACCATGCATCATGCTGGTTTGCGGAGTGCGGCCGGAAGCATGTCCACGCGTCGGGGTCTCGCCAGAATCGGATTCATCGTTGCTGCCTGTCTGGCGACGGGCAGCTCGACCATCTGCTCCAGCGCGTGGGCGGAGTGCACCGGCCCAGCTTCGCTTGAGGCGCAACTGCGCGCACATCCGGACGCCGACGCTTATGTTGCACTGAGCGTCTGGTTCGATCGACATCAGCAGTGGGAATGCGCCGATCGGACAATCCGGTCCGGGTTGAAGATTGCGCCGGACTCCGCACGTCTCAACTATCTCCTGGGGTTCGGCCTCTACTCGTCAGGACAAGCACAGGAGGCAATCGCGCCACTCCGGCAAGCCGTTCACATTGATCCAGACGTGCTGCAGCCGCATCTGTTGCTCGGTGCCGCGCTGGCCCGCCTGGGCGATAATCGGGAGGCTCTTGGAGAATGGCAGGCGGCGCTCAACATCGATCCTTCCTCAAAGGAAGCGCTGGATGGGTTGGCACGGAGCCTGATTGCCACCGGGGATTACGACACGGCAATTCAGGCCCTGCGCTCCGCCCCGCTCGATGAGAAACTGACCTTTGATTTAGCCACCTCCTACAAGCAGGCGGGCATGTACGATGAAGCCGCGCAGGCGCTGAACCAGGGCCTGGAATCGTTCCCGGACTCCGACGCCCTTACCGCGGCCCTGGTCGCTCTCAATGTCGACGAGTCTCATTTTCAGGCTGCAACCTTGCTGGCCGAAAAGATTGCCCGCAGGAAGCCCAACGACCTTGAAGCGCAGCGCATCTATCTGCGCACGCTGGTGATCACGGGAAACAACGAAGTGGCGGCGCCATTGGCGCGCAGCCTCCTAGCTCTGGCCCCGCATGACGCCAACCTTCTCAACCTGAACGGCCTGCTCGAGCAAAAGGCCGGTGACTTTGCGGCGGCGCGCAAACACCTGGAAGAAGCGGTAGCGTTGAGTCCCAATGACTACAATCCCCGAGTGAACCTGGGCGTGGTGCTCGCCGAGCTTAAGGATGCCGCGGGCGCGCGGAGACAGTTCGAGAAGGCCATCGAGCTTGGCACCGACGAGCCTCAGGTCCACTTTGAGCTGGCCAAGGTTCTGCGCACGCTGGGCGATATGCAGGCAGCGCAGCAGCAACTCGCGCTTTACCAGCAAAAACTGAAGGAGAAATCGGACCTGGCCGTCGCTGTTTCCAAGGCAACCGAAGCAGCGGAGGCGGTCAAGTCAGGAGACAACTCCAAGGCCGCCGATCTGTATCGCCAGGCCTGCGCTGCGCAACCGCAGAATGAAGGACTGGCTTACCGGCTGGCCATGGTCCTAGACAGCATGGGCGACGCGAATGGCGAACGCACGGCGCTCGATCAGGCGGTCAAGGCCAATCCGCATTTTGCTCCGGCGCAATACCGGCTTGGCTACATGGATTTCCAGGCCGGAGACAACGCCGCGGCGGAGCGGGAGTTCCGCGCGACCGTCGAGGTGCTGCCGGACAATGCGGAGGCCTGGATTTCACTGGCCGCCACGCTGGGCCGCGAAGCGCGCATGGACGAGGCGCGCGCCGCGGTAGCCCGGGCTTTGCAATTGCAGCCCGACAATGCGGCTGCGCGCGAATTGAGCAAGAAACTGGCTGAGGCGCAGGATCGGCACTGAAGGTGTCGTGCCCTTTCACAGCGGCTTGAAACGGAGACGCTACCACCGAGGGCCGTCATTTGAGGTTTGGAGAGGATTTCTCGCTGTGACGAATCGCAAGAACGCGGATCACTGGACCCGCCGCCGATTGCTCAGCGCTGCTCCCGCTCTTTTGGCTCCGGGTCTGATCTCGGCCCGGCTCTTATCGGCGGACGAGGGACGCAAACCGGCCGCGCCGTTCTCCCGGTTCGTCGATGTTGCTCAGTCTGCCGGCCTGCGGGACACCATTATCTACGGCGAGCCCGACAGCTTCACGTACATCATCGAATCCATGGCCACCGGCTGCGCCTTTTTCGATTACGACAACGACGGCTGGATGGATATCTTCATCCTCGGCGGGCGCACCCTCGCCGGGACTCCTCCCGGCTCCGGCAACCGGCTCTACCACAACAATCGCGACGGCACCTTCACCGATGTGACCGCTCGCTCCGGGCTGGCCGATCCCGGCTGGGCGCAGGGCGTTTGCGTGGGCGACTACAACAACGACGGCTGGGAGGATCTCTTCCTCACCTATTACGGGCAAAACCGGCTGTATCGCAACAACGGCGATGGCACCTTCACCAATGTGACCGCCGAGGCCGGCCTGCTCTACCCCAAAACTCGCTACAGCACCGGCTGCACCTTTGTGGATTACAACCGCGACGGCCATCTGGATCTTTTCGTCTCCAACTATCTTGAGATCGATCTGGCCACCGCTCCCAAACCCTCCCTGGCTGTTTCCAACTGCAACTACGAAGGCGTGGCCACCATGTGCGGCCCGCTAGGCCTGCCCAAGGCCCAGCACTACCTCTACCGCAATAACGGCGACGGGACCTTCACCGATGTTTCGCGCGAGTCCGGCATTGCCGCACTGCGCGGCTCTTACGGCCTGACGGCGGTCAGCATCGATGCCGACGAGGACGGCTGGCCCGACATCTTCGTGGCCTGCGACATGACTCCCTCGCTGCTGCTGATGAACAATCACGACGGCACTTTTCGCGAGGAAGCCTTGATCCGGGGCATCGCTCTGAGTGGCGAAGGCCGCGAGATGGGCGGCATGGGCGCGGCCGTGGGCGACTACAACCTCGACGGCCACACCGACATCGTCAAGACGCATTATTACAACCAGGCCAACGGGCTCTACCGCAACGACGGCAAAGGCAACTTCGACGACGTCACGGTGGAGGCAGGCCTCAACAAGGAAAGTCGCTTTGTCTGCTTTGGCGCCGGCATCGTGGACTTCGACAACGACGGCTATCCCGACATTCTGCTCACGTCCGGCACCGTTTATCCCGAAGTAGCCCGCGTTTCGCCCCGCTTTCCGGAGCGCAGTCCGCGCATTCTCTTTCGCAATCAGGGCGACGGCACCTTCGTTGAAATGGACGCAGATGCCGGCCCGGGCATCGACGCTCCCCATTGCAGCCGCGGCGCAGCGTTCGGCGACTTCGACAACGACGGCGACATGGACGTGCTCATTATGAACGTCAACGAGCCGCCAACGCTGCTGCGCAACGACGCTCCCTCCGGCAATCACTGGATCAAAGTTCGTCTGGAAGGCACCAAGAGCAATCGCAGCGCCATCGGCGCGCGAGTGGTGGTGCGTTACGCGGGCAAAGTGCAGGTCCAGGAGGTCTTAAGCGGGTGCAGCTTTCTCTCGTCCAACGATCCGCGCCTGCACTTCGGCCTCGGCGCGGCAACCACTGCGGACATTGAGGTCCGCTGGCCCTCCGGACTCGCCGAGCACATCCACGGCGCGGCCACCAACCAGCTGCTCACCTTGCGCGAAGGCGCGGGGCAAGTGAAAGGCCGGCCGTTCCGGTGAAGCGACCTTGGGCTTTGTCGGCTAGTGTGGCATCCCAGAAGTTTGCATCACAAGTCGAAGCCCGAAATGCAGGTCCTTCGACTCGTCCCGGCACGCCGGGACTCGCTCAGGATGACAGAGCATCTTTGATGCGAACTTCAGAGACAGGACACTAGAGCGGCAACGCGGCGAATTCTCTCCTGCGTGGGTGTTGCTATGCGGATAGGCGCGCTGCGCCGGCATTCTCCGGTGTGGATTTCCGGAGACGATGCGGATCGTCGAGGTCTTCAACCTTTTGCGTCAGCAGCGCAGCCAGGATAAAGAAGACTCCGCCCGCAACCACAGCGGCAAGGCGATTGTTGTTCAGCAAATGATCCATCACCCAGCCGAACCCAAGCGATGCCACGATCTCCGGAATCACCACGAAAGAGTTGAAGATTCCCATGTAGACGCCAGTCTTTCCCGGAGGCAACGATCCGGAAAGAATGGAATAGGGCATGGAGAGTGTGCTGGCCCAGGCAATCCCGACTCCGGTCATGGAGAGCAACAGCGGATACTTGCTGCGAATCACGGCCACGGAAAGCAATCCAAGGCCGCCGCATATCAGACACAAGCTATGCGTTGCCTTGCGGCCAAGTCTGAGCGCAATCGCAGGCAGCGCAAAGGAAAATGCAAAACACACCAGCGAATACATTCCAAAGCAGACGCCCGCCCACTCCGCTCCCGCGGAATAAAGGGGAGAGTTTGTGTCGGAGGCGCCGAAGACGTTGCGCGGCACGGCGACGGGAAAGTAGAGCCACATGCAGAACAGCCCCAGCCAGGTGGAGATCTGGACCCAGGCGAGTTGCCGCATCGTGCGCGGCATCTCGCGGACCGAAACCAGAATTTCGCGAGCTCCGGCCATCAGGCCTGCGCGCTCGGCCTTTTGCTTGCGAAACTCCGCCATGTTTTCCGGTGGATACTCTTTGGTGGTGAAAACGGTCCACAGCACGGCGCATAAAAAGGCCGCAGCGCCTATGTAGAAAGAAAAGCGCACCGTGAAGGGAATCGTGCCGGCGATCCGAGCCTGGACTACGTGAAATACATTGGTCAGCAGGAAAGGCAGCGCCGAGGCAATCACAGTACTGAGGCCAATGAGAAGGCTCTGCATGGCGAAGCCTTGAGTGCACTGGGATTCAGGCAGCAGGTCGGCCACAAACGCGCGAAAGGGCTGCATGCTGATGTTGATGCTGGCGTCGAGAACCCAGAGCAGCCCCGCCGCCATCCACAAAGCGGAACATCGCGGCATGAGGATCAGCGCTGTCGAGCTCAGAATCGCGCCGGCCAGGAAGTAAGGCCTGCGCCGGCCCAGGGGCCCCCAGGTGCTGTCGCTGGCCTGGCCGACAATCGGCTGGACCAGCAATCCTGTGAGCGGCGCGGCCAGCCACAGAATCGGAATCTGGTCGGCACGCGCGCCCAGGTATTCGTAGATGGCGCTCATGTTCGCCATCTGTAATCCCCAACCAAACTGGATGCCGAAGAAGCCGAAGCTCAGGTTCCAGATCTGCCAGAACGTGCGTGGTGGTTTGTCCATGAATTCGGCTCTCCAGCTTTCCTTTATAGGATTCTACCTAGCGATCGTAGAGCGCGGTCAGGGATCGCAGTCTGGCGCTCAATTCGCTGCTCAATACGCCTGGACGATAGCGCCATTTCCAGTTTCCGCTTACCGTGCCGGGAAGATTCATGCGCGCTGAACTGCCCAGTCCCAGCACATCCTGCAAAGGAACGACTACGACGGAGGCGACGGAGGCCTCCACCGCGCGAATCATGATCCAGTTGATCTCGGCATCGTCGTGGAAGTTGAGATAGGCGCGCGCGACTTCATGCTCTTTGCGCACGTCCTCCGGCGTACGGGTGCTGTCGGCCGCACCCGAACTCGACCACCAGCCGACCGCGGTATCGTTGTCGTGGCCGCCGGTGTAGGCGACCAGATCGCGGCTGTAATTGTGGGGACGAAAAGACGGCGCCTGCTGATCTGTGCCAAATGCAAACTGCAAGATGCTCATCCCGGGTAGGCCGAACTCTTCTCGCAGCTGCTCCACCGGCGGCGTGATCACTCCCAGGTTCTCGGCCACAATCGGTAGTTCGCCAAACTCGTTCCGCAGCGCCGACAGAAGTTTGTTTCCCGGCGCCTTAACCCAGCGCCCGTGGATGGCGGTTGCCTCGCTGGCCGGAACCTCCCAGTAGGCTTCAAAGCCGCGGAAATGATCGAGCCGCGCCAGATCGAAGAGGGCGAACGAGGCGCGGAAACGCTCAATCCACCACCTGAATCCGCCGGCCTCCAGCACATCCCAGCGATAGATGGGATTGCCCCAAAGCTGCCCAGTGGCGCTGAAGTAGTCGGGAGGCACGCCGGAAACCACGGTTGGATTGCCCTGATCATCGAGATAGAAGAGCTCCGGGCGAGCCCAGACGTCCGCGCTGTCGTGCGCGACGTAGATGGGGATGTCGCCCATCAGGCGGATGTCGCGCTGCCGGCAATAGGTCTTGAGGTTATCCCACTGGCGGAAGAACTCAAATTGCCAATACTTGATGGCATCCAACTGGGGCGCAAGCCGAAGCGTCCACTCGCTGACGGCGCGCGGGTCGCGGCGGCGAATCTCTGCGTCCCATGTGGTCCAGGCGGTTCCGTTGTGTACGTCCTTCAGGGCCATGAAGAGCGCAAAGTTGTCGAGCCAGGGACTGGCGCTTTCACAAAAACGGTCGAAGGCCGCGCGATCCGCGCGAGACGCATCGGCAAAGAAAGCCTGTGCTGCCCGGCGCAGCGCGGGTTTCTTGAATTGGATCGTCGCCCCAAAGTCGATTGAGTTCTCCGGAAAGGGCGGTGCCTGAGCCAGGTCCGATTCCTGGAGTAGCCCCTGATCCCGCAGGCGCTCAAGGCTCAGCAACAGCGGGTTGCCGGCAAAAGCGGAGAAACATTGGTAGGGAGAGTCGCCGTATCCAGTGGGATTCAACGGCAGCACCTGCCATAACTTCTGTCCTGCAGCGTGCAGGAAGTCTGCGAATTCGTAAGCACATGGCCCGAAATCGCCGATGCCAAAGCGGCCAGGCAAAGAAGTGCAATGCAACAAAATGCCGCTGATTCGTGGGAGTTTCACGCCGCAAACATACGCTGACCGAAGTTGCCCGGTCAAGCTCAGAGCGGAGCCCGCACATAACCCCGAATTCCTTCAGCGTTCGTTCAGGTCGACTTCATAGAGGTTGACTGCAGGGGTGCTGGCGGTGACGACGGGAAGATCGCCGGGAGCAAGACCAATGAGGCGGTAGTCGGTGGCGGCGCTGGGTTGCAGATTGTCGATGGTCGCCACCTGTTGCGGCTTGCCGGTGGGCACGGCAACGCGGTAGATGGGCTTGCCCGTTGCAAGGAAATCCTGGAAATAGATGAATCGGCTATCGTGCGTCCAGGTTGGGTCGCCGACGCCCTGGACGGTAAGGGTGGTCCAATGTTCCGTCGTCCTGTCGAATAAGAGCAGCGCACTCTGATCGAGCGGCATGGCGGCTATGTATCGGCCATCAGGCGAGAGGCGCGGGCTGAAGAGACCGGTCGAGCCGGATATCTCGGTTACTTTGCGGGTTTGGAGATTGAGGAGATAGATGGCCTTCGGCTGACCACTGTCCATGCGGTTGGGCAGGCGGCCAAAGACGATCGATTGGCCGTCGGGCGACCAGGCCGGATCGGCCTCATTGCGGTCCTCGTTGAGCACCGGCGTGAGCTTTCCGCCCTCGGCGTCGATAAGATATATCTTCCAGGGCTTTCCCGGCTCCAGGCCCATGACGGCCAGGCGGCGGTTGTCAGGCGACCACTTCATCGTGAAAATTCTCTGCAACGGGGTGGTGAGTTCGATTCGCTCGCTGCCATCCACCCGGCTACGCCAAAGCGAGTCGTCAGAGGCGTTGAGCCAGGCAATCCATTTGCCGTCGGGCGAGTACTGCGCCAGCGCGGCCGCGCTCAGGTTCTGGTCGAGGGCGGTGAACGTGGAAGATTTGGGCATGGCGCGGAGCAGCTCATATTGCGAGGTAGCGCCGATGAAATAGATGCGATCGCCGCCCGGCGCGGTGCTGGGAGCCTGGTAATCGAGCGGACCGTTGGTGATCTGCCGCGGCTCGCGATCGGCCAGGTACCAAGGCAGCTCACGCTGCACCCAGATCTCGCTGTGGGCATTGTCGCTGTGCGAGGACTGAAAGACGAAGTACTTGCCGTCGGGAGTCCAGTTTCCGCAACACTCCGAGGCAGGCTGGCTCCAGCCGGGAAAAAGCGGATGGGGATTAGAGCCGTCTGCCGCAACCTCCCAGAGCTCCTCGGTCTGGCGCTTGGAGTCGCGCACTGTGAAGCGCAGCCGCTTGCCGCCGGGCGACCAGCGCAGCCAGAAAGCCAGACCCTGGACGGTGAGCAGCCGGTGGGGATCGCTACCGTCGGTTCCGACTATGGTCAGATCGTTGCCGCTGGCCACTAGCAGGCGACTGCCGTCGGGCATCCAGGTGGCGTCGTGGGCCAGGACGTTGGGAACGCGGCGGGCGTCGCCACCCAAGGTGGGCACAATCCACAGCGGTTGCTCCGGCTCGGCTTGCAGATGGCTGCGCACGGCGAGGTTTGAACCGTCCGGCGAGAGTGAGCCGATGAGGGGCGCGCCAATCTCAGAGGGGAGGCGAAAGTGGCTGATCTCGCCGTTGGCCGCCAATGCGACAGCGAGCACAGGATTGCCGTTGTCCATGTGGGAAAAGTAGATGCGCGTGCCGTCGCTAGCCGAGCTGGAGAAACTCTCGACATCCAAATCGTTGGCGACCACGTGACCGGAAAAAGTGACCTGAACGACTCGGTAAGGCCGGCGAACAGCCGGACGCAGGCGGAGAAACGAGCCCAGCAGCAGGCAGACGAGAGCCAGAGACCCTGCCAGCCACCATGCGAGGGCGACGCGTGCTCGCACCCGGGGCGCGGAAGAATTCGCAGCCGCGGCAGCGGCCTGCACATCGATGGTTTTGACCGGAGCGATGAAGCGGTAGCCTCGCTTGGCCAGCGTCTCGACAAAACGCGGGTTGTCCGCCGAGTCGCCCAAGGCCTCGCGCAGCTTGTTCACGGCGATCCCGATGCTATGGTCGAAATCGACGGTTGTGTCCGCGCCCCAGAGTTCCAGTTGTAGCGTTTCGCGGGAGACCACTTCGCCGGGGTGCTCCAGCAGCGCCGTCAGCAACTTGAAGGGTTGGCTCTGCAAGCGGACGCGCACCCCGGAGCGGCGCAACTCCCCTGCTCCCAGATCGGCTTCAAAGATGCCGAACTGCACCCGCGTGGCACCGTTGCTCTGTGCTCCCGTGTTCATACCGGATCCAGCAACCCAGGGTAACGAGAATAGTGTACGAGAAGAGCACCCAAAGGGGTCAAACCGCATGAGCGATGGCCCAAAACCCACCGAGTAGCCGGGAGATATAGCAAGATAACCCGCTTCGAGTAAATAGCTTATCGATTGATGCTCAATTGACCGTGAATTGGCGACTGGTGGATTGACCGGCATCTATACAAGAGCGTTCTCTCATTTGCGGCTAAGAAAAAGGGTTTCAGCCCAGCCGAATTTCTCTCGATGCAGTCAACGCTTGTCAACGTAGTTCTTTGGAGGACATCGTGATGTTGAAAACAGCCAGTTTCCTGACCTGCCTTGAACGCCACGCCCGGTCGATTGTGGCGGTGATCGCCGTGCTGGTCATCTCCCTCCTGGCGCCTGCCCTGAGGGCGCAGACCGATACAGGTAGCATTATCGGGACGGTGACCGATCCGTCGGGTGCCGTTGTTTCCGACGCCACCATCACCGTGACCGAGCTCGCGACCAACCGCGTGGTCTCTGTCCAGAGCCAGGCCGATGGAAGCTTCGCCGTGAATGCTTTGCCCATTGGTAATTACAAGGCGGAAGCAACCAAGCAGGACTTCCAAGGTGAGGCCACCACGTTTCCCCTGCAAATCTCCGAAGTGAAAGTTCTCAACTTCAAATTGAAGGTGGGGTCCGCCAGCCAGACGGTGGAGGTATCGGGCGCAAGCCAGCTGATCGACACGTCCACTTCATCGGCCGGCGAAGTCATCGAAGGAAACCAAGTCGTCGATCTGCCGCTCAACGGTCGCAACTTCACCACGCTGGCTCTGCTTACTCCCGGCGTGGGCCGCGGCCAGTACTCCGACAATGCGAGCGCTCCGGCCAATAATGCGGAAACCTGGCGGAATGCCGATTCCGGCGCTGCGGCACTGGCTGTCGACGGTTTGCCGCCTCAGTCCAACAACTTCATAATCGATGGCATTGACAACAACGAGTCGCTGGTCAACACGCTCGTGATTTTCCCGGCGATCGAGGATATCGCCGAGTTCAAGACGACGACCAGCACTCCTCCGGCCGAGTTTGGCCGCTCCGGCGGCGGCGTAGTACAGGTCGCTACCAAATCCGGCACCAACGATCTTCACGGTGCTGTGTATTGGTTCAACCGTTCCAAGATTGGCGCCGCGGACGTCTTCAACTACACGTCGGCCCCGCAAACGCTTCCGGAGCTGAGCCGCAACCAGTTCGGCGGCTCCGCGGGCGGACCGCTCTGGAAGAACAAGCTGTTCGCCTTCGGGGATTACCAGGGCTGGCGTGAAAACATTCCGGCAGGGACGAATACGACGCATGTGCCTACGGCTTTGATGCGCAACGGTAATTTCACCGAACTGCTCAGCTCGGCAGGGACGGGATCAGCAACCAGCGTGCCCATTCAGGCCATCTGCCCGAACCTTTACTCCGGGAGCGCCCTGCTGCCGCAGTTTGCCGCCGGTTACGGGTACGTTTATAACCCGCAAACCTGCATGCCCTTTGGCTGGGTGGGCGGCGTCGGCGCCTCGCAAGGTGGAAACGCCGCACTCAACATCATTCCGAGTGCCGACCAGATCACCGTCGGCGCGAACTTCCTGAATGCGTTTCCCAATCCGAATATTTCCGGCGCCAATCTCGCGACAAACTCTTCGAACTTCGCGTATTCGCAGTCCAACGTTGAGACATTGAACGATTACGACGCACGCCTGGATTGGAATCTCACCGCCAAGGATACCTTCTTCGCCCGTTTCACCACGGGCGATGACTTCCTGCACAACACCCTGTCTCTGCAGGATGCCACTCACGCTCTGCCCTCCGGGAATGGCTTCAACCCGTCACATCCACGTCAGGTTGCCACGGGCTACACGCACATCTTCAGTGCCACCGTAATCAACGAATTCCACTACGGCTGGATCCGGGATCTTTCCGGATACGAGCAACCGGACGCGGGCGTTCCGCTGGCGCAGAAACTGGGCATCGCCAATGCCAACACCTCTCCGTTGCTCGGCGGTATGCCGATCATCGGGGGATGGTACGGGAACCTGAGTTACGTGGGCGATGGTGGTCCGTATCTGATCGTCGAGCCGACCAACCAATTCTCAGATGCTCTGAGCTGGAACAAGGGAAAACACTCCTTCAAGTTCGGCGCCAGCATTATTCATCGCGATGTGAACTGGGATCAGGGCAACGATGCCAAGGGGTACTTCTGGATCGACGACGGCAACTATGGCGGAATGCCGGCTCCGACTTCGGCCCACGGAACATTTACCGGGTATGAAGAGTCAGAATTGCTTGGTGGCTTCATGGGTGGCTACCAGGTTGGCGCCTTTTCGGGGTACTACGAGACGCGCAGCTGGGAGAACGGCTACTATGCCCAGGATGACTGGCGGATCAGCCGGAAACTCACTCTGAACCTCGGCCTGCGCTATGACACTCTGAGCCCGCCAACCGAGGCTCATAACCACATGTCCAATTTCAATCCGGCGACGGGCGAACTGGTGGAGGCTGGAGCCTCAGGATGGCCCGCTGCTTTGGTCAACACGCCCCACGGCGACTTAGGCCCACGCATCGGAGCAGCCTACGATCTGTTTGGGAATGGCAAAACGGTGCTCCGCGGCGGCTACGGCCTGTTCTACTTTGTGAATCGCGGCGGCGTCGCCGAGGAACTCTCTGAGAACCCGGACTTGAACGGCATCGAAAGCTACTACGCATGCCCGACGGCTACGACATGCGGGACCGGCTATCGCATCACGCTCAGCGGCGAGGCTCCGAACGGTAGCAACAATCCGACCGCCGCGACCGGGACTCTGCCGTCGAAGATTGGCGTTAGCCCCACTGCCATCAACTCGTCGGATAGCGTTGTCTACTATCCGAAGAACACCCCGAACTCCCATATCGACCAGTGGAACATTCAGATCGAACAACAACTGGACAGCCACACCTCTTTCGACTTGGGCTACGTTGGGGCATTGACGGGAAACCTCGCAGCGCAATTCAATGCCAACCAAACGGCGCTTGGAGGCTCAACCAGCTGGTTCCCGGTTGGAGGATCCGTCAACCCCAGCGGTGTGGGCACGATCAACGCCTATGAGAATGTCGGCAGCGGAAACTACAACGGCCTGCAGGCCAAGCTGACTCGCAGAATGGCCACGGGGCTCCAGGCGAACGTTACGTACTCGTGGGGGCACGCATTCGACAATACCTCTGACGTACTGTCGAGTGGGCCCAACGGAATTCTCGTCGGGACCGGCGGAATGCCGTTGCTGAAGTACCAGCGCGGCAGCTCGGACAACGATCAGCGCCAGCTTTTTGGCGCCGCAGCGATATACGATCTGCCCTTCGGCCGTGGCAGGATGCTGGGTAAAGACATGCCGGTCGCGCTCGATTACATAGTTGGCGGCTGGCAATGGAACAACATAATTCAGCTGGCTTCCGGCTCACCGATGGACATCCAGGGTGCGCCGAACAGCCCCAACGGCCGTCCGGACTACCACGGCGGATGCAAGACGAACGTCAACTGGCACACATGGATCAGCTGCTCCGCGGGAGCATTCACGGCTCCGGCTGGGCTGGTCGGCAACCTGCCGCGTAACTTCTTTGCCGGGCCGGGAACTCATACCTGGGACTCATCCCTGGTCAAGAGCATTAACATCACGGAGCGGGTAAAGTCGGAGTTTCGCGCGCAGCTTTACAACGTGACGAATACGCCCCAGTTCCAGTTTCCGGATACCAATTACGGCAACGGCGACTTCGGCCAGTTGACGAGCACTCGCATGTCGCCTACTCAGCGCGAGCTCGAGCTGGCGCTTCGCGTCTCGTTCTGATCTGCAGCTCTGACGCGCCACGGCTTGGGTTCCTGCCGTGGCGCGGTTTTTCTGGAACCATTACAACCCGATATCTGAACCTGCGAAAGGCTACGTCATGAAGGGCCACGGGAGGCTGCTTTGTCTCGCAACGCTGTTGATGATCTGCGGTGGATCTGTCTTCGCAGCGCCGGCGCAGGGTCCACCGGGTCAGTGCGACGCAAAGCGGGACAGTGCTCCATGTGTCGATAAGATCGATCCGCCGGACTGGTGGAGCGGATTTCCCGACCCTATGCTGCTGGTGCACGGCGAGAACCTGAAGCAGGCACATTTCAACGTTACGGGCAAAGGCGTCGCGATCCTGCACACACAGGCCTCGGAAAACGGCCACTGGGCCTTTCTATGGCTTGAAACCAAGTCCGCCGCGCCGCAAACCGTATGGATTACGGCCAGCGACGATCAGGGTCAGTCGCGCCGCTCCTATGTCCTGGCCGAACGCTCGCACCAGGCCGATGGCCATAGCGGCTTCTCCTCTGCCGACGTGCTTTACCTCATCATGACTGATCGCTTCGCTGTCGGAATGCCGGCCAACGATCCTCCCGGTGACAATCGCGCCGACGTGCGCGGCTGGCATGGCGGAGACCTTTCCGGGATCGAGCAGCATCTGGATTACCTCAAGCAACTGGGCGTAACGGCGGTGTGGACCACGCCCGTGGCTTCCAACGACGCAATGCCAGTGGCATATCACGGTTATGCCGCTACTGACCTTTATGCGGTAGACCCGCACTTTGGGACGCTCGCGGACTACCAGCATCTTTCCGATGCGCTGCACGCGCGTGGCATGAAGCTGGTGATCGACCTGGTGCCCAACCACATCGGAGTCAAGCATCCGTGGGTGCTGGATCCTCCCGCGCCGAACTGGTTGCACGGCACGCTCGATCATCATAGTGCCGTGAAGAGCGACTTTTATCAGCTGCTCGACCCGCACGCTCCGCCCGAAGCATGGCGCAACATCACCGACGGTTGGTTCACGGACGACATGCCTGACCTGAACCAGGAAAATCCACTGGTGGCGAGCTACTTAATTCAGAACGCGCTGTGGTGGGTTGAAACGGCCAACCTCGACGGCATCCGGTTAGATACGTTTCCTTACGTGGACCGCGCCTTCTGGCATGATTTTGACGGCGCGCTGCACAGCGTATATCCACACCTGACAACCGTGGGAGAGATCTTTCATGGCGATCCAGAGGTCACCTCCTATTTCGCCGGAGGCGTGGCGCACGAGGGCATCGACACAGGGCTGGACACACCCTTCGATTTCCCCGTCTACTTTGCACTGCGTGACGTTCTGGCCCATGACAAACCAATGACGGAACTGGCCAGCGTTCTGCGTCAGGACGCGCTCTATCCCCACCCCGAGCGGCTGGTCCCATTTTTCGGCAATCACGATACGTCGCGCTTTCTTACGGAAGCTGGCGGTTCCGTGCCCCGGCTGAAGCTGGCGCTGGGCCTGCTGGCCACGTTACGCGGAATGCCGGAGCTTTACTCCGGAGACGAGATTGGCATGGAGGGAGGCAATGATCCCGATAACCGACGGGATTTTCCCGGCGGCTTTCCGGGCGATGCGCACAGCGCCTTTATCCAGGCGGGCCGCACGGCCACTGAGCAGGATATCTTCGCCTGGACCTCCGGGATGCTGGCGTTGCGGGCGTCACATCCAGCGCTCGAAACAGGCCTCGAACAAGATCTCTTCGCCGACGCCGATGTGTTCGCATTTGTTCGCACATCCGATGCGGGAAGCTGTTCGTCCGGTCATTCCTCCGATCCGCCGCAGGAGCGGCTGCTTATAGTCGTAAACAAGGCGAAACGTAGTGAGTCGCTGGAATTGCAACTGGAAGGCACGGCGCTTAGCGCGTGTACCAAGTTTCAGGTCATGGCGCCAGCCACGGGAACCGTTCCGGTTGCGGGCGGCGGAAAGCTGCATATCGAAGAGCCGGCGGAGTCGATGACTGTGTATGAAGTGCGGTGAGCTGCGGCCCGTCTGCGCGGACGGCTTTCGATTGCGCGTGCGTGACATGCCTCTATACGCACCCTCTTGGCCGGACTCCGTTACCGGTAGGGTGGCTTTTCTCTGGCTGGCGTCCTAGCGGCCAAACTCCTGATTCTCCGACCCCGTTGCTTACCCGTCCGGGCGGAAGATTCGTTAATGATTGCTTCTGATTGGCAGGTCCGCTATAATTGCGCAGATTTTCCTCCCCCTGTAAAACACGAACCCGAGTAACGGGATGCGTAAACGGCGCACCCGCCGCGCTGGCCGTGACCATTGAGTCACACCAGAGTGCTGTGTGCAGGCTGTTGGTGATCTGAGTAAATTCACGCAGTATTTAAGGTGACTTGCGATGAACGATGTCAAATGCCCAAGGTGTGGCGGGACAAATCTGCCAAATGCTGCATTCTGCGGAGTCTGCGGTACGCCGCTGGCCGTTCAACCACCGCCGACCCCGGCGAACCAGCCTCCGCCGCAAGCGTGGCAGCCGCCCGCCTCGAACCAGCCTCCTGCGCCCGGCGCCTATATGCCGCCGCCTCCAGGCGCGATTCCGGCACCCCCAGGAGTCTATCCTCAGCCTCCAGGCGTCTATCCACCAATGGCCCTGGGCGTCAAGGTGACTGGTCAAAACACCAAGTGGGCCCTCGGGCTTGGTATTGCTGCCTTGTTCTGTTGCGGACCCTTTACGGCGATTCCAGGCATCTTTCTCGCCAAGAAGGACATGGATGAATTCGCCTCCGGGCGCGCCCCGCAATTGAATGAGGGCTCGGCCAAAGGCGCGTTTTACCTGAACATTATTGCCTTGATTCTGTCCGTCATCGGGTGGTTGTTCCTGTGGAGCAGAAACGGTCTGCACGGTTTTTGAGTTCAATTGGAGTGCCTGCATGTATGGCCGCGCCGACAAATCGATTGCCGTGGGACTGCTGGCCTTTGCCTGCGCGGTTCTCGGCGTCGCGGCCTGGCTCAAACCGGCGGCAATCGGCTATGGAACGCATATGCAGCTCGGTTTGCCCCCTTGCAACTTTCTGCGCTTTACGCATCTGCCCTGCCCGACTTGCGGAATGACTACGTGTTTCGCGTGGGCCGTCCGTCTTCAATTCCGGAGGGCGTTTTTCGCCAATCCGTTCGGCATCCTGGCATTTTTCGGCACGGTGTCTCTCATTCCGTCGGCAATCGTTCTGCTCTGGCGCCGAATCTCGTTTCGTCGAATTACAGACCACGCGTGGTTTAACAGGGCTATCTATGCATCGACTGTGCTTTTGTTCGTGAGCTGGGCTTTCAAGTTAGCGCATTTTCAATTCGCGGGTTATTGATTCGCCCGCCGTTCAACGGGAAAAGGAGTCCCCATGGCCACCGCCGCACCTCCGCTGATTTGTCCGCAGGGGCATGGGCCCGGAGTCTCCGGTTCGCGATTCTGCACCTTCTGCGGGGCCACCCTTGTCGCGCCGATTCCGGTGGGGCAGGCGCCTCTTGCGCCGGGACAACCGATTCCGGCGAATCCCGCAGTGGCGCCACCGCCAGCCGCCGGCCAGTGGCAACCAGTGAACACGGTGCCGGCCCCGGCAACGCCCCCACCGGGGTGGCAACCAGCGCCCGCAGCGGCAACCCAACCGCCTCCCGCGTCGCAGTGGCAACCAGCGCCGGGATCGACCGTCCAGCCGCTTCCTCCGGGTGCAATTCCCGCGGCTTCTTCCGCCGCCAATCAGCAGCCCGTCTGCAAAGTTTGCGGCGGCACCGGCGCCGGCCTCAAAGCGGAGGACGTGATCTGCACGGAATGTAATTGGCTTCGCCCCTTGCTTCCCGGTTACCAGCTCGATCGGTCGGTCTTCCTGTGGGCACAGGACGGCCAGGCGATGGCCAAATTGCAGAGTATCTCCGCGCTTCATTCGGTCGCGACCTCAGTCTCGGAGAAGGTGGGTCGTCCGTGGATCGAATCGACGTTTAATGGCATTCGCCTCGGTCCCAGGCAGTTTCCCGATATTTGGCTTCGAGCAGTTCTGGCTGCGCGCATTCTCGGCTTGGCCAAAATGCCCGATGTCTATATTTCGGGCGATTCACAGTGGAATACGTATACCTATGGCACCGACACCAGCGCGTTTGTTGTGCTGGGCACAGCCATCCTCAACAACTTCCAGAACGACGAACTGGTCTTCGTGCTGGCGCGAGAGATGGGGCACTGCCGGGCCGGCCACGCCCTTTGGAAAACGGTGGCTCGTTTCCTTGTCGGCGACGACAGCGTGCGCAAGGGCTTGCTCTCCGGCGGAGTGTTGAACGCCATCAGCCTCAGCCCGACGAAATGGGTTCAGGACGCGGTGGACTTGCCGCTGATGGCGTGGTCGCGCCAGGCGGATATCACTGCCGACCGCGCCGGGCTGCTCGCCATCGGCGATGAAGGACTCGCTCGCGGTGTGCTGCTGGCATGGTCCATCCGCTCCGCAAGGCTCCTCAAGCAAGTCAACCTCGAGGAATGGATGAAGCAGGAAGTAGCGAGCGACGATCAAATGACGCGCTTTTCCGAGATGACGACCACTTCCTCGATGTACACCACGCGGCGTCTGCGGTTGTTGAGCCAGGCTGCGCGCGAGCCCGCGCTCGTGCGCTGGAGCCAGAGTATTCAGCCGGTTCGCAAAAAGCTTGCTCTCCCACCTCAGCCAGCACCTGGCGCGCCGACTACCGCGCCTGGCGCCCGGCGCCCCCCGGCAGCCCAAGGCCCCGCCCCGGCGCCTGCGCCTGCGCCTGGAGCGGCACAGGCGGACTCCATTCGGGTGGTCTGCAACAAGTGCCAGACCGCGATGCGCATTCCACTTGCCGTTTTGCGCGGCAAACCGTCCATGGATGTTCGCTGCCCAAAATGTCAAAATGTTTTTACGTTGCGGCCCAGATCGGCCGCTCCGCAGCCCGCGCCTGCCGCTGCCGGGACAAAACCAAATGCTCCACAGGCCTCCGTCGGCGCGCCAGCGAAACCGGCTGCCGCGCCGCCGGCGCCCGCTACTGCACAAACGAAACCAGCTGCACCGGCGCCGGCGTCTGCCGCTGCAAAAACAAACCCAACTGCCGCGCCTGCGCTTGCTGCCACGCAAGCAAAATCAGTTGCCACGCCGGCGACTGCAGCCGCGCAGAAACAATCCAGGTGACTCAAAAAAGAAAAGAGAGGTTAATTTATGCCAGACGATCCGAATGAAGTCGTAGTGATTGTCCCAGATGCTCCCGGCGATCCAGCCACGGGTTCGGCCGACGGCTCGACCCCTTCCGACTCCGAGCCGGTCGTTGTCGAAGTCTTTGATGCTGTCCTCGATCCGACCGGGAGCGACCCAACGGACTCGGCCGCAGCAACTACCGGCGAACCGGAAGTGATCGTGGTTGAAGAGGGCGCCGCACCGGGTGGCGAACCGGAGGTCATCGTCATCGACCCTGACGCCAATGCCCCCGGCACGGATAGCGGACCTTCGTCAGATCCGACAGGCTCCGATCCCACAGGCCAGACCGATCCAGGCACCGATCCGGGCGTGGCCGATCCGATCGCTGGCACTCCCGACACCGGAGATGCTCCAACCACGGGTGACCCAGGGCCGGAAGGTTTGGCTGACCCCATCGGTACTTCTCCTGACACCGGAGAGGGCTCGACCACGCCCGACGTCACCGATCCCGCGGATGCGCCCACCGGTGACGCGGGTACCGTGACTGGCTCCGACGATCCAACTGCGGGGGGAGCCATCGGCTCCGATCCTGACGCCACCGGCACGACCGACCCTAACACCACCAGCGCCACTGACCTTGACGCCACCGGCTCGACCGATCCCGATGCCCCGTCCGACCCTGGCCAACTGAGTGACGACCAACAAACTCTCCAGCAGGACGAGCAACAAGAGGCTCAGGACGTCCAATCAGGCGACTATTCAGCCGCATCCAACGATGCCCAGCAGGCCTATCAGCAATCGGAGACCGTGGCCGGCGAAGGAGGCCCCGACAACACAGACGAGACCTGGACGGCGCAGTTGGACGAGAGTTACGCCAACTCGGACCAGCAGACCGCCGATGAGGATGCGGCGACCGCCGCGAGTTACGCCAACGATACTTCCGGGAATCCGGACACGGATGCGGCCGACGCGCAGCTCTACGGCGACGCGGCCACAAGCGCGGAGCAGAGTGCCGACAGCTCCGCTGAATCGGGCGAGTACGGCGATCCCGTAGGCGAGCCAGTCGATACGCCTACGGATGCAACAGAAGACGCTCCGGTGGATGATTCTGCCCCGGCGGATGATTCTGCCGCGGTGGATGATTCGGCTCCGGTAGATGACTCTGCCGCGGCGGACAGCTCGGCGGTCGACGACGATTCGTCGGCCTCATGAGATGAGCTCAGCGTGACCGAAAGGAAGGGGCGGCGCCATTGAGCATGCGCGCAGCGGCGCCATGCGCTATGGCCATCAGTCCTGTAGTGTCACCCATTTCGCGCGCTTTTGAGCCTTGATGACCAGCTCTGCGGCCAGCAGAGCCTCATCCTGGTTCTGCGCCAGGTGCGTGCGGTTCACGATGTCGGCCACGAACTGCGACCCGAAGGGAAGTGGCATGGCATTGCAGTCGATGTACCGCGCCTGCTTGTTGTCCACCACGAACAGGTTGTTTCCCTGATGGCTGACGGCGATGTTGGTGTATTTGCGCACCTCCATATATCCATCGGTGCCGAGGATGAATAGCCGGCCGTCGCCCCAGGTTCCCAGGCCATCGGGCGTGAACCAATCGAGCCGCACATAGCCCAGCCCGCGGTTGCCGCGCAACACCATGTCGCCGAAGTCCTGGAAGCGCGGGTACGCGGGATGGCGAACATTCGCGATCTGCGACTCCACCACCTCCGCCTCTGTCGATCCGGTGTAGAACAGGAACTGATCCACCTGGTGCGAGCCGATGTCGCACAGAATCCCGCCGTACTGATCCGGATTCCAGAACCAGGCGGGCCTTCCCCCGCCGCCACCGGCGTCTCCTGCATGCTGGACGATCTGATGCGGCGCGATGTTGATGGTCTGGATCACTTTTCCGATTGCGCCCTGCCGCACGAGCACGCCCGCATAGACCGCAGCTTTCACCTCCAGCAACTCGCTATAGAGGATGGCGTAGATGCGCTTGGTTTCGACGATGGTCCTGCGCACCTCCGCCAGTTGCTCGAGCGTCGTTATCCCCGGCTTGTCGGAGAGGAAATCTTTGCCGCGCTTCATGGCGCGCACGGCGATCCCGGCACGCTCGCTCGCGATTTGCGAGGTGAGAACCAGTTGCACCGCAGGATCGTCGAGAATTTCGTCCTGCGTGGCGACGATCTTTACATCGGGAAACCGCTTGCGGAACAGCGCCAGCTTGTCTTCTTCGCCGCCCCACGCCGCCGCCAGTTCGCCGCCGCCGCGCTGGACGGCGCCGATCATGCCGTAGATGTGGTCGTGGCTCATGCCGCAAACGGCAAACTTGATGTGGTATTTGGGAGCCTCCTCGGCCTGCGCGGGTACGACGGGGTCCTCCACGACGCGCGCTGCTCCGCCGCCGAAGGCGATCGCTCCTTCGGGCAGCCCGGCCATCATCGCCGCCGAACCCAGCGATCCCATCAGACCTGCTTGCTTCAAGAATTCGCGCCGGTGTGTGAAACTCGTTGTCATTTTTCCTCCGCATTGCGATTGGACGAATCCGTTACCTACTTTAGTCCACGCCGCATTCAGCCGGCGCATTCACCGGATTGCATCGCGCCGCAACGTTTCCGGGCAGGCTTACGGAGTAGTGGCCGTCCCAGCGCGCCGGCTCGCTCGCCGGGTAGTCCGTACTCAGGATTTGCGCGCCACTCGTCATCATGGCATCGCGCCTGCGTGTGTCGTTGATGCGCGCCTCTTTGGTGCTGTCGTCGGTACGCGTGCGCACCAGATAGCCCTTGCGCACAAGCTCCGTGATCGTGTCTGACGGCCCATCGTTGCATTCGGTGAACGCGGCGTCCGGCTCGCCCGGCATGGCGTTCGTGAAGAGCACGCGCCCGCGCAGCGACGGATGGCCGACGAGATACACCGGACCAGCCCAGCGCTGATCCATCAGGAACACCACCTTGCCGCGCGCTCTGTTCAGCGTGGGCCAGTTCCCGGCGAGCACGGCCTGGTTCAACGTTTTGTAGTGACCGCGCACGTCGTCGGGCGTGATCAGCTCATCGGTCCCGAAGGCCGACCGGATCTCGGCGTCCAGCGCGTCGAAGGTGCTTGGTGTGAACGCCTCCGCGGGCGTCAGTTGCATCGGGCCTTCCGACGACTTCTGTTTGGTCTCTACCAAGATGAAGATAGGTATATGGCGCGGATGCGCTTGCGACCACGCCCGCACCTCCCTGAGGCACGCGATGAAGGGCTGGCACACGCTGCGGTAGTCGATATCCTGAACGTGCATGACTTTGAAGCCCGGCTTCGTCATCACGCCCTCGGGATCGGACGGCGGATCGGGAGGAAGTTGCGCCTCCGCCACCATGCGCGGCCCTGCGGGATGGGCGAATCGTCCGCCCTGACTGTCGGCAAAAATATCGAGCTCGATTTGGCGTACGCCGCCATCAAGCTGCTTCGTGAGCGATTCGTGCTGGTAATCGAGGCCCGCGAAGGCATCGGGCCTTGTCGTCTGCCATATCCTGGCTTCGCTCGGCGGAATGCCGGCGTGATAGCTGTTGTGCGTTCCGATCACCTGGATCTGATTCAGCTTGAGGCTCCCATTGCGGTCCAGTGCCTGGCACTCAAGGGCCGCAACCGTTCCGCTTAGCACGACGCCCAGCGCACTCACAGCCATCCCCCGGCCATTCACAAACATCTCCGTTCCCTTTCCGTCCGGCATCGCGAAACCCGCCGCGATCAGCCTACAGGATCACGCTCGCATGCGGCTGTGTGAAAAATCGGGCCGCCGCCGCGCCGGTTCTCGCCGGCAAATCTCAGGAACACACTCACGACCTCTGCGAGAATAGACTTTCATGCTTTCGCTGCAACATGCCGGCAAGCGGTTCGGGCCGCGAGTATTGTTTCTCGAGGCCGATTGGCTCATCCGCAACGACGAGAAAACCGCGCTCGTAGGCGCCAACGGCGCGGGCAAATCGACGCTGATGAAGATTCTCGCCGGCCTGGAAACGCTCGACTATGGAACGCTCGACCAGACGCGCGGCATCAGCATCGGATACCTGCCTCAAGAGGGGTTGCAGCTCGCGGGCCGCAGCGTCTTTGACGAGTGCCTCGCCGTGTTTGACGAGCTCCACGAGATGCAGCGGGAAGTCGAGCGACTGGCCGGGCAGATCGCCGAACTGGACCACGAAAGTGCAGAGTACCAATCCGCTGCTGAGCGCTATTCGCTCTTGCAGGATCGCTTTCACGCGCTCGACGGCTATGCGCTCGACGCGCAAGTGGGCAGTGTGCTCACCGGCCTGGGCTTCGGCAAGGAGGATTGGCCGCGGCAGACGGATGAGTTCAGCGGCGGCTGGCAGATGCGCATCGCGCTGGCCAAGCTGCTGCTCGCGAAACCTAATCTTTTGCTTTTGGATGAGCCTACAAATCATTTGGATCTTGAAACACGCAACTGGCTCGAGGACTACCTCAGGAACTATCCCTTCGGCTACATTCTCATTTCGCACGACCGCTACTTTCTCGATGTGACGATTGACCGCACGGTGGAGATCTGGAACAAGCGCCTGACCATCTATCAGGGAAACTACACCAAATACCTGAAGCAGAAAGACGAGCGGCGCGAACAGCTCAGGGCCGCCTACCGCAACCAGCGCGAGCGCATCGAGCACCTTGAAGCATTCATCAACCGCTTCCGCTACCAGGCCACGAAGGCCAAACAGGTGCAGTCGCGCATCAAGGAGCTGGAAAAGATCGAGCGCATTGAGATTCCCGAGGAAGAACCCGTGATCCACTTCCGGTTTCCTCAGCCGCCGCCGTCGGGCCGCATCGTCGCCGAGGCCGAGGGGCTGGCGAAGAGTTACGGGCCGAAGCAGGTCTTCAGCGGCGCGCGCTTCAGCATTGAGCGCGGCGACCGCGTGGCACTGGTCGGCGTGAACGGCGCGGGCAAATCCACACTCATCAAGTTGCTCACCGGCGCGGAGGCGCCCACGGCCGGCTCTGTGCGTCTCGGGCACAATGTCGTTGCCGAATACTTCGCGCAGGATCAGTACAAGGTCCTCGATCCCGATGCGCGCATGTTGGACGACATCGGCCGCGCCGCACTGCGCGTGCCGGAGTCGCAGTTGCGGTCGCTGCTGGGCTGCTTTCTGTTCTCGGGCGACGACGTCTTCAAGCCGCTTGGTGTGCTCTCAGGCGGTGAGCGCAACCGCTACGCGCTGGCGCGCATTCTCGTATCGACGTCGAACTTCCTGCTTCTCGACGAGCCGACCAATCACCTCGACATGCGCGCCAAGGACGTGCTGCTCGAAGCGCTCGCGGGTTACAGCGGCACGGTGGTCTTCGTTTCCCACGACCGCTACTTCATCGATCGCCTGGCCACGCGCGTGCTTGAGATTGAGAACGGCGCCGTCACGGCGTACGAGGGCAACTACGAAGACTATCTGCGGCGCAAGGATGCGCAGGTCGCAGCAGTGCCCGAGAAAGCGGCGAACTCACAATACGAAAAGCCCGTATCGTTGGGAACGACGATCGTCATTGAGGGCGGGCCAGAGCCCTTCGGCAGCGCGACCTCGTCAACTGCCCATCGGTCCCGCCGCCTGAATCCGATCAAGCAAAAGCAGATGGAAGACCGCTGCGCCTTCCTCGAAGAAGAGATTCCGCGCGTCGAGGCCGCGATCGGGCATACCGAAGAGCAGCTGGGCGTCTACGTCTCCGCTGCGGAGACGCAGCGTCTCACCACACTCGCTGAGGAGTTGCGCATACATCTGGCCGGGCTCACTGCTGAGTGGGAGGAGCTGATGGCGCAGTTGGAAGGCGCGTGATTCTGCCCCGCAGTCCGGCTGCATCCAGGCAACAATCCGATTATTGCTTCCCGTTCGCAGGGGAATCCTGCCGCGGCTGGTAGCCCTGCCAAATGTACTCAAGCGCTTCGGGCAGCGTTTGCTCGCGCACACCGCGATCTACGTGGACTGCGTTGCGGGCAAAGACAAACTGGTAAGGATAGTGCTTTGCGGCCAGCTCCCGGGCCATGCGCTCATTCGCAAGCACCCAGTCGTGCATGTTGTCGCGCATCGCATTGGGGTTGAACAGGTCGCGGTCACCGACCTCCAGCCACATGCGGAGATGCTTGCGCGCGCTGTGCGGAATGAGCCGCTCGTGGAACCCCCATGCGCCGTGCGGGAAGCTCGGGTTCCACGGCCACTGCTGATTCACGAATGTGCCGGAATAGGTGAGCACGCGGTGATACCACTCCGGGTGGAACCACGCGATGATGAGCGCGCAGGAACCGCCGGAGCTCGCGCCCATCGTCGCCCGCCCATCGGGGTCGTGCGTCAGCCGAACGTGGGCGCGGCTCTCAACGACGGGCAGCACCTCGCGCTCTACAAACTCCGCGTAGCGCCCTGACATGGTGTCGTATTCAAGGCCGCGTTCGCTACCCTGGGCGTCACCGCCTCCGTTGCCAATGGATATGGCGACAATGGGCGGCAGCTTGTGCTCGGCAATCAACGCGTCGAGCGCGGCGAAGAGCAGGCGGTCGGGGCCGTCGGCGCCAACGATAAAAGGCGCTTGGCTTCCGGGGATATAATTCTTCGGCACATAGACGGCGATCTTGCGGACATAGGGCGCGGGTTGCGTTGTCACGCCAACCAGGCGGGCCGGGTCCCGCGGATCGGGCGTTCCACGCGAGTCACCGCTGCGCGCAATGCCGGGGAAGAATTTGCTGTCGCCCGAGTCCATGGTGAATTCCACCACTGTCCCGTCGAGTGGGCGGTTCGGGTCGATCAGCTCAGGCGCCGGAGCGTGAGTGGGCCCAATGACGAAGTTGCCGTCGTGGTCCGGTGCCGGAACAGAACCGTCCGGCAACTCCGCCGCCGTGACGTACCCCGGCGTTTGCGGATCGCGCGTGGGCATCGGCGGACGCGCGGGACGCGGAGCGGTGGTTTGAACTGCGGGCGCGGTGCTGGCCTGACTGGATGCAAACTGCGCAGCGGCAACGAGGGAGGCAATGGCAAAGGGGAAGATCCGGCCGGCGATTGGCATGCAGCCATTGTGCGCCAACGGCGAGGCGGACAGGAAGTGCGGTTCCCGGAAGGAGCGAACCTGTCTCCGTCGTGCATAATTTAGTCACGATGGCTCTTTTGTGGAATCCCGAGAGCTGGCCGCAGCGGCTGGCGGAGCTGGAAGCGCAATCCGGCGACCTGAAGGAGGCTCCCCTGCGGCGTGACGTGCGCTCGCTGGGCACGCTGCTGGGTGCAGTGCTGCGCGAGCAGGCGGGCGACGAGCTCTTCGAGCAGGTCGAGGCGCTGCGCCAGGGCACCATCCGCCGCCGCGATGCCGACGCGCACGGAAAAGCCGAAGAAGCCGCCCGCCACGCTGCCGCGGCAATGGGGTTGGTGCACTCGCTGCCGGTCGAGCGTGCCATCCTGCTCACCCGCGCCTTCGCTTTCTACTTCGAGCTCATCAATCTGGCCGAGACCAACCATCGCAAGCGCCGCCGCATCGCGTTGCGCCTAAGCGGGCAGGCAGGCCGCCAGCGCGGGTCGCTGGAGGGCACATTTTTTGAGATGCGCCGCGTGGGCATCGGCGCGGAAGAGGCGCTGAACTGGCTTCGCCGCGTCCTCATCGTGCCCGTCTTTACGGCGCACCCTACAGAGGCGGCGCGACGCACGGTCATGTTCAAGCGCCGCCGCATCGGCGAGTTTCTTGAGGCGCTCGACCGCATTCCCCTCCCCGAGCAGGACATGGCGCGGCTGGAAGAACTGGTCCTGGCCGAGATCACCGGATTGTGGCAGACCGATGAGGTGCGTTCGCGCAGGCCCACGGTCTACGACGAGATCAAGATGGGCCTCGACTACTACGACGTTTCGATTTTTGAGACATTGCCCGAGTTGTATCGCGAAATCTCCGCGGCGTTGCGGGCAGCGTATGGCACGGAGATCGAACCGCTCGATCTGCCGCTGGTGCTGCGGTTTGGGTCGTGGATCGGCGGCGACCGCGACGGCAATCCTTTTGTCACGCCCGAAGTGACGCGGGCCGCTGTGCAGCTTGCGCGCGGGCACCTGTTGCTTTACTACCAGCGCCGGCTTGACGAAATCATCGACCTGCTGACCTCGAGCGCACAGCAGCGGCCAGTGAGCGGCGCGCTCCTTGAGCGCCTGCGCACCTACGTCGCGCAAGTACACACGCCCGAGGCGCAGGTCTTTGGCGCGCAGTACGAATTCGAATACTATCGTCGATTTGTCATCTGCCTCAAGGCGCGCATCCAGAAGACACTGGAGCAAGCGGGAGAAGCACACACTGGCGCCGGCCTTGCAATGCCCGTCACGCCCTACACGCTGGCGCGGGGACACGACAAACTCACGCAGGCGCTGCCCGCCTATTGCTCGGTCCAGGATTTTCTAGACGACCTGGAGACGCTGCGTTCGTCGCTCGCCTGCAACCAGGGCATCCGCATTGCACGCACGCTCATCGATCCTCTTATCCTTCAGGTGCGCACCTTCGGCCTTCATCTGCACACGCTCGACATCCGCCAGCACGCGTTCGTTCACGCCGCCGCGTTGCGCGAGGCGATCAGCGACACCATCGCCCCCGCGCTGCAAAGTGGGCTTTCGGCTGAAACGGCCAGCGTGCTGGCGACTTTCCGCGTCGTCGCCGAGGTCAAGGAAGGATGCTCGCCCGAGGCGATTCGCCAATACGTCATCAGCGGCGCCGAGTCCGTCGATGATGTGCTGGCCGTGATTCGCCTAGCGCGGCTGGGCGGCGTCAAGGTGGAGGGCGCGGGCGAGGAGCCGGGGCTCGATCCCGGCCTAATGCCGGTGCCGCTTTTCGAGTCCATCGAAGATCTGCGCAACGCGCCGTCGGTTTGCCGCGAGTTGTGGAGCCGGCCTGACTACTGCCGGCTCATCGAATCCTGGGGCAACTGGCAGGAGGTTATGCTCGGCTACTCCGACTCGAACAAGGACGGCGGCATGTTGACCTCCACATGGGAGATCTTTCGCGCGCATCGCGATCTGCACGTGGTGGCGCGCGAGGCCGGCGTCAAGCTGCGCATCTTCCATGGCCGCGGGGGCACGGTGGGCCGCGGCGGAGGGCCCACGCATCGCGCCATCTTCGCCCAGCCCTTCGACGCCTTCGACGGCCAGTTGCGCATCACCGAGCAGGGCGAGGTGCTCAACTTCAAATATGCCGATGAAGTGCTGGCCGAGCGCAATTTGGAACTCATGATCGCCGCCTCGCTCGACGCGCTGGCGCGGCCCAACGCGCGCGACCCCGAGGGCCACTTCACCGGCATTCTCAAGCCGGAGTGGGAAGCCGCGCTCGACGAGCTGTCGAATCTGGCATTCGGCTTCTACCGCAAGCACATCCTTGAGGACCCCGGCGTCATCCCGTACTTCGAGCAGTCAACACCCGTGGGCGAACTCGAAAACGCCAAAATTGGTTCGCGCCCCGCGCGCCGTAACGATTCACCCAAACTCTCCGATTTGCGCGCCATTCCATGGGTCTTCGGCTGGACGCAATCGCGGCTGCTTGTTCCTGCGTGGTTCGGCGTGGGGTTCGCCATCGAGCAGTATCTTGCGCGGCCGCACGCGTTCTCCGCTTCCGGCCTCGCTCTGCTGCAGACCATGGCCCAGGAATTCCCGCTCTTCATCGATCTCTTGCGCAACGTGGAGATGGCGCTGGGCAAGGCGGACCTTGGCACCGCGCGCCTCTACTCCACGCTGGTTGGTGACGCGAAGCTGCGCGAGCGCATCTACGATCTCTTTGAGGCGGAATACCATCGCACCGTGCGCGGTCTTCTCGCGGTCACGCGCCAGACGGAACTGCTCGAGACGAACCAGGTGCTGGCGCACTCCATCAAGCTGCGCAACCCCTACGTCGATCCCATGCATTTGATTCAGGTGGATATGCTGCGCCGCAAGCGCGCCGGGGAAGACACTCCCGAGGTGAACCGCGCCATCGCGGCCACAATTAACGGGATTTCGGCGGGGCTTCGCAATACGGGCTGAATCCGCGATCCTCTCCTCAGGGCGCGGCGTTCAGTGCCCACTACGTCCGTTTTCTCGCCGGACGGCCGAGATTGGGGTACGATTGCATCCATGCCCAAACGCTTGGTTTTTGCGGTTCCGGCGATTCTGTTCCTGCTGATCTCCGTCGCAGGGGTCGCGACACACGGCAGGGTTCTTGCGCAGCAGCAGGCCACAAAGTCCGCGGCAGCAGAGCCCGCGCAGCCGGCCGCCGCACCTGCCGGCTTCACCGTAAAGGTCACATATTCACAAAAGGCGATGGACACGCTCGTCGCAAGTAAGGAGACGGTGATCGTGGTGGGCTACCTGTACGGGTTCCCAAAGGCGGGAACGCCCAAGCGGGATGTCGACCATGTGGGTCAAGTCGATCTGGGTGACGTCAAGCAAGAAATCGTTCCCGCCGCGACGGCCACATTCGATCGCGTCAAGCCAAATCAGGCTTTGATGAAATGGCTCGACAACCAGGGGTTGCAACTCTTGATCAACGTGTATTCTGGCCGCAAGTCATCGCCGAACAACCTGCTCGATTGCGGGATTTATGAAGGCCCGCTCGCGGCTGTTCAAGGCCAGAGCATTCCTATCTCGTGCAAGTTAATTGGAGAATGAGAAAGCCGCGTTTCCCGGCCACCATATCCGGCGAGAAACAATGCCCCTTGCCATCGGCGGGGCGTTGGGTCTAGGCTATTGGTATGCATCGATGTCGCTAACACCGTCCTGGTGCCAGCTCCGATGCCGTTGTGCGCTTGATCGCGCGCTCTTTCTCACTGACAAGCTGCACCGTTCCCCAAGAATCCATTTCACAAGCGATCCGGGCGTTTGGGCCCCGGAAGAAGGAGATCATTATGGCGCGCATTGCCGCGAATGTAACTGAATTGATCGGCCGTACCCCCCTGGTGCGGTTGAACCGTGTGGCAGCCGGGCTGCCGGCTACCGTGGTCGCCAAATTGGAAAGCCAGAACCCCGCATCGAGCGTCAAGGATCGGATCGGCCTTGCCATGATCGACGCCGCTGAAAAGGCCGGCAAGATCACACCCGGCAAAACGGTGCTGATTGAGCCCACCAGCGGCAACACCGGCATCGCGCTGGCCTTTGTGGCCGCGGTCAAGGGCTACCGGATCATTCTGACCATGCCCGAGACCATGAGCCTGGAGCGCCGCGTCACGCTGCTCGCCTATGGCGCGGAGATCGTCCTCACGCCCGGCCCGAACGGGATGAAGGGAGCGATCGCCAAGGCCAACGAGATCAAGGAAAAGACGCCCAACGGCTACATCCTGCAGCAGTTCGACAACCCGGCCAACCCGGCGATTCATCTTGCTACTACAGGCCCCGAGATCTGGGACGACACCGACGGCAAAGTGGATATCCTCATCTCGGGCGTGGGCACTGGCGGCACCATCACGGGAGTTTCGAATTACGTGAAGCCGCGCAAGCCTTCATTCAAGGCCATCGCCGTCGAGCCGACCGACAGTCCTGTGCTCTCGGGCGGCAAGCCCGGTCCGCACAAGATCCAGGGTATTGGCGCGGGGTTTGTTCCCAGCGTGCTAGACGCCAAGCTCATCGACGAGGTTGTCCAGGTGACCAACGACGAGTCAGTCGAGACGGCTCGCCGGCTGGCGAAGGAGGAGGGTCTCTTTGTCGGTATCAGCTCCGGTGCTGCTGCGGCCGCGGCGCTCAAGGTGGCCGCGCGGCCTGAGAACAAGGGCAAGCTCATCGTGGTTGTGCTCCCTGACTTCGGCGAGCGCTATCTGTCGAGCATCTTGTTTGAGCCGCTGCGCCAGCAGGCACTGGCTTTGCAGCCCGAGCCGATTGCGGTGACGGCGTAAGTAAGGCAGGGAACAGGGAGTAGGGAACAGGGAATCGGGACTGCGTATTTGAGCGGTGCTGAACGAATTTCCTATTCCCTACGTCCCTGATCCCTTTGTCCCTTAGAAGTTATGTCCATGTTCGGCCGAATGCGCGACGAGATCAACTCCATTATGGAGCGCGATCCGGCTGCGCGCACCCGCCTCGAGGTTTTGCTCTGCTATCCGGGGCTCTGGGCGCTGTGGATTCATCGCGTGTCGCACTGGCTCTGGCGCCACCACTTGCGCCTGCTCGCGCGCGTGCTTTCGCAGGTGGGCCGCTTCTATACAGGAGTCGACATCCACCCCGGCGCGCTCATCGGCCGCCGGCTCTTCATTGACCACGCTACGGGCGTTGTGATCGGCGAAACCGCCATCGTGGGCAGCGACGTGACCATGTATCAGGGCGTCACGCTCGGAGGCACCGGCAAGGGCCACGGCAAGCGCCATCCTACGATCTGCGATCGCGTCTTCATCGGCAACAACGCCAACATCCTGGGCGACGTGACCGTGGGTGAGAACTCGCGCGTCGGCGCCGGCTCCGTGGTTCTCACTGACGTGCCGCCCAATTCCACCGTCGTCGGCGTTCCCGCGCACATCGTCTACCGCAACGGTGAGCGCGTGCTCATCACCGATCCGCACGACATCAAGGACCCGCTCTCCGACGCACTCATCGCGCTCTCAGCGCGCGTCGAGGAGTTGGAACAACGATTGGGCGCAGAACCTTGGCCGCCCGATCAATTTGCAGCCGAGGAAGCCGACCGCACCGCCTACCGCGAGGAACTGGAGCAAATGCGCGTCTACGTCACCATGGGTGAAGGCATCTGAGGGCCATCGGCGGCACATTGCAAGAAGCGGCTTCGACCTCATATTCTTGTGGACGGGTGAAGTGAACGCTGCCGGGTTCTCTAGACGTTCTTTCTTCACTCATCTCTGCTCCACAGGATCCGATCCGGCTTGATGGCTCCCTCACTCTCGTTTCCGGGATTTGTCTGGAAGAATCTGCGGCGCCGAAGGCTGAGGACCCTGCTGACTCTCGGCGGAATCAGCATGGCGGTAGGCGCATTTGTGGGCCTCGTGGGCTTCTCCCGGTCGTTCGAACAGCAGTGGATGCAGATCTACTCCAGCAGCCGCACCGACATCGCGGTGATTCGCGGCACGTTTCTGAACACTTCTCTGGATGAATCTGCGACGGACAAGCTGAGAATTATTCCTGTTGTGGCACAGGCAGCGCCCGCGATCATCAACGAGATGGACCTGACCTCGGATGAGAACGCACTGGTTTACGGCTGGAAGGCGAGTGGATACCAGCTTGACTCGTTGCAGATTCTCTCAGGGAGGCGATTTCGCGATGGCCAGCCGGAAGTGATGCTGGGCGATGTTCTGGCACAGGGTTTGAAGAAAAAGCCCGGCGACACTCTGGAGATAGAAGGGACGCCGTTTACCGTGACGGGCGTCTATCACGGCGCGTCGGCGCTGGAAGCCGATGCTGTGGCCATGCCGCTCGATGAGTTGCAGCGACTAAGCAGTGTCGAAGGTAAAGTGTCGACGATCGACGTGCGTCTGCGGCCTGCGCCGCGCGGCGAGGCGTGGGATCACTACATGAAGCGCGCCCAAAAGGAGATCGAAGCCGCTTCGCCGGGATTGCGCGCAATTCCCGCGGCCGAACGCGCCAGCGACAATCAATTCGTCAAGCTTGCCCAGGCTTCCGCGTGGGGAACATCGATTCTTGCCTTGTTGATCGGGATTCTGGGGATCGCGAACACGATGGTGATGAGCGTGTTTGAGCGGACGCAAGAGATCGGCACGCTGCGGTCCATGGGATGGACGCGGTGGCAGGTGCTGGCGCTGATCGAGCTTGAGGCGGCCATACTCGGCCTGGGCGGCGGAGCCTTCGGACTCCTGCTGGGATGGGGATCTCTGCGAGTGCTGGCGAGCCTGCCACAGACTGCGACCTTCGTCTCAGCTTCGCTCGAGTGGCCGCTGCTTGTGCAGGCGATGGTCATCGCACTTGTCGCGGGGCTGATTGCCGGGGCCGTTCCGGCGTGGCGTGCCGGGCAGCTTTCTCCAGTAGATGCGCTCCGCCACGACTAAGCGGTCTCTTGAGAGAATCGCTCGCGCAGAATCCGCCTCAGGATCTTGCCGTTGTGATTCTGAGGCAAGCCGCCGGGATCGAAAATCCAGATGCGTCGCGGCGCTTTGTAAGCGGCGAGATGGCTCCGGCACCACTCCAGCAGGTCGGTTTCATCTTCCGGGGCGCCCGGCTGCAACTCGACTGCCGCGGCCGGTATCTCACCCTTCTCCTTGTGAGGAAGGCCAAAAGCAATCGCACGAGCCACCGCGGGATGAGCAAGAATCGTCTCTTCCAGCTCGCGCGCGTAAACCGAATAGCCACCGGATTTGATCACGTCCTTCGCGCGTCCCACCAGCCGGATCAAACCAAGGCGGTTGCGCGTCGCCAGATCGCCGGTGCGCAGCCATCCATCGCGTGTCAAAAGGCCGTTGTTGCTGTCCTTGTCCATCCAATAGTGCGGTGTAATGCCGCGGCGGCGAATCTGGCACTCACCGGTTACTCCCGGCTTCACGCGCCGGCCGTTTTCATCGGCTACACGAACGTGAAACGGCGGCACGGGAAAGCACAGTTGGCCGCTCCCGGGGAAGAGCGACAATTCGATGCCCATCATCGCCAGGCCGCCCAGCTCCACCATGCCGTAGCCATTCAACAGCACCGGCGGAATGCGCCGGCCGCCCGGCAGCCGCAGGAGAGCGCCGAATTCGCGCAGGCGTTCCCGAACTTCATCAGGCAAATAGTCGCTGGCCGAAAGCCACACGCGCAGGCTCGCGAGCCGCGCAGGGTCGGGATTGCTATTGACCAGCCGGGCAAGCATGGCGGGCACGCCCACAAACGCAGTTACGCGGAATCGCTCCACCAGATCGAGCGCGCTTTCCACGTCGAAGCGATCGAGAAGGCATCCGCGGACCCCGGCCATCAGGCCGTAGAGCGCAATGCTGACGGCCATGATGTGCGACCAGGGCAATGCAACGATCGCCAGATCTTTGTGACCGAGGAAAAGCCCGGCAAAGACCGTGGACGCGCGCGCGCCGAGCAGAGCCCGGCTGGAAAGAGCCGCTCCCTTAGGAAATCCGGTGGTGCCGGACGTGTGGAAGACCGCGACAGTCGCCGCAGGATCGATGGCGGCCGGCGGGAAAGGCGCACCACGATCGCCAACGCGCACAAATCCGTCGAGTGTTTCCGCCTCATCGTCCGCCTGGATCCAGGTGCGAACATTCAGCGCACGGCGATCTACTATGCTGCGCTCGAAGACCGCTTTGTCAGTGACCAGAATTTGTGTTCCGCTATCGGCAAGGATGCGCCGCACCTCGCTGAGCGAGAGTTGCGGATTCAACGGCACGGCAACGGCGCCAGCGCGGCTGATGGCCAGGAACCAATGAAAGCACCGGCGATCGTTGGTGCGATAAATGGCAACCGGCTCGCCGGGGCGCAGGCCGATGGAACGGCGCAAGAAGGCATCGATCCCGGAAACTGCCGCGTGCAGCTCAGAAAGATGGAAAGGTCCGTCCTCGCTGACCGAGACCTCGCAATCTCCCTTCCGCCGCAACAGTTCGTCCACCAGATTGGCAACGGTGATGTTGCTGTCTCGTGAGAGCTGAAAACGGCGTATGAGATTCATTGTGCCGGAATTTCCTTACGGCCCCAATCGCTGGCCACGCAATAGTGAAGCAGGCGGTCAAGATACTCCATCACCGGTGGCGGAAAGATTCCTGCGGGCCCGAGCAGTCGCTCGGCGCTGGTCGTGTCGAACTGCATGCGCATGGTGAAGTAATCGCGGTAGGCGCGGCCATCGATCAGCACGCGCCTCTTGCGTCCCCACAGTGCGAGGAACAGCAATGGCCGCACGGCGGCGAAGAAGATCTTCGGATCGACATAACGCGGCTCGCGAACTTTGAAGTACTCCGCCGCACGCCTTGCGATTCGCTCAATTGTGGCGCTGCCACGGGGCCCGGCGCATAAGTGCACGGTGCTGCCGGTGGCACTGTCATCGAGGGCCAAGCGTGCAACGGCCTTGGCCACAAAGTCAACGGGCACGATGTCCAATATGGCGTCGGGAAATCCCGGCACAGTTCGCCACAGTCTCCTTGAGTAGATCTTGAGCGGCCAGTACAACATCTTGAAGCTGGAGGTGACTCCCGTCCGCGAATCGCCCACGATGATGCTTGGACGCAGAATGACGCAGGGTAGTGAGCCAAGCCGTGAACGCACCAACTCCTCGGCCTCGGCCTTGGTTTGCTCGTACGTATTGCGGTAGCGCTGGCCCACGTCGAGCTCGCTCTCGCGAACCAGTCCTTCGCGCTCGCCCGCCACATACGCTGTGCCGACGTAGGCAAAGCTTTTGAGAGAGCGCATGGCCGCTGCAAAGTCCAGCATCCTTCGCGTACCGTCAACATTCATGTGCCGCGCCTGCTCCAGCGAGTGATCGAAACGCACGGTGGCCGCACAGTGAATCACGCGGGTCGTCTCCGCAGCCAGGCGCTGCCAGGTTGAAGAGTCCAACCCGAAGTTGGGCTGGCTCACATCTCCTGAATAAACCTGTACGCGCGGCGATTCCGCGGATGGAACGATCGATTCGGCGCGTTGCGCAGGCGTTTGACCCGGCCGCGGGCGGATGAAGAGGACCAGCCTGGCGCGTGGCTCGCGTTGCAGCAGCTCACGCACCACTTGCGTGCCTAGAAAACCTGTCGCGCCGGTCACCAGGATCAGTTCTTCTTGATTCATGCGGAAGGCAGTCTCAGTGCGCGGTCCACTTGCAGACCGGCGCAACAACACTGAGCACGTCGGAGAGAAAGGGAAACCCAAACAGATTATATTTGGAAACTGGCCGGCGCGTTAGTCAGCGGCGCCCTTCGCCAGGGCAATCGCATGAACGGGCAGTCCTGGCCTCACTTGGCCCCTTGCGCCGCCCCTACGGGGCTGCGGGGCCTATTTTGGTCCGCTTTCCCAGCGTTGAAACGCTGGGCTAACGAACGTTGCGCCTACGGCGCGGGCAGATCGGAACCATTGGAGTCAATTAATTTCCTTCATGCAATTGCCCTGCGCACTTCGAGCCGCTCTGGATGACGACATGTTCATGCAGGCGCACTCCGCGCGCCTCAATGCACATCGACCGAACGGTCGTCCTCGTATTCCATGATGTGGAAGTATCCCTCCCATCCGCTCCACGAGGCCGGCGCGAGCAGCTTGGCCATCGGGTCCTTCAGGTGATCGGCATAGGCCTGAACCAGTTCGCGCGTGCGATAGACGCCAGTTAGCCAGTCGCCGCGATACCAGTTCTTCCACTTGCCGTACTCGGCGGCATGCATGGAGGCCTGGATTGCGTCGAGCGCGCGAAGCGCTTCGGTTGTCTCGCTCTGCGCCTTCGCAGTGTCGCCGGCATTTGCATCCTTCACCGCGCTGGCCACCTCAAACAGCATTTGGTTGCTCTCGCGATTGATGGTGACCATGGTGAGGACGGCTTCCTGGTAATAGTTGCTGGACGCCGGATCGATCAGGCTCTTCGCCGCAACGGCATCCTTCCACACCGCATCCCAGCGCGGCTGCGCGTCGGCACAATCCTTGATGTCGCGATCGATCAGGGATGCGCGCATCTCCGGGTTCGATTCCGGCATCACGCGCGGAAGCGTCCATTTGGGTGATTGACTGGGAATCGCAACCACCTGGTGCTCGCTCAGCGTGTCCAGAATCAGCCGGCGCGCCTCGGAGTGGTAGTGGTTATCGCCCTCGACGAGAGGAACATTGCTGCGCGGCATTGGGGGCGGTGCGTTGCCTGCCGAGGTCAGCCGCGGCGGGCCGAACGGCGGCCGCAAGGAAGGCGCGGCAAAGTATTCTTTATACGTTTTGGTCAGTGCATCGACGGAGCGCGTGCCGAACTCCTCGGTGATCCAGCGGCGATAGAAGGCGCCGTCCGCATCGCCCTTCGGGTCGGCGCCGCCAGTGGTCGCGGGCACTCCGGTCAAATTTCCGGCCCAGGCCATTTCCATTACTGCGCGCGTGGTCATTACAACGGGCCGGATGTCGCTTGTATTCACCAGGAAGTATGAAGTTGCGCCGGCCTTGATATAGCGGCCGATCTCGGACTGGATCGTCTTCACCGAGACCATCTCCGAGAGTTGATTCGCCTGGCCGTTCATCATGGCCACATGAAAGTACATTCCCTGTCCTGCCCCTACCTTGCCGCCATCCTGCATGTCGCCGTAGCCGGTGTCGGCCCATACCAACGTGACCTCCGGCGGAATCTTCAGGTAGCCCTCCTGCATGAGCCGCGCGCCTTCCTGCCACAGATCGGTGACGAATTGCGCGTTGGGATACTTCGCCCGAACAATTTTCATCTGGTCGGCGATGGCATCGCTGATTCGCTGGCCGAGAAGTGGATCGTTGTTGCGCACGCTCTCGTCGAGCGATGCATAGCTCGAATCCGAAAGCCCCCGCAGGCCTACGCTCCACAGGATTTCTTCGTCGGGCTTGTACTCGTTCACTGCGTTGGTCCAGGCGCGCTCCAGAATCTCAGGGTGCGTGGAGTAGTTGTAGGGCACATCCGCAGGCCAGCGCGCCACGTTCACGCCGAGCGGGATGGCGTGATGCTGGTTGATGATCAAACCGCGCTCAGTGGCTGCATGAACTTGAGCGTCATCGGGAAAGATCCACGTGCCCGGAACCACCATGTTGCCCTTCAATCGCAAGGTCGTCTCGTAGACCATGTCCCAGGCCTTGAGCGAAATTCCTGTTTGATCACCCTTCGCCGGCCGTATCCACCCGCTTAGCAAGTCTTCGTCGTTGGTAAAGAAGCCGCGAAATTTGAAGACCGGACTGGGATAGGTGCGGGCGAAATCCGCGGGCAACGCAATGGACGCGCGCTTCACCGGCTGCTTATCGGTCCACAAGTACATGGGGTCCACGCCGAGGAGCGCTCGAGAGAATTCGTAAATGGCGAAGATGGCGCCGCGCATGTCCGCGCCGACGAGGCAGACGACGTGTTGGTGGGTTGGACCGATCCCGGCTCCTGTGAGTGAAAACGCGAAAGACTCCGTGCCACTGGCCGGGGCGCAGCCAACTCCGGCCGGCACATTTTGACTTTGCGCGATGAGGATAGCAACCGGGCCGGCCTCGCTCAGACTCGTCACCAGCCTCGGCTCGTGGCCGAAGACCATGGCGAAGTCGTGACGGAGGTCTTCGGTGGCGCGATGCACTGGGCTTGGCTCTTGTGAGGTTTCCACGATGGTTACGGATGAACTGATGGCGATGGGCTTTTCCTGAGCGCCGGCGGGCGTTGCCGAAGCAAGCGCCAGCATGCCGAGCGCGGCAAAAAGGGAAAGCGAGGCAGCAAAGGAGCGAACGAGACGGAATAGCGGCGTCATGATTCACCTCGTGCGGAATCTTTCGAACTTGCGGTTTTCTTCGCGTCACGAATTATAAATAGCCTCACTTGCCGCCGTCGCGGGAATGCCTCTCGGGAGCCCGGATGCTACAGTGGTCTGGTTCCCAAACTTCGCTCCCGAGGGTTTGTCTGTTGCCAGGTTTTCGCGCGCTGCTTGTCTTCTTTTTTACGTTTTACCCCGTTGCCCGCGCGGTCGCGCAGGTGCAGGTCGCGCCGGTCCCGGCGGAGATGCGCAACAGTTTCTTCGCCGTCACGGTCAACAACCAGCGGGTCGATGTGGCCCAAGCCGCCGCGCACTACGAGTTTGTGAATTTCGATCTGAACGGCCCCGCCGAGATCTCGATCACCGCCGCTGACCCGCATTTCTGGGATCGCGGCGTCGATATCGAGCCGTGGCGGCTGGGCCTGCGCGCTGCACACCCCGCGGGCGAGCCCCAGACTATCCGCTTTCGATTGCCCGGCCCGGTCAAAGTCTCCATCTCGCGGCCCGGCGACTTTCTGAATGACGCGCGAATGCTGTTTATCTTTGCCGGATCGCCGCCGCCGCCGCCGCCCACCGGGCCCAACGTGACGATTGTGCCCGCGGGTGTGCATCGCGAAAGCCTCAATCCGAAAAGCGGCGACACCATCTACCTCGCGCCGGGTGCATTTGTCTTCGGCAGCCTGAACCTGTGGCAGGTGGACAACGTGAAGGTGCTGGGCCGAGGAACGATCGTGTACGACGGCCCGCAGGATCCGAAAGGCGACACGGGCTGGATGCAGAAACCCGACTGGCACTGCATCGTCGCGTACCAGGCGCACAACGTGGAGATCGACGGCCTCACCTGCATCATCCGTTCGCGCACCTGGTCGATCCAGATGAAGGATTCTACCGGCTTCCGCTACGACGATCTGCGCGTTGTGGGTGGCAACCCAGCGAATGCCAACCAGGACGGCATGGACTGGCTGGGCGGCGGAGACACGGTAGTGAATCACTCCTTCTTCCGCGCATCCGACGATGACCTGGCGATGGAAGGCAACTGGGACGGCTACACCCACGACGACATGCTCCGCCCCGGCGCCGACGTCGCTGACATTCTGGTTGAAAACAGCGAACTCTCCACCAGCATCTCCAACGTCGTGCGCATCGGATGGCCGGAAAAGATCTTCAACTCGCGCAACTTCACTCTGCGCGACTCCGACATTCTGCATGGGGGCATTGGCGCGTGCGGGCAAACGTTTGGCCTGCTCGGGTTCTGGGGCGCCAACGGGGCCAGTGGTGACCACTCGGGTGTGACATTCGAGAATCTCCTCCTCGACAACTGGTATTCGCTGGTGCAGATGGAGCAGGAGCAACCCAGCCTGCACGGATTCACCTTCCACAACATCTGGGCGCTCGATCAGCCGCCGCTCGCCGAGTCAACCATCACAGGCGACGTGAACGACGTGACCTTCGACAACGTGAAGTACGGGCAGACGCGCGTCACCAGCGATGCGCAGATTCCGCTTGTGGTTTCGGGCGGCGCGAAGCAGCCGAAGTTTGCACCTGCGCCCGCGCTGGCAGCGAGTTTCAGTTTCGATCCGCCGGACTTTGCGCCTCGGCAGAAAGTGACGTTCAGCGCCAACGAAGCGCTCGGAGCGCATTACGAATGGCTCTTCGGCGATGGCGAAAAAGCACACGGCCGCCGGGTTCGCCATCGCTTTCCGGACGCGCTGGGGACGGAGCTCGACGGCAGAAATGGCGCAGGCCGCTTCCGCGTGCTGCTTCACGTGACGGATGATGCCGGGCATCAGGATTGGGCGGCGCAGGGACTGGTGGCCGTCGGGCAATGGCACGACGCGGTGAAGGCTGCGGGGCCGGGAGCGCCAGGATTGTCGTGGAAGATCTACTCCGGCACGTGGACCGAGTTGCCCGATTTTTCCGCGCTGCAGCCGGCGCTCACCGGTCAGGCACCGAATCTCACGGCCGAAGCCCCAGAGACCGGAACTCAAGGGGCCGGAGTTCAGGGATTGATGCAGCGCGCAACGGTGTGGGACGGATGGATCAACATTCCTGCTGACGGAGGCTATACGTTTCATTTGATCGATCGCGATGGAGCGCGTCTGGTGATTGACGGCATGGAAGTGGCGAAGACCGGAACGCCTTTCGGGCTTGTCTGCGGCGCGGCGGGCAACGCGCTGCGCTATGATCGCGGGTCGATCGGCCTGCGCGCGGGTTTGCATGCAATCCACGTTGAGGCTCTCAATACTGCCACCGAAGGCGCGCCGCGGGTGATGTGGGAAGGGCCGGGAACGGCGCTTGCAGATGTTCCGGCAGGAGCGTTCAGCCAGAGCGCGCCGTAAGCTCCGGTTAGGAGCCGAGGCCGGCCATAAAATCGCCGAAATTTGTCGACGGTTTTGCGATGTATTTGTTGATTCCTAAAGAGTTATACGCAAAAATAACCCTCCGGGGGTATCTAGAACTTTTTTCATACGGCGCGACTGAATTCGGCCAATTGGGGCTCACTGGCTGGCGGTTTCTGGCCGGAACCGGCTGGCTTTGACTCGCAGCGTACGGCGGCAAGAGCCACTTTCGCCGCTGCAAGCAGATGACTTGAGTCTTTGGGGGGATGACACCGGTGAGCACCGCATAGGTGACGCAGGCGACAAAGTCACGGATATTCGAGGGTCCGGTAAGAGGCGGCGTGGAGCGAATGAACGCTCTGTTGCCGGCGCTTTCAGCGTCAAGATCGCTTTCGCCCTCGTCGTCAGCCTTTTTGAAAGCGTATTGCTGGGCGCGAATGCAGCGGCCGACGGCTGCGTTGTCTGTGACGCGATCGGGTGCGTTCGGGGGGCACCGGAAGAAACGGCGGAACTTGCCACAAAAAAAAGCTCCTTCACCTTTAAGACTAGCGATTTTGTGGAAATGATCTGCAAACTTGGGGAAAGAAATATTGCGAGTGGAATGAAGGGGATAGGCCGGTTTTCGCGGCGTGACGGGGTTGACAAGGCGGTTTTGGCGTGGGGATCGGGTTTCGGCCGGCCCTAAGGGGCGGGAGGTCTTCACTGCTCTCGGACCCAGGGTTTCACTCTGGGCTATTCTCGTCCCTCCCTCCGGGAGGGGGAACGGAAGACAGGGAGGTTGGCGCGCCGGAATCGGGATTCGGCCGGCCCTACGGGGCGGGAGGTCTTCTCGGCTCTTAGACCCAGGGTTTCACCCTGGGCTATTGTCGTCCCTCCCTCCCTCCGGGAGGGGAACGGAAGACAGGGAGGTTGGCTCGCCGGAAACGGGTTTCGGCGAGCCTTGCGGGGCGGCGGCGCCTTCTCCGGTTCAAACCCAGGGTTTTACTCTGGGTTACTCTCGCCCCACCCTCCGGGAGGGAGAGACAGGGAAGCAGGGAGCATGGGCTGTTTGCGAAGGGGGATGGGTCGGTTTGGCCGAACTTGCCCCCTGGCGGGGAGATACCACTGAAACGACTGCGCCAGCAAATGGCAGGGTGCAGCGCCGAAACCTAAAACTCAAACGCCACTCCCGCAGTCGGAGTAATCGGCAGTCCCTGCCCCGTCACCACTGAGCCTGAGTTGTTCGTGTAAAAGTATCGCGGATTGTAGTGGTTCGTCGCGTTAAGCAACTCTCCGTAGAGCGCAAGCTTCCAGCGCCGGAAGGCCCAGTCTTTTTCCGCGCGGACATCGAGCCGCTGATAGTCGCCCAGCCGAACGGAGTCGTATTCGCTGGTGGGCACCGGATAGCCGGAGCCGAAGAGAAACTTCCCGCCGAGGTTGAGGGTGGGCGTGAGACGGTAGTTGGCGAAGAGATTCAACGTGTGCCGCTGGTCTGCGACGGTGGGGTAGTAGGGCGACCAGGGCGGAAGCGAATTCAGCCCTGCATTCGAATTGTAGAAGCCCTGGCGAGCGCAGGTGAGCGTGTAGCCGATCCAGCCGGAGAGGCGATTCGCGTTCCGGCTCTGCAGAACAATCTGCGCGCCGCGCGAATAGTCGCGCTCTAATGTCTGGAAGCCACGACTGACGAAACCGGGCGGACAGCCGCCACTGATCGACTGGGCGACGGATTCATCGTCGTTTCGATCGAAGAGCAGGAGCTTAACCCGCGCGCTCTCTCCCAAGCGCTGCTCAATCGCTGCGATGTAATGGTTGGCGGCCTCGAGCGACTCTATACTTTGCGAGCAGGTGGGTGAAACCGCCGACAGGATCGTCGGGATCGTTGCCGGGAAATAGAACTGGTGGTAGCGTCCAACGGCGAGTTGCAACTGGGTAGCCGGGGCGACTTGCCATGCGGCCGAAATCTGCGGCGATAGAGGATGGACGTCGAACAATGCGGCGGTATCGATCCGCAAGCCGCCGGCCAGGTTGACGCGGCCGCCGAAGAGGGCAGACGACTGTTGCACATAGCCGTCGTTCTTCCAGCCCTCCCCGGCTGCTCCGTATTTCTGGGCTGGGTTCGGCGGGTTGTAGTTTGTCTGCTCGTATTCTGTGCTTACGCGGCGCGCCATCCATCCGCCTTCGAGCGTCTCGTCTTTATGCCAGATCGAAACCACGCTCCCCGCAGCGACCCACTCCTTGTAGTGGGCGTTGTCGAGGGGTTGTCCGTCGAAATTGGACTCAGTGCTGGGCTCAAGAAGATGCGCTCCATGGGCTTCGACCAGCAATCGCGGATCCACCGCCCAGCGCCAACCGATCCGCCCCATCATGAATTCCTCCGTCACCCCGTCGATATCATTCGGGGCGGGAGCCGTCGAAGGATGGACCAGCTTATAGGACGCAGGGCCGCCGACGCCGTAGAAGTCGACTCGCTGATTGGGCGCAATGTCGTAGTTCAGCTTCAGATCCGCATCGTAAAACGACACATCGGACGATGTATCGTTCAACCTGCTGCGAAAAAGATAGCCGAGATAACTCTTGCGCGCGGAAGCCAGCCACGAACCTCGTTTGCGCATTCCCAGCGGCCCTTCCGCGTCCACTTCCGAATCGGCCAATCCGGCAGAGATGCGAAAGACCGGCGCAGTCCGACTGCCGTCGCGGGTGTCGAGTTCGAGCGCCGCCCCCACGTCGTCGCCGTATTTTTCGGGATACGCCGCAGGCAGCAGTTCGATGTTCTCAAGAACCTCGCTGGTGAAGATGCTCAGCGTCGCGCCCTGCGTGATGTCCATGCCGTGAAAGGGAGAGGGAACCAGGATGCCATCGATGTAAATGCCGACATTCTGGTACTGCGCGCCCATCACCGAAGACTGCGCGAGGAAGTCGTTGTTGCCCGCAGCGGAGACGCCGGGTAATGTCTGGATCGAGCGAAACGGGTCGTCGGCGAGCACCGTGGAGGTTTGTCGGATCTCCTCGGCGGTTAAATTCGTCTTCAGAATCGCCGGGGAATCGGATCCTTGAAATTTATCGCTTGTCACCTGAACCGTGTCGGTGCGCGTGAAGTTGTCCGGCGGCAGCGTGATCTCGAAATTCTTCGTCTCCTCTCCCGCCGCGAGAGAAAACTGGACGTTGATCAGCCGGTAGCCCACGGCATTCGCTTGCAGCGTGTAGTCTCCGGGAGCAAGGCCCGCAATCACGAAGCTGCCATCATCGACGGTGATTGTCTGTCGCTGGGCCTCGAGGATCGAAACCTCGACGCGGGCCAGAGGCTCACCGCGGACGCCGACAACTTTGCCGCGAATCTCCGCCGCAAACAAGCAGCTTGGCAAGCAGGAGCTCGCTGCGAGGAAGATCAGGAGGAGTGCAAAGACGATGGGTCTTTCGCGCTTTCCTGTGGGGCGGGAAGGGGCGGGAGCACACTGAAGCCACGTTTGCATGGCAAACACGATGGCAAACACGCTAGGGTCTTGTTCTTGTGAACAGTATAGACTTGGACCGCGACCCCGCCCGAAGGTAAGCCCGCTGGAGGGTCCGAAATTCCGCGTTCTAATCGTCAGACTTTGCCGGTTGGCTCAATTGGGAGCGGCGATTTCAGCGATTCGTCGAGCCGCCGGTGATATACAGGGGATAAGCGCAGGTTTCAAAAAAACCACCGTGACTCAATTTGCGTCTCCACTTCCCTCTCTGCCTATCAGCAAGTCATCCAATCTTTGAGTACGAAACTTCATACGAGGACAAATCATGCAGGTTCCGAATCATGTGCAAGAACACATAGACACAATCGCCAAACATGAACAGGAGTTTCTGGCGCGAAGATCGCCGGCGGAAAGACTGGGAGATTTGACGGCGGCGATCGTCGGCAATCTCGGATTTGTAGCCGCTCATATCTTTCTCTTCTTTTTCTGGATTCTCGTAAACACCTTGCATTTGCCGGGAATTCGGCAATTTGATCCGATGCTCTTTTCGCTTCTCGGAACCGTTGTTGCCATGGAGGCTATCCTTCTGGCCAGCCTTATCCTCATGAGGCAATCACGACTGGCTCGCCGCGCCGATGAACGGGAACATCTCGTGCTCCAAATTCTTCTGCTCACGGAAAAAGAGGTGACGGCGGTGATCGGTATGAACCAGCAAATTGCGAGCAAGGTGGGATTATCGGATATGGAAAACAGCAGGGAGATCGAACAACTCGGCCAGAATACTTCAATCGATGAAGTCGCTCAGGACATACAACGAAGTCTGTCAGAGGATCCGCAGTAGGCGTGGTTGCCGGGCGGATCACCGGTCATTTAGATAGAGCCTTTTTGCAGGATCACGGCAAGCTGGCAGGGATGTAGCGCGCCCTGAAGCGGAATCCACGATCCGAAGTCGACAGAGCAAGAGGGTCGAGGACCGTTTTGCGTTTGGACCGTTTTGCGCCTGCCTGACCTTGAAAATGGCCAAGGCCGCCGGTTCAGGTTTGTCCGGCGGCCCGAATGGATGCGGAGCGTGCGTTACGGTATGCGGACGACCATGCGCAACTGGAACGTCGAGCTGTTCGCGAGAACGTAGTAGCCGTCAACCATACGCCATTCGTAACCGCGTGGCGGAGCGCTCAGGTGATATTGGCGGTAGTCGACTTTATCGCCGCGATCCCAGTCTTCGTGTCTGATGGCTGCGCCCCTCTTCCATTCCTTGTGTGCGACATAAGCGTGGTTGTCGTGGTGGTCCCGATCCTGAGCGTTGTCGTGATGGTCCCGGTCCTGGGCAAGGGCGACGCCGCCCATCAAGCTTGTGGAAAGGATCGCGAGCGCCAAAACGGTGTGCAGTGTTTTCATTCGAAATACCTCGCTGAGTAGGATGCTCCTTGAACAGGGCGCGTTGTTCGTGCTTCGGTCAGATTCCCGGCAAACCGGAGATGTCCTTTCGTAATCGCTTTCACGGCTCTGGCGCCCATGGTCTTTTTGAAATCCTAGCAGAGGCCACGGCTGGATTTTGCTGGGTCATTGATTTCTTGGGCAGGAATGCGACTTTTGGGGCAAGGAGGCGTTTTTTGGCGCTTCTTGGGCAAGGCCGCTCAGGGGCTAAAGCCCGCGACTTATCTCGGCCGGTTACGGCACGCGACCCACCCACAGGGTGGGTGCCCCGGTCGTGCCCTGATACTTCGTGCTCCTCCGAGGCAGTTTTTCCGCAGCCTGTAAAGTCGTGCCCTGATGCAAACCTTCCATCCCTTGAGTTTTTCCGCAGGATGTGAAGTCGTGCCCTTTCAAGGCGGCCGGGCCTGAAGGCCGAATCGTAGTGGGCGTGGTATTCAGGGGTCTGAAGGCCCCTGCTCCCTCCGCTCGAGTTCTTCGGTGATCTGTTACGGGAGCTGCGTTACATCCCAGCCGCCGCCGAGGGAGCGCACCAGGCTGACGCTGGCGGCGAACTGCCGGCTCTGGATGTTGATGGCGGTCACCTGATCCTGGATGAGCGATTGCTCGGCGGTGAGCACTTCGAGATAGCCGGTCACGCCGCCTTTGTAGCGAGTGTTAGAGAGGTCGAAGGAGCGCCGCGCGGAATCGACGGCGTGCTGTTCCGCGATCGCTTCCTGCTCCAGAATGCGCAGCCCCGAGAGCTGGTCCTCCACATCGTTGAAGGCCTGGAATACGGTGTTGCGATAGCCGTCCGCCTGAGCCTCATACGCGTGGTGGGCTGCATCGGTGATCGCGTGGCGCTGGCCCGCGTCGAAGAGCAGCTCCGTTGCCTGTGCTCCTAAACTCCACAGCGCACTCGGCCCCTGAATCCACGTGCCCGGATTCGTGCTTTCAAAGCCCCCCGACCCGCTCAAGGTAATCGTCGGATAGAACGCGCTGACCGCGATGCCGATTTGCGCATTGGCGGCGGCGGCCAGACGCTCCGCTTCCGCGATGTCGGGGCGCCGCTCGAGCAGTTGCGACGGCACGCCCAAGGGAACCTTCGGCAGCGCGAGATCGAGCGGTGAGGGCGGAATGCTGAAGTCCGGCAGGTTGTAGTTGGCAAGGGTGCCGATGGCGTGCTCGAATTGCGCGCGCGCCACGCCCAGGTCGACAAGTTGGGCGCGGACGGTTTCAAGCTGCGTTTGCGCCTGGGCCACGTCCACTTGGGTGGCCACGCCGCCGGCAAAGCGACGCTGCGTCAGATCGAGCTGGTGTTCGAGATCGGCCACCGTGGCCGTCAGCAGCTTGATCTGGGAATCCAACCCGCGCAGGGCAAAGTAGTCGGTGGCCATCTCCGCGTGCAGCGTGAGAGACACATTGGCCGTATCGGCGGCGCTGGCCTGCGCATTCGCGCGCGCTTGCTCTACGGTGCGGCGGATGCGGCCCCAGAAGTCCGGCTCCCAACTGGCCTGGCCAGCAATGACGAAATCGTTGGCGGTGGTGGCGCCGCCGGGCGTAGCCAGAGGACGGTTGGCCGAGACGCGCTCGCGGCCGATGGAGGGGCCTGCCGAGAGCGTGGGATAAAGATTGGCGCGGGCGGCTCGCACCTGGTCTTCGGCGGCCAGGTAGAGTTCCACTGCATGCCGGAGCTGCACGTTGGTTGAATCGATGCGCTCTTCGAGCCGGTTGAGCTGCGGGTCCTGGTAGATCTCCCACCACTTGCCCTTCAACATGCCGTCGGAGGGGTTCGCCGGCTGCCATGCGCCGCCCTGCGGATTGGGCGGAGGAACAACGGCCGTTGCGCCGGTTTCTTTGTAGACGGGGGGCGCGTTGTAGCCGGGGCGGTTGTAATTGGGACCGACGGGCTTGCATGCGGTGAGGAAGAGCAGGGACCAAGGGACCAAGGGAACAAGGGAACGTGCTGCCCGGCGCAGAGGTGCGAAGAACGGAATTGGTAATCCGGTCAGGATGAAAAGGCAACCGCAGATCCTTCGACTCGTCCGCCTGCGGCGGACTCGCTCAGGATGACAAGCTAATTCTGTTGAGTCCCCCCCCAACGAGAGCAGTCGCGGCGCAAGCATGGCTAAATGCCTCCCGCGGCCGGGGCGGCGCTGCCCGGCTTCTCGACCGTGACTTTCTCGCCGTCGATCAACGAGTCGGGCGGGTCCTGGATCACCTGATCGCCGGGATTCAGGCCGCTGACGATCTGTACATTGGCGCCGTCGTCTTCGCCAATCACTATGGGCACGAGATGCGCGACTGTCCCCTGGCTGCTATCAACGACGGTCGCGACCTGCAATCCCTCGCGACGGAAGATGAGCGCAGCGGTGGGCACGACAAAAGTTTGGCCGACGGGCGGAACCTTGAAGTGAACCTCGGCCAGCGCGCCGGGCATCAGCTCGCCGGAGCGATTGTCCAGGTCCACTTCAACCAGCAGTGTGCGGCTTACAGGGTCGATGGCGTCGGAGGTGCGCACCAGCGTGCCCGGGAAGTTCTTTCCGGGGTACTCGGGAAATGTGAGATCGATCTTCATTCCACGCTTCAGCGTTTGCGAGTAGAGCTGCGGCACGTTGGTGTAAACACGCAGCGTCTCAAGGGCCTGCATGTGGAAGAGCTCGGTTCCGGCGCTCTGCCCGGAGCCTGAAGTGATGAGCTGGCCGGTGTCGACCGCGCGCGCCGTCACCGCGCCGTCGAAGGGCGCATAGATCTTCTCGAACGATTGCAGCTCGCGCAGCCGCTGCAGGTTGGCCTCGGCCGACTTGACGGCCGCGGCGGCGGCAGCGGCCTGGTTCACATACGTATCTGTGTCCTGCTGCGAGACGGCGTCGGATTTGACCAGTCCCACATATCGCTCCGCTTGGATGCGCGCGAGGTTGGCGGTTGCCTGCGCGGTGGCCAGGTCCGACTCACCCTGCGCCACCTGCTTATCCAGCTCGGGGGTATCAATCACAGCCAGCAGCGCGCCCTTCTTTACCTTGGCGCCGATGTCGAAGTACCAGTGGACGAGGTAGCCGTCGGTGCGCGCGTAAATCGGGGAGTCGGTGAAGGCAGTCACGTTGCCAGGAAGCACGAACATCTCTGCTGGCGCGCCTGGTTTGGGTGGCGCAACGTCAACCGTCGGCGCGGCCAGGGCGTCGGTGCGCTCAGTCAGAACCGTGCGGTCATGCATGCGGCGAAGGATGCCGACAGCCGCAAGCACAGCGAGAATGAGCAAAATCACTGCAACGCCCGCGAGGACCTTGCGCGGCGAGACGGGAGGTTGCTCAGGAGGGGCCTCGTGGCCCGCCGCGGCGCTTTGCAAATTCGGATTCGGATCTTGGGTCATAAGCATCTACTCCGGTCTGGCGTCGAATTCATCGAAGCTGGCGGAAACAGAATCGTGGTCACGTTCACGCCGGCGCTCGATGCGACCGTGAATGAGAGAGAAGAAGGCGGGCACGAAAAACAGCGTCGCCACCGTGGCCAGCAGCAACCCGCCGATCACGGCCCGGCCCAGCGGCGCATTTTGCTCGCCGCCATCGCCCAGGCCTAACGCCATCGGCACCATGCCGATGATCATGGCCAGCGCCGTCATGAGCACCGGCCGCAAACGGACGAAACCTGCATTCAGGGCGGCACGCCGCGCGTCGCCCACCAGAACTTCGAGCTGCTCACGGGCGAAGCTCACCACCAGAATGGAGTTGGCTGTGGCCACACCCATGCACATGATGGCTCCGGTGAGCGCGGGCACGCTGAGCCGGGTTCCGGTGAGAAAGAGAAACCAGACGATACCGGCCAGCGCAGCCGGAAGCGCGGCAATGATAAGGAACGGATCGAGCCAGGACTGAAAGTTCACCACGATGAGCAGGTAGACCAGCAGAATGGAAAAGGCCAGGCCGCCGAGCAGACCAAGGTAGGACCTGTACATGGTTTCGCTTTGGCCGCGGAAGATGAATTCCGAGCCGCGGGGCAGGTCCGCTTCGTGGCGGGCGACAATCTTCTCCATGGCGCGGGTCACGCTGCCCAGGTCGGTTCCTTCCACGTTGGTGTAGATATCGATGACCGGCTGCACGTCATAGTGGCTGACCGTGCCCTGCTCGGCGCCGGGAACGATCGAGGCAACGTTGCCCAACACCTGCACGGGCTTGGGAGCGCCAGGAGCCGCCGTGGCAGCGGTCGCAGACTGCGCAGGAGCCACGCCGCCCAGCGGCGAAGCGCCTGGCGCGGCCGTCGACGTGCTGCCCGAGGGCTGCGTCATGGCCGCATTCGTGACCGAACTTGTGATGGGCAGGCTCTTGAAATCCGCCATCGAGTCGAGCCGGTACTGCGGCGCCTCGATGGCGACGTTGTAGGAAACGCCGTTGCGGGGATCGAGGTAAAAGCTCGGGCTGGTCTGGAAGCTGCCACTGAGCGCCACCAGCAGGCTTTGGGCGACGTTCTGCTGCGTCAGGCCGGTTTCCGCGGCGCGGGTACGGTCCACATTGACGGTAAGGTTGGGATAGTTGAACGGTTGCTGAATGCGCACATCCGCCGCGCCGGGAACGTAGCGGATTTCATTCAACATGCGCTCGGCGAGAGCGCGGTTGGCGTAGAGATTGGGGCCGACGATCTGAATATCGATGGGTGAGGCCAGGCCGAAATTGAGAATCTGGGTGACGATGTCCACGGGTACAACGTAGAAGGTCACGCCGGGGTATTCCCGTGCCAGCACAGCGCGAAGACGCTCAAGGTAGAGGTCGCTTGGGTGATGATTCCGGCTCAACTGGACCTGGATGTCCGCATCGGACGGACCGACCGGCGCCGACGTGGAGTAGGAAAGATTCAACGCGGAATAGGGCAGGCCGATGTTATCGAGAATCGTTACCAACTCGCTCGCTGGAATCTCCCGCCGAATCGTCGCCTCGATGTGATCGCAAAGGGCGGCCGTTTCCTCGATGCGCGTACCGGTGTGCGCGCGGACGTGAATCGTAAATTGGCCGGAATCGACGGACGGGAAGAAGTCCTGGCCGAGAAAAGGCGCCAGGCCCAATGAAGCTACGGCAAACACCAGGAAGAGGACGAGGAAGATTCCGGAGCGATCGACGCAAAGGGTGAGCAGGCCCAGGTAGCCGCGGCGAAAGCGCTCGAAACCGCGCTCGAATCCGAGTTGGAATCGCGTGAACAGGTTGCGGCTCGCCTGTTTTTTCGCGGACTCCGCATCGTCGTGCTCCTTCAGCAGGTACTTGGCCATCGTGGGCACGAGGGTTCGCGAGAGGAAGTAGCTTGCCAGCATAGCGAAGACCACCGCCTCGGCCATGGGCACAAAGAGATAACGCGCTACGCCGCTCAAGAAGAACATGGGCACAAAGACGATGCAGATGGCGAGGGTTGAGACGAGAGCTGGGGTGGCAATTTGCGCCGAGCCTTCGAGGATGGCCTGTTCCAACTCCTTGCCGGTCTCGAGAAAGCGATTGATGTTCTCGATGGCAACCGTGGCGTCGTCCACCAGGATGCCCACGGCCAGCGCCATGCCGCCGAGAGTCATGATGTTGATGGTTTCGTGCAGCGCATCCAGCAGGATGAGGGAGCAGAGAATGGAGAGCGGAATGGAGACGGCGATGATGATGGTGGAGCGCCAACTGCCAAGGAAGATCAGGATCATTGTGGCGGTGAGGCAGGCCGCGATGATGGCCTCCCGAACCACGCCGCTGATGGCGCTGCGAACAAAGATCGACTGATCGGCAAGGGCCACGATCTTAAGCTGCGGCGGCAATTGGCCCTTCAAACTCGGGCTGGAGATGATTTTGCGTACACTCTCGATGATGTCCAGCGTTGAGGTCGAGCCGGTCTTCAGGATGTTCATCATGATGGCGCGGCGGCCATCCACGCGGACGATATTCGTTTGCGGGGGGCTGCCGTCGAGCACGTGGGCCACGTCGCGGATATAGACCACCGCGCCGTTGACCGTCTTGATGGGCAGATTGTTCAGAGCTTCGAGCAACGATGGCGCCGAATTGGTTTCCACCTGGTACTCAAAGCGGTCGAGCTTGATGGTGCCGGAAGGCGCGATTACGTTCTGATTGGCGATTGCGGTGACCACGTCGGAGGGTGAAAGCCCCCTGGCCTCGAGGGCGTCCAGGTCCAGGTCCACCATGATCTCGCGTTGCTTGCCTCCAAAAGGGAAGGGTGTTTGCGCGCCTTCGACAGTGGCAAGTTGAATGCGGATAGTCTGCGTGGCGAGGTCGTTCAACTGCTGCTCGTTCAAGCCGGGGCCCGAGAGGCCCAGTTGCAACACGGGGACGCTGGAAGCGTTGTACTGAATGATGAACGGCGGCGTAGCGCCCGGCGGCAGGGAGCGCAATTGCACCTGACTGATCGCGGTTACCTGGGCGATGGCCTGGCCGATATTGACGTTGGGATGGAAGAAGATCTTGATGATGCTCTGGCCTACCAACGACTGCGACTCGATGTGGTCGATGTCGTTGACCGTCGTAGTCATGCCCCGCTCGGCGTTGGTCGTGATGCGGTTGGCCATCTGATCCGGCGAAAGACCGCCGAAGAACCACACCACGGTCACTACCGGAATATCGATGTTGGGAAAGATGTCCGTCGGCATCGACTCGATGCTGAAGACGCCAAGGATCAAAATCAGCAGCGCGAAGACGACGAAGGTATAAGGCCGCCGCAGCGCAAGCCGGACCATCCACATCATACGGCTGGTATTCGCTCCTCGGCCGGTGTCCTGACAGTGGTCAGACCTGTGACTGGTCCGCCGTCAACCCCGGCCACAAACGGGGGCCGGTTGCAGCTTTGCTCCGGTGCGCGCCGGCTTCTCGCGTACCGGGCCGGATCGCGCAGATGCGTCACTCCGGGCAAGCATTCTATTGAACATACTATGGTAGCTGAAAGACGAAGGCGATGAGAACGTGCGTGGATTTGACAATCTCCCCAGAGTATTAGGACGCCTCAACGCGGGAAAAGGATGGCCACTTGACCCGCTCACTTTGCGGTCCGGCTCCGCTGGCGCATCGGTTTGCTGCGCAGTGCTTCTCACCCGGCCTCGCCCGCCAAGAAGTCTGCCCCAGGCGCGCCAACAGCGACCGCGGATTCCTTCATCCTGCAAAATTCGCACCGGCGCGGGATTTCCTGAGCGCCGGAACCGCGTCTAACCGGCATCCCGCCAAGTGGGGAGGAGAGTGCAGACATGGCGGGCCGCCCGCTTCCGGTAGACTGTGAGATGGATTCCAAAAACTGGGATTCATTCCTGATTCCGGCGGTGAGCACGGCTGGGAATTTGTGGCAAGGACACGATTCCGCGGCTGAAGTCAGCCCGGCAGGTTTCACCCCAGTGACGAAGAGATGTCGCCGGGGACCCCGGGGAGTTTGGGCGGGGTGGCCGCGGTCCCATATAATCGATCTTTCCGTAGGGAAAGGCCCGATTTTGAGCAATTGAGGGTGTGCATATTCTTCCTGTGAAGCCGAACTATGGAACGAAAGAGTATTTGTGCTCGCCGCAGGGTTCCAACCCGGTGAAGATCAGGCACACTTCCATCTCCTGGGCCGCATCTGCCGTTCGGCGCTTGGCGCGTGTCCTCGTATTCCTGGCGCTGGCCACAAGCGGCGTTGCAGCCCTGGCACAAACGGCGGATACGATCACGGAGATTCGCGTCATCGGCAACCGGCGCATCCCCAAGGAGACCATCCTCGCCCGCATGTTTACTCATCCGGGCGACACCTACGATCCCGTCTCCATCGAGCGCGATTTCAACTCCCTTTGGAACACCAGCTACTTCGAAGACCTGCGCATCGAGCGCGAGGACTCCGAGAAGGGCGTCATTCTCAACATTTTTGTCCGCGAGAAACCTACGATCCGAGACATCGTCTATAAAGGCAACAACGTGGTCAGCAACTCCGACATTCTGGACCGCTTCAAGAAGGAGAAGGTCGGACTCTCGGTCGAGAGCCAGTACGATCCCACCAGGATCAAGCACGCCGAAACAGTTATCAAGGAGCTTCTCGCCGAGCACGGGCATCAGTTCGCCACCATCAAGACTGACGTCAAAACCATTCCGCCGGCCTCGGTGCAGGTGACCTTCAACATCAAGGAAGGCCCGGTGGTGAAGGTGGGCAGAATCTCCTTCGTGGGCAATCAGCATCTCAAAGGGCTCGATCTGCGCCGGGCGATGAAGAACCTAAAGCCCATCGGCATCCCCTATTCGATCATTTTTGAGGATCTCTTCGCCCAAACCTACGATGCCTCAAAGCTCGAAGAAGACACTGAGCGGGTGCGCCAGGCTTATCGTGACAAGGGGTATGCCAACGCGGCCGTCGAGCAGCCCAAGACCCAGATTCGCGACGAGGGCGGGCTGAACTGGTTCACCTTCAGGCCGCGCAAGGGCAAGCGCATCGACATCGAGATGACGATCGAAGAGGGCGGCCGTTACCGCCTGGGCTCCGTCACCTTCACGGGCAACAAGCAGATCAACAACCTTAAGGCCCTGCGCGGCACCTTCCCCATAAAGGACGGCGACTGGTTCAGCGCCACGCAGATCAGCAAGGGTCTCGACAACCTGAAGAAGGCGTATGGGAGCCTGGGCTATATCAACTTTGGCGCCATCCCCAAGATCAGCTACGACGACCAGAAAAAGACCGTCTCGCTGAACATCGACATCGACGAGGGCAAACAATTCCTCGTCTCGCGCATCGAGTTCGCGGGCAACAGCATCACCCGCGACCGCGTCATCCGCCGCGAGTTGATGCTCGATGAGGGCTCGGTCTACAACTCGCAGCTATGGGAGTACAGCCTGCTGCGCCTCAACCAACTCGAGTACTTCGATCCGCTGAAGGTCGATCAGGACTCCGAGGCCCACCAGGATCCCGACGCCGGCACGGTCGAACTCCTGCTCAAGGTGAAAGAAAAGGGCAAGAACTCCATCGGCATGAACGGCGGCGTGAGCGGGTTTTCCGGCGCCTTCCTGGGCGTCAACTACTCGACCAACAACTTCCTGGGATTGGGTGAAGCCCTCAGTGTCCAGGCCAACCTGGGCAGCATCAGCCGAACCTTTCTGTTCGGTTTCACGCAGCCGTACATCCGCAACCGCCCCATCAACCTGGGATTTCAGATCTTCAACAACAAACAGGACTACAACGCGGCCAAGAACTATCAGGCCACCACCGGCGCCTCGCTGAATCTGTCCGCAGCGGAGCAGTCGCTCACGCAGAACTATAACGTGGGCTCCGACGGAATCAACTTCTCCATCAGCTATCCGCTAAAGAGGCACGCCTTCCAGCGCGTCGGCATGACCTACTCGCTCACCAAGTCCACGATCTCGGCCTTCAGCACGGCTTCGCAGACCTTCTTCCAAACCATTGCCTTCCGGTCGGGAGTGCAGGGGTCGAACCCATTGGCCGGCATCATCAATAGCTCGATTTCGCTTACCTATACCTACGACACGGTCAGCAATCCGCTGCGCCCGCGCGAGGGCAAAGAGTACACCGCATTCTTTCAGGCCTCCGGCATTTGGGGCAGCGTGCGCTACATCAACCCGGTGGTGGCATACAAACGCTTCATTCCCATGCACTACCTGATCCCCTCGAAAGAAGGGCACAACGTGTTGGGTCTTCGGGCGCAGTTGGGCTACATCCAGGGCTTTGGCGGCGACGTGGCTCCGCCCAACAACCGCTTTTATGCAGGCGGCGAGCAGGAATTGCGCGGTTTCGACGTGCGCGGCGCCACACCATACGGCTACGTGCCTACGAGGGTCAATTTTCGGCTCACCAATCCCGACGGAAATTGCGTTCCCCGCGACCCGACCAACCCCGAAGACAACCAGTGCATTCAGGTGCCGCTCCCGGTCTACGGCATCGCTTCCGTTGGTGGCGACACCAACCTGACCGCCAACGCCGAGTACCGCATTCCCGTCGTCGGCCCCTTCACATTCTCATTCTTCGATGACTTTGGCATCGATGCCGCGACCAATCACGGGCAGTTGGCCCAGAGCCCTGAGGGCTTCGCCTCCCTCACTGCGCCACTCTATGGCTGCCCGGTCTACAACAACGGCTCCTGCCAGGGTGGAATCCCCGGCTCGCAAGTCGGATTCAGACGGAATATTCGCCCGGTGGCGGGCACCAATTTCGTCCCGCGTATGTCTCTCGGCGCCGAGCTCTCGGTGATCATGCCGATCGTCAACGCCCCCTTCCGCCTCTACTACGCCTATAACCCGCTCCGCCTCTATGAAACGCCCTACTGCAACGACGTGAACCAGGGCCAAAAGCAGCTGAGCTGCTCGGCGGAGTTGATCAAACGCGACATGTTCCCGCCGGGCGGCGCGGGCGACTACACATACCAGGAATCCATCGAGGCCTACGGCGCCCAGTACATCTTCCGCGAGCCGCGCAAGACATTCCGCCTCACCGTCTCCACCACGTTCTGATCCCGGCTGGCGTCACGCGAACAAAAGGGGCAGCTCCTCGGAGCGGCAGCCGTACTTCTTTGCCGTGGCTGCGGTGCTTCTCGCCCTGGATCTGATTGGGTTTGGATTCGAGCTCTGGCAGCGGCTGAGCGGTTTCTCCGGCGTAGCGCATCCGTAGCCGCTACGCTGCGGAAGCACAAGCCGTGTAGCCGCGTCCAGCCTCGGCTCACTGCCCTCGATTTACTGTCCACCGGCGTTTGACGCTCCCCATTGCGGCTCCTATAATCGCGTCTAGTTCCCGGCGATGCCTCGGTGCACGAGCTTTCTGTGCAGGTTTCATGCCGGACGGAGCGTCAAGCATTCCACGAGGCGCCGTGGCCCGAAGCTGCCGCGCTGAGTGAACCGGCTTGCGGGGACCCCGAAGGAGTCATCGATTCGCATGAAGCGTCTGCCTTTATTTGCTCTCTTGCTCGCCCTGGCGTCACTCATTCCTGCCGCCGGCCAAACCTCCGCCGCACCGGCTACGCAAAAGGCCGCCGCTGCGGCTCCCGCTGCGGCCGTCGGCCCCGCCAAGGTCGCGGTCATCACCTTCCAGGCCGCGGTCACCCAGACCAACGAGTTCCAGCGCGATTTCGCCGACCTGCAGAAGAAGTACGACCCCAAGCGGCAGCAACTCAAGAGCCTCAGCGACGAAGTCGACACTCTGACCAAGCAATTGCAGGACCAGAGCGCGCCGTCGAACGAACCTGAGCGCGTCAGCCGTGCCCGCACCCTCGACGAAAAGAAAAAGCAGTTGGACCGTGAGACTCAGGACGCGCAGAGCGACTTCCAAGGCGACATGCAGCAGTTGATCAACAGTGTGGCGGCGAAGGTGGGCACGCTCATGACCGATTACGCCGAGAAGCACGGCTATACCCTGGTACTCGACGCGGGCAACGAACAAAGCTCCACAGTGCTCTACGCCGTGCCCTCCACCGACATCACCAAGGCCATCATCGACGCATATAACCAGAGGTCGGGCATACCGGCGCCGCCCGCGCAGGGAGCCGGATCGAGCGAGCCCGCCGTCGATGCGCCCCAGCCACAGCCTGCGCCTGCGCATTGAAGATGAGAACAGGGACTAAGGGACTGAGGGACTAAGAGACTAAGAGAACAGTGGGGTTTGATGCTTGGTCCCTGGCTGGCTGTTCACTGTCCACTGTTCACTGTATAATCCCTTTAGTTCCTGCTGACGTCTCCGTTCGCGTCCTTTTCGACCCTTGCGCCGACCGGCGCGGAGTTCCCGTGGAAAAGCCGTGAGGTTGGTCAGAAGTGTCAGGCACGTTTTTTGCGTCTAACAGAGGAGCCGAACAGGAATTCCGAAGGAGTTTTCGAATCAAATGAAACGTTCGCTAGCACTTGTTCTCACGCTCGCCTCAGGCTTGACCCTGAGCGCGGCTGCCCAAACGCCGGCCGCGCCGGCCGCATCGGCTCCGCCAGCCGCCGCACCCGCCGGTCCCGCAAAAATCGCCGTCATCGCCTTTCAACAGGCCGTGGCCCAAACCAACGAGGGGCAGCGCGACTTCGCCGATCTGCAGAAGAAGTACGCGCCCAAGGAAGTCACTCTCAAGGCTCTCAGCGACGAGATCGACAGACTGACCAAGGAGTTGCAGGACAAAGGGGCCACCTTAAGCGAGGTCGAGCGCGGCAACCGCGCCAAGACCATCGACGACAAAAAGAAGCAACTCGATCGCGAAACCGAGGATCTGCGCAACGACGGGCAGCAGGATATGCAGGATCTCTACAACAACCTCGCTTCCAAGGTGTACGACGTGATGCAGTCTTACGCCGAGCAGCAGGGATTTACGCTTGTCCTCGACGTCTCGCAACAGCAATCGCCCGTGCTCTACGCCAACAGCGGCACCGTCATTACCAAGCAGATCATCGACGCCTACAACCTCAAGTCGGGCGTTCCGGCCCCAGCGGCCCAGCCTGCTGCCGAAGCGCCGAGGCCCAGGCCGACCACGCCTGCGGCCAGACCCGCGCCCACGACGCCAAAGCCCACCGGGACGCACTAAGGGTCCGGCGCCAGACCTTCTCTCAGGCCCCGCTTGCCGGGGCCATGGCGGCTCCGGGGGGTGGAGTTCGCGGGGCCTTCGCCCCGTTTTCGCTTCACCCTCAGCCCTGTGGAAAAATTTGTGGATTTCTTTCGGAAAGTCTCAAGAAAAAACCTAAATTTTCCTCTTGCCAGAATAAATCAGAATCTGATAGAAGGCTTAATTCCTTCTTTATCAGGTGCAACTGCGCTCACCGGCTTGTTGCAGCACCGGTAATCGCCGGAATCGCCTTCATTCCAAAGCCCTGCCCGGTTTCCACAATCTGCCGTGAAGTTTCTGTAACAATCCCTTCCACTCGGGAAATTCCCGGCACTACTTCTGCTGGTCCTCGCCGACGCGCAACACCGCCAGAAACGCCTCCTGGGGAATGTCCACCTTCCCGATCCGCTTCATGCGCTTCTTCCCCTCTTTTTGCTTTTCCAGCAGCTTGCGCTTGCGCGTAATGTCGCCGCCATAGCACTTGGCCAGCACGTTCTTGCGCAGGGGGCTCACGGTCTCGCGGGAGATGACCTTGGCCCCGATCGCCGCCTGAATGGCCACTTCGAATTGCTGGCGTGGGATCAGTTCCCGCATCTTGGAGACCAGCGCCCGGCCGCGCTCGTAAGCATGGTCGCGATGGACGATGATGGAGAGCGCGTCGACCGGTTCACCAGCGATGAGGATGTCGAGCTTGACCATGGGCGACTCCCACTTGCCGGCGAGTTGGTAGTCGAGCGACGCGTATCCGCGCGAGATGGACTTGAGCCGGTCATAAAAATCGAGGACGATCTCGTTCAGGGGAAGTTCGTAGGTGAGCATGACGCGGGTCGGCGTGACGTACTCAAAGTTGAGTTGCTTGCCGCGCTTCTCCTCGACGAGTTTGAAGATGCCGCCCACGTACTCCTCGTTGGTGAGGATCTTGGCAGCGATGACCGGCTCGCGGATGCTGGCGATGCTTTGCGGCTCGGGCCAGCGCGAAGGGTTGTCGACGTCGATCTCTTTCCCGTCGGTCAGCGTAATGTGATAGCGCACGCCCGGCGCAGTGGTGATCAGGTCCAGTTCATACTCGCGCTCCAGCCGCTCCTGGATGATCTCCATGTGCAGTAATCCCAGGAACCCGCAGCGGAAGCCGAAGCCCAGCGCCACGGAGCTCTCCGGCTCAAAGAAAAACGACGAATCGTTCAGCCGCAGCTTTTCCAGAGCATCGCGCAGCAGCGTGTGCTCGTGCGCGTCCACGGTGTAGAGGCCCGCGAAGACCATGGGCTTGATGTCTTCAAATCCCGGCAGAGCGTGCGCGGCCGGGTTCGCGTCGTCGGTGATCGTGTCGCCGATCTTGGTGTCGCCCACATTCTTGATGGTGGCCGCGAAGAATCCCACCTCGCCGGCAGTCAGCTCGCCGATCTCCACCGGCTTGGGGCAAAGCACGCCCATGGATTCGATCTCGAACGATTTCGCGTTATACATCATCCGAATGCGCTGGCCTTTGCGCATGGTTCCCTGCATCACGCGGACCAGCACGATGACCCCGCGATAAGCATCGAACCACGAGTCGAAGATGAGCGCCTGCAGCGGCGCGCCGGGATCGCCTTTCGGCGGCGGCAGCCGGTGGACGATCGCTTCCAGCACATCGTCCACGCCCTGGCCGGTCTTGGCGCTCACCGGAATCGCGTCGGTCGCGTCCAGCCCGACCGCTTTCTCGATGGCCTCCTGCGTGGCCAGAACGTCGGCCGAGGGCAGGTCGATCTTGTTGATCACGGGAATCATCTCGAGTCCGTGATTGATGGCCAGGTAAGCATTTGCCAGCGTCTGCGCCTCTACGCCCTGGCTCGCGTCCACCACCAGCAGCGCGCCTTCGCATGAGGCCAGCGAACGCGAAACCTCATAGCTGAAGTCCACGTGGCCCGGCGTGTCAATGAGATTGAGCTGATAGGTGTTGCCGTCCCGCGCCTTGTACATCATGCGCACGGCGTGCGCCTTGATGGTGATGCCGCGCTCCCGCTCCAGGTCCATATCGTCGAGGATCTGGGCCTGCATTTCGCGGCCGGTGACCGCGCCGGTCAGCTCCAGCAGCCGGTCGCTGAGCGTCGACTTGCCGTGGTCGATGTGCGCAATGATCGCGAAGTTGCGAAGGAAACGTGCGTCCATGGGAGGGCTTTCGGAGGGCTTGCGTAAGGAATACGATGCGCAATTTGCGGCGCGCCCGCCGCGGCTAGACCGGTTCCAGAGTTGGTGTAGCCTTTTCCGGCGTTGTGCAAGGTGGCTCTTTCTTGAGGAAAGAGCCACTTGAGTGAAGTGGCTTCGGGATACGGTGACTCTGGAACCGGTGTAGCCTCCATGGCATAGCTTATCATCGGCATAGTGCCCTCTGCGGTCCCACACTCGTCCGGCTTGGTGCGTTCATTCGTGTGTATGCGTTGGATTTCGTTGTTGCGGTCCGGCCCGAGAGCGGGAGTTGTCCTGCTGGCCGTGTCTTTGGCCGGTTGCACGCCACAGCAACCCGCAGGCGCCTCAGCCGGCCAGCCGAAGCAGGCCACTGCGCCGCCGCTACGGGCAGATCCTCCGCCCCAGGCGGCAGCACCCGCAACGCCGCCGCCTACGCCTGAAGAGCAGCACGTCCGCCTGCTTATTGCGCAAGTTGAGGCGGCCTACGCCCGCGGCGACGCCGACTACCGCAAAGGAATGCTGGCCGAGGCCAAGGTCGAGTTCGATCGCGCCGTCGATCTCATGCTGTCGAGCGGCCTCGACATCCGCGCCATTCCGCAGTTGCAAGACGAGTTCGACAAGATCGTCGATCAGGTCAACGCTCTCGAGATGGAAGCCCTCAAGCAGGGCAACGGTTTCGTGGCGAAGGAGGAGATTACCCCCTCCGAGGCAGCCAGCGAAGTCACCTTCGCCGTGGATCCCAACCTTGTGGCCAAGGCTACGGCCGATCTGGCCACGACCAAATCCGACCTGCCCCTCATGGTCAACGACTACGTGGCCGGGTATATCAATTTTTTCGCTAACACGCAAAAGGGCCACAACACGCTCCTGCACTCCTTCGAACGTTCCGGCCACTACAAGGCGATGATCCAGCGCGTTCTCGCTGATGAAGGAGTGCCGCAGGACCTGATTTACCTCGCCGTGGCCGAATCGGGCTTCCAGCCGCAGGCCGTCAATCGCAGGTCGCGCGCTGGTGGAATGTGGCAATTCATGCCCGATCCGTTTTATGGCCTTAAGCGCGACTCGTACGTGGATGAACGTTTCGACCCCGAGAAGTCCACCCGCGCCTACGGCCGTTACATGAAGTTCCTCTACGACCAGCTCGGCGACTGGTATCTTGCAATGGCTGCCTACGATCATGGCGCCGGCAATATCCAGCACGAAGTTGCAAAGACCGGCTACGCCGACTTCTGGGAACTCTACAAGCGCAATGAACTGCCCCGCGAGACCAGGAACTACGTCCCCGAGATTCTTGCCGCCATCATCATCGCCAACCATCCGCACCAGTACGGCTTCGACGACGTTACTGTCGACCCCCCGGTGCTTACCGACACGGTTACGCTCAACTACTCCGTCGATCTGCGCCTGGTCTCTGACCTTGTAGGCGCGCCCGTCGATGAGATCGGGGCCCTGAATCCCAGCCTTCTGCGCATGGTCACCCCGCCCGACGCCTCCTTCGATCTGCACCTGCCTGCGGGTACGGCCACACTCTTCGAACAGCGAGTGGCCCTGATCCCCGAATCCAAGCGCAACTCCTGGCGTTATCACCCCGTCGCCGCGGGAGACACCCTGGCGACGGTGGCGCAGGAATACCGGGTGCCAGCCGCCGATCTGGCTGCCGCGAATCAGCTCAGCGCCGGCGACAGCGTCGCGGGCCTCGAAGCCCTCGTCGTGCCGGTCCCGCCGGCCGCCGAGCCACTGGCGCGAACCCGCCTCTATACCGCGCGACGCGGCGACACCCTGGTGACTATTGCAGACCGTTTTGGCGTCTCCTTGAGCCAATTGCGTCGCTGGAACGCAATCCCCTCCGGCACCCGGGTCCAGGCAGGCCGCCGTCTGCGCGTGGCTGAGCCCGTTCCGGTGCGCAGAGCCAGTACGCATCGCCCCAGGACCTCCGCTGGCGGCGCAGAGACTGGCTCGGCTACCCACGCAACGTCCCCCGCCTCGACGTCTCACCAGGCCTCGCCAGCCCACAAACCGGCCGGGTCCACGCGCAAAAGGGGCCAGTCGCACACCACCAAGACCGCCTCTGGAGCCAAGAGCAGCGCCACTCACAAGTCTGCCAGCGCCGCCAAGGCCTCGCCGTAAGACAAAAAACAGCCGCATCCCCATTCCATGCTTGTGTTTTGCTTGTGTTTCTGTGCAAGCTAAAGCTACAATCGCTTGCGCGAGCAGAATGTCTTCATCTGCTCTCTTGAAAATGCGAAAGAAAAGTGATCAGCGGCAATCCGCTGGAGGCAATGGGATGGACGAAGTGTTCAGGATGTACGCAATGAGTGACGGCGGCCCAACGGGGAAGCCAAGTGAGGCCGAAGAGGTCGAGGCCTTTGCTGACGAGGAAGATGAGTTGGAAACTGCCGGCATCCTTACCTCCTCAGATGACGACGAGGTGATCGCCGAAGAGACGGTAATCGTCGTAACCGGGAAACCCGCTCCGCCAGCACGTGCGAAGGCCCCGGCCAAAAAGGCCCCTGCCAAGAAGGCCCCTGCCAAGAAGGCGCCTGCCAAGAAGGCGGCGAAGAAGGCACCGGCCAAGAAAGCTGCGAAAAAGGCGGCCAAGAAGGCTCCTGTCAAGAAGGCAGCGAAGAAGAAGGCTCCGGTCAAGAAAGCCGCAAAGAAGGTAGCCAAGAAGGCTGCCAAGAAGGCGGCGAAGAAGAAGGCTCCGGCCAAGAAAGCGGCGAAGAAGGCCGCAAAGAAGGCCGCCAAGAAGGCCGCAAAGAAAAAGGGCAGGAAGTAACTCCGGCAGCACGCATGCTTCCGCGCTTGAACGCGCGGTGCTTGCATTTGCGTTGTCCGGCCGGCAAAACGCCGGAAGCCGCGGTGAGTCACGCGCGCAGGCGAGCGGCAGTTTTGTCATGCGAGAACGGCCGCTTTTCGCCGCCGTTCCCGTTCATCGCCAGCAGAAGGCAAAGGCCCGGCTCATCGCCGGGCCTTTTTGCGTTCGCATTCTCACGCCGGAGGGTTGGGGTCAGGCCGCTTGAAGCTGCTTCAAGTGCCACTGCTGATGGCGCACGTAATCCTCGATGAGGAAACGGAGCGTCACCGGCTTGTCGTCGCCCACCACGCAGCTTGCCTCAAGCCGCTCTTCGGGAATCCGGTCCACCGCAGCCATTAGGATCTCGTGCTCCGCCTGCCACCAGCGCAAAAGCGTGTCCCACGGCTTGTCGCTGTACCCGTGTGCGGCCACCCATGCACCCTGCTCGTATCCCGGACCGGCATACTGGCCGTCGATCGCGGCGCGCACAAAGCGCTGGCGGTTGTTGGCCGCTGAATCGAGCAAATGCCCAACAATCTGCTTGCGCGTCCATCCGCCGTTCCGCCATGGAACATCGGCAAGCGCGGGCGGAAGCGCGAGGAGCGCAGCGTGCAGCCTGCTTAACTCCGCGCGAAAATCATGGGCAAGTTGGGTGGGCATGGCGCCACTTCTGTCACCAACCCCGGAGCATCCGCAGGCGTCGGAGACGTGATCCGTCTATCTTACAATTGGCGGCCTGGAGCGATTCCAGAGATGCTGTATCCAGTTTGGGCGCAGGTTTTCGACAAAGACAGCAAGTTAGCGTGCGCGGACGCGCACGTTGGCGAGTTAGCAAGTTGGCGGATCCTGGGTACACCTTTTGTGGAATCGCTTTAGCCCGCATTTCTCACAGCCGCCTCGACGGTGGGGAAAACAGCGAATTTTGCAGCCGTCATCTGCCTTGTGCGGGCGTGGACGCCCGCACGACAGCCGGGCTGGAGCCCGGCGGTACATAGGGTCGGGAGACCGGCGCTACAATCCAGTCATCACGAAATCAGGCGTCCGCCTAGGGAATTGCAGCCAGCACATCCGAGGCCGCTGTGTTCGGATTCACCTTGACCCAAACCTTAGCGATCTTGCCCTGAGGGTCGATGAGGAACGTATTGCGGTTCGCCATTGCAATGCCGGCAAATCCGCCAAGCGAGCCATAGGCGCTGACCACTTTGTGATCGGTGTCCGCCAGGAGGTGGAACGTTAACCCATCCTTGGTGCAGAACTGCTTGTGGCTGTCGGTCGAGTCCACGCTGACGCCGAGAATGACAGCGTTCTTGGCTTCGAACTGGCCGAGAGCATCCTGGAATTTGTGTGCCTCGATGGTGCAGCCGGTCGTCATGTCCTTGGGGTAGAAGTAGAGCACGACCCACTTGCCGTGAAAGCTATCGAGCGAGATCTGCTCGCCGGTTTGCGAGGGCAGAGTGAACGTGGGCGCGGCTTGGCCTACTGCGGGCATGGTGGAGTCGTCAGCACGGACAGCGACGAACGGGAGCGCGGCGGCAATGGCCACTGCGAGAACGAAGAGAAGGGGCTTTTTCAAAGGAAACCTCCTAGAAGCAGGGAATAGGGACGTAGGGACTAGGGACGTAGGGAC